>OOIG01000244.1_pt1 | contig 48422 bp, 40 predicted proteins | sample 1692091 | NCBI WGS metagenome assembly OOIG01 (sample SAMN06348188, study PRJEB24527) | human gut metagenome | biome: human gut; feature: ankylosing spondylitis patient; material: feces | host: Homo sapiens | place: China | collected 2015-10 | reverse complement strand
GGAGGATGAGCTGCATTACGGGGATATCCGCTATTCCGCTACGGAAAACGCCGTCTTTTGCGGAAGCACGATCGTGGCGCTGACCCAGACCGAGCTGCGGCTGCTCAGCTATATGATGAAGCAGCCGGAAAAGGCCTATTCCCGCGAGGAGCTGCTCAGCGCGGTGTGGGGCTTTGACTCGGAGGTGGAGACCCGCGTGACCGACGAAACCCTGCGCCGTATCCGAAAAAAGCTGCTGCAAGCGGGCAGCACCGTCAGCGTAAGCACCATCTGGGGCTTTGGTTATAAGCTGAAAGTGGCGGAGCGCACATGAAAAACATCAAGCTGCGGATCGTGTATCTGATCCTTTGCTCGGCTCTGCTGCTATTTGCCCTGTTCATGCTGGCGGTGAACCTCATCATACCCGCACACTTTGTGCGTGAGGCAAAAAAGGCGCTCATCAGCGAGGCACAGTACCAGAACCGCACCATCCCCTATACCGACGATGGATCCTTTTTTGACGATGAATGGAATGACACGGAGGAGCACTTCCTTACGCCAAGCATCGTATTTTTAGAGCCGGATAATGCCAATCAATCAAGCGGTTGGAACAGGGACGCATATCGCCTGGAGAAAAAACTGCTGGAATACTGCAAGGGGCGGGATCTATCGCTCAACCAATGCTATACCTTCAAAACGGACAGGCATCACCTGATCTTCATGTCCGTGCAGGAGGAGCAGGACGATTGGGAAAAGCCGTACGCCTATATCATGTACATAGACATCGGGCCCATCACCCGCTATATCGTGACGCTGAACTGGGCGTTCTTTGCGGTGCTGCTGGCGATCTCCTCCGTCATGTGCCTGCTGGGGTTCCGCTTCGGTCGGGATATTGAAAAGGAGGCGGAGCGGCAGCAGACCTTCTTCCAGAATGCCTCTCACGAGCTGAAAACGCCGCTCATGGCGATACAGGGCTATGCGGAGGGCATACAGGCGGGCGTCATGGACGTGGGCGGCGCGGCGGAGGTAATCCTTGAGGAAAGCGACCGCATGACGGAGCTGGTGGAAGAGCTCCTGGACATCTCGAAAATCGATATGGGGCGGCAGCTGCTTGCCTTTTCAGAGATGGATATTCGGGAGCTGCTCTACGACAGCATACGCGCCGTGGAGCCGGCAGCCGCCGCCAGCGGCATTACCATCGCGCCGGACTTCCCCGAGGAGCCCGTTACGGTCAGCTGCGACGATACCCGGCTGCGCAGAGCAGTCACCAATATCCTATCCAACGGCGTGCGCTATGCCCGCAGCGAGCTGCGCCTGACCTGCCGCGCAGACAGGCGGCAGGTGACGATACGCATACAGGACGACGGGGACGGCATCGCCGAGGAAGATCTTCCCTACATCTTCGACCGCTTTTACATGGGAAAAAGCGGAAAATCCGGCATCGGCCTTGCGCTGACCCGGGAGATCATTCACCTGCATAAAGGGACGATCCGCGCTTACAACGGGGACACCGGCGCCGTGTTTGAGATAACGCTTCCGATGGGCAGATAAATCAGGGCGTTTCGGGGAAAACAGAGAAATTTAGCCTCGCATTTGTGAGGGGTCTGCGCTGTTCGTCAAGCAGCGGATAAACTTCTTCAATTAAGCTGAATTATGCCGTCAATATCCAAGCACCAGGCCAAGCAGCAGTATACCGCTTGTTAATATCAGGTTCAGCCCTTGGAATTTTGAGGAATACTTTGCCCATTCGCCGTAATTGACTCCGCCGAGGCTCAGCGAAATAAGAAGCGCGGGATTGGTTGGGTAAAACACATTGCTGAAACCGTCGCCAAAGGCGAATGCAACAATGCAAAGCTGCGTGCTGAGACCGAATATCTGCGCAAGCGGCACAATAAGAGGAATCAGCAGAAACGCTTTGAATGAACCGGAGGGTATGAAGAAATTCATTACAAGGCAGATTAGGTAAATGAACAATATAAGCCCACCCTTTGGCAAGCCGGACGCTACCTGTACCGCGCCGTGAAGCGTTGTATCAAGTATTTTTCCTTCAACCATCATATACTTTATGGATGACGCCATGAGTATCATCAGTATGGACGGCAAAATGGATACAACACCGCTGACAAATGTTTCCCAACGCTTCTTTTTCTCCATTCCGCTTTTGCTTACGGCAACCAAACCGCCTATAAGGAACACGAGCGCAACAATAATCATTGTATACGCCTGCAGGAACGGCAAAAAGCTTGAACACAATACAAGCAAAATGCCTGTGCCGAGTATACAGGCGAAATACAGCAAAGCCTTGTCCATACGCGGGTTTTTCTCAAAACCGCTTTCTTCCTTGGCAACCTGAAGGGGCTTTTCTGTTTTCTTTGCATGGAAGCGTATGAAAAGAAGCAGAAGCCCGTATATAAGCAAGAAGGATACAAACCTGAGCACATTCCGCTGAATGTCGGAAGGCCCGCAAGCCCCTGCGCCACGCCGATTGTAAACGGATTGGCAACGCCCGCGGCAAAACCGCAGCCTGCGGCAAGCAGGGACATGGCAAGCCCCGTTACCGCATCCCAGCCGAGGCTGACGGACAGCGCCACAACAATTGGCACCATGGGTATCACCTCTTCAAAGGAACCTACAAGCAAACCCATAGCCATGAAGAACACGGTCAGCACCGCCATTAGCGTATACCGGACATGCCCGAACCGATACACTATTTTCACCAGCATATACTGCATAAGGCCGCAGCAGTTAAGTGAATTGAACACCCCGCCTATAACGAGCAGGAATACCATTACGGCTATGACGGTGCCGTTGCCCTCCGCCCCAAGCACAAGAAACGGAGACAGCAGCCATTTCCAAAACGGTAAGCCGCCCGTAACATATCGGAATCCGCCAGCCGTATCGATAATCGTATTGCCGTTTGCGTCAACGGTTCGCGCGTATTCGCCGCCCGGCACAACGAGCGTTAGTATATACGTCATCACCATAAGCGCAAATATGATGGCTATGGCTATTATGAATGAACGCTTGCTTAAATCCACGTTTTCGTTAACTCCGTGAATGCTGTTAAGCTGCTGTTCGTCTATCAAAAAAGGAAGGAAGCGGAAGCAATTATCGCTTATATTATCAAAATAGCGGGAATCCGATGCGCCCGTCATTATATACGGCACCGCTCTGTCCACGCTTGACCAGGCGGTCTTCAGCGCTTTTTCGATTTGGTGGAAAACGTCGCTGTTGAAATCGGAAACACCGGATGAAACGCCGCCGTCAAGCACCTCAATTTCTATATCGTACTTTTGGGCTATGGGCTTTATCGCCGCAATGGAAGCGTGTACATCCTGATGGAATGCGGTCCTCATGTTGCCTATAACGTAGGCTTCATCGGGAATAACATTTATTCCGCCCGAACCCTTGGCCATTGTAAAGGCAAGCGTGGTTCTGAGCATTGCACCCGCAGTATCGGAAATGCGGGGCAGGGCAAGCTTAATCAATCCGCCAAAGAATTTGGGGTGCTTCAAAACAAAGCCGACTGGCCCCATATAGGGTGCGATGCGGCGCATCATCTCCGCCACAACGGGGTTTATCTTTTTTTTGAACGGAGCGGAGCCGTCAACCTCCGCCATGAATTTTCCAAGCCGTACTAACGGCGTGTTTTTGCCGGGCGCGGCAGCGTGTCCGCCTTTGGAGCGGGCAATAAAGCGCAGATCGCAGCAGTTCTTTTCACCTACGCCTATCATGGCAAAGGTGCCCTTTGCGCCGCCTATGGGGTCGTAAAGTATCATACCGCCCTCATCAAAAACCGCCTCAAAATGTATGTGCCTGTCGGTAAGCGTCTGCACTATGGAAAGCGCGCCCTCGCCGGTTGTTTCCTCCGTACAGGTGGATACAAAATAAATGTCCCGCGTCGGCATAAAGCCCTCGCTTATCAGCTCCTCCGCCGCCTGCAGCATTGCCCACAGTCCGCCCTTTGTATCCAGCGTGCCGCGCCCCCAAACCTTGCCATCGGCAATCGTTCCTGAAAACGGGGTATATAGCCAATCAATGCCGTCAGCCTCAACCACATCATGGTGGTTCATAAACATTACGGGCGGCTTGTCCTTAGCATTGCTGCCCTGCCAGCGGAGCATAAGGCTTCCGCTGAAATCCTCGGCTTCACATACGCTGAACAGGAGTGGGAAACACTCTTTTAATACGGCATGAAACGCATGAAATCTTTCCCGCCCCGAATGATTGGATGCCGATACGGTTTCTACTTGAATGAGCTTTGATAGAGCTTCTCCGTAGCTCTTTGTTTTTTCTTCCATATTTATCCCTGCCTGAAATATATAAAAACGGGACTTTCTTAGACCTTATCCCATTTTATTGAGTTGATTTATTATACCTTTTGCGGGCGTATAAAGCAATAATGAACCCACGTCGGTATCCCTATACGCTTTCCGTTTGGCTATTGACAAATGCCGACATTATATGATATCCTATCAAAAATCTGCGTGAAAGGGGCGATGAAATTGGGTATAATCCTAAAGGGAATACAGATATATCATAGCGGTGTTTTAACCCGCGGGGATTTTGCATTGCCGTTTGGGAATATTTCCCCCGACAATGCAGTCAATACCGTTGACGCTTCGGATTTTGTGTTATTGCCCGGCTTTGCTGATGTTCATGTGCATCTGCGTGAGCCGGGTTTTTCTTATAAGGAGACAATCGCGTCGGGCACGCGCGCGGCGGCGCACGGCGGATATACTGCCGTATGCGCCATGCCAAATCTAAACCCCGTGCCGGATAGCCTTGCCGCATTGCAGCAGGAGCTTGCCATAATCGGGCGGGACGCCGTGGTGCGCGTGCTGCCATACGGGGCCATTACAATGGGTGAAAAGGGCGATGCTTTGGCTGATATGGCGGCTATGGCTCCCTATGCCGTCGCCTTTTCGGACGATGGCAGGGGCGTGCAGAGCGAAGCTGTGATGCGCAGCGCCATGCGGGAGGCCATGCGCCTCGGCAAGCTCATCGCCGCCCATTGCGAGGATAATGCGCTGCTCAATGGCGGCTATATTCACGCCGGCGCTTACGCCCGCGCGCATGGGCACAGGGGCATCTGCTCCGAAAGCGAATGGGGGCAGCTAAAGCGCGACTTGGAGCTTGCACGGGAAACCGGCTGCGGCTATCATGCCTGCCATATATCAACAAAGGAAAGCGTAGCTCTTCTGCGCCGTGCCAAAGCGGAGGGCATAGATGTGACCTGCGAAACCGCGCCGCATTATCTGCTGCTTGATGATTCACAGCTATGCGAGGATGGCCGCTTTAAGATGAACCCACCGCTTAGGGACAAAGCGGATAGGGAAGCGCTGCTGGAGGGGCTATCGGATGGGACGATAGACATAATAGCCACAGATCACGCGCCCCACAGCATAGAGGAAAAGAACCGCGGGCTTGAGAAAAGCGCAATGGGCATAGTGGGGCTTGAAACCGCATTTCCCCTGCTTTATACTTATCTTGTAGAAACAAATATAATCTCATTTTCGCGGCTGATAGAGCTGCTGCACGATGCGCCCTGCCGCCGCTTTGGTATCCCGTGGGGCGGCATGGACGGACAAAGCGCCGATTATACGATATTCAACCTGAATAGCACCTATTCAATTGATCCAGGCTCGTTTCTTTCAACGGGCCGCGCTACGCCCTTTGCGGGCCGGCAGGTGCAGGGACGCTGTGTGTTGACGGTTGCGGGCGGAAAGGTGGCGTGGAGCGACGGTACGCTCCTGCCGCATATGGAGGGCTGATTATGAAACAGACGGAACTAACAATTATAGAAAACCTGCCGCTGTGTACGGATGTTTACCGTATGGTGCTTGCGGGAGATACCTCTGCCGTTACCGCACCGGGGCAGTTTGTGAATTTGAAGCTGGACGGATTCTTTCTCCGCCGCCCAATATCCGTATGCGATTGGGACACAGGGCAGTTGAGCATTATTTATAAGGTGGTAGGGCGGGGCACCGCCGCCATGGCAAGGCTGCGCCCCGGCGCCGTGCTGGATACGCTCACCGGCCTTGGCAACGGTTATGACCTTTCACTAAGCGGCAACCACCCCTTGCTGGTGGGCGGCGGCGTGGGAGTACCGCCTTTGTACGGCCTTGCAAAGCGGCTTATCGCGCAAGGCAAACGGGTTGCGGCGGTGATAGGGTTTGAACATGCGGACAATATATTGCTTGCCGATGATTTCCGCGCACTTGGCGCTTCCGTGATACTTACAACCGCCGACGGCAGCGTTGGCATACGCGGCTTTGTTACCAACGGCATGGCTGAAGCAGGGGAGTATACTTATCTTTATACATGCGGGCCGGATCCTATGCTGCGGGCGGTTTACGATGCCTGCCGCACATCGGGGCAGTTCAGCTTTGAAGAACGCATGGGCTGCGGCTTCGGCGCGTGCATGGGCTGCACCTGCCGCACCAAATACGGCAATAAACGCATCTGCAAGGATGGGCCTGTGCTGCAAAAGGAGGAGATAGTATGGTAAATACAAGGGTGACATTATGCGGCATAGAGCTGGACAACCCCATAATTCCCGCCAGCGGCACGTTTGGCTACGGCTATGAGTTTGCGGAGCTTTACGATATAAATATGCTCGGAACGTTTTCGTTCAAGGGAACAACGCGCGAAGCGCGCTTTGGCAATCCAACGCCGCGCATAGCGGAATATGCGGGCGGGCTGCTCAATTCCGTCGGGCTGCAAAACCCGGGCGTTGATGCGGTTATAGCTGAAGAACTGCCTAAGCTCGGTCGGGTATTTCATAAGCCCGTTATGGCCAACGTAAGCGGCTTTTCTGTGGCGGAATACGCCGAGGTATGCGAAAGGCTGGCCGCACAGGAGCAGGTTGGCTGGCTGGAGGTAAATATATCCTGCCCAAATGTCCATGGCGGAGGGGCGGCCTTTGGCGCAGAGCCCGAATCCGCCGCGCAGGTAACGCGGGCTGTCAAGGCCGTTACAAAAAAGCCGGTTATAATGAAGCTGTCTCCGGCGGCAGCCGATATTGCAGCCGTGGCGCGCTCATGCGAGGATGCGGGTGCGGACGGCATAAGCCTTATTAACACCCTGCCCGGTATGCGCATTGACCTTAAACGCCGCGCCCCGCTGCTTGCTAACGGCACGGGCGGCATGTCCGGCCCCGGCATTTTCCCGCTGGCCGTGCGCATGGTCTATCAGGTTTATGAAGCCGTAAGCATACCGATAGTCGGCATGGGCGGCGTTTGCTATGCGGAGGATGTGCTGGAGCTGATGCTGGCGGGCGCAACGGCAGTGGGCGTCGGCGCGGCCAATCTTACGGAGCCTATGGCCTGCAAGCATATAATCGAAAACATGCCTGCCGTTATGGAGCGGTACGGCATAAAGAATATAACCGATATTATAGGAGGAGCACATCATGGGTAAGGATGTTATTGTCGCGCTGGACTTTGACGGACGCGATAAAACGCTGGCGTTTCTGGACCTGTTCACGGAGGAAAAGCCATTCGTAAAAATAGGCATGGAGCTTTTCTATGCCGAAGGCCCCTCAATTGTGCGGGAGGTGCGTGCACGTGGGCATAAGATATTTTTAGATCTTAAGCTGCACGATATCCCCAATACCGTAAAAAAGGCTATGGCGGCTCTGTCGGCGCTTGACGTGGATATAGTCAATCTCCACGCCGCCGGTACAGAGGCCATGATGACCGCCGCGCTTGAAGGATTGACCCGCCCCGACGGTAAGCGCCCATTGCTGATAGCCGTCACGCAGCTTACATCCACCGATCAGGCACGCATGGAAAAGGAGCTTTGGATAGAAAGGCCCATGGAGGACGTTGTGCTGCATTATGCCGAAAATGCGGCCCGCGCGGGCTTGGATGGAGTTGTTTGTTCCCCGCTTGAAGCGGAGCGCATACATAAGCATTGCGGCCCTGAATTCTTGACCGTTACCCCCGGCGTTCGCTTTGCGGGAGGCGACGCGGGCGATCAAAAGCGCGTTGCAACACCTGCGTTAGCCAAGGCCATAGGCTCGGATTACATTGTGGTCGGACGGCCGATTACCCAGGCTGAGAATCCCGTAGCAGCATACCGCCGATGCGCGGCGGAGTTTATCGGATAAGGAGGATGCATAATATGGAATCATTCACCAAAGAACTCATTGCCCGCGGCCTGCTCTCTATCGGCGCGGTGTTTCTGCGCCCGCAGGAGCCGTTTATCTGGGCAAGCGGCATCAAAAGCCCCATCTATTGCGACAACCGCCTAATACTCACCGCACCGAATGTGCGGGATGATGTGGAGCGCACCATTGCCGAAACGGTACAAAAAGAGTATCCGCAGACAGAGGCGCTCATGGGTACAGCCACGGCCGGCATAGCCCATGCCGCCATAGCCGCCCATATGCTTGGATTGCCGATGGGCTATGTACGCTCAGACAGCAAGGACCACGGGCGCAAGAACCAAATTGAAGGCAAACCCGTGCAGGGCGAAAAGGTGGTTGTTATTGAGGACCTTATCTCCACCGGCGGCAGCGTGCTGGACGCGGTAAGTGCATTGCGCGATGCGGGTGCAGAGGTGCTGGGCATAATCAGCATATTCACATACGGTATGCAGAAGGGGCTTGACCGACTGGCGGCGGCCAATGTCCGCAACGTAAGTCTGACGGATTTGGACACAGTTGTCCGCGTGGGAGCGGAGGAGCACTACATCACCGAAGCGGATGTTTCGCGGCTGCTGGCATTCCGCGATAATCCGTCCGACGAAAGCTGGATAACAAAAGGAGGAACAAACTGATATGAACAGCCTTATAGACATTTTCGATCTCACCCCACAGGAGATTATGGAGCTGATAAACATGGCCTGCGACATTATCGACCGTCCGGCCGCCTATGCGCACAAGTGCGACGGGAAAATATTGGCTACGCTATTCTTTGAACCATCCACACGCACCCGGTTGAGCTTTGAAAGCGCAATGCTCTCACTTGGCGGGCAGGTGCTCGGCTTCTCAGAGGCTAAAAGCTCCTCGGCCGCCAAGGGCGAAAGCGTGGCGGACACCATTCGCACCGTAAGCTGTTACAGCGATATAATCGCCATGCGCCACCCCAAGGAGGGCGCGCCGTTGGTGGCTTCCATGCACTCGCCCGTACCCATTATAAACGCAGGCGACGGCGGCCATAACCACCCCACGCAAACGCTTACGGACCTTCTTACCATACACAGGGAGAAGGGGCACTTTGATGGGCTGACGGTTGGCCTGTGCGGCGATCTTAAATTCGGGCGCACGGTGCATTCCCTTGTAGCCGCCATGAGCCGTTATCCGGACGTGCGCTTTGTGCTGATTTCCCCCGAGGAATTGAAGCTTCCGCGCTATGTTAAGGAGCAGTACATTAAGAACCCCGGCATACCATATATTCAGTCCGCCTCGCTGGAGGAGGTCATGCCGCAGCTTGATATTCTGTATATGACCCGTGTGCAGCGTGAACGCTTTTTCAACGAGGAGGACTATCTGCGCCTGAAGGACAGCTATATACTAACGCCGGAAAAGCTCCGCGGCGCAAAGGAGGATCTGCGCATTTTGCATCCGTTGCCGCGCGTGAACGAAATTTCGGTAGCGGTAGACAACGACCCCCGCGCCTGTTACTTTAAGCAGGTGCAGTACGGCAAGTATATCCGCATGGCGCTTATACTTAAAATGCTTGGCATAGAATAACAAATTATATTATAAGGAGGAAAAAGGCATGATAATAGACGCCATCCAAAACGGCATAGTGATAGACCATATAACGGCGGGCAAGTCAATGGAGCTGTACAGCATACTCGGCCTTGGCGAGCTGGATTGCACCGTTGCAATTCTTAAAAACGTCACCAGTAGGAAGCTGGGCCGCAAGGACATTATAAAAATAGACCGCGAAATGGAGCTTGATTGGGACTTGATAGGCTATGTTGACCCAAGCATAACCGTGAATATAATACGCGGCGGTGAGCTGAAGGAAAAGCGCAAGCTTAATCTGCCCGAGCGCATACGCGGCGTGCTGAAGTGCAAAAATCCGCGCTGCATTACCTCCGTTGAGCAGGAGCTGCCGCAGGAATTCATATTGACCGACCGCGAAAAGCGCGTGTACCGCTGCATCTACTGCGAATCGCAGGCGGGAGCATAACGGGCAAGGGGCAAAAGCCCTGCGGCTAAAATCTATCTCGGCGGGAGTCGCCGTTGCAGATCCCGCCGGGAGAAGTGTGAAAAGCATTGATTGTGATTTAGCATGATGCCGTGTCGGGAATTGACTTTTGCTGTCGGTTCTGCGATAATTAAAACATTGAAGCACAGGCAACTGACGGAACGTGGAGCACCACATGGGAGCCTGCTGTTATACGTACTGTCGACCGTCTGGGCAAACCTTTTTTCCATGGATGACCATGGGAAATGGTTTACCCTTTTTTATTTGATTTTAATAAGGAGAATCGCATGAAAAAAGTTGCAGTTGTTATGGGAAGCGACTCTGACTGGCCTGTTGTAAAGGCGGCGTGTCAGCAGCTTGACGCATTCGGCATCCCCTATGAGGCGCATATCCTAAGCGCCCACCGTTCTCCGGCCGCCGCTGCGGACTTTGCCAAAAACGCGCGCGCCAACGGCTTCGGCGTGCTTATCTGCGCAGCAGGAATGGCGGCACACTTGGCGGGCGCTTTCGCCGGCAATTCCACGCTTCCGGTTATAGGCATTCCCATGAAGGGCGGCGCTATGGATGGGCTGGACGCCCTGCTTGCCACGGTTCAAATGCCAAGCGGCATACCCGTGGCTACCGTGGCCATCAACGGCGCCAAAAACGCCGCCGTGCTTGCGGCGCAGATATTGGCCGTAAACGACGATGCGCTATCCGCAAAGCTTGACGCGCAGCGGGCGGATATGGCGAAGCAGATTGCCGCAAAGGAAGCAAAGCTTCAAACGGAGCTGAATTGCCAATGCTTAATGCAGGCAAAGCGCCTGCCCGATAAAGACTGATAAAAACCGAAAACAAATTCATTTTGGAGGTACAATTATGAAGCTCGTTTACACTGGCAAAACCAAGGACGTTTACGCACTGGATAACGGCAACTACCTGCTTAAATTCAAAGATGACTGCACCGGAAAAGACGGTGTGTTCGATCCGGGTGAGAATGCCGTGGGCCTGACGATAGACGGTGTTGGCGATGTGAACCTGCGCATGAGCATCTATTTCTTTGAAAAGATTAACGCCGCCGGAATAAAGACCCATTTTGTCGGCGCCGATTTGAAAAACACCACAATGGAGGTTCTTCCCGCCAAGGTTTTCGGCCACGGCTTGGAGGTTATATGCCGCCGCAAGGCCGTCGGCTCCTTTATCCGTCGCTACGGCGACCTTATCGAGTCCGGCGCAGATCTGCCATACTATGTGGAGACCACGCTTAAGGACGATGCTAAGGGCGATCCGTTGATTACCAAGGACGCACTTGTTGCATTGGGCGTGATGAGTGACGAGCAATATGAAGAGCTGAAGTCCCAGACCCAGAGGATTACGCAGATAGTCGCCGATGATTTGAAGGAAAAGGGTATGGAGCTATATGATATCAAATTTGAATTCGGCTACGCGCCCGATGGCAGCGTTATGCTGATTGACGAAGTGGCAAGCGGCAACATGCGCGTTTATAAGAATGGTCAATATATCGACCCCATGACGCTCTCCGAGCTTTTCTTTGCGTGATGGGCGGCTTTTTCGGAGCATTTTCCCACCGCGATGTGGGACTTGATGTGTTTTTCGGCACGGACTACCATTCCCATTTGGGCACACGCCGCGGCGGAATGGTGGTCTATGGGCGCGAAAACGGATTCGTCCGCGAGATTCATGATATTGAAAACACCCCCTTCCGCACTAAGTTCGAAGGCGACCTGCGCGAGCTTAAGGGGCATATAGGCATGGGCTGCATAAGCGATACAGACCCGCAGCCGCTGTTGGTGCGCTCCCATTTGGGACTGTATGCCATATGCACGGTTGGTATAATCAACAATACCGATGAGCTTATAGAAACGTATTTTTCCGACCATGGACATCAGTTCATGGCGCAAAGCAACGGAAAGGTCAATGTTTCGGAGCTTGTAGCCGCCCTTATAAACATGAAGGAAAATTTGGTGGATGGCATATTGTACGCGCAGGAGATGATTCGCGGCTCCATCACAATACTGCTGATGACGAAAGACGGCATTTTGGCTGCAAGGGATAGGCTTGGGCGTTTGCCGGTTCTTGTGGGCAAGCACCCGGACGGCAGCCTGTGCGTTTCGTTTGAATCGTTCGCCTATCATAAGCTGGGCTATGAGGATGCCCATGAGCTTGGCCCGCGGGAGATAGTGACGCTGAACAGTGAGGGCTGCAAAACCGTTTCCCCTCCGGGCAAGGATATGAAGATATGCGGCTTCCTTTGGACATATTACGGCTACCCAAACTCCAATTACGAAGGCGTAAACGTGGAGGTAATGCGCTACCGCAACGGCGAGATTATGGCACGCGATGAAATTGCGCGCGGAGGGCTGCCGAAGGTTGACTATGTGGCAGGCGTGCCGGATTCCGGCGTGCCGCACGCCATAGGCTTTGCCAACCGCAGCGGCAAGCCGTTTGTACGCCCCTTTGTGAAGTACACTCCGACCTGGCCCCGCTCGTTTACGCCTACAAATCAGGACGTTCGCAATCAGGTTGCCAAGATGAAGCAGATACCCGTGCCCGAACTGATACAGGGTAAGAAGCTGCTGCTTGTTGATGATTCCATTGTCCGCGGCACACAGCTTAGGGAAACGGTTGATTTTCTCTATGAGTCCGGCGCGCAGGAGGTTCATATGCGCTCCGCCTGCCCGCCCATTATGTATAGCTGTAAATATTTGAACTTCTCCCGCGGCAATTCCGATATGGAGCTGCTTGCACGGCGCATGGTGCAGGAGCTGGAAGGGGACGAGGGGCATATGCATCTTGACGAATATGCCGATTCCACCACGGAGCGCGGACAATGCCTTTTGAAGTCCATATGCGAAAAGCTTGGTTTTGATTCTCTCGGCTATCAGTCTCTTGACGGCGTGATGGAGGCCATAGGCATAGATCGTGAGAAGGTTTGTACATACTGTTGGAACGGGAAGGAATGATTGATATGGAAAAATCCAGCTCTGCCGCATACGCGGCAGCCGGCGTAGACATAACCGCCGGTTACAAGGGCGTTAAGCTCATGCGCGCAGACGTTCAGCGCACCTATATCCCGGGCGTGGTTTCCGATATCGGCGGCTTCGGCGGCCTGTTTGCCCCGAACATTGCCGGCATGACGGAGCCGATACTCGTATCCGGCACCGATGGCGTGGGTACCAAGCTGCGCATTGCAGAGCTTATGAACAGGCATGATACCATCGGCATAGACTGCGTGGCCATGTGCGTAAACGATGTAATATGCTGCGGCGCAAAGCCACTGTTTTTCCTTGATTACATAGCCATCGGGAAGAACGTGCCCGAAAAGGTTGCGGCAATCGTATCTGGCGTTGCTGAGGGCTGCGTTCAGGCGGGGTGCGCCCTGATCGGCGGCGAAACGGCCGAGCATCCGGGCATGATGGCCGCTGACGACTATGATTTGGCGGGCTTCACAGTTGGGCTTGTGGATAAGCCTAAGCTAATCGATTCGGGTCGCATGGCGGCGGGGGACGTGGTGCTGGCGCTGCCCTCATCGGGCTTCCACTCCAACGGCTATTCGCTTGTACGAAAGGTGTTTGACGTGGAAAAAGCCGACCTTGGCAAATACTATGACGAGCTTGGCGAAACGCTGGGCGAGGCGCTGCTGCGTCCTACAGTAATATATGTTAAGCCCGTGCTTCGCTGTATTGAAGCCGCGGATGTTAGGGGCATCAGCCATATTACCGGCGGCGGCTTTTATGAAAATATTCCCCGCTGCATACCCGACGGCCTTTGTGCAAAAATCAACAGGGCCTCCCTCAAAACGCCCGCCATATTTAACCTGTTGCAGAAGCAGGGCAGCGTAGACGAACACGATATGTTCAATACCTTCAATATGGGCGTGGGCATGGTGATGGTCGTTAGCCCGAATACCGCCGATGCGGCGCTCTCCGCATTGAAGGCGGAGGGGATAGACGCTTATGCTTGCGGCGAAATCGTCTATGGCGAGGAAAAGATAATTTTGGCCTGAACGCACCCAAAGCCGCGCCGGCTTGCGGCTGCCGGCAAAGGAGAAAAACGACTATGAAAAAAGCTAAGATTGCCGTGCTTGTTTCAGGCGGCGGCACAAATTTACAGGCATTGCTGGACGCGCAGGCGGCGGGACTGCTGCCGCATGGTCAAATAGCGCTTGTGGTATCCTCAAACGCGGGAGCATATGCACTTACGCGGGCGGCAAATGCCAATATACCCGCCAAGACCTTATCGCCTAAGCTGTGCGGCGGTCAGGAGGCCTTTGAGGAGGCTTTATCCTGTCTGCTTGCGGAGCATGAAATTGACCTGATTGTCCTGGCGGGCTTTTTAACCATACTCAGCGCGAATTTTACTTCCCGCTGGCCGTCACGCATACTTAATGTGCATCCGTCGCTTATACCCTCCTTCTGCGGAGCGGGCATGTACGGGCTTAAGGTACACAAAGCCGCTCTTTCGGCGGGCGTAAAGGTGACGGGTGCAACGGTGCATTTTGTGAATGAAGTTCTGGACGGCGGGCGCATTCTGCTGCAAAAAGCGGTGGACGTTTTGCCGGATGATACGCCCGAAACACTCCAGCGGCGGGTAATGGAGCAGGCGGAATGGCAGCTATTGCCACGCGCGGCGGAAATGGTTTCGGAACAAATCGTAAAGGAGAATGGCAATGCTTGATTTTATTTCTTTTCTGCGGGAAAATCCCTACCCCGGCCGGGGCATACTTGTAAGCAAAAACCTTGTTTATTATTTCATAATGGGTCGCAGCGCAAACAGCCGCAACCGCATATTTGCCCCGACTGATGACGGTATCCGTACCGAGGCGCACGATCCTGCCAAGCTTGAGGACCCAAGCCTTATAATATATCATCCGGTAAGGAAACTGGGGGACGCGCTTGTTGTAACCAATGGCGACCAGACCGATACCATATGCGCCTGCGGCGACTTCCGCAAGGGGCTTATGAAGCGCGAATATGAGCCGGATTCCCCTAACTTTACGCCCCGCATTTCCGCCGTGCTTAATGCAGACGGTTCATTTGAGCTATCCATTTTGAAGCGCAATAACGGGCGCTGTCTTAGGGAATTCTTCTGCTACGAGGGCGCGGATGAGGGCAAAGGCTATTTTATAAGCACCTATCAGGGCGACGGAAGCCCATTGCCCACATTTGCGGGCGAGCCGATGGAGGTTACAGTTCCTAAGCCTGACGAGGTATGGGCCGCACTGAACGCGGACAATAAAGTATCCCTTTATACAAATGTGAACGGCGAAGTACGCCTGTTTAACAAGAATCTTGGCGATTAAGGAGAACATATAGATATGAACGAATTGGAACTGAAATACGGCTGCAATCCCAATCAAAAGCCATCCAGGGTTTTCATGAAGGATGGCTCCGATCTGCCGTTTACCGTTTTGAACGGAAAGCCCGGCTATATAAATTTACTTGATGCGCTTAACTCATGGCAGCTTGTAAAGGAGCTGAAGAGTGCAACCGGTCTGCCCTCCGCTGCCAGCTTTAAGCACGTTTCGCCCGCCGGCGCCGCCGTGGGCCTGCCTCTTAGCGAGGTGGACAGAAGGATATATTTTGTCGATCCCGCTGCCGAGCTTTCGCCCATTGCCTGCGCCTATATCCGCGCGCGGGGGGCCGATCGCCTTTGCTCATACGGCGACTGGGCCGCTCTGTCGGATGTTTGCGATGCCGCCACAGCCATGTATCTAAAGGACGAGGTTTCCGACGGCATAATCGCCCCCGGCTATACCGACGAGGCGCTGGAAATACTTAAAACAAAGAAGAAGGGCAGCTACAATGTGGTTCGGATAGACCCAAGCTATGTTCCCGCCGCTACGGAGCATAAGGATGTGTTCGGCATTACGTTTGAGCAGGGCCGCAACGACCTTGTTATAGATAAGGATATGCTGAAAAATATTGTATCCGAAAACAAAGCGCTGCCGGAGGCCGCAAAAATAGATATGATTGTGGCCCTAATAACGCTTAAATATACCCAATCTAACTCCGTCTGCTATGTTAAGGACGGTCAGGCAATAGGTGTGGGCGCGGGTCAGCAGAGCCGCATCCATTGCACGCGCCTTGCGGGGCAAAAGGCGGATAACTGGTATCTGCGCCAGCATCCAAAGGTGCTTGGGCTGCAATTCGTTGAAAATATACGCCGCCCCGATAGGGACAATGCCATAGACGTTTATATATCCGATGAATATGAGGATGTGCTGGCGGACGGCGCGTGGCAAGGCATATTCAAGGCGTGCCCTGATGTTCTGAGTGCAGAGGAAAAGAAGGCGTGGATTGCCGCACAGTCCGGCGTAACGGTCGGCAGCGATGCGTTCTTCCCGTTTGGCGACAATGTGGAAAGGGCAAGGAAGTCGGGCGTATGTTATATTGCCGAGCCGGGCGGCTCCATCCGCGACGATAATGTGATTTCCACGGCCGATAAATACGGAATGGTGCTGGTGTTTACGGGCGCGCGGCTGTTCCACCATTGAGCCGCCGCAAGGCTTCAAACATTCGTTGCCGTGCAGCTTTTGCATAGCATTGGCGCACGGCATACCAATTTATGAAATTAAGGGAGGGCTCCATGAACATTTTGGTAATAGGAAGCGGCGGCCGTGAGCATGCCATCGTCAGAAAATTAAAAGAGAATCCCGAAGTGGAGACTATCTATTGCGTTCCGGGAAACGGCGGTATTGCCGCCGATGCCGTGTGCGTTGCGGAAATAGGTGCAAAGGATATCCCGGCACAGGTGGCGTTCGCAAAAGCCCACGATATCGGCTTTGCCGTGGTTGCGCCCGATGATCCGTTGGTACTGGGCGCGGTGGACGCGCTGGAAGCTGCGGGCATACCCTGCTTCGGCCCCAAGGCAAATGCGGCAATAATTGAAGGCAGCAAGGTTTTTTCTAAGGAGCTGATGAAAAAGTACGCTATACCCACGGCGGATTATCGGGTGTTTACCGATGCAGCCGCCGCAATGGATTATGTTAAAACCTGTCCTTTGCCCGTGGTGGTAAAGGCGGACGGCCTTGCATTGGGCAAGGGAGTGCTTATTGCCGAAACGCGAGAGGACGCCTTTTCCGCCGTGGAGACCATAATGCTGAACCGCGCCTTCGGCAGCAGCGGCAGCAGGGTGGTGGTGGAGGAGTTTTTGACGGGGCCTGAGGTTTCCGTACTGGCCTTTACCGATGGCAATACGGTTGTTCCAATGGTTTCGTCAATGGATCATAAACGGGCGCACGATGATGACAAGGGGCTGAACACGGGCGGAATGGGCACCGTGGCTCCGAATCCCTACTATACGGACGATATTGCGCGCGTATGCATGGAAACGATCTTCCTGCCAACCGTGCGCGCCATGAACGCGGAAGGCCGTACATTCCGCGGCTGCCTGTATTTCGGGCTGATGCTTACGCCCAACGGCCCAAAGGTAATTGAATACAACTGCCGCTTCGGAGACCCTGAAACGCAGGTGGTTCTGCCCCTGCTTGAAAGCGACTTGCTTACAATAATGTGCGCCTGCCGCAACGGTACGCTGGCGGATACGGAGGTCAAATTTTCCGATGGAGCCGCATGCTGCGTAATAATGGCCTCAAGCGGCTATCCGGAGCATTATGAAAAGGGCTTTGCCATAACCATGCCCGCCGAAACCGCCGCCAATACCTATGTGGCGGGGGCAAAGCGCGATAATGGCCGCCTGCTGACGAGCGGCGGACGGGTGCTTGGCGTCACCGCCACGGCAGCGGATTTGAAAAGCGCCGTTGAAAAAGCCTATGAGCGGGTGGAGAGCGTACAATTTGAAAATGCGTTTTATCGGCGTGATATCGGCAGACGCGCGCTTGAAGCGCTTAAACAATGAAGGGAGCAAGCGCAGGCATGGTTTATAGAGTATATGTAGAAAAGAAAGAAGCGTTGGCAAACGAAGCCCGCGCCCTGTTGGAGGATTTGCGGGAATTTCTCGGCATTCGTTCGCTAACGGGAATTAGGCTGCTTAATCGCTATGATTTGGAGAATATCAGTCGGGAACTGTTCGACTACGCCGTAAAAACTGTGCTTTCCGAGCCGCAGCTCGATACCGTGAGCTATGACCCGCCGGAGGGAGGCACCGTTTTTGCCGTGGAGTATTTGCCCGGCCAGTACGATCAGCGGGCGGACTCCGCCGCACAGTGCATCCAGATATTGTCGCAGGGGGAACGCCCCGTTGTGCGTACAGCGCGGGTGTATGTTTTGGAAGGCACGCTGACGGAAGAACAAACCGCGGCCATAAAAAAATATGTAATCAACCCTGTGGAAAGCCGTGAAGCATCGCTTGCGTTGCCGCAAACGCTGCAAATGGAATATGATATCCCCACCACCGTCCGCACCATAGAGGGCTTTATTGCCATGAACGGCGCGGCGCTTGATACGCTGCGTGATGAATTGGGGCTTGCAATGGATTTGGACGATTTGCAATATTTGCAGGGCTATTTCCGCGATGATGAGCATCGTGACCCCACAATCACCGAAATCCGCGTGGTGGATACCTACTGGTCCGACCATTGCCGCCACACGACATTCTCCACCCACATAGACCATGTGGAGATTCACGACGCGGCTGTTCAGGCCGCATATGAGCGGTATATTGCCGCCCGCGTTGAGGTTTACGGCGCGGAAAAGGCCGCAAAACGCCCGCAGACGCTTATGGACATTGCTACCATAGGCGCAAAGGTGCTTAAAAAGCGCGGCCTGCTGCCGGAACTTGACGAAAGCGAGGAAATAAACGCCTGCTCCATACACGTTACCGCTACGGTTGATGGCGAGGAGCAGGACTGGCTGCTGATGTTCAAAAACGAAACCCATAATCACCCAACCGAGATTGAACCATTCGGCGGCGCCGCCACCTGCATAGGCGGCTGCATACGCGATCCTTTGTCCGGCCGGGCATACGTTCATCAGGCTATGCGCGTAACCGGCGCGGGTGATCCGCGCGTAAGCCTTGATAAAACCCTTCCCGGCAAGCTGCCGCAGCGTAAGCTGTGTCAAACCGCCGCGGCGGGCTATTCCTCTTACGGCAACCAAATCGGCCTTGCCACGGGTCATGTGGCGGAGCTTTACAATGAAGGCTATATTGCAAAGCGCCTGGAATGCGGCGCGGTGGTGGCGGCGGCTCCGGCATACAATGTCCGCCGCGAACGCCCCGCACCGGGGGATGTGGTAATCCTGCTGGGCGGCCGCACCGGGCGGGACGGCATAGGCGGCGCGACAGGCTCTTCCAAAAGTCATAACCTTAAATCCCTGTCCACCATGGCCTCGGAGGTTCAAAAGGGCAATGCCCCCGAAGAACGCAAGCTACAGCGCCTGTTCCGCAACGGCGCCGTGACACGCCTTATAAAGCGCTGCAACGATTTTGGCGCGGGCGGCGTCAGCGTTGCAATAGGCGAACTGGCGGACGGGCTGCACATTGATTTGGACGCCGTGCGCAAAAAGTACGAAGGGCTGGACGGCACGGAGCTTGCGATATCAGAATCGCAGGAGCGCATGGCCGTGGTCGTAGCACCCGAGGACGCCGAGGCATTCATCGCCGCCGCAAATGCGGAAAACTTAGAGGCTTATCAGGTTGCCGTGGTAACGCAGGAGCCGCGAATGGTAATGGAGTGGAACGGTGCGGTAATTGCCGGTTTAAGCCGCGAATTTTTGAATACAAACGGCGCTGTAAAGCATGCCGCCGTCCGCGTGGCGGAAAAGGAACGCGCGGAGCTTGCAAAGCCCCGCTTCGGTTCTCTGCGCGATATGGCTGCAAGCTTAAAGTGCGCCTCCCGCCGCGGACTTGCGGAGCGGTTTGACAGCACGGTAGGCGCAGGCTCCGTATTGATGCCCTTCGGCGGCAAAACACAGCGCACTCCGGCGCAGGTCATGGCCGCCGTATTCCCCGTGCTGCCCGGTCAAGCTACCGATCAGGCCAGCGTAATGGCGTGGGGCTGCGACCCTGAGCAGACCTCGGTAGACCCGTATATAGGGGCATATAATGCGGTTTACACATCCATGGCTAAGCTTGTTGCCGCCGGTGCAGACTATAAAAAAGCATATCTCAGCTTTCAGGAGTTTTTTGAAAAGCTCCGCAACGAGCCCGAGCGTTGGGGTAAGCCATTCTCAGCATTGCTTGGCACGGTAGACGCGCAGTTGGAGCTTGGCGCCGCCGCCATAGGCGGCAAGGATTCCATGTCCGGCACATTCCTTGATTTAGATGTGCCGCCAACGCTTATATCCTTCGCCGTTGCGCCGCTAAAGACGGGAGAGGTGTTATCCCCTGAATTTAAGGAAGCAGGCCATCCCGTGTATCTGTTCTCCGGCGCTGATACGGAAAGTCTAAAGGCGGCGTGGGAAGCGCTGCATACACTGGCGCTGAACGGTAAGGTTCGTGCTGCGTGGGCCGTGGAAAACGGACTTTCCGAGGCTGTTATGAACATGTCCTTCGGCAACAGAATCGGCTTTGCGGCCGAAAATATGTCAATAGATTGGAACACACTGCTTCCAGGTTCCGTTGTGGCGGAGTTGACGGAGGATACGGCGCATGCCGTTCGCATTGGCGTTACCACGGCCGAGCCTGTTGTGCGCATTGCAGATGACAGCGCAACGGTTTCCGAACTGCTTGCCTTGAACGAGGGCGTTTTGGAATCAGTATATCCAAGCCGAACGGCCGAAGATGCAGCAGAGGTTCCCACTTTGTCCACGCCGTCCATCACCCGTGCTGCGCCCAAGGTGGGCGTGGCTATCCCCAAGGTGCTGATACCCGTATTCCCCGGCACAAACTGCGAATATGACTCCGCAAGCGCTGTAAAGCGCGCCGGACTTGAACCGGAAATAATGGTGCTGAACAATCGGTCCGCGCAGGACGTGGCGGAATCCATTCACCGCTTCGCGGGTGCCGCACGAAACAGCCAAATAATATTTATCCCCGGCGGCTTCTCCGGCGGCGACGAGCCGGACGGCTCCGCCAAGCTCATAACCGCCTTCTTCCGCAATCCCGAGGTGCGGGACGCTACAATGGATCTGCTTAAAAAACGCGACGGCTTGATGCTTGGCATATGCAATGGCTTTCAGGCGCTCATCAAATTGGGACTTGTGCCGTACGGTGAAATAATTGATGCCGACGAGAATTGCCCAACGTTGACCTTCAACACAATCGGCCGCCATCAGTCGCGTTTGGTGCGCACCCGCATCGCCTCAAACCGTTCGCCGTGGCTTGCAGGGACGCAGGTGAGGGATATATATACCGTTCCCGTTTCCCATGGCGAGGGCCGCTTCCTGTGCAGCCATGAATTGGTGCGGAAGCTTGCGGCAAACGGCCGGATCGCTACGCAGTACGTTGACGAAAACGGAGTGCCCGGAATGGATATTGATGTGAACCCGAACGGCTCCGTTTGGGCCATAGAGGGCATCACTTCTCCCGATGGGCGGATATTGGGTAAGATGGGCCATTCCGAGCGCATTGCCGACGGCTTGTACAAAAACGTGGACGGCCGCTATGACATGAAGCTGTTCCAATCCGCAAAGGAGTATTTCAATATCTGATACGGCGCGGCTCTTTGAGAGAGGGCGGGCTTCAATTTAATAATCTAAACGCTTTAAGCCCCCGGAAATTGATTTTTTCGGGGGCGTATTTCCACAAATGCATCTATTCCTTATTGTACGCAGAATGGCGGGAGAGGGCGTCAATAAAACTTTCTTCAAAAACGCTGTAAGGTTTTTCGATTTGTGCAGTCTTATATATAAACGGGGCAGGGAGGTGAGCAGGTGACGGACTTTGAACAGATATACAGGGACTATTTTCGTGATGTGTTCCTCTATGTTCGGCGGCTGTCCGGCGGGGATGAACGGCTATCCGAGGATATTACCGGCGAAGCGTTCTTTCGCGCGCTGAAGCGCATTGATACCTTTCGCGGCGACTGTGATATTCGCGTGTGGCTGTGTCAGATTGCAAAGAACTGTTACTACACCCACCTGAAACAGAGCCGAAGGACGGAACACACGGAGAATATTGAACAGCTTATATCTGAAACAGGAGAATCGCCGGATGAAATACTGCTGCGCAGTGAGAACGCAAGGCAAATAAGGCGTCTGCTGCATGAGCTGCCGAACCCGTACAAGGAGGTTTTCATGTGGCGCACCCTTGGCGAAATGAGCTTCAAGGACATTGGGAAGCTGTTCCACAAAACGGAAAACTGGGCATGCGTTACCTATCACCGGGCGCGAAACATGCTCCGAACTGGAATGGAGGTTGACGAAAATGAAGAATGAATGCAGCATAGTCCGCGATATACTGCCGTTGTATGCGGAAAAAATGGTATCAAAGGATACGGCGGAGTTCGTAAAGGGGCATCTGGAAAATTGTCCCATATGCCGTGCAGAGCTTGAAAAATTGCGGGAGCCTGTGGAGGTGCAGGCGGAGCCGCAGACGGATATAGACGCCGCGCCGCTGAAACGGCTGAAAAAGGCGTTGCTGATTAAAAAGGTGCAAACCATACTATGCACGGCGGCTGTGCTGCTGGCTCTGGTGCTGTCAGTCATCTCTTTTCTGACCGCGCCGAAATACTTTGCCTATTCGCCGGAGCTGGTGACCGTGACAAAAACCGAAGGAGGCTATATCGTCCTCTCTTTCGACGAAAGGATAACAAATTATACCCTCCAAAGAATCATTACAGGTAAAGATATAAAAGAAAAGGTTTATTATCTTGAGGTTTGGACTACATCTTGGGACAGGCTGACCGGGCGGCATGGTGTACAGAATGCTTTGGTGCGGGAAACAGCCGGCTTGCCGGTATATATATTCTTCCAGCAGAATTATGCGCTAAACAATGTTGATATGGATTCTGTCTGTATCTATGGAAATCTTAGCAGGCTGAATGGCAGTTGGGTGGCATTGCCGGGACTTTCACTTGGATATTGGCTGTTGTTCAATATTGCGCTGTTTTTGATTCTCGGATGCATGTGGTTCATCCTTCGTAGGAGGGAGCATATCCGCCGCTGCATAGAGCGGGCAATTCCGATTCCCGTTGCCTACGGGCTGGGGCATCTGTGCGTGCTGGGCTTTCGCACCGCATCCTATTCGCAATGGCGTGATTTTCAGCTTATATTTGCCATAGGCGTGCTGTTCTACTGCGCCATGCTGCTGGCATTGAGCATCTTCTACAAAAGGAAGGAAATAAAAGATGCTAAAATGGAATAATGAAGCAAAACTTGTATGAGAATTTATGCATTTGCTCTTGCAATTTAATGTAATATCTGCTATCATAAAATTACAAAAGAGATAGAGTGAGTGGATAGATTCCCCCATAGGTTGGAGCATGGGGAAGGTGGTGCCGACAGTAAGCTGTAATCGTCCAATGGAAGCCGTCGTTAACGGCAGGAGCATCGTAAGCGGTGCTTGAATTTAAGCGGGGCGCATATTTAACAGATAAATAAGTGGCGCCATGATTCTGAAGAAAGAGGGGTTTCAATGATGCTGGACATTAAGAATGAGGGATAGCCCTTGACTGTATCGGGTTACGGCAGTCAGGGGCTATCTGTTTTATATGGGTAAATTATGACGGCGGCTGTAATGCGGCCTGTTTTTTTACCCTTACCTCACCTTCATCATCCTCGCAAACTTACTCACCACAATAACTGCGACTATTATCGCAATGACTGCGAAGGCCGCAAGCGCGCTTATCCACCATTGGCTCATGGCGCGCTTCTGTTCTTCCTCGGCCTGCTTTTCGGCGTCTGTCTTTTCGCCGTCAAGGATGGGCTGCTTTATCTCGGTGGAAAGCTGCTGCTCGGCGGTGTGAACTTCGCCCGCGTCGTCCTTGTAGGATATGGTGTATACGCCTGTGGTCTTGCCGTAGCTTTCGGTGTAGCCCTCCGTCATGGAGAGCATACCCACGAATACCTTCAGCTCCCCGTAGCCCGCCTGCCCCGGCTGAATGTCCCCCAGGAACACGCTGGAGGTGGGGAAAAGCCCCGCGCCGGTCAGATTTACGGTGACGTTCCTGAGCGGGCTTTTGCCTATGTTGAACACGTTGGCGGGCAGGGATATCGTTTCGCCCGCGGTGATCTCCTTCGGTAGGGATACGGGGTCGCAGCTCATCTTCGCAGGCTGTGTAACGTGGACGAGGAACGTCCGCGTGTTGGTGTACACCCCGCCGTAAAGGTCAATGTAGTCCAGCGTAACGTAAAAGGGCTGCTCGCCCGCAAGCACGTCTCCCGTGGTGCGGATGGCGAATGAAACTGTCGCGCTTTCGCCGCTTGCAATGTTCTCTAAATGCATCGCGTTGTTCGTGTCCGCGGGTATTATGCCCGCCGCCTCGCTCCCGTAGGACAGCCGCACGGAGCGGGCGCGTATCGTGCCTATGTTGTCGATGGTGACTTCAGCGGTAAAGATTTCCTCACCGCTCACGGTATCCGGCGTAATTATGCAATTCGATATGAACAGCTCCGGCTTTTCAACCTCCTGCTTCGGCACGTCGTTCGGGTCGGGTGGATTTTTGCCGTCGGTTACGGTGACATACAGCGTGAAGCTTTGCTGCTTCTGCTGGCCCAGTACGTCGAGGTAGTCCGCCCTCAGCGTGACGGGGTAGGAGCCGTTTATCCGCCCCTTCACAAGCGGTATTTCAAACATGAACACATACCGTGCCCAGCCGGCTGCGGTCTGGGAATAGTTGCCGAATACGAAGGGGCTGTCCGCCGTCGCGCCAAGGTCGGCCGTTACAGTCACCTTGCCGTCATACGTCTCGCCGATAAGCGGGAATATAATGTAGCAGCAGCCGTTCACTATGCGGGGCACATAGCCCGCGCCGTAGGTTTTGTCCATGCCGTCGTACAGATTCCAGCTGTCTATTATCAGCTTGTCCGCCACCGGGGTAGGCTGCGGCGTTGGTTCGGGTGTAGGATTGGGCGTAGTTACAGGCGCTTGTGTCTCCGCGGGCGGGGTTTCACCCTCCGCAAAGGCGGCAGCGGGCAGCGCAAGCAGCAATATAGCCAGCAGCGCCGCGAATAGTCGGTTCATATACTTTCCTCCCGTATAATTGTCATAACTCCCGCGTCCATTTCGCACACGGTGTCGCAAAGTTCGTCTATGTCCCCCTGATTGTGGCTTGCGAGAAGTATCGTCTTGCCCTGCTCCTTCAGCCCCTTTATAAGCTGCCGCATCTCCATAACGCCGTGCTTATCAAGGCCGTTGAGCGGCTCGTCCAGTATAAGCAAACTCGGGTTTTCCATAATGGCCTGGGCTATGCCCAACCTCTGCCGCATGCCGAGGGAATACTTGCCGACGGGCTTTTTCATAAGCGGGTCGAGCCCCACGCGGCGTATTGCGGCGGCTATCTCCTCAAGTCCTATCTTTTTATTCAGCGAAGCCAATATTTCAAGGTTTTTCACGCCGGTCATATTGGGTAAAAACCCCGGCGTTTCGATTATCAGGCCGAGGCCGGGCGGGAAGTCCACGTCTTTGCCCACCCGCTTGCCGTTGACTATGACTTCGCCCTCGGTGGGGATGAGAAAGCCGCATATACACTTCATAAGCACCGTTTTGCCGCTGCCGTTGTTGCCCACGATGCCGTGGATCCTTCCCTTTTCAAAATCGCGGGTGACGCTTTTTAATACCCGCTCCTGCCCGAAGTCCTTGGATAGGTTTTTGACCGAAATAATGTTCATGCTTCAGTACCGCCAAAGTTAAAGTTGTAGTTCCGCACCGCCCGAAGGGAAAGGAAAAAGCACAGGGCGATGAGCATTGCGAATATAAGATACGTCTGCCAGAGCCGGGGCAGCAGATCGTAGCCGAAGTTGTGCATGTGGTACGTGGCCTGATTGAGCGGCGAAAGCCAGCCCACCGCCACGTTGGCCTTGTACATGAGCGCATCCGGCAGTTTGAATATAGCCTTTATGGTCTCTGGGTTCAGCAGAAAGCCGAACAGGCTGAAGGCGAACACGGCAGCTATACCCGCAAGCTGCCCGCGCCGTAAATTGAATAAGAGCATGACGAACACCATGAGCAGGGTGTAAAGCAGCATCAGCAGGAATATGGTCGCCATGCATTCATACGGTCGGCTCATCTCCAGCGTTTTAACAAGCGCGGGCAGGGCTACCTTTTGCCCCGCGCCGGAGTAGCCGAGTATGGCTGCGGTTTCAGACCACATATCCCCCACAAAGCTCTGCCGCATGCATACGAGCGAGGTGGAAATCAGTATAAACGCAAGGTATATAAGCGTGGCCAAGGCGATATACACCGCCTGCCCCATGAGCCAGGTCTTGCGGTCTATCCGCATAAGGTAAAAGGGTGTGGCGGGGCTGATAAAGGGCATATCCGCAAAGAGCAGAAGCAATAACAGCGAGGAAAGAAGTATTGAGTTGCTGTCCCCGAACGTCCACACGAAAGCCTCCACAAGCTGCATTGTGGTTTCGTACTCCTTGGCGAACTTCACCGCCTTGTCGGAAAGCAGGAAGCAAAGCACGAAGGCGAGGCAGAAGGTGATTACTATTCTTGGGTTTTTGTGCCAACGGCGGAAGTTATACCGGGTCACGGCGAAGATCTGCTTCGGCTTCATATCCTCTCCAGCCTCCTTTTCGCGGCGTATGCAAAGGCCAGCGCCATCAGCAGGCTGAACTCTATGAGCAGCACCGCCACGCCAACTTTGCCGAACATCCACCTTGATGACGGGCTGAGCCATTCCCGTGGGTACAGCACGAAGAGCTTGTCGAAGTACCGCTCATACAGTATTATGAGCAGATAGAACAGCACGAAGGGCGAGGCGTATGCCATGTATTTGCTGTTGGTAAGCGCGGCGAAGGTCATGCCCGTCAGCGACCAGAACGCGCCCGAGGCGAAGAACATGAGCGCAGTCTCAATTAGATTGCCAAAGTAATTCGGCACGGTTTCTCCGGCCTTAGGGTAAGCCTCCATGGGCAGGAACATGAGCGCGGCAAAGCCGTATGCCGCCAATATGCCAAGCGCCAGCGCAAGCCCGCCGGAAACGGCGCAGCCCACGGCCTTCCCCGCGATATACCGCGGCACGGTGGTGCGGGGCAGGTATTCCTTTATGAAGCCGCTCTTAACATCGTCAATGAAGGAGGCGGTATACGGCAGCGCGCAGAGGATCGGCAAAGTGAGCGCCATGGCCTCGGACGACAGCGCGCCCATAACAAGGTCGCTGTGGTAGCCGGGGGAAAGCAGCTCCGCCGAGCGGAACCCCGCCAGTATGCCCTGAACGGAGGAAAGGAGCGGAATGAGCGCCGCGCCCGCGAGGGAGAGCAAAAAGCCCCACGAGCCCACCGCCTGCCTGAGATTTGAAGCCACCGTCCGCACGGATCGCACCTCCTTTCTTCCTCATGCTCCTATTATCGGGTATGCGCGGTAAACAAGTCCGCAGCAATGTGTAAACGGGTTGTAAATTTGGTAAAAAAGCGGGCAAGACCGATACGTAATGCCCGCTTTTTGCTATGACAAATAACGTTAGTAGCCCAAATTGATATCTATCACGCTGCCATCTATGGCATTTAGCGAAAGATAGACGATATATGGGAAGTCTGTTACGTTGAGAGATTTAATATCAGTTTTATTTGCCCGATTGAATGCTTCTACACCTTCAGGGTCAAAATGCAATGTACTTATGCCGAAAAAGTGCCAAACTGGTATGAGCATGTAATCGTCTGAGTTTTTCATGCGCACGCGCATGTATGAAAGCTCTGCACGGTTGATGAGAAGATCAATAGACTCCGTTTTGAACGCAGCATAGGACTGATGCTTCTCATCGGCAAGAAACGCATACTGAACCTTAAGCTGATTCATAGCGCGTTCAGCAATTTCCTCAAACGGTAAAAGCACCACGTTTTCATTTAGCTGCTTGCCGATTCTTGTGTTACCTATCCAAAACACGTTGGCAACTCCACTATCATCTACGATAACCATTATGCGTTCATATGGTGGCGGTGAAGATCTAACTGCATCATCAGCTTTGCTGCCGGGCCTATCTATGGCGCAATATCGGAACGGGATTCCGTCAATTTCGCGCGTAAAAACCACGGAATAGGCCATTACGCTCTGGTATTCATCGGAATATATAGAGAATTCGTCGCCTAAGCGGGTGGTTTTACCAACAGCGGCAAGCACAAAATCATCCGCGCCCATATCCTTGACGAGCTGGGTCGCAATCGCTACGGCTTCATTGCGGGTGGTTTTTATGTCTAAGTCATCAGTTGGCTCATAAAATGCATTATAAATGTATTCTACGCCGTTTACGAACTCCAACTCACGGGAGAATCCGTTATTATCAAGCTTATCTATGTGCAGCGTGGCAGGCCGTGCTTTGCCGAGATCGGCCTTTGCCGAGAACTGCTCCAATTTTGAGTAATCGCCTGATGTAATGGGGTACTCATCTCCCTTTTCGGGGGCTGCATCATACCATTGCTTATATAACTCAATAGAGCTTTCCAAATCCGCTATGCTGTCCTTTTGTGCGCTCTGCCGTATCCTCTCCAGTTTTTTCTGGGTGGGCAAAAGAAATTTTTCCAGTATATCCTGTTTTGTTTCCCGTTGGTCATCAAATATCAGCGGCGCGTCCTTGAACAAACCGTAAACTATGGAATCCACCTGTTCCTGCGTAAAATCGGACGGAAAAGCTTCATATACAGGGTAACGCTCCACATCCGGTATAATCACATCCATATCCAGCGCAAGGTTTAACATGCCGTTATAAAAGGTGCCGCTATCCGTATAATGGGATGGAGCAGAAAATTTCTGCGTATCAGGCGCGGTAGTAGCGGCAATCACAGCGTCCATTGCGCCGTCGCTCTTAACAACCACAATCTCCTTCTCCGGCGTGGGCTGGCAGGCGGTGGTGAAGCAGCACGCCAAAAGCAGCGCCGACAGCAGCGCGGCAAGTATTTTTACCGGGACTTTGCTCCTGTGCGCGCCGAACACGCCCCGCACCCTGCGCTCAGCGTCTTTTTCCGCGGAGGAAAGCGCCATGCCCAGCACCGAATTTGCGCGGCAGGGCTGAGAGAATAGCGCAAGCAGCGTCATGGCGTATTCGCGGCGTTCAGTGCCATTGAGCCGCGCCGTAACCGCGCTGTCGCAGGCTGTCTCCATGTCCTTCATAAGCTCCCGCTTCATAAGCCATACAATGGGGTTGAACCAGTATACGCATGTCAAAAGGCGCAAAAGCAGCATAAGCAGATGATCGCGCCGCCTGTAATGGGTCAGCTCATGACGGAGTGCGCACGCCAACTGCGCATCCGTAAGCGTGTCGGTGATATTTGCGGGAAGCAGTATCATAGGCTTTAGGCTAACCGTAAGCGCAGGCGAGTATATTCCCGCCATGCTTTGCAGCGGCAATTTGTGCGCAATGCCGAACTCGGCACAGCATGCATCATATATATCGCGCGTCCGTGCATCCGTCGGCAGGGTGTTGTGCGCCATTGCAAGGTGCAGCCGCCTTTCGCCGAACAGTAAAGCGGCGGCGCGGAACGCCATGCCCGCGACCCATAGCGCAATAAGGGCGTCAGCCGATGCGATTGTAAACACAGGCTTTGGCGAATCGGCGGCGGGCAGCGGCTCCTGCACGGGCGCAGACGCTTCGCTGTGCAATGCTTCACTTGGGGCAGCTTCGCGCATGGCGGCGGGAGTTGGCGCATCAAATGCGCTTGCTTCGGGTATTTGTTGCTGCACGAGCGGTTTCTCCTGCTCCACGGTAAAAAGGTGGAAGCCGCTTTCTATCGTCATGGGTATGCATAGCCGCGCAATGACCAAAAACCACAGCGTAAAGTGCAGCGCGGGTGAGAGTTTGTTCTTGAACGCCAGCTTAAAGCCCGTTACTGCCGCGAACAATACGGCGGAATATATGGTGATTTCAAACAGAGTGTTCAAAAGCTTCATACCTTGGCATCCCCTTTCCCTGAAAGCGAATCGATAAGCGCCTTCATGCGCTCCTGACCTTCCTTGGAAAGTCCGGTTTTCTTAATCATGCACAGCATAAGCTCCTCCGCGTCGCTGCCGCCCAGCTTTTCCAGTATGCTCTCGCCTTCGGAGGCAATGCAGGTTTCCTTATCCACGGCGGCGTAGTAAAACTTCATGCGCCCGCGCGTTGTGAAGCCCACAAAGCCCTTGTCCGAAAGGATCTTCATGTAGGAAGCGTAGGTGGTGTAGCTCCAATCCACCCTATCGCCGATGGTTTCAATTATTTCCCCCAAAACCTGCGGTTCCCTGCCCCAAAGGGCGCTCATAACTATCCATTCGGGTGTTGTAAGGGTGTTCTTTTTGCCGATATTGCCGTTAGCCATGGGTCAATCTCCTTAAAAGCGCAGTATTACTATAAATATAGTAATATAACTATGCTATGCTGTCAACAATTTGTTTTTTAATAAATTGTAAACACCGCCCCGCTTCAATAGCCCAGCTCCACGTCTATTATGCTGCCGTCAATGGCGTTGATTGTCAGCATAGCGCCACCGGTCACATTGGTGAAATCTCTATCCGGTAGAATAGTTATGATTTCGCTGCGGGTGCCGAAAAAGTTCCATACGGGGATATAAAGGCCGTGGTCAAAGCGGTCCTGCTCAGCTATCCGCCAAAGGCTGAGTGTTACCCTGTCTATCGAAATATCTATGCTCTTTATCCGTTTGTCCTTTGCATCCGGCTCATATATTATGGGCAGCATCTTTTTTGCTATTTCCTCTATTTCATGGAAGGGCTTTAGCGCGGAATCCTCCGTGACAGTTTCGGTAGATGCAACGGGCGAAGTCCAGCTTATGTCAAATATTCCCGTGTCATCCACGCGGAATTTGAAGGATTCATACCCCCATGTAGGCGCAAAGGCATCGTGCTTTATTGCGGTTTGGCTGCTTTCATGGGCGTTCAAAATATTGGCGCATTGCGTGCCGTGTATTAGGCGGGTGCAGAATATTTCATATGCGAATGCCGACACCTCAGGCCTACCGTTGAGTTCGTCGCGGTCATTGCAAAGATATATGTCGCTTACCGCCATAACGTCCGCAAGGCCGACCTTGGCAATGAACGCCTCAACCGCCGCGGCGGCTTCCGCCGGGGTAAGGCTTATAAACGCTGAGGCCTGCTCCGGCAAAGCGTCACCGCGCTCCATGCGCATAGCGTCTGCGTTGATGTAACACCTATCGCCCCTGTCATTCATGCGCATGCAATGCAGGCTGGCGCGCCGTGATACGCCCAGTATGGTACTGCCCGTCTGATTTCCGTTCCTGTCGTAGCCCTTTATCTCTATGGCCTTCGTGTTGTCGTAATGGTTATGCACGTTGAAGAACAAACGCTGCTCGTTATTTGTGGCGTGCAGACCGTAGTAATGCGCAACGTTTCTGTATTCGCCTAAATCGACGGGGATTCGCTTCAATTCGGGCGTAGCCGGCACCGGCTCCGCGGAATCCGGCGCGGAAGGATATGCCGCTTCAAGCGCGTCTATTTCCTCCTGCGCTTCCTCCGGTGTTTCAATTCCGTCTATCATGCCCGCCTGCACCTGCTTATAATATAATATCGCTTTTTCGATATCGGATTTTGTTTGCACATAGTTCTGTTCAAACATGGGCATGTCGCCTATGAATGCGTTCCAGAAGGCCGTAACCGTCTCCTGCGAAAACTCCGCCGCCTCCACCCGCACTATTGGGAGCGCACCGTTCGGGGCGGTTACAACCGCCTCCACGCTTATTTTAAGCTTGCCGCTGGCTCCGGTTTGAGTGTAGGAAAGCGCATCGGGTATTGCGTAACGCTCCTTCAGGGAAAGGGTCGGCGCATCGGTTGTTGCGGGCGTTGACTGCGCCTTTTCTATCATCTTGTCCGTATCCTTCTGCACCACAACCGCCGCCTCGGGCGTGGGCTGGCAGGCGGTTATGGCAAATACGGTAAGTATTGAAAGCAGAATTGCCGTGAATCTCTTCATTGTTGCCTCCTTAATAGCCCCATGTAAAATTTATCACGCTGGCGTCAATGGCATTGATTGCGAATAAAACTATCGGCGCCTGCGGCCATCGGTAGGCGATACCGCCCGAAAAATCAAACGACTGCTCTCCGGTGCTATGCGTTGCAATGTTGTGTCCGTAAAATATCCATGCGGGAACGAGTAAACCCGTTGTCCCATCGCCGTTCGGTTCCCGAACACGCATCAGGCACAGTTCTATATCATCCACGTTTATTTCAATATTCCCGTCCGGATATCGCGTATTAAGCATCGGCTCGTATTGTACCCTTACCATCTTTTCAAATACGCCCATGATTTCCGGGAAACTTTTAAGCACGGCATTTTTCTGCACCACATCGCCAACGGCAATGGGAGACATCCAATGAACCGAAGCAATGCCGTTATTATCCACCGTGAAGCAGATATATTCATAGTTCCAGCTTATCTGAAATTCGCTGCCGTTGCTTCCGCCGGCAATGGTATTTAGCATAATGGGAATATTATCCGCCATCCTCGCATAATAAAATTGCCATGCGTAGTTCTGCGCGGGATTTTTAAGCCCTTCGATGTATTTACCGTTTTCCCATCTCCCGTCAACAAGCCCTGTACCCTTGTCGTCTACTATAAACGCCGCACCCACGCCGAAATCACCGTCCATTCCGGCGGCGGCAAAGAATCCGTCGCACAGTGCTTTTGCTTCATCATAAGAAATTGTAAGCTTTCCCTGCGCCGCTTCGGGCAGCGAGCTTCCGTCAGTTCGCAGCATCCCTTTTGTGGTATATGCCGGCGTGGAATTATCCCAATAGGATAAAACTCCGGACTTATGGTTTGCGGACTCCAAGTCCCGCAAGGATGCGGAAAACGCAGTTGAAACGCTAATGCCCCGCGTATAGCCATCAAAAGAGGCGCTTAACAGGTAGAAGCGCGAGGTTTCCCCGGCGATTGAGATTCCGTTTTCATCGGTAGCCTGTCCTTCATACAATGTCATTGTGCCGTCAGAAGCAGCGGGCGCGGGAAGCGTTTCCGGCGCAGTCTTATACCGTTCCTCTGCTGCGGCAATCAAAGCAAGCATCTCATCCTCGGTTTGGCCGTTGCTCAAATAGCTCTTATCCTCAAGCCGCTGCCTAAGGAGGAGTATCTGCTTTTCTATATCGGCCTTGGTTTCCCGGATGTAGCTTTGGTTTATGGGCTTTTCATCGGGGAAAAGATAATTGAATATCCCCGTAACCTGCTCCTGCGTAAAAACGGTTATGGCGGCCTTGCGTATAGGGATGCTGCCAACATCGGGCTTACGCACTTTGGTGTCAACATGAATTTTCAGCCTGCCGCCCGCAGCTTCATTATCGAGAACATAGCGCCCCTCCGGTATGGACAAATCGGAAAGCGTCTGGCCGTTTTCCGCGTTTGCCGCCTGTTCAACCATTCTGTCCGTATCCTTCCGCACCACAACCGCCGCCTCGGGCGTGGGCTGGCAGGCGGTTAGTGCAAACAAGGTAAATATTGAAAGCAGAATTGCCGTGAATCTTTTCATTGTTGCCTCCTTAATAGCCCAAAGCCCGGTCTATTATGCTGCCGTCAATGGCGTTGATGGTGAGAAAGACCTGCTCCGTTTTTGTGCTGCTGTGGCCATTGGCGTAATGGAACGTGCTGTCGCCGTAAAACGTCCACACGGGTATAAGAAGCCCGTTTTCGGCTGAATCCTGTTCATTGATTCGTTGTAGGCTCAGCAATATTTTATCCACATCATATCGCGCGTTCACAATCTCCTCGGAATCAAATCTGCTGTCGCGGATTATAAATATCATTTTTTCAAATATTTCTTGTATCCGCGCAAAGTCTAAAAGTGCTGCATCAGTCACGGCCGTTTCAAGTATTTCATACGGGGACTGCCATACAAAATGCCGAATGCCCGACCCATCAACGGTTATATGCATATATTCATATGTCCAGCCGCGCCCGTAATCGGAGCTTGATGTAAGCGTATCGGCGGTTACTTCCGCGCCGTTCAGTGTACGGACAAAGCTTATTCTATATGCCCAGTCCTGCTTTGTAAGCGATAAAAACCAACTGTCCCACATGACGGAATCTTCCTTGGGAATATCCGATACGATGTGCATTTTCCATGGACGCATATATTCAGCCCCGATTGCCGAAACGAATTGTTGAGCAACAGCCATAGCCTGTTCGGGCGAACAATCAAACAGCTTTTTTGCGGATAAGCCTTCGGAATCGCCAAGGGTAATATCGGCAATTTCATATATACAGGTTGTGTTTCCAAAGTTGAGCATTGCGCCGCGCGAGGAAGCGTCGAATACTTCATTCCCACCGGTATCGCTTTCGACTGTTATATATTCGCTCCCGCTTGAATTGTTTCGGATATATAGCCTTTGCCCTTGTTCATCCTCTACATCAAGATATGTATATTCGTCCATAGGCTTTCCGGTTAATGGATTGTTTATCTGCTTAGTCATAAGCGTTCCGTCCGATGGAGGCTCCACTTTTTCATTCGGTGCAGTTTCATACATTTTTTCGAGCATCTCTATTTGTTGGTTAAAATGCTCTTTTCCTTCATCGGTGTCAGTGTTGCTCAAATGTTGCCGCATGTCCGTTATCATTCGTTCAATATCGAGCTTTGTCCACGTTGAATCTACGGTATGCAAAGCATTTCCATCATACAACGCGGAGATTATTTTATCGACCTGCTCCTGCGTGAAATCGGCAGGAGTCACTCTGTATACCGAAAGCGTAGATTCAATCGGTATTGTAATGGCTGCATCTATGCTTACACTAAGCTTGCCGCCAATGCCTTCAAGCTCTTTCGTGATATGCTTTGGAATATTGTATCGCTCAGAAAGGTTTTCGCTACCGAATGCATTGCTTCCGGCGGCGCGTTCTATAAGAATATCAAAGTCCTTCCGCACCACAACCGCCGCCTCGGGCGTGGACTGGCAGGCGGTTAGGGCAAATACGGTAAATATTGAAAGCAGAATTGCCGTGAATCTTTTCATTGTTACCTCCTTAATAGCCCAAAGCCCGGTCTATTATGCTGCCGTCAATGGCGTTGATGGTGAGATAACTTGTGTATGGGTCATCGGCTTTATCGGTTGTTCCCCTGCCGCTATGCTGCCGCGTACAGGTTCCCATAAAGTCCCAAACGGGAACCAGCAGACCGGAATTCGGGTAGCCTTCCTCTACGATACGCATAAACCCAAGTTTGACGCTGTTGATATTTATTGTTATGTTGTAGTCGGTGAATCGATCGTTTACAATGGGCAGCATAAGCTCCGCAATCTGCCACACCTCGTCAAAGGACAGCATATTGACCTGCTCCGAAACTGTTTCTTCTATGGCATATGGCGAGGCGTATTTCAGGTAGCAAACTCCGGTTTCGTCAATAAACAGCCTGAGCATTTCATATTCCCACGAAACATGAACGCTGTTAGGATTAAACTGGTTGCCGATATCGTTTGTAAAGGTAACGGGTATATTGTTGACCATTCGCGTGAACATAAACTCATATACTCCAAAGCCGCCCTCGGTGAGGAAATATGCCCGTTGTCCGGTGCAGGCCAAATCCGTAATATTCAGTCTGTCCGCCGTTTGCATTGCAAGTGCATATGCTTCTTCTGGCGTATAGCCTGTTTCCGCTGATAAATCCGATTTTATATTGAGCAATGGCGAAGAATCGGGCGTGCCTACCAATACCAAGGACATGGCGGCATATCTGTTCAGGTTTTTGCAATATTCTATTACCTCTTCCTGACAAAACAGATTGGATATTGCGGCAAAATCTTCGGTGGCTTGGAGGGAAAAGGGATACTCTTGCCGGAAGTCATGCTCCGCTACGTCCATGGTATCCGGCGCAGTTTCGAGCTTTGCCATAAGCTCGGCTATATCCGCGTCAACCTGCTCAACCGATTCGTATTTCATATCGAGATCTCCGCTTTCGCGCATCTTTATAAGCCGGTCGATAGATTCCTGAATCATTGACTTCGTGTATTTCTTGTTATTGGGGTCAAGCGGCATTGCCCCATTAAACAGAACATCCGCAAAGCGCCGTATATCATCCCGCGTGAAGGAACCGTGACCGACACGTATCATGGGCAGCCCCTTTGCATCCGGCACGGTAACATCCGCTTCAATATATACTTTAACATTTCCCTGTTTGTTTTCTAATGCTTTGTGCAGGGTTTTGGGTGCTTTAAGGCTTTCTGACAGCAATAAGTCCGGAACATGGCTCTCGTCCAATTTTGCCTTCTCTGTTAATTGGCCAAAGTCCTTCTGCACCACAACCGCCGCCTCGGGCGTGGGTTGGCAGGCGGAGAGGAGGAGAAGTGCGGCAAGCAGCGCGATTATAATCTTTTTCATTTTATCACATCCCTTTTTAAGATGCTTTTATAGTACACGAAAGCATGTTTTCAAGTATTCAGCAACATGTTTTCAAAGTGTAATTTATTGGGGAAGTTCTATTTCAACGCAGGTTCCAAGCTCTATCCGGCTGAGTATGCCGAGCTTTCCGCCGTGCATCGCCACTATGCGCTTCACCAGCGCAAGACCGAGCCCAACGCCGCCCGCCTTCCTTGAACGGGATTTATCCACCATGTAAAACGGCTCCGTTATGCGCTTTACGGAATCGGCGGGTATACCGCAGCCGTCGTCCGTAACGCTTATAAGGCCGCCGCTGCATACGATATGCACATGCTTCGCGCGCGCTTTGCGGGCATTGTCAAAAAGGTTTATCAGCACGCTTGCCATAAGGTCGGCGTCCATGCTCAGCGTTTCGCTTCCATAGGCCATATCAAGCGTCACGCCGTCCCGCTCGGCAATAGGCAGCAGCGTCTTTTCCACGCTTTCAAACAGCTCCGTTACCGGCGTTGGCGCAATGGTTATGCCGCTGCCGCCGTCCAATGCTATAAGCTGCATAAGCTTTTGCGAAAGCCGCTCAATGCGGGAACACTCGGCGTTTATGTATGCCGCCGCTTCCTCGCGCTGCTCTTGGGTCAGGCGTGTTTTCATCAGCGCTTCGGAATAGCCTATTATGGCCGTCATGGGCGTTTTAAGCTCGTGCGTAAGCGCCGCAAGCAGCAGCTTACGCGCCTCGGCAACGTCGTTTATTTCCGCAACGCGCTTTTCAACCGCCTCCGCCATTGCGTTAAAGCTGACGGAAAGCGCAGCTATTTCATCCTTGCCCTTAACGGGGATGCGGCTTTGATAATCGCCGTGCGCAATCGCTGCGGCGCTGCCCTGAAGCGCTTTAAGCGGCCTGAGCACACGGAACACGGAATACGCAAGCACCGCCGCCGTAAGCAGCACCAAGCCAAGGCTTACTGCGGCAAGCTTTGCGGTAAGGCTTGCATTGCTGCTGTAAACCTGCTCTATGTTTTTTACTAAATATATATCGTATACGCCGCCGTTGATAGTGTTTGCGGAACCCACAACTATATGCCGCGCGTTATCATGCATAACTATCGTATACTTAACCTCCGTGCCGTTGCCCGAACGGGTCTTTGCATCGGTCAGTATGTCGGCAGGGTCAAGCTCGCTGCCGTTATGCAGATATTCGCCGTCTTTGCGCATGGCGTATTGCGAACGGCTCAATGACCCGGAGGAATACTGGCGGAACAGATATTTGCCAAGGCTTTGCTGCGTGGTATCCGATAGGCCGTCCTCATATGTGTTGCGGAGGGCGCTTTGAAAGGACTGCACAAGCAAATGCTGTTCGGACAGCGCGCCGTCAATGGCGGTATTTACGCTGTTGCCGTTGGCCGATATTATAAGCACGGTGCAGCACGCGGCTATGGCAAGGGCGCATAGGGAAACGGCAAGAAGCGCAAGCTTTACCCGTATCTTCATCCGCTCAATCCTCCAGCCGATAGCCTATCTTGGGCAGGGATGCTATTGTAAGGCCCGTCTTTTTTCTTAGCTGAGCAACATGCACGTCCACCGTGCGGCTTTCGCCGAAATAATCTCCGCCCCACACCGCCGCCATTATGCGCTCGCGGGAGAGGGCAATGTTCTTATTCTTAATAAATAATGTCAAAAGCTCGAATTCAAGCGGCTTTAGTGGCAAAGCTTCGCCGTTGCGGTATACCGCGCGCTCGTCTGTGCGAAGCTCAATGTCGCCTGCGCGCAAAAGCTTGCTTGCGCCGCCCGTGCGTTCAAGCACCTTGTCCATGCGGACTATGAGTTCAAGTATTTCAAACGGCTTTACTATGTAATCCTCAGCGCCGGATTTTAAGCCCTGTACCTTGGATTCGATGTCGTTTTTTGCGGTCAGGTATATAACCGGAATGCCGCGCTCCCTAAGATGCGGCAGCAGGGCGAAGCCGTCCACCTCCGGCAGCATAATATCCACAAGCGCAAGATCGAACCGTTCAAAATCGCGCAGCTTTGCAAGCGCCTCGTTTCCGTCATAGGCGGGAACGGTTTCGTAGCCCGCCACGGTAAGGCTTGTGCAAATAAGCTTGTTTATGGCTTCCTCGTCCTCTATAACAAAAATGCGGCTCATGCGCTTACCCCCTTGCGATAGTTGATTTATTATATCGCATTTGGCGTTAGCAAAGCCGCATCAAAGTGTAAACAAATTGTAATTCCGCTCAGGGTGTTGGGAAATCAATACCCCTTCTGCGGGTCTATGACGCTGCCGTCCACGGCGTTTATTGTAAGGAGCGCGCCCGGCAAATCGTATGGGGGCTTTGAAGAAAATGTTGCCCACTCATATTCGCTGACGTATTCGCCGTAAAAGTTCCACACAGGTATAACAAGGCCGTATTCTATTGCGTTTTCCTCGGTCACGCGCTGCAATTCAAGCTGTATTCGGTCTATATTTAGCGTTGCGCGCAGCAGGTCGTCATCGCCATGCACATATCCGCCGTATATAACGGGCAGCATACGCATAGCAATGGACGCTATTTCCGAAAACGGCAGAAGGTTCGCGTTTTCCGTGATTATTTCCGTTATTTCCATCGGCGCGCGCCAGCTAAAGCTTTCTATGCCTTCATCGGACACAACGCATTTTATGCGTTCATAAAACCAGCTTGGCGTAAGGCTTGTTTCGGTTTTGAAATTGTTGGCGTTGGCTTCCAGCACATTACGGCACGGTATGCCGCCTACGGACTGGCCAAGCGTTACAATATAGATACAGCGTGGCGGCTCGTCGGAAAGCACATCGTAGATTGTCTGAGTTTCTCCGTTTACCATCTCCGTAAGGTAATAGTGCCGCTCAAGCAGAAATACGCTGTCCGTCTTTAGCGATACGGGCAAGGCGGAAATTGCGTTTTCAACCAGTGCGCGCGCTTCTGACGGCGTTATGGTAAGGCTGTCCTTAGCCTGCTCCGGCACAACGGATTCGTCAAGCAAAAGCGTATAGGTTTCCTTGGCGCCTCCATCGTTGACGCGGGAGCCGCGGTTGTATGATAGTGATGCGCCTATCTCCTCGCCCCAGTCCACACTCTCGTCGTCGTATGCCATGCGGAGCGGGTCGTTTCGCACCGAAAAGCTCCGCCCATAGCTTTCATCGAATGCGGCGAAAGGCTTTTCCACGGCACTTACGCCCATATAGCGCCCAATATCCGGCTTGTTGGTGCTTATTATCATTTCGCGCAGCGTCCCATCGGATATCATCTTAGCCGGGTCATCGGGTATGGCGGCAAGCTCCGCTTCAAGGAAGTCAAGCATCTTCTGTGCCTTTTCCCGTTCCCTGCCGGTACTCTCGTTTACGCGGCTCATGCACCTAAGGATGTTTTTTTCAAGCCACGCCTTGTTAAAGCCGCTGGGCGTGGTGTCGTAAAGCGTTACGCCGCCGCGGAAGCGGTCAAAGAACGCGCTTACAACCTCCTGCGTGAACTGTATCGGGCGCACCTGTGCAATGGGCATGGCTTCGGCCTCGGGCACGCGCACCACGGCGTCAATATCCATTGTAAGCCTTTCGCCTACGGGCGTTATATCCGCCGTATACCTCTCCGGCGCCCCAAGCCTGCTTAGCAGGGGATACCGCTCGCCGTCATCAGGCATTGTTTCGGTGCTTATAGGCGTTTTCTGCGCCTTTTCAAGCATCTGCTCCATATCCTTCTGCACCACTATCGGCGCATCGGGGGTTGCTTGGCAGGCGGTGAGGAGAAACAGTATAGCAAGTGCAATAACAAATGTTCTTTTCATAATCAATATCCTTTCTGCGGGTCTATAACGCTGCCGTCCACGGCGTTGACGATAAGATGGCAGCCGTATCCGTCGCTGTGATGGTCATAACGTGTGCCATCGTTATATATGGCGGTTCTCGTGCCGTAGAAGCACCATGCGGGCACGAGCAAGCCGTGACCTATGGAGTTTTGCTCTGTCACGCGCACGAATTCAAGCGAAACGCGGTCTATATCGAAATTCACGCTGCCCATGAAATCCTCCCTCGCAAGCGGCTCGTGCGATATGGGCATCATCTTTTCAAAAACGGAGACTATATCCTCAAACGGCATCAGCGTACAGTCCTCAACCACGGTGTTCATTATGGTAAGCGGCGAATTCCAATTCATGCTGATTATCCCGCTTCCGTCCACACGGAAGCTCATCCGCTCATAGTCCCAGCTTTCGGCAAGCGCATCATTGGAAGCATAGCTTGCGCCGACTCCGGCAGATGCACAGGGAACGCCCTCGACTATGCGGCGGCATTCAAGCATATAGCAATATGGCTTGGGGTCAGAACCGCTGCTTTCGCCCTGTGCAAAGCCGATATCATGCGTATCAAAGGGGAGGCCGTTTGCTTCAAGAAAGCTTTCAACTTTTGCACGGGCTTCATCGGGCGAAACGCCCGCTTTTTGTGCTGCGTCCGTCGGCAGCGGCATTTTTGAATTCGGCGCGTTGAATGCGCTTGCAGCGGCTGCGGAGTAGAACAGTCCTGCTCCGGTGGCTTTTGCGCGGCCCGATAGATGCATTGCGTTTTCACTAAATACGGCGGAGGTCAGCATGTCATCGTTGTTTTTTACCCAAAACTGCGCACCGAAATCCTTGGTGTAGCCCGGCACGGCATTCTCCGCCGCGTGCAGACCTAAATAGCTTCCTATTACGCCGCCGTCGGGATCGGTAAGCTCCATGCGTCCCAGCGTGCCGTCCGATAGTACAAGCTCGTTATCCTCCGGTGCGGAGGCGTACATCTCCTCAAGCATTGGAACCAATTCATCGGCATAGTAGGCGGCGGTGGAAATATCGTCCTCGTTGCCCGAAGCCGCAAGCTGCGCGGCATCCTTTTTTGCGCGTATAAGCTGCTCTTCTATCTGTGCCTTGCTCATGCGGTCGGGAAGTATATACATGGTCTTTTCTCCGCAAAGCAAATCGAATAAGCGCGAAACTTCCTCCTGCGTAAAATCCCGCGCCGCAACGCGCACTATCGGCATTAGATAAACGTCGGGAACGTCCACGCCCGCCTTAACGTCTATTTGCAGCTTGCCTTTTTCCGTGCGGTAGTCATATTCCGCGGGGAAGCCGTATCTTTCCCTTATTACAAGTCTCGCGTCGCCTTCCGCAAACGCCGGCGCGGAATCCGCCCGTTCTATCATCTGCTCCATATCCTTCTGCACCACTATCGGCGCATCGGGGGTAGCTTGGCAGGCGGTGAGGAGAAACAGTATTGCAAGTGCAATAACAAATGTTCTTTTCATAATCAATACCCCGCGAATCTATCAATGATGCTGCCATCAATCGCATTTATAGTAAGTAGACTTGTATAACCGCTTATTCCGCGTTGGATGCCATGGCTGTCAACCGAATGTCCGAAAAAGTCCCACACAGGAACAAGTAAACCTTGTGAACCGACATTCCTTTCAGTTAACCGCATCAGCCCTAAAGTTACATGGTCGATAAAATACTCGCAAGTCCATTCTTCTTCAGACATATCATATTCGTTATCAACAATGACAATCATTTCCTCAAATATTTCTTGGATTGATGAAAACGGTAATAGCATTGCGCCCTCCACTTCTATATCTGTCAGTTCATGCGGTGAACGATACTCAAACATAGCAATTCCGTTATCATCTATGAAAACGCGGATTCTTTCATATAGCCACGGCTTTGCAAATTGCTCACCCTCATACAGTATTTTCCTGTCGCCGCCTCCGTCATCGGTATAAGTAACTGCTACACCATTGATTTCTCTTGTAAACATGAATTCGTAAACGCCGGTTGGACAGATATTTTCTGCTACATGTTTTCTCATTCCGGTACATGTAAAGCCAATAAGCCCCATTTTTTGTAGGGAAGTTTCCGCCATATCCAATGCCTCTGCCTGAGTTGTATGTAAAGGCAGAGATTCCACGCTGCTGCTATCAGGCGAGGGAATGGCACGGTTTAATAAAATGTCAAGGCAACTGTCATCAAGATTTCTATAATACTCCATTCGCGCAAAACCGGGCTCTGTATAAACGATGATTCTTGACAATCTATCATCATCTCGGAGCGCATAGTAGTGAACATATTTGCCATCCTCAGCAGGATTGTCAAACTGGTATTGGAGCGGCTTATACGTTGCCTGGGACGGAGCGTTTTCAAGACTTTGCATGGCATCGGCAAGCGCGGCGTCATATTCCGCCTGTTCCAAATATCGTTCACTGAACCAGGTATCGTTATTTACATTGGTCGTAAGGTCTTCAATAATATTATCGTAGTATTTTTGGGGCAACAGGCTAAGATCGTCAGAGACAGGCCTGGTACCTTCAAACAATACTTCAACAAGGCGCTTTACTGTATCATTTGCCAAGCGGGACATTTTTACCCTTGCAATGGGTATTCTATCGGCTTGCGGAAGAATTATCAAAGCATCCGTATGTACGAGCAATTTGCCTTTTGCGCTAATGGACTCAAGTTTCAGATTTTGCGGTATTCCAAGATTCGTTATGAAAATATTGGCTTCGTGCTCAGAGGTTTCAGTCCGCGGTTGCGTGCTTTTTTCGGGTATATTTTCCGTGCCCTGCGCCTTTTCAAGCATCTGCTCCATATCCTTCTGCACCACTATCGGCGCATCGGGGGTTGCTTGGCAGGCGGTGAGCGCCGCCGTGAGCATACATATGCATAGTAATAAGGTATTGCGTATTACGCGCTTCATTCCGATTCTCTCCGTTCTTATAGGATATTGCAAGCATACCAGCCGAATATGCATCAAGTATTCAACGGATGGTAAACGGATTGTAATTTATTCGGCATTGTCCGATACCGTGATTATTTTCCCCTTGCTTGCGTTCATAACGCCTATAACTATGCGGGGCGAGGCGAACAGGGAAAACAGTACCGCCAACGCAAGCAGCACATATAAAATATTCCATTTACTGATTGGCTTTTTCATATTGCGCTCCTTCCGCATCGAATACCACACTAACCGTTGTGCCTATGCCGGGCGTGCTGTTTATTATAAGCCGCGCCCCGTGCAGATGCGCTATCTCATCGCAAAGCGCAAGCCCAAGCCCCGCGCCGCCTGCCTTTCGCGTGCGGGATTTATCCACCATGTAAAACGGCTGCGTAAGCTTGTCAAGCTCGCTTTCGGCTATGCCTATGCCATGGTCCGTAACCGATATAATGCCGCCGTGTGCGTTAAGCTCTATTATGTCGCCGCGCCTTGATGCCTTGCCCGCGTTGTCTATTAGGTTTATAAACAAATCGGCAAGCAGATCGCGCTCCATCATCACTAATCCCATATCGTTAGCCGTTTTAAGCGTCAAGCCGCGAATACGAAGCTGCTCTGCGCACGCGGCCTTTACATCCGCAATAAGCATGGCTGCGGGGACGGGGGAGAGGGGCATATTCCCGCTTTGGCGAAGCATTATAAGCTGCATCAGCTTTTGACTAAGCCGCTCCACCCGCGTACATGCCGCATCTATTGCATAAAGCGCATCCTCGCGCTCTTCCTCGGTAAGCTTGGTTGCAAGCAGCGTTTGCGCGTTGCCCTTTATGCCCGTCATGGGCGTCTTAAGCTCGTGCGTAAGGGCGGACATGAACATGGTTCGGCGCTCGGCCTCGTCCCTAAGCTCCTGTATATGCGTTTCCACGGCCTCAGCCATGCGGTTGAAATCCTCGCCAAGCTCGCCTATCTCGTCCCGCTCTGCAATCGTTACACGGTTGCCGTATACGCCGTTTGCAATAAGGGCGGTGTTTTCCTTTAATGTCGCTATGGGCTTTAACAGCGCCCGCGTTATGAATACAGTCACTGCGCCCGCCGCAAGTATAACGCATAGGCTGATGGCGGCAAAGCTGTATGCAAGCTCCCGTATGCCGGTGAAAACATGGGTTATGTCCTTTATTGTGTAAATTCGGTAGCGCGTTTCATTCACCGTGGCGGCGCTGCCCACTATAAGCATTGTTTTGTCGCCTATATCCTCTATTATGTATTGCTGTGCTTCCGCCGTAACGGGCAGATATTCTTCTGGTGATACGGTGGTTGTATTGTATATAACATCCGTTCCGCAAAGCAGCGCCGTACTGCTGTCCCCAAGCTGCCCCATAAGATATTTTGCAAGGCTCCTTGCGGCGGTTTCGCCGTAGCTTTCGTCAATCCGTGTCTGCATGGCGCTCTGCCAGCTTGCGGCGCGTATCTGCTGATTTGCAAGCGCATTATCTATTGCAAGGTTAAGGTTTCTTTGGCCGGAGCGCAGCAGCAGAAGAAGCGAACAGGCCGTGGTGGATAGCGTAACCATCACAACGGCGCAAAGGGATACCTTCAGCCATAGTTTCATGCTCTAATCCTCCAGCCGATAGCCCATCTTGGAGATGGTCTTAATATTATCGAACAGCCCTAATTTTTTGCGAAGCTGGCCTATGTGTACGTCAACCGTGCGGGTCTCTCCCGCGTAGTCCACGCCCCATACCCTGTGCAGAAGGCAATCCCGCGTAAGGGCTATGTTCTTGTTTTTTGCAAGCATCACAAGCAGGTCAAATTCCATCGGCTTTAGGGTTATCTCAACGCCGCCGCGCCTGACGGAACGTTCAAGAAGGTTTATTTCAAGCCCTGCGGCGGTGAGCGTTTGTTGTAGCCGCCCCGTGCGCTCTAAAACTTTCTCCACCCGCACCAGCAGCTCCAGCACCTCAAACGGCTTAACTATGTAATCCTCCGCGCCGTTGCGAAGCCCCTGTATTTTGGAATCAACATCGGCCTTTGCAGTCAGGTAAATAACGGGTATATCGTAATGCTTCATGTATGCCATAAGCTCAAAGCCGTCAAGCCCGGGCAGCATAACATCAAGCAGCGCAAGGTCATAGTCCGCGTCAATCGAAAGCGATTCGGCCGCCTGCGCCCCGTCATAAAACGGCGTGGCGGCGTATCCGGTGGATATAAGGTTTTTAACTATCACCTTGGATATGGCCTCATCGTCCTCAACGACCAAAATGCGGTTTCTTGCCATATGGAAAACACCTCCTATTCTGCATTATTATTATAACAGATGACAGGTAAACGGATATTCAACGGATTGTAAACGATTTGTAAGTTAAGCCTAAATACTCCTGTTTCCACGCGGCATTATAAAGCAGGGATACCAAAACGAGCGTTATTATAGCATTTTTAATATTTTTAGTAACGTTATAATCGGCAATTCTGCATTTTTCATTAAATAAAAATATTATTGCGTTTATTATTTTGATTTGCATACCGGCAACGCGGCTTACAGTTTTTAGTTAAAAAACATTGACTTTTTTGTTCAAAGAGATATTCTATAAATGACGAATATTACAATGTTGCATATTTGCTTGTTTAAGGAGAATTTCAAATGATAAGATCTATCGAATCGCTCTGCGATGCGGCGAAAGCGCGCGCAGCTCATGGGCGGCATTTCCGGTAAACTGCCGCTGTGCGGCAAAGGCGCTGTTGAGCCGTTCAAGCATCCTGTTGAAGGATTGGCTTAACTACTTGAATTCCGGCAGCACATCTTCGTTTATCTTCATATCCGCCAAATTGTTCAGCTGCACCTGCTCCACCTGCGAGGTAAAGCTGCGCAGGGGCTTGAGAGCGCGTCCGCTGACGAAATAGGCGAGGATGCCGCTGAGCAGCGTTACCGCCGCCGTGATGTACCAGTTGGTGGTGCGGAAGCGCCCCTGCACCCCATCGACGACGATGGTCAACTCCTCGTTGGGCGCTATGAGCTGCGGGTCAAAGCTCGCCGCTCCGCCATCATTCAGGATCACCGTGCCGCCGCCTTGTAAACTGTCCGCAATGGTGTCCATATAGTACACACCGGAGGAGCACAGCAGCAAATTCATGGCCACGCAGGTGATGCCGATAAGCAGGACTGTCATCAACGTTATGCGCCACTGCAGGGAAAGCTTTTTCATAGCTCGTCCCCTCCCATAAGGTAGCCTTCGCCAATGCGGTTGCGGATGGGGTCATAGCCCAGTACGGCGCGGAGCTTTTTGCGCAGAGCGGAGATGTGGACGCGAATGGAATTGCTGAAGCTGTCCACGCTGTTGTCCCAGACGTGCTCCATCAGCTCCTCTTGGCTTATTGGCCGCCCCTGATGCATCATCAAATATTCCAAAATGCCGGTTTCCTTGCGTGTAAGCGCCAACGTTTGTCCGTTGGCGGAAGCCGATCTTGCCCGCGTATCAAATGTGAGATCGCCGCAGGAAAGCAGCACATCCTGCTGCGTAAACTGCCGAAGGGTAAGGCTGCGGATGCGGGCCTCCAGCTCTGCCAGATGAAACGGCTTTGCCAAATAATCGTTTGCTCCCGCGTCAAGCCCTTCTACCTTATCTTCAACCTCGCCGCGGGCGGAGAGTATAAGCACCCGCGTTTCGCGGTCTGTCTGCCGCAGTGTGCGCAGCACCGTCATGCAGTCCTTTTTCGGCAGATTCAGATCAAGAAGTACCAGATCGTAGCGTTCCACGCTTAGCAGCTCCAATGCCTTTTCTCCGTCATAGCAATAATCCACGCTGTATGCCAAGCGCCGCAGGCTGCGTACAATGGTTTCGCACAGGGCGCGTTCATCCTCTATTACCAAAAGGTGCATAAAAAGCCCTCCTTTACATTTGTGTTTTACAGGATATAATTATAGCAAAAACAGATAAGGTTTGCGTTAAGTTTTCGTTCTTAACAGAGACTTTAACTCTCCCGCGCTATGATGAGGGCAGAAAAACGGAAAGGGTGATGAAATTTGAGCCATGGTAAAAAGGCGGCGGCGCAAATTGTGCTGCTGATGGCCGGAGCCGCCATGCTGTGCTTTGGTGTCTGGCGGGGTGAGGCGGCGACAGTGCTGAGCAAAGCAATCAAATTATGTCTGGAGTGTGTGGGCATTGGGTAAAAAGTTTTCAGGCGTTTCACAGACCATGTCCCGCTTCCGGGGCTGGATTCAGGCGGGGGCGACGCTGCTGACCAACCTGCATCTGCCGAACTTTCTCAAGGGCGGACTGTATCAGGGGACGGGGAAGACCGTCTGCGTGCCGGGGCTGAACTGCTACTCCTGTCCGGCGGCGTCCGGGGCCTGCCCCATCGGGGCGTTTCAGGCAGTGGTGGGCTCGTCCAAGTTCAGCTTCTCCTATTATATCACAGGCTTTCTCATTCTGCTGGGCGTGCTGCTGGGGCGCTTTATCTGCGGCTTCCTCTGTCCCTTCGGCTGGTTTCAGGAGCTGCTGCATAAGATCCCGACAAAGAAGTTCTCCACAAAGAAGCTCAAGCCCCTGCGATATCTGAAATATGCCGTTTTGCTGGTGATGGTATTCCTGCTGCCGGCATTCCTTGTGAACGATGTGGGCATGGGAGACCCGTTCTTCTGTAAATACCTCTGCCCCCAGGGCGTGCTGGAGGGGGCTATCCCGCTGTCCCTTGCCAATTCCGGCATCCGGGCGGCACTGGGCAGCCTGTTTACATGGAAATTCGGCATCCTGCTGGCGGTGATCGTACTGAGCGTGCTGTTCTACCGTCCCTTCTGCAAGTGGCTGTGCCCGCTGGGCGCGTTCTACGCGCTTTTTAACAAGGTCTCGCTGTTCCAGATGAAGGTGGATAAAAACAAGTGCGTCTCCTGCGGGAAATGCGCCAAAGCCTGCAAGATGGACGTGGACGTGACGAAGACGCCAAACCACCCCGAATGCATCCGCTGCGGGATGTGCATCCGCGCCTGTCCCACAAACGCCGTGTGCTTCCGCTGCGGCTTTGGCAACGGGAAAGAAAATACAACAAAAATCAATACGGAGGAATCAAAATGAAGTTTAAAAAGTTTACTGCGCTGCTGCTGGCGGCCCTGCTGGTGCTGTCTTTGGCGGCCTGCGGCACAAAGGACAACGAAAAAAAAGCGGATATGAGCAGCAATGACTCTGCCATGACCGACGAGCCAAAAAATGCTGAAGAGGCACTTGCCCTGCACAAAAAGCTGCTGGAACAG
>OOIG01000240.1_pt1 | contig 48735 bp, 46 predicted proteins | sample 1692091 | NCBI WGS metagenome assembly OOIG01 (sample SAMN06348188, study PRJEB24527) | human gut metagenome | biome: human gut; feature: ankylosing spondylitis patient; material: feces | host: Homo sapiens | place: China | collected 2015-10 | reverse complement strand
GAATTATGGTGTTCCGCTTATTGAGCGTAAACAGCCTGCTACTTATTGGGGTTATACTTCCTCTTTTGCTCCTTATATTTCCGAGGTTATGTCCGGCACTACTCAAGGTAATACTTTTCCTACACCTTATTATTCTTATTCTTCGTGTGCCGCTCTTAATTCTCTTTATGATGTTAATGGTTCAAAGATGTTTGCTCCGAATTCTTATGTTGTTCGCCAGTCTATTTCTTTTTCTAAAAAAGTTGCTCGTGCTTCTTTTTTTATAAAGCTTGGTTTTGGCTTTGTTTTTGACACTGATAATGTTACTGTTCAAAATATGGGTGCTAATACCGATTTTTCTGTTTGGTATGCTGGTTGGCAGGATTGGGCTAAAGCTTATGAGGTAGTTGTTTATAATTGTGACTCTTTTAAGCTTTCAACTTATGTTAAAAATTCTTCTAATATTTCTACTCTTGGTTATATGGTTTCTCTTTCTTCTGTTCAATTTGTAGATGGCACTTCACTTATTATTGAAAGTAATAATCAAAATACCGATAAAATCGTTTCTGCTATTGAAAGTAATAAGTCGTCAGCTGAAAAAGAGCAATATTCAGGCGCAACTACCGAACAAAAACAAGCTCAATCCGATTTAGACACTTCCGAAAAGAAAATTTCTGATGATACTGCCGAAGCTCGCTCTACAACAATCAATATTTTTAAAAATTTTTCTGTTGTCGGTGATATTGCAAAGGGTCTTTTATCTGTTACTGCTCTTTTTAATGATTTATGTCTTCGCTTTTCGCCGTCTGCAGGTCTTCTTAATTTTTCTTTGGCTCTTGGTATCGGTGCTTTTCTTTTGGGTGTTTCTGCTTATGTTATATCTAAAGTCATTCATAGGGGTGGTAAGTAATGAATTTTTTCAAGGCTGTTCAAGAGTTTTTCGACCAGGTAGGAATGTTTATTACTAATATTGTATCTTCTCTTTTAAACGCTGTTCTTTTGATTGGTAATTTGCCTTCTTTTATGGAAGTTTTAATCGGTTTTGTTCCGCCAGTAATTGGTGCAAGTCTTACCGCTGTTTTGGCTATTGGTATTGTTAAATTAGTTTTAGGTTGGGGGAATAGTCAATGACAAGTGTATTTCAATTTTTCTTTTCTCAGCTTCAGGGCTTTTATAATGCGCTTTCGGCAGTTAGCTTTGAATTTTACGGAATTACTGTTACTCTAACTCAAATTATTATCGGTTTTATCTGTATGAGTATGATTATTTCATTCTTTTGGAAAGGGGCTAGGGGCTGATGAGTGTTTTGCATTGTCTCCAATGGTTTATATCCGGTCATAGTATTGTTACTGCCGTTGCTCTTCTTATGTTCTCTTTCGGTTTACTGTTTCGTTTAATGAGGGTGTAAAGTATGAATTTTCAAAATGTTATTTTATTGCTTATTTTTATAGTTTTAACTTTTGCTTTGCTTGTAAGGGGTGAATAGTATGTCTTTTTTACAATGGATGTTTATCGGTTTTTTATCTTTTCTTTGCTATGTTTTAGCGGAAATAATTTCTAGAAAGGTGATTGCTTATGTCAAGTCTGTTAGAGCAAATAAGAGAAATTCTCGGAACTCCTGAATTTTATAAACAACTTTCAGGATATAATGGCAGTTATACTTGGGATTATGGCGCTATGATTGAGTATGCTGTATGTGCTATAATCTTATGTGTTACTATTGCAAGCGCTTTTAAGTTTCTTCGCGCTTTAGTTAAATGAGGGACACCCGACAAAGTATGTCGGGTGTCACGAATGTGAGGTATTATTATGAAAGAAAAACAAGTAAAAATTATTGATAGTATTAAGTTGCATTTAAATTCTAATCGTGTTAAGGCTCAAAGGCTTTCACATATCAAGCTCTATGCGCTTAAATATGCCCCCCTGATTGTTTTCCTATGTTTTAACCTTAATTTCTTTTTAAAACTTATCCTGTGTGCTTTCTGGTGGCTTATAATAACTATGTTTTTCGACCACAGAATTATAACAGATTTTAAACCTACTATTCGTATTTGGTTCGGTGTTCCCGGTTCCGGCAAAACTTCTATGGCTGCATACTTAACTAAACAATCTATTAAGCTGGGTTATAATGTTCTCTCTAACGTTGAAATTAATGGAGCTTACAAGCTGGACCCGGAGGACTTAGGTAAGTATGATATGAGTTTTGACGGTGACGGCTGCCACGTTGTATATGATGAAGGTTCTATTGACTTTGATAACCGTAACTTTAAAAGTTTTGCTCAATCGGATAAACCTATGTATTTTGCTTTACATAGACATATGAATAATAGAGTAGATGTATTTTCTCAGGGTTATGACATTGATAAGCGTATTCGTGACCGTGCCGTTTCGGGCGGTTTATTCCACCTAAGAAAAATAGGTATTCCCGGTATTGTCAGTTACCGAAGAATTAAAAAGGTTCTTTTCATCAAGAAAGACGATAAGCAGATGATAGACGGTTTTGAGTTTGCTGGTCTTCCCCGCTTTGTATATACTCGCTCGGTTTGGAATAGCTTTGATACTCTCGATATGTCTCTCTGTCCTACCAAACAGAAAGAGTGGGTTAAATGGTGATGTGTTATTTGCTTTTGCCCGATGGCAGCTCATTATTTGAACTTCCGGTTCCCGAAGACTTTGCGTGGCACTGTATGTTTGCTGCGCTTAACCGCGATTTAAAATTAAGAATGATAAAGGCTCCGTTACCCGCGGGGCTTTTTCTTTTCCCTGTTTGCTTTTTCCTCGCTAAAGCTTAGCAGTAGTATTTATTCGCCTGTTGCCCGCTTAACTGTTGTGTGTGCTGATATTTTATTCAATTGTAAATTTTTAGTGATATATCTTCATCCAACAGCGAAGAAATACGTCCTACCCGTGCGGGCAGCACGCGCTACAAAATAGCAATTTTCTTTCCCCTGCCTGCTTTTGCTTTGTATAGAGTTGCAACGCGAGACACGCAACGGCGAAAAGTGAGGTCAGGCGTTAAGAAAAAAAGTGACCGTCGGGAAAACCGTCGTAACGGTTTTAGGCGTTTCGCCGCGAAACGCCGACCGTAAGGGCGCTTTTTTTTAGCGAACCTCGCTTTTCGCCGCTTGCATTCCCCATCATTTTGTTTTCTCTTCCCTTTTTCTCTTTCCTGCTCCCGGTTCGTGTAGCCCCACGGAGGTATTACGTGGGGTCTCTTACGATTTTTTTCTTGACATTTCCTTTTTTTGGGTGTAAAATGGTAGCAGAAACGAAAAGGTAGGTAATAACTATGTATACTAGGGAAAACACCCGATTTTCTGTTGACTGGCTTAACTGTCGATTAGATGTTCGCGATTTAGAAGCTTTTTTCGCTGATTTCTGCTCGTCTTTCCGCTCGGCTGACGGTAAAGCACCGATTACCCGCGAGGATATTAAAGAGCGTGAAAACGGTGGAGTGTGTTTTTATAAGCTTGGTTATTATCTGCCCGCCTGCGGTCTTTCGTCCGTTGTCTTCGCTTATAACGTTGATAGCAACGGCAATTTGCTTTGGGAACCCGGTTATCGTACTAATTACGGCGTTTTGGTCTCCGTCTCCGGTGACGGTTGCCGTTACTTAAACTCGCTTATCCCTGACGGTATGCGCGTTTTTATGGAGTTTTTAACAAAGTATAATCCGCATTGTACCCGCATTGATATGGCTTGCGATTTCCTCGATAAGGATAACGGTGTTGTACCTCTTATTCAAAAATATGCTGATTGTGCCTATGACCGTGAAAAAGCCGAAATAGATTTTACTTGCAATTTGCAACGTAAATCGGGGTTTTGTACTGCTTTTCTCGTTTATGATGAGGATGAAAAAGCTTTTACTAAAAACGTTCAGGTCGGTACTCGTCAATCCGAAAAAGGTCTTTTACGTCTCTATAACAAAAAGGTTGAAATTAAAACGGGTCGTTTGTCTAAGGTTTCTGATGAAATCTTTAAACAATATGGTGTTTCCGATTATTGGTATCGTTTAGAGTATGTTTGTAAATCCTTTGCTCCGCAGGTTTTCGACTGTGTTATAAATAAAGGCGTTGATAAAGCTTTTTTATATTCTATGTGTACCTTTGGTATGTTCATTGAAAATCGTTATTCCGGTCTTCATACTAATGATTGTCCTGTTGTTGTTTCGTGGCAGGAGTTTTACGATTTTATAAATTCGCTTGCTATTCATTTCACGCAATTGGATATGTAATTTTAAGCCGCCACAAACTGCTTGCCCTATCCCGTTTTTTAAATAATTCGGGGTCGATAATTCAGATATAATTAAAAACAGCAGCACCTTTTTCAATGCCGCTGTTTTTAATTATTTAAATAACATATCGGTTAAAATTCACTTTGCGATTACTTCTTTAATTTTTTCAAGCTGCTCCTGCGTCTGTTCAGCTTCTGAAAAAACCGACGAATACGAAAATAATACATATCCTGCAACAGCACCGTTATTTGTGCACGATTTTATTTGACGAGCTATAATATCGGTGCCGTTTTTCCATTCTGCGGTATCAGGTTCGTTATCGGTGCCGAGCTTATACGGCGCCAGACCGATTGCCAGCTTTACATTTTCATTTGTACTACCCACACTCACCCATTCTTTCAACAGGTTATCAAAGCAATAATCCTTGTTTGGGTAATCGAAACCGAAATACAGCTGCGGGATTATAGTGTCCATAATTTCGTCTTTCACCCATAATTTGACATCTGCGTAATAATCAGTGTAATTTTTATCTATTGACGCCGCCGGGCTTATTGAAAAATCAACTCTCTCGCCGCCTATCGACTTAATTGCCGCACGGCAGCCCGCAAGCAGTGTGTTTACATTTGCCCGCCGCCAATCGTCAAGCGCAATCGGGTTTTCGGCGGTTTTGCAGTAATTCTCATAGCTTGTTTTATCAAATTCGGGGTCGGTGGTCGGGTAAAAATAATCGTCGAAGTGCACGCCGTCGATAATATATTTTGAAAGCAATTCTCTTATACCGTCGATTATAAGCTGCCTCACCTCGCTTTCGGCGGGATTTAAGTATATCCCGCCGCAGCGCACAACATTTATATCGTTATCGGGGTTATCGTCGTTCAGCCATTTGTACGCCGGACTGTCGTTATCAAGCGCGGATATATCGTCCGACGCGGCGTTAATTCTGTATGGATTTATCCATGCGTGAATTTTTATTCCGCTGTTTTTGCAGGCGTTTACCGCATATTCAAACGGGTCGTAATCAAGCCCCCGCGCCAGCTTGTTTTGCGGAAAATAATCGGATTTAAAAAGCGAATCGCAATGTGAGCGAATATGTAGATAAATATTGCCGATATTGAGCTGCTTACAATTCTGTATTGCCTTGTCAAATTCCGCCTTAAACCCGTTTTCGCTTTTAAGCATCGCATTTACTTCACTGTAGGATATCCATATGCCGGCGCTTGAAACACCCTTATACTTTGTCGGTTCTTCCCTGCCCGCTTGATTTTTCGGGGCGCTTACAGTGCAGCCGACAAGCAGTAAAAATGCAATTAAGCAGATAAAAATTCGTTTCATATTTATGCCTCTCTGTAATTAAATGATATTTCCCCTATTTTCATACCGCTTTCAGAAGAAAAAGCCAGCCCGAGCATTTTAACTGCCCCTATATGCGGTATCAGGCGTACAATGCTGAGCGAATTGCAATTATATTGATTTTCGCTTAAACAAACCGATATTTCCTCTGTTGTATCTCCGGTGAGTTTTATTTTCAAAATTCCCCTTGCCGCAGAAGAAATTGCAATGCTTTCTATATGCTTATTGACTGATAATGTCCCGAAATCGAAGCATTTTGTTGAGAATGACGACGTAAATGTAATGCTTTCAATTTCCGGTTGGGAGCTGTAAGAGCTTTTAATATTTGTATCTGAATTAACATCGTTTTCGGCTGCATAATACAACACCTTACCGTCGCTGCCTGTGCATACATATTTGCGTTCATTACCGTTTAACAAAATGTCAATCGGTTTGATTTTATCAAAGTTCCATATATAAAACTTATGCTGATTTTCACCGGCTGTGTAATCTACAGTAAGCATTTTACTGCCGAAAAGTAATCGGAATTTCCCATTTTCACCCACAGCAGCGGCATTTTGCTTTTCTGTATTACTGAGCCGGCTCAAAAAGTTATTTGCCGGTGCTGAAATCAGTGATATTTTTCCGGAAGAAGTGTTTACTGAGTATATTTTGCCGTCATCGGCAAGCCAAACCGGATAACTGCCGCACAGCGCGCAGGCGCGCCTGCCGGCACAGCCTATATCGGCTAATTTCGTTTGAGAAATTGCGTCCCCTTCGTAAAATACCGAGTCGTCATCTGCAAGCAGCGAGCTCATATTAAGTGCGCCGCCATGCCGTATTTTAACCTTATACGCTTCGTTTTTCTTAAAGGCGATAATCCCGTCCTTTGTGTTCAAAAGCGCCGTTATACCATTTTCCCCGCCGCCGATATCCGCAACTGATTTTTCCGAAAAATATAACGGATTTGAATACGGCACCGAATAAATTCTTCCCCTTTGCGAGCCGCCGGAAAATACCAGCTTTGAATCATACGCCGCACAGCAGGTAAGTGTGCAGATTTCTTTCATTTCTACCCCAAATAATTTCCCCGCTCTTACGCAAATGTTATTTTCATGGTACATACTCATTGTAGGCACAGGGTAGCTTTTCCCGTCAGCTCCGGTAAAATAAATTATACCCTTGCTGCGGTCAACGTGCATTGTAATTTTTGCGGTGTAAAAGGTTTGCGTATCGCTGGTAGAATTTGAATATATAACCCAGTCGGTGTAGTCTGTAAGGCTTGTATATATTCGGCACATTACAGATTCGCTCGCAAGCCCGCTGTACGGCAGGCGGAAAGTGTCCGAATGTCCGTCAGATGTGAAATATGCCTTAAAACGCGTTGTAAGAATATTTCTTGCCTCTAAAAACTTGGGCTGAGCAGTATATGCCACATTTGTAGCCTTCGCGCTCTCGTAATTGTTTCCTCTGCCGTTTATCATAATAACCGGCTCATAAAAGCTTGTGGTGTTATCCCAGGCGTTTAAGGCGCTGTTAATTTCGTAAACCTTATAGCTGTATTCAGAGGAATTATATTGATTACGCGCCGTAACCAAAGCAAAAATACCGCCGCCGTTTACGGGCTTGCCGCTGTAAAAAAGCAGACTGTACGGGGTAAAAAAGCTGTCGTCACTTATGCGGTTAAAGTATATTACACCGGCAGCCTGCTTTGAACCGTCGGCACCCAGTAAGTACATATAATAAATATAATGCGAATCGCCGTCATAAGCCTTTTCATACGCCAAACGCTTATTTTCGCCGCCCGCAAATACCGAAACATCGGTAACAGCATACGAAACTTCTTCAAATAACGATTCCGTTTCATTTTTTATTATATCATATTCGGTAGCCGAAAGTCCAGGTCTTGTTTGCAAAACTCCGTCGCAAAAATCCATATTTTCAGCCTTGGTCAGCTCGTTATCGGCTATATTGTTCGGTAGCTCAGAATTATTTATGCCGCCGTCAAGCTTTCTGACGCGGTAGATTTTTTCGCTTTTTTCACTTAAAGAACTGAATTTCATTACTGTCCGTCCACCTCCGTATGCGGCATTACATCGGTAATTTCAGCAGTGTTTTTCAGTGCCGCTGCACGTTTGGCGTTGTAAAGCTCTGTAAATATACGGTTTTTTGAAGAATCCCCCTCCACTAACGATAAAAGCATTGCGGTGCCGTATATAAGAGCCTCGGTCTGCGCTGAGCTTGCGCTTAAATCAACCGAAAGCGAGGGTATTCCCGAAATTCGCAAATCAGCCGCAATTTGTGAAATCAGGTCAGAGCCCTGCTCTTCAAAACGCGTCTGCAATGAGGAATTATCAATTATATCGTTGTAGCCAAGCAGCAGCATTGCCCTTTTATAAATATCAAATCCCTTCATTTTTATTTTCCTCGCTTTCCGTTTTTTTAGTGTTCAAAAGTCCCTGCCTGTCGGGAACAATGCCGTCGGGCAGGCGCTCTAAAAATTGCCTTTTATCAATAATTCCCTTTTCAAACAAATTAAGCAGGGTGTTTACACATTCGCGTTCACTGTAAACAGTGCCCGTGCCAACCTCAATTTTAGCGTTTATTATAAGCCCGCGCAGTCTATCCGCGTCAAATGTAAAATATTTTGTTCCCTTGCCGACATTTTGCTTTATGGCGCGCTTTCCGTAGCACGAAATCCAAAAGTCCGCCCAAATGCGTGAAATTTCCTCCGCAAAGGAGTAAAAGCGGTTTTTAACTATCTGCAAGGGCATTATTGCAGCATTTTGCATTGTTATAAGCGCAGTGGCGTTATCGGCGCGGCTGTCACCGAGCGCCACCTCATTTGCCCCACTCTGCGTTAAGGTGTTGTCAATCAGCGTTTGCAGACTTTGGTCAAAATTCCGGCTGAAATCGGGCGGTGCAACGTATTTTACCGCTCCGCTTACCTCCTCGTTGCTGCCGTAAACCTTAACTATCTGACCCGGCTCGTTGGTAATGCCGTCCGGCACGGTATCGCCGTTTATCACCATCATCGGCATACCTGTAGTCATAGCCGACCATACGTTTGCCGTTATCATACGGTTAATGGCAATCTGGTTGGGTATAAGGTAAGTAATCTCGCTTTCTCCGTAAATCAGCCCTTCCCTTTTTTCCCAGGAGAAAACCGCAAGCGGGTAAAGCGAAAGCTCTGTGTCAAATACCTTTCGCACTGTGGCGTTTTCGGTAACCTTCACACTTTTAATTGTATAGCCGCCGCCCGACTTATATTCCTTAAAAAGCTTTGTGAATACAGTCAACTTTCCGTCGTCTGCGCCTTCTTCAATCGCTCTGAGAGTCGAAATATCCGCGCCGTTACGCCTTGCTTCCCGCAGCACAGCCTCTGTCTCGCGGCAGCTTGCAATAATTATATACGGCTGCTGCTGAACATCCGAAATATAAGGGTCGCCGAAATAAACGTTTTCAATATTTAAAACCTCGCAGGAAATATCGCCCTTTATCGGCATACGCATTTCCTTATCGGCATAAAGCCCGGTTTTAATATCACCATTCCAATATGTGTATAAAATACCCGTTCCGCCTATATATGCGTTTCTCAGCGCCGTGGCATAAAGCGAGGTAAGCCCAACACGCTCCGCAGTAACGCTGTAATAATCGCTGAGCGCCGACATTGCCGTGTTGATCTCGTCATTTCTTGAATTTTTGCTGTTGTCGACTGTAGGTATGCCCTCTGCCGAAAATGAAACCGACAGCGGTGCGCTTAATATCTTCGACATTTTATAATCGCCTATTCGCTTTATTATGTTGTGCCGTACCAGCGGGCGGTCATTGCCGCATTTCGCGCCGTACCACTGGTCGCCAATGTAAAAGCGCTCATTTATACGGTTTTGCTCGTAAAGCCCGCGTTTTCCGAGCGCCGATTTAAAATCAGCCGCCTTGCGGTATTCTTCGTATATTTCAAAGGGTTTGTTCATAAATTAGCCTCCTTTTAGAGTAAAGGGAGGGTTGCCCCTCCCCCGTACCGTTGTTTGTTAAACTTTAAGCTACCGTAACCTTTGCAACTTTAGAGTCAACGCCGGCAATGCCATCAACAATTATTCTTACAAAGTAATAGTATGTACCCTTTGTAAGCGTGGTGGGTATAGTAAAGGAGCTTGTGGTTGCGTTTGCTACCTTAACGGCTGATGCCTTGTTTGCGTCCTTGCAGGAGTACCACTGGTAGGTAAGCGCGCCGCTGCTGGTTGCGGTAACAGAAAGCGAACCGCTTATGCTGCCGGCTGTAACGTTCTTATCCGCCACATCAGAGCTGATGGTGATTGCAGGCGAAAGCCATGCCCAAACCGCGTCAAGACCGCTCTTGTTTACGAATACATCATAGTAAATTCTGTAATCGAACTTGTAAGCGTCGGCGTCAATGTTCTGCTCGGGCGTGAATATTCTCATCTTTTCGGTCTTCTTTACCAGGTGAGCGCCGCTCTTGGGGCATACAAGCATATATACCTCGCGTGCGTTCGCCTGCGGGGTAAATCCGCCCGCGTTTGCCGCGTTAAAGGTGTAGGCGGTCTTCATACGCTCCGAAACTACCGGTATAATAGCCACGCCGTTTATAGATTTAACCTTGAGGGTAATTTCTCCCTGCTTAAAATCGGAAACGGTTATCATACGCGAAATTTCGTTGGAATTTTGCAGTGCAGCGTACATATAGCTGTCAACAAAGGCTACCAGCTCTTCGTCATAGCCTACTACCGACTGAACCTCGTTTATAAGCTTGCAAAGCGCGTCGTAGGGCTTTGTTTTGTCGCCGTTAACAAGGTTAGAGCGCGTAGCGGCAAGCCCCGCCAGCTTTGAAATAACGTATGCGTCGCACTCGGGCACAACCTTTGTGCGAACGTATTCGCCCAGAATTTTGCCCGCAAGGTTTGCAATGCCGGTTTCGCTCATATCCTCGCGGTCTATCTGGAGTGAACGCGCGCGGTCCATAGACATGGTGTAAGAGGTGTTTGCTACGGTTATAGCGCCCTTGGTAAAGCCCGTGTCGCGGTCGTAATCTGCAAGCCCCTGAAAATCAACGTCGGGTATAATTACGGTTTTCGCGCCTACGAATTTGGTTGCAAGCGCGTTATCGGCAAAAAAACCTGTTGCGCTTTTCTGTGCAAAGAGCTTATCAAGCTCGGTTGAATATCTGGTTGCGTTTTCTATAGAATTGAATGACATAATAATTTTTCTCCTTTTTTATCTCCAAAGACCCTTTAAAAATTCTGCGGTCTCCGGGTTAATTCCGCCCTTTCGGTCGGTAAGCGAGCCGAGACTTAAATTCTCGGTATTTTTTTGTTTAAGGACTGCCGTTTTTGCCGCCCTTTCCTCTGTGTGCCGGTAGCGTAAATACTCGTCAAGCAATTTTGTACCGCGCAGCTCCGCGTTTTCCACTACTGCGGCGGGCAGATCGGAAATGCTTTTTATTTCGGGAAATTCCGCGCTGAGCTCCTTAAAGCCGTCGCCTTCCTCCCCGCTGTTTTCAAGCTGCATAACATAGCTTGCCATTTCCCCGTTGCCGCCGCATTTATCGGTCAGCTCCTGCAGGCGGCTTTCTTCGTTTTGCTTTTTGAGTGCCGCTATATATTCGGAAACACTGTGGCTCGCTTTCGCGGCAATGTTTTTCAGCGCCTCGTAATCGTCGGCTATCGCCTCAAATTTAAGCCCCATTTGCGCAAGTCGTGCCGCGTCTTCAAGCCCTAAAATTTTAATTTCCTTATTGAATTTTACAGGAACGAACACTTCTTTTTCAGCCTCCGGTGTGGTGTCCGGTGCAGCCGACGTTTCTTCTTTCTCCGCCGCCTCGGGTTGTGCGGCGTTTTCCAAACCAACGTTTTCCAAATTTATTCTTCCTTTCTTTTTTTACGGGCGGGCGTTATCTTCTTCCTGCTCGGTACCGTCGTAGGAAAGAAAATTAGCATATTCCCGCCGGAGCCTTAAAAGCTCCTCGTCCTCTTTTCTTGCTGTTACCTTTTTCGGCTTTTGGGTCGGCACCGCGTTTAAACCGGATAAAAACCCGGCGGCAAACGCAGCCAACACCGCTAAAAACATAATGAACACTGTCATACGTCCCATCCTCCGTTCAAATCAGCTCCGCCTATCTCCGCAGTGCGGTAAACAGGCTTTTCTTCCTTTCTCGGGTGAAAATGCTTTACATCCTCAAACGCATAGCGCAAAGCGTCGCATAGGTGGTTATCGCTGTCTTTCGGCAGCCTTTGCCCGCGCTCGTTTGTGCGGTCGTCGTACACATAAGACGATAATTCCCGTATCATATTCACGCAATCGGGATGTACCGTTATGCGGTACTCGCTTATGGCGGCTATGCCGTTTAAAATGCTGTCCCGCCCCTTGACCGAAGGCACTATGCGCGTGATTCCCAGCCGCCTTAAATCGTCGTTGGATTTCGGCTCTGCACAGTCGGCGCGTATGCGCTCCTTTGCGTAGCCCAGCTTTTTAATTTCATCGGCAATATCGCAGTTGAGCATGCGTGTTCTGCAAAACTCGCAAAAAATGTAAAGCTCCTTAGTCTCGGGGTTAGCGGCAAAGCCCACAAAGCCCGTCGGGTCATTTGTGTACCCGTAATCAAGCCCGAAAAAGTTCTTCCAGCGAAAGCGTTCGTTTTCGGGAATTTCCTTTTTCCCTACCGACCAGTTTTCGTAAACCAGCCCCTCCGAAATGCCCCAGTTTCCAAGCCCCGCCACCTCGTATTTCCTGCGATTGGTTTTCTTCATACGCTCAAAAACCTTTCTGTCGGTATCGTCAAGAAATTCGTTTATAAGGTAGTTTGTGGAAAAGCAGGCAACATCGGGGCTCTCAATGTCGAAAAAGCGCTTTTTAAGCCAGTGCGTGCCGCTCCACGGGTTAAAGGTAATTGTAGTCTGCTTGTAAAGCGGCGGCGCTGTCACGCCGCGCGGAACCGATAAATCCAGCTTATCAAAATCTGCCTCGTGCGCAATTTCAAACGCCTCTTCTATCCAAACAAAGTTTAAAAACCCGCTCGGCACGGTGGCAGACGCCAATTTCAGAACATCGTCAAACCCTCTGAAAATTATTTTCTGCCCCGTCGGCTCAAAAACCATTTCCATTGGAGATACGGTGTTGCGCCATAGGTGCGTAACCCCCAGCCTTTCCTGCGCCCATTTAAGCTGGGCGAAAGTCGAGTCGCGGTGCGTGTTCATTACCTGGCGCACTACAAGCAGGTTACTGCCCGGGTATTTCATAAGCCTGTAAATAAAATTAAGTGCCGTTGTGGCTGATTTTTTTGAACCTTTGCCGCCCTTTAATACCCTGTAACGCTTGTCGCAGTTCCAGTATTCATCGTACCCGCCGCCGATAATTTCCGATAATTTAATTTCCGATATCGTCTATTATCACCACCGCTCTGCCGCTTTCCTTTTTTTCGGTCTCTTTTTCGCTGATAATTGAACGAAGCTCCTTTATAGCCGAAAGATCCCCACTCGCCGCCTTCTTATAAAGCGCAATCATAACCGCGGTTTTTCTTGTCGGGTCTTTAATGTTGAACCCCTCGTCTTTAAGCGACTCTGCCTCCGCGTCCGATAGCCTTTCATTAAGCAGCGACTTCATGGTTTTATAAAGTAACTTGTCATTTTCTTTCACAGCGTTTCCCTCCCGGCAACGCCATAATATAACAAAACAAAACCGCCATTCACCGACAAGCATATAAATCAGGTTAAATAATTTTAACCGATAAATATAAAAAACAAACCCACAGCCAAAGCACGTAACAAATGCTTTGACCGTGGGTTTGTTATAGGTCTTATTTAAGTTGAGTTATTTAATCTCTTTTAAAAATTCCGAGGTTCTTTCAAGCGCTTCCTTAATGTGCTCTGTCGAATAGCAGTAGGACGCGCGCACAAAGCCCTCTCCGCTGTTTCCGAACGCCGTTCCCGGAACAACCGCCACACGCTTTGAGTACAGCAGCTTTTCACAAAATTCTTCGCTGCTCATTCCCGTGCTTTTAATTGACGGGAAAGCATAAAAAGCGCCTTTGGGCTCGCGGCAGGTAAGCCCTAACTTATTAAAGCCCGAAACTATCAGCCTGCGGCGCATATCGTATTCCTTTACCATACGCTCAACGTCCTCGTCACAGTTTTTAAGCGCCTCTATTGCGGCATATTGCGAGGTGGTGGGTGCGCACATTATGGCAAATTGATGAATTTTGGTAATCTGCTTCATTATTTCGGCAGGTCCGCAGGCATACCCTAAGCGCCACCCGGTCATAGAAAACGCCTTTGAAAAGCCGTTTACGGTGACTGTTCTTTCCCACATTCCATCAATAGCGGCTGGGGCTACGTGCTTTTTACCGCCGAAGGTAAGCTCGGAATATATTTCGTCCGAAAGTACTAAAATATTAGTGTCTTTAAGTATTTCCGCAATTTTTTCAAGGTCCTCCCTTTCCATAATTGCCCCCGTAGGATTACACGGATACGGCAAAACAAGCAGCTTTGTGCGCTCGCTTACAGCCTCTTTGAGCTCTTCGGGCGTTACCTTAAAATCGTTTTCCGCCTTTGTTTCTATTATTACCGGTGTTCCGCCTGCAAGCCGCGTTATCGGCTCGTAGCAAACAAAGCTCGGCTGCGGAATTATAACCTCGTCCCCCGGGGCTACCACAGCGCGTATGCAGGCGTCAATAGCCTCGCTGCCGCCCACGGTTATAAGTATATCGCTTTCAGGCTTGTAGCAAAGCGAATATTTACGCATAACAAAATCCGCCACCGCCGTGCGCAGCTGCGCAATACCGCGGTTTGCAGTGTATTTTGTGTGCCCCTTTTCAAGCGAATTTATACCCGCCTTGCGTATTTGCCACGGCGTTTGAAAATCGGGCTCCCCAACGCCTAAGGATATAACATCATCCATTGTAGCGGCAATATCAAAAAATTTGCGTATACCCGACGGCTTGATTTCCGCAACGGTAGGGTTAATAATGCGGGAGTAATCAATCATATCCAGAGCTGCCCCCTGTCGTCTTCCCTGTCGTTTACAAGCTCAACATCCATTTCCTTGTAACGGCGCATAACAAAGTGCGTCGAGGTCTGCGTTACCGAGTCAATCGTAGCAAGCTCGCGCGCCACAAAACGCGCTATATCCTGAAGTGTTTTGCCCTTTACAACAACGTTTAAGTCATATCCGCCTGACATAAGGTAAACCGATTCCACCTCGTCATATTTCATAACCTTTTCGGCAACCTCCTCAAAGCCCAGTCCCGCTTTGGGTATAACATTAAGCTCAACTATTGCCGAAACAAAGGCGCTGTCAAGCCGCTGCCAGTCAATTATCGCCTTGTAGCCCTTAATTAAGCCGTCCTTTTCAAGCTGCTTTATTTCACTTTTTACCGTTTCCTCGTCCGTTCCCAGCATTACGGCTATTTCTTCCGCCGTATATTTTGCGTTACGCGCCAATAATTTAAGTATTTCGTATTTCATTGTGTTTTCCTCCTTTAAAAATTAAAAAAGCCCCGAGCGCAAATAATTTGCACTCGGGACGAATAAACAAATATCCGTGTTACCACCCGTTTTCGGAGCATACGCTCCGCACTCTGCGGTACTTAATAATACCATTGCCGATAACGGCGGCAGCCGTCTGCCCTTTCAGGCGCCGCTCAGGGGTAGCTTCATCACGCTCGGCAAACAGGAACTTTCAGCAATTATTCCCTCTCTTTTGTTCGCTTTTTGCGGATTACTTATCCCCTTCATAGCGTTTTAACTGATTATTATATTACCTCAAAAATATAATTTTGTCAAGCACTTAAATATCAGGTGCAAAAAATGTATTTTATTGTTGCTATAAACAAAGTTTTATGGTATTATAAATATTACTAAATAACTTGGGTGATTAAATGAAATTGGTGATGAGCATTGTTTATGTTGCCGTATTAGGCGTTCTTGCTCATTATATAGGCGAATCCCTGCCCCGCGGCCGTTTCAGCGAGGGCGGCTTTCTTTACCGTGCGCGAAATTGGGAAAACGGCGGCGCGGTTTATGAATGTCTGGGTATAAAAAAATGGAAAACCCGCCTGCCCGATATGAGCCGCGTTATGCGGGATATGCTGCCTAAGCGCGTTACATACGACGCCACAAGCGAAAGCCTTACCGCGCTTATAAGAGAAACCTGCGTAGCGGAATTTATTCACTGTTGGCTCTGCGTTTTCTCGGTGGGAATCTATGTTATTTGGAAAAATTATATCGGAATAATTTTAATGCTTGTATTTATATTCTGCAATATTCCGTTTATTCTTATTCAGCGGTACAACAGACCGCATCTTATAAAGCTGCGTGACAGAATGATAAGGAGAGAAACAAGGAAAAAATGCGATTGCTGATATTATCCTGCAACACAGGCGAGGGGCACAACTCCGCCGCCAAAGCTATAAAAGAATGTTTTTTGAATAATAATGACGAATGTGATATAAAGGATGCGCTGGCTTTCTGGTCACCAGAAAAATCCAAGCTGATAAGCAAGGGGCATGTTTTGATATACCGCAAATTTCCCAAGCTATTCGGCGTGAGCTACCGTTTTGAAGAAAACCACCCCCCGAAGGAGGGTGATGACTCCCTTATTTACGAGCTTGTAATCAAAGGGTGCGAGTCGCTCTATGAATTTTTACAGACCGAAAAGTACGACGCGGTGGTCTGCACCCATGTTTTCTCGGCAATGATGATGACCGAGCTTAAAAAGCGGCGCAAAATAAACATACGCTCCTATTTCGTCGCGACCGATTACACCTGCTCGCCCGGCGTTAATCAGACGAATATGGACGCGTATTTTATCCCACACAAAAATCTTACCGAAGAATTCGCGGGTAACGGTCTGCCCGTTTCCCGCATTGTCCCTTCGGGTATTCCCGTGCGGCACGATTTTTACGGTAAAACAGAGCCGCAAAGGGCTAAACGCACGCTGGCGCTCCCGCAAAACAAGCGCGTAGTGCTTTTAATGTGCGGCAGTATGGGCTGCGGACCCATTAAGGATTTAGCCGAGCTTTTGCCGCAGCAGCTGCCTGAAGACGCAATTCTTGTTATAATTTGCGGCAATAACGTAAAGCTTTACCGCTCGCTTACAAAATATCCCCTGCCTGATAACGTGCGGGTAATAGGGTTTACAAGCCGCATGCCGCTTTATATGGACGCGGCGGAGCTGATTTTAACTAAACCCGGGGGACTGAGCACCACCGAGGCGGCGGTTAAGGGCTTGCCCATGCTGTTTATTGACGCCGTGCCGGGCTGCGAAACGCGGAATATTGAGTTTTTCATTTCCAACGGCTGCGCCGATATGCGCGAGGGCGCTATTGAGCTGTGCGACGCGGTGTGCGATTATCTCGAAAGCCCGTCAAAGCTCAATAAAATGTCACAAACGCTTAAAAACGAGTTTTGCGGCTGCGCTGCCGATATTATAAGAGACTATATTGTTAAGGATGCAGATTGTGTATATGGTAGATTATAGAAAATTACGGCCGAACAATATAAACACGCCCGAATTTAAGCACCTGCTGTTATTGCTTTACTGGCCCGTTTACGGCGCGACATTTTGGCTTTTGGAGCGCGGTTTATCACTTAATTACCACCCCGTTGAGGCGGCTTTTGACGCAAAAATTCCGTTTTGCGAATTTTTCGTTTTCCCTTATTATTTTTGGTTTGTCTTTTTGGTGGGAATACACCTTTACACCCTGCTTTTTGATATTCCCGCCTTTAAAAAGCTGATGTATTTTATCATTATAACCTACACAATTACCACCGTTATATACATATTTTACCCCACAAAGCAGGAACTGCGCCCCACCGAATTTCAGCGGGATAATTTCTGCGTTGATATTGTAAAGGCACTTTATAATTTCGATACGAATACAAATGTCTGCCCCTCTCTGCACGTTATAGGCTCGTTTGCGGTTTATTTCACCACTCTTTATTGCAAACCGTTTAAAACGCCTTTATGGCAGACAGTTCTGCTTGTTATCACAATACTTATAAGCGTTTCCACCGTGTTTTTAAAGCAACATTCAATAATCGATATAATTGCGGCTTTAGCAGTCTGTGCCGTCGCATTCCCCTTTGCCTATATTTTGCCCGACCGTATCAAAAGTCACAATGCAACCGCAAAAGAAACCGCCTGACCGGAGAAAAAATGGATTTTTTAAGTTTGAGAAAAGAAGTTATAAAAAAATATTTTATACATATGAACGATATGCAGTTCGAGGCGGTTACAACCGTTAACGGTCCGCTTTTAATACTTGCGGGCGCGGGCAGCGGAAAGACTACCGTGCTTGTCAACCGAATTGCAAATCTTGTAAAATTCGGTGACGGATACAGAAACACCTACTGCCCCGCTGTTACCGAGGAGGATATTAAAGCGGGTGAGGACTATTTAAACGGCGTTACCGATTATGTACCGAACGGCGTTTTTTCGGTGCGCCCTGTTCACCCGTGGCAAATATTAGCCATTACCTTTACAAACAAGGCGGCGGGCGAGCTTAAAGAGCGAATAGCCGCTCGCTTGGGCGAAGACGCAAACGATATATGGGCGGGCACATTCCACTCGGTTTGCGGCAGAATATTAAGGCGCTACGCCGAGAGCATCAGCTATACCTCGCATTTTACCATATACGATACCGACGACCAGCGCCGCTTAATGAAACAAATTATGAAAGCGCACGAAATTGACGAAAAGCTTTTACCGCCCAAACGCGTGCTTTCCGCAATATCCGACGCTAAGGAAAAACTCATCTCCCCTGCCGAATATAAAGCGCAGGCAGGTGATGATCTTCGCCTTAAAACCGTAGCCGAGCTTTACAGAATATATCAAAAGCGACTGATTGAAGCCGACGCCATGGACTTTGACGATATGATTTTCAACACCGTGCGGCTTTTGCAGACCGATACCGAGGCGCTCAGCTACTGCACGGGCAAATTCCGCTATGTTATGGTGGATGAATACCAGGATACAAACCACGCTCAGTATGAGCTTGTAAGGCTTTTGTCGTCGGGAGAAAATAACATTTGCGTTGTGGGAGACGACGACCAGAGCATTTACCGTTTTCGCGGTGCTACAATTGAAAATATACTGAATTTTGAGGATGAATACAGGGACGCCCGCGTAATTCGCCTTGAGCAGAACTACCGCTCTACCTCAAATATTCTGGACGCCGCAAACGCGGTTATAAAAAACAACCGCGGCAGAAAGGGCAAGACCCTTTGGACGGATAACGGCACAGGCGAGAAAATAAGCGTGTTCACGGCGGACGACGAGCGCGGCGAGGCGCGGTATATTGCCGACCGTATTCTTGAAAACGTTAAAAACGGCGGCAAATTTTCCGATCACGCCGTGCTTTACAGAATGAACGCGCAGTCAGGCTCGGTTGAAAACGTTTTTGCCCGCAGCGGCATTGCCTACCGAGTTATAGGCGGTCTGCGCTTTTTTGACCGTAAGGAAATTAAGGACGTAATCGCCTATTTGCAGCTTATAAACAATAATAACGACGATTTACGCCTGCGCAGAATTATAAACGAGCCTAAGCGCGGAATAGGCGAAACCACTATGGCAAACGCCGCGCAGATAGCCGCAGAGCTCGGCATATCTCTGTTTGAGGTAATTAAACGGGCAGATGAATTTGCCGCTTTATCCCGCGCGGCGGTAAGACTTCGCGGCTTTTGCGATATTATTGAAGAGCTCACCGAAATGTCGGCGGATATTTCAATATCCGACCTGCTTGCAGAAATTCTTGAAAAAACGGGCTACCGCTTATCCTTGACAGAAAGCGACGAAGAGCCCGAAAAGCAGGAGGAACGCCTGCAAAACGTGGCGGAGTTTGCCTCCACAATAGCCCAGTACGAGCAGGATACGGAGGAACCCAGTCTTTCCGATTTCTTAGAGCAAACAGCACTCGTAAGTGATATTGATTCACTTGATACTACGGAAGACCGTGTAGTACTTATGACCATTCACTCAGCAAAGGGACTTGAATTTAATAACGTTTTCCTTATCGGTATGGAGGAAGGCATTTTTCCCGGCAATCAGTCAATTTACGCGGGATCCGAAGAAATGGAAGAAGAACGCAGGCTTGCCTATGTTGCAATTACCCGCGCTAAAAAGACCCTTACCGTTACAAACGCCTATATGCGTATGCTTTTTGGCTCAACCAACCGCAATATGCCCTCCCGCTTTTTAAAGGAAATACCCGAAAAGCTTTGCAGCTTTGAGGGGTATCGTCGCGCGGCGGCAAGACCGTCGTACGACGAAGTGCACTCTTCATATTTAGAAAGAAACGCTTACAGACAAGCGCCCGAAACAAGCGCCGCGAAATACGCGGCGGGTCAGAAGGTCTCACATAAGGTTTTCGGCGAGGGGCTTATACTTTCCGTAAAGCCTATGGGCGGCGATATGCTGCTTGAGGTGGCGTTTAACACCGTGGGTACTAAAAAACTTATGGCGGCATATGCCAAATTAACAGTTTTGTAATTAAATCTTCATTTTTTAGCGGTATAGTATAGGTAAAGGATGTGTTTATAATGACAGCGTCAAGCTCGGTAGTAAAGCTTACTGCCCGAACAGCACTTAAAAACAACTGGCTTAAAGCCATTGCCGCCTGTATGACGGTGATTTCGGCTTTTATAATTATTTCGGGCATTGCGTCACTCACAAGCTATGTCGGAGGTAATACGTTCGCGTATATCTGCGAGGCAATACTTTGCTTTCTCCTGCTCTTCCCGCTTATACACGGGCTTGTGAGGTTTTTCTGGCGTCTGCTTTTCGGCGCGGACGACAGCCCGCTTGCGGTATTTTACTTTTTCTCGGGCAAAGCGGAGTATATGCGCGCTATGCGGCTTATAACAGGGCTGTGCCTGCGCCTTGCTTTCTTTGCAATAATTCTTTTTATTCCCGCCAAAATAGTTGATATATTCGGCAGCGCAAGGGTTTATGACCTGCTTGATATTCCCATACCGCTTTGGACCTCCAACCTCTACTATTTGTCCCTTTTCTTAAAGACCGTAGCAACGGTATTGCTGTTCTTTATAATGCTGCGGTATTATGCGGCGCCCATACTCTCGGTTGCCGATGAGGAAATGGATGCATCCGAGGCAATTCATATGTCGTGCGTTATATATAAAAGGACAATGCTTGATTTTATATATCTTTTCTTCAGCTTTGCAGGTTGGCTGTTGCTCTCTCTTACCGTTATACCGCTTGTATTTACAATGCCGTATTTTATAGCCGGTGTATGTGTTCATACACGCTTCGCAATAGCGGAATACAACGCGTTTGAAGAACGTAAAGCAACGGCTGATATACCGAAATACGTCGCCGGAGCATAATTAAAGTCAAAAACCACCCGTCTGTATTGACATACGCCAAAACAGACGGGTGGTTTTTAATTCCGCATTATTTCAGTTCCCGCACTCAATGCTTATTCTGTTGAATATTTCAAGAATTTCATCAACTGAGGCGTTTTTCTTATCAAAGCCCGATTTATCGAGTATTATATGCCCTTTATCCATCATTAAAAGCCGCGAGCCGTACTCAACCGCGTAGCGCAGATTATGAGTTACCATTATGGCAGTGAGATTTTTTTCCTTTACTACCTTGTCGGTAAGCTCCATTATAATTTCGGCGGTTTTAGGGTCGAGCGCCGCTGTATGCTCGTCTAAAATCAGAAAATCTATCGGGGTCATGGTAGCCATAAGCAGCGATACCGCCTGCCGCTGACCTCCCGAGAGCGAACCCATTTTAACGTGCAGCTTATCCTCAAGCCCCAGTCCTAAGGAAGAAAGTTGCTCCCTGTAATTTTCAAACCGCTTTTTATTAAGCGCGAACGAAAGCCCAAAGGGCTTACCCTTATTATCGGCAAGAGACATATTTTCAAGTATGGTCATATTAGGGCAATTGCCCATTGCGGGGTTTTGGTATACCCTGCCTATGTGCGAGTAACGCTCAAAATCCTTTTGGCGGTTTATGCACTTGCCGTTAATAAGCACTTCCCCGCCGTTTACGGGAATACTGCCGCATATAATATTGAGCATTGATGTTTTTCCGCTGCCGTTGCTGCCTATAACCGATACAAACTCGCCGTCCTTTACGGTCAGGTTGAAATCGTCAAAAAGGCACATTTCGGTAACAAGCCCGGGGTTATATATTTTAGAAACGTGTTTAAGCTCTAACATTCTTTTTCACCGTGCCTTTCTCGAAATTGCCTATAACCAGTATAACAAGGAAAAGCGCCGCAGTTATAAGTTTTAAAAGGTTTGCGGGCAGACCGAGACTTATTGCAATCTGTATACACGCCTTGTAAATTACGCTGCCCGCGATTACCGCCGTAGTGCCCTTTACAAAGCTCATTTTTCTGAACAGCGTTGTGCCTATAATTACCGCCGCCAAGCCGAATACCATTTGCCCTGTTCCCATCATAGCCGAAAAAGAGCGCTGCTCATGGCAAACTACCGCGCCCGAAAGGGCTACCAAAGCGTTTGATATTACAAGGCCTATTATTTTAACCCTGCCCATATCCTTAGCAAGGGTGGTTACAAGCGCGCTGTTATCCCCCACCGCGCGGAGCAAAAAGCCGCTTTTGGTTTTGAAATATAAATCGAGCAGTATTTTGCATATAAGCATTATTATAAGCGATACTATAAGCTTTCTCATAATAAGCGTGAGCGAGCCGAAAAGCGCCATTGTGGGCGCTGCGGTGAAAATTGTGTCAACGCTTCTTGCAACCGAAAGGTTAGAACCCGCAATTTGCAGGTTTACCGAGAAAAGCGCCGTCATGGTAATAATTCCCGCAAGCAGGTCGCGCACTTTAAGCCGCACATGAATAAAGCCAGTAACAAAGCCCGCCGCGGCGCCTGATGCCAAAGCCGCCAAAAGGGTTAAATACGGGTTTACGCCCTTAACCAACAGCAGCGCGGTCACGGCAGCCCCCAAAGGGAAGCTGCCGTCTACCGTTAAATCGGGAAAATCAAGTATTTTGTAGGTAATATATATGCCGTAGGAAAGCATTGCATATATAAACCCTTGGGTCAATGTGCTTATAATTAAATCAAGCATTTTTTCTCTCCGACAAAGTATTATTTACACTCTATTGCCTTTTCGGCTATATCAGACGGAACGGTAATGCCCATAGCCGAGGTTGCGTCAGAGTTAATATAGGTGCTGTATTCGGTAACGGTTTCATAGGGCATTTCGCTTGCTTTCCTTTCGCCCTTTAAAATTGCCGCAGCCTGCTTGCCCGCCATTTTGCCGAGCTCAATGTAATCAATACCGGCTGATGCTACGCAGCCCTTTTTAACCTGCTCAATTTCGCTGCCGTATACCGGAATTTTAGCGGCGTTTGTCTTTTCGAGAATTGAGGGTAAAACGCCTACAACATTGTTATCGGTAAGGTTTGTAATGCAATCAACCTTTTTGTTTATAAGCGTATCCGCCGCCTGTGTAACAGATGCCTGATCCGCCACGCCGATATCAACTATTTCAAAGCCGTATTTGCCCGCTTTTTCCTTATATTCGGCAATGGCTGATACCGAGTTCGGCTCGCTTGTGGTGTAAATAATGCCTATTGTTTTAGCGTTGGGCTGTAACTTTCTTATAAGCCCCAATTGCGGGTCAACGGGCAGCTTATCGGAAACGCCGGTTATATTGCCTTCGGTAAGCTTTGCCTCCTTCGGGTCGGTAATGGCGTTGAACACCACCGGTATATCCTTATCCTCTGCCGCGGCAAAGCAAGCGGTAGCCGAGGGGGTTGCTATTGCGCACATAAGCGCAACGTTTTTAGAAGAAAAGTTCTGCGCTATCTGTGTGGCGGTTGAGTTATCGAACGAAGCGTTCTGGTAATCAATTGTAAAGTCCTTGTTTTCTTCAAGTCCTGCCTCTTTAAGACCCTGTAAAAAGCCCTCGCGGCAGTTATCAAGCGAGGCGTGCTCGCCGTACTGGCTTATGCCTATAACCGGGACTTTTGTTTCTTTTTTACTTCCGCAGCCTGCAAAGCTGAGCATTAAAACGGCAACTGTTAATATGGCAAATATTTTTTTCATGGTGAATTTCTCCCTTTAATTTTTTTAGTTTAATTTTTTGGTTTTAAGAAAAATTACGCCGGCGCCATCGTTTTGTTAATAATATCATAGTTAATTCCTCCTCGGAAAAATAAAAAAAGCCTTATCCCATATAAAATATGGGACAAGACTTGTAATCCTGCGGTACCACCCAAGTTGCCGGCTGTGCCGACCGCTCATTTCTTACACCTCATTATGTAAGCCGAATTGATAACGGGCACGGTTCCCGTCGGCCGCTACTAACTGAAAAAGCTTTCGTGCCGCCCTCATAAGTCCATTCACTAAACGTCGCATCGCGGTATTTCCACCGTCAACCGCTCTCTAAACATGCTCGGAAAAGCTACTCTTCTTAATCACAGGTTTTTCTTGTTGTTAACAATATATCACCGCTCGGGCGATTTGTCAAGACTTTTTTAAAAATTTTTTTAAAGGTCAAGAAAATCGGTTCTGTATTTAAGCCCGAAAGCGTCGGCAACCGCCTTTAATTCATCGTCATGAATAGTGTTAAGGTGCGGCAGGTGCGCTGTAAGCATATAAAGCTGCGCCGCCTTTTCCACGGTCTCAATAAGTCCGAAGGTTTCGTCCATATCCTTGCCCGCGCCGTAAATTCCGTGAAGTCCCCATACCACAAGGCGGTAGTCCTTCATCTTTTCGGCGGTGGCAACGCCTATCTCGTTGTTGCCGCAAACCATCCACGGCAGAACGCCTATACCGTCCGGGAACACAACTATGCACTCGGTGCACATTTCCCAAATGGTGTGGGTGAACTTTTTATCGTCAAGCTCGTGCACGTGGGTCATGGCAAGCGTGTAGGTCGGGTGCGTGTGCATAATAATCCTGTTTTCAGGATTCCGTTTAAGCCTTGCAATGTGGCTCATAAGGTGCGCGGGCAGCTCGCTTGTAAATCTGCCGCCGTCCTTATAGCCCCAAAGCAGCTCGGCGGTGGTGCCGTCTTCCGCTATGCGTATAATTCCAAGGTTTGTTTCGGGGTCTTCGGCAACGTTTTTAAAGTATTTGCCCGTGCCCGTTACTATAAAAATCTTGCCTTTAAGCTCTGCCGCATCAAAACCCGTGGGAATAGTGCGAATAACGTTATTCAGGTCAAGGTACTCCCCTACAGTTTCCGCATCCAGCATATAGCTTATGTTGCCGCCGTTTCTTTCATCCCAGCCCTGGCGGTACATATTGGCGGTTACTTTTTTCATTTCTTCAACAAACGGTGCGGTTAAAATGTCTTTCATTTTCAGTTACCTCTCTTTGATAATACGTCTTTTTCATATTTTTCAACGGTTTCAAACCATTCGCCGTCCGCAGGTGCGCCGCATTTTTTGCAGTACTCGTTCCAAACATCGCCGAACGGCATTGTTTTAAGCTCTTCAGCGCGTACCATAAGCTCGGTCCAGCGGTTCTCGTTCTGCATTTCGGTCATATCGGGTGTTAGCAATGCCGAAAGCAGAGCTTTCTGAACATTTCTGAACCCTACGGTCCATGCAGAAATTCTATTTATCGACGCGTCAAAATAATCAAGCGCTATTTTAACTCTGCCGTCAAGCCCGCCGCAGCGAACAATTTCCTTGCATATTTCCTTGGTCTCGTCGTCAAGCAGAACAACGTGGTCGCTGTCCCAGCGTATAGGTCTTGTAATGTGCAGCGCGATTTCGGGGAAGAAAGCGAGCAGCGCGGGAATTTTATCCGATACAACCTCTGTCGGGTGGTAGTGACCGTTATCCATAAGCGGTATGCACTTGCCCATATTTGCGGCGGCATAAGAGAGTGAGAACTCGGCGCTGCCCACGGTATAAGCCTCAACGCCTATGCCGAACACCTTTGACTCAACGCAGGGCTTAACCTTGTTGAAATCGTAAGGCTCCGAGAGTATCTCGTCAATAGACTCTCTGTAGCGCACGCGCGGACCCATTCTGTCGGCGGGAATATCCTTAAAGCCGTCGCCCGTCCATATATTCATAACGCAGGGCTGACCCAACTCTTCCGCTAAGTACTGCGAAATTCTTATACACGCCTTGCCGTGGTCTATCCAAAATTTGCGGGTCTTTTCATTCGGGCTTGCAAGAGTGAGTGGGTCGCACATGGGGTGCGAGAAAAACGTGGGGTTAAAGTCGCACCCGAGGCCGCGCTCTTTGCAAAAATCTACCCACCTTTTAAAGTGCTTGGGCTCAATTTTATCCCTGTCTGCCCAGCCGCCGTTTTCATCGTCAAAAATAGCGTAGCAGGCGTGAAGATTCAGCTTTTTAGTACCGGGGCAAAGCTTTAAAACGGTATCGATATCCGCCATAAGCTCCTCGGGCGTGGTGGCTCTGCCGGGGTAGTTGCCGGTGGTCTGTATTCCGCCCGAGAGCGAATCCACCTTTTGGTCAAAGCCTCTTACGTCGTCGCCTTGCCAGCAGTGCAGCGCCACGGGCACGGATTTAAGGGTCTCGATAGCCTTATCGGTATCAACACCGATCTTTGCGTACATTTCTTTTGCGTCAAGATATCTGCTCATTTTTTAAACCTCCGTTATACTGAATGATTTTTTAACAATTTCCCGCGCCTTTTCAAGCGTGAGAGATTTATCCGAATACATCATCTGCGCTATAAGGTTGCCTATCGCCGTAGCCTCGGTAGGTCCTGCAAGCACCTTTTTGCCCGTGTACTCCTTTGTGAGCCTGTTTAAATACGCGTCCTTACTGCCGCCGCCTATTATGTTTATAAGCTCAATTTTTTTACCGCATACGTTTTCTACCGTTTCCACCGCCGCTTTGTAGGAAGCTGCAAGCGAGTGGTAAACCGAGCTTAAAACGTCGCCTATGGGCAAATCGGGTATGCCCAGATATTTTCTTATAGCCTCAACCATATTTTCGGGCGCGGTAAATTCCGCGGCGTTGGGGTCTATAAGGTCGCGGAAATCGCTTTCTTCCGCCATATGCATCATTTCATCGTATGTATACTTTTTATCAAGATTTTTCCTTATGTTCTGGAAAAGCCACATTCCCATAAAATTTTTAAGGAAACGGTAGCGGTAGTTAATGCCGCCCTCATTTGTAAAGCCGCCGCTTAATGCGTCTTCGCTTAAAATGGGCTTTAGGTTCTCGGTGCCTATAAGACTCCATGTGCCCGAGGATATATATACGCCGTTATCCCCCACGGGGCATGCGGCAACTGCCGAAGCCGTATCGTGCGAGGGACAGAAAATAACGGTGGAATCAAAGCCCAGCTCCGCTTTTACTTCGTCGCTGAAATTGCCCACAACGTCGCCGGGTACGGAAAGCTCTTCAAAAATATCGGTCTTAATGCCCAAAAGCTCCAAAAGCTCTGTATCGCGCTTTTTGCTTTCTGCGCCCACTATCGCTCCCGTTGTGGCGTTGGTGTACTCGTTTTTCATAACGCCCGTGAGCCTGTAGGATATGTATTCGGGTATCATTAAAAAATGCTCCGCCTTGCCGAGCTTACCCGACTTTTTATCGCAGTAAAGCTGATAAATAGTGTTAAAGTTTATCGGCTGTATTCCCGTGCGCCCGAAAAGCTCCGCGCGCGAAATAATTTTGTCTATTTCTTCTTTAATGCCGTCGGTGCGGCTGTCTCTGTAAGCGTAATTCGGCGTAATTTCCTTTTTGTCTTTATCAAGCAAAACGTAATCCACGCCCCATGTGTCAATAGCCACCGTCTCGGGTATTTTGCCCGCAGCAAAGCAGGCTTTAAGCCCCGCCTTTACCTCGCTTACAAGGTGCTCGGTGTCCCACACAAGCGAGCCGTTTTCATTTTTCATACCGTTTTCAAAGCGGTACATTTCAAGCTGCTTTAACATTCCGTCTTCCAGCCAGCCCAAAATGTGCCTGCCGCTCGAGGCACCTATATCAACTGCTAAAAAATATTGCATAATTTAAACCTCCGAATTTTATTTTAACATAATTGTTTTAAAAATCAAATGTCCTATTTTGCTGAAAAAGTGTCTTTTCTTGCAGCTTTGCGTTTTCGCGGTATTTTTTGGGCGATACTCCGTAGCGCTCGGCAAATATCCTATGAAAATAGCTTACGTTCTCATACCCCACCGCAACCGATATATCAGAAACCCGCCTGCCCGTGTTTTTAAGCAGAAAAGCCGCCTGCGAAAGCCTTTTTCCCTGCACAAGGCTTGTGTATGTCTCGCCCGTTTTTCTTTGAATCTCGCGGGATACCCGGCTTATGTCGTAATGCAGCCCCTCCGCCGCTTCCGCCAGCGTGCCGGAAGCGTAATTTGTTTCTATATAATTTAAAATTTTTAAAAAGTCGGTGTCTTCTCTTGATTTCACTTCAAGATTTTCGGTTCTGCCCATGAGCTGCATAAAAAGCAGTGCCATAGTCATTTGCCCCAGCTTGCGTTTGTTAGGCGCGCTGCCCGTAACGGTAAGCAGCAAATTTTCAACTGAATTTTGTATTTCCGTAATATCCGAGACCTTATAATGCAAATAATAGTTGTTATCCCCGTCGCCGCACAGGCAGTCAATCAAAAATCTTTTAAGGGGCGTATCATCATCGCCGAGCAAAGCAAGCGTACTGCCGAAAAACTGCGGCAGGATAATGAAATTCAGCGCAATGTCGTTCTCCCCCGCTTTTTCTATCGCGTGGCGTGAATTTTGCCCCAAAAAAAGCAGCTCGCCCTGCTTTAATACTATTTTTTTGCCGTCTACAATATGTACTGTCTGCCCCGAGAGCATATACACAAGCTCAACATAGTCGTGCGTGTGCTCGGGAAAATCGATAAAGCGGGTGTGCTTTCTCACGGTTATCAGCTTTCCCAGTTCAAGCAGCTTTTGGCTGTTTACCGTGTTCCCGCCACCGCGCATATAAATATTACGGTTAATTTCAGACTGCCCCGAAAGAATTTCCCTTTCCTCGGGTGTTATTTCTTTGAGATTTGCTATTACTTCGGGTTTTAACATACTATCACCGTACCTATTTTAACAAAATTTTTCCGTGTTTTCAAGAAAAACGAAAAAAACACTTGATTTTTGAGGTTCTACCGATTATAATATATCTTGTCGCTGTAAAACAGCGTAAGTAATCGCACGGAGATGTCGCCTAGTCCGGTCGAGGGCGCACGATTGGAAATCGTGTAACTCGGAAACGAGTTCGAGAGTTCGAATCTCTCCATCTCCGCCACAAAAGGGTAACAAAAAAGATGCCCTGCGAGAAACTCCGATTTCATCGGGGTTTTTCGCGTTTTTGGAGCAGATTTTTTCAATATAGTTTTATAGATGCCAAACGGCAAAAAACCTATTCTGACTCCATTCGAACCCGCAAGTTGAACATTTAAGCAAAATCAGGCTCACGGAAATTAAAAAAACGTGAGCCTTTTTTGTTGCCCTAAAAGCCAATCGTCCTAAAAAAACGGTTGGCTTTTTTTATTTTATATGAAAGGATTTTTACCATGAAAAAAGAAACAGATTTAGGCGGTGTGAAAGCAATCGCAAAGACTTTGCTTATGACCGCCGTTAATCAAACGCCATACTCACCAATCCTCGTACAGCACCCGTTCACATCCTCCGGTTTGGTTGCACTTCCGACAGATAGGAGTGATAATTTCAAACCGATAGATATAACACTCAATGAAGAAAACCTAAAGAGATGGCAGGAATCCGTAAGTCAAATAATAGACGAAACCGAAAACCCATATCACATATATATGTTGCTCAATCCGCCTTACGCCCTGACCTTTCTCAAGCTCGCATCGCCCTACCTTTCAAGGAAGGACTTCTCGAAAATCCTTGCCTCTGCGTGGATCAATTGCGAATCACCTCACAACGATCCTGATCTCAGCAAAGCTGATTTACTTTCCATGTTCATATCCGCCGATCCCAAAGCGCTTATGGATGACGATGAATATGAACAGCTCCGGGAATTGGAGGACACCCTGACCGTTTACCGCGGAGTGACCTCATATAACGCAGACAATGTCAAAGCCCTTTCGTGGACTCTGAACAAGGAAACAGCAGAATGGTTTGCTCATAGATTTAATGAGGACGGAACGGTCTATGAGGCGCAGATTGACAAAGAGCATATATTTGCAGTATTTAACGGACGAAACGAATCGGAAGTCATTCTCGACCCCCAATATCTCACAGATATTGCGGAGGTTGAGTATATGACCTCCGATTTTTCTTTATCAATGTAACAGGAGGAATTACCATATGAACTACAAAAATGAAAAACACCGCGAGTTGTTCGGCGAAGCTGTCAGAAGAAAAGACAAAAAAGACTATGGGCTTATGTCTGCCATCTATCTTCTCACCTCCGATTTACGACTTTGGCAGAAAGTCAAGCGTTATACGGAGAAATCAATTATAGATTTCGAGCACATCAGGATTAAAGGCATCCACCCCACCGGATATACCCTATACTGCTGTGCAAAGGATTTATATCTCAGCACCAAGCATATGTCGGTCAGTGATCTCTCCGATGCGGAATTGATACCGCCGAAACCGTAGCAGTTAAAACAAAGAGCTTACATGAACGAGGTGCATTCTCCTTCCGTAATAATAACGATCTTGTAATCATGATCGCACTCAATGGCAGACGGTTGAGCTTTGGAAATCCGTATAAAGGAAAAAGCGGATTTTTCAACGGAATTCGCAGATGCACGCCTCGAAATGTAATTTGACATTATTTTATGTTCCTCATCTGTTATCTAAACGATTGTGCGTTTTAGGTATGAATCTTTTTTATGTATTATTTCAGCCTAACAGTGTTATTTCTACTCTAAAAGTACTTATAGTATAGCATTATTTACAAAAAATATTCAATTTGATAAATTTAATTCTTCCACTTTTTTATTATTATAAACGACAAGTATTAAAATTAACATTGATTTTTGTGACTAAAACTTGTATAATTGTGACAGGAGGTGCCTGCCGTAAATAACGAATATACCGAATTGGTCGTAAACTGCAGTTATGCGGGAATAAATCCTGTTCATTTTGGAAGAGAACAATGTCCCCCATCACATTCCTACGGTCCTGCTATACGTAAGCATTGGCTTATTCATTATGTTGAAAACGGAACCGGCGTATTTGAAATAAACGAAAATACCTATAAAATAGAAAAAGGGGATTTATTTGTTATTCCGCCGCTCGCAAAAACTTATTACGAGGCAGATCAAATAAATCCATGGCTCTATACATGGATAGGTTTTGAAACAGATATTATTTTGCCCAAATCTTTTTCATACCCTGTTATTAAGTGCAAAGAAGCCGAAGCAATTTTTAACGAAATGAAGCTTTGCAAAAATTACAGCAACGGCAAAAGCGCATTTTTAACGAGCTGTATTTGGAAGCTTCTAACCGTTCTTTACGAACGGGATACAGAAACAGCTCTCCCGATTGATTTGGCGCTTTTTTACATACATTCAGAATATAATAAAGATTTATCCGTTCAGGAAATTGCAGATAAGGTCAATCTTGAACGTTGCTATTTTTCACGCCTGTTTAAAAGTCAAACCGGAATGTCCCCCGCGACTTATATTCGAAGGTACCGTTTAAAACGCGCTGCCGAGCTTATGAGATTAGCGGGGGCAAAGCCGTCTGTCGCGGCATATTCGGTAGGCTATAACGATATTTTTTATTTTTCTAAAATTTTCAAACAGCAATTCGGCGTATCTCCCCGCGAATACATCAAGCAGCCTACAAGCTATGATATAATCGAATAGCCGCCGAACTCAATCGAATAAAACCTTTTCGTTTTTTTTGAAAGAAAATCAATGCCGACGGCGATTGCAACTGTTACAAATACTTGGGTTATAGAATTTGTTGTGTTGTTCTTCGCCGACGGCTCCTCTTATAATGTTTCTGAATAGCAGGCTGAATCACAGTTATCGCTTTGAGCCAATAACTCCAATTTTTTCTGACCTTTTTCGGGTTTTACCGCAATACTGATTTTTCCCATATACATTTTTCTTTCACAAAGTCCTACCCTATTATGGTCACAGTGATCCGAACCTGTGCCGACAATAACCGCATTAGAATTTACGGAAAATCTGACAAATTCGGCTGCGTCCGGCACTACCCTGCCCTCACTGTCAAGACATTCGCAAGTAAACAGGGCAATATCTCTGCCGTTTGCTTTATACTCATTTTCCAATGTCAATCTGAGTTTTTTCGGTCTTCCGATAGTCACTCTTTCATCTGTTACCACCTTTTTGCCGTCGCGGTAGCCCACAACAGTAAGTATACCCGGCGCATACGGCACATTCCATTCGCCGTGACCGTATTTTTCAATGGCTTTTTTACCGAGCGACTCACCGTTCAAAAACAGTTCAAGTTCTTCACAGTTAGTATAAACCGTTACGGGTATTTCCTTACCTTCAAGTCCTTTAAAATTCCAGTGCGGAACAATATGCGCCATCGGCTCTTCGGTCCAATGTGATTTGTTCTGGTAAAAAGCGCCCTTCTTTTGCAGGAACAAATCAAGCGCACCCGAAACCGAACAAACTCTCGGCCACATTGCCTCTCCTCTGTGTTCAACTGCTGCCCATTGAAATTCGCCGAACACATAATCGCGGTCTCTGAGAAATTTATAGGTTTTTTCACGGCCTAAGAACCAGTTATTGGTATCGATATCCTTGTCCCTGATTCTGCCGCTTGTATTCGTATCATAATTCCAGTCACGCACGGATCCCGTAGCACAGCATTCCGAGGCGAATATTGCCTTATCGGGAGACATTTCGTGAACAGTGTCATAAATACCAAGGTTATAATTTATTCCGATTATATCGCTGTCTTCGTAAACGGTAGATTTATCGGGGGTTCTGTCAACGGCAGCCGTAATATACCTTGTTTTGTCAAATTTTCTTATATGAGCAATAATTGCTTTATGTATTCTTTTTCCCACATCGTTAACATGAAAGGGCTCTTCATTACTTGTAGACCACATAATTACACTGGGTCTGTTTCTGTCTCTCTTCACAAGCGATTCGATTTGTTTAAAGGATTCCGTTGTACTTTCAAACCATCTCGTCTCATCCATAACAAGAAATCCCATTTCGTCAAAAGCGTCCATATAAGCGTCCGTCTGCTGATAATGGCTTGTTCTGTAGCCGTTTGCGCCCATTTCTTTTATCAAGGAAATCTTGTGTTTTGCTATATTATCAGGTACTGCAAGTCCTGTAAGCCCGAAATCCTGATGAGCGCAAACTCCGTTGATAAAGGTTTTTTTACCATTTAGCAAAAGACCTTTTTCTGCCGATATTTCAACCGTCCTGAACCCAATCCTCGTAGTGTTTTCATCTATCGCTTCACCGTTTAATTTCAAAACGGTTTTCACTGTGTATAAATAAGGTAAACATTGCGATAAATACCTCCGCCCTGGTACCACCATCCTTCAAATTCTTCGGTATTTACATATACTGCTATTACATTTTCTCTGTCATAATATACGTTGTCGCTGATGTCCACCTCAAATGTATTATATCTTGAATAGTTATGATACATCAAACATCCGTTTAAATAAATAACCGAGTTTCCGGCAATACCGTCAAACCGCAAAACTACTCTTTTATTTCGATATTCTTCGGAGAGAGAAAAATGCTTTCTATACCACGCATTATCATAATGAAGATATCCTAACGCATTATTTTCATTCTCATCCAAGTCCTGATCCACAACATAATCGTGAGGCAGGTTGATATTTTCCCACTTCTCGTGATTTAATATTCCGCTATTAGACGCAAACTGATCGGGAGCGTCAGAATATGCGTATGCGGCAGGACCTGACTTTTTACGCTCCGTTTTTGATTGAGAATAAACCGGCCCCTTATGTGCCGGAGTTTCTACAGCTATATCACCTCTGTGAAATCTCCATCCGTCATTTAACAGTATTTCGTGTCTCATAATTTTTCCTCCGTTTTTTATAGAAAGCTGAAATTTATTTACTTGATACAAAAAGCATTCGCTCATAATTTTATTCTGTAAGATGCCTAACTATGTTACCATATATTAGGGACTTCATCAAGTCGAAATATCAAAAATGCATTGACTGTAAAATTGGCTTATATTTTATAGCACAATTCTTTGTCAATATATCGAACTTTATTCCCGTCGACTGATAAAACACAGTTAAAAGCATTATTAATAGAAATAATATTATTTTGTGTATAGCTGATTTCTAAATTTTTTGTTTCTCGTTTCATTACTGCAATATCCGCCTTTTCGCCGATTTTTAAGTATCCCTGATTATTTGGATTCTTTATAAGCCTTGCAGGATTGCATGTAACAGCGGTCAATACTTCCTGCAAAGTCATACCGAGTTTTTCAGCAATACTCATACAGATTGTAAGTCCGTATTTTTCTTTACCGATATACTCCTGCTCCTTTGTAATATCGGTGCTGATAATATCGGGCAAAAAGCCTTTGCTGACAGCGGCTTTGAATACGGAATAATCAATATGATAACCGACCGAAAAAGCGCCGTCAAGCAGAACGCCTTTGGCTTTAGCTGTATTAAGAGCTATAAAATCATTTTCGGCAGCATTATTCTTTCCGCCGTGAAAGGCGTGGGAAATAATATCCCCTTTACTTAAAGTATTCACGACTTCAAGCATACTGATCGGGGAATTGGTAGTATGCACCGTTACAAACAGATTTCTTTTTCTTGCATACTTACAAATTTCCGCAAGCGGACGGGCGTCTGTCACTTCTGTAAAAGTTGTGTCCAAATAAACCTTTAAACCGATAACCTTATCGGAATATTTTTCTAAAATTTCCTCTGTTAAAGAGAAGTCGGCTTTATTGCCGAATATATGGACTCTCGCCAACACTGAAATATCAATATTACTTTTTAAAATATTATTGATATCGCCTATCTCTGCGGAAGCGTCAATTAAATGCATTACGCCGAAGGAATAGGAAATCTTTTCATAATCTATACCTATATGTTCGGGGGATATGCCCCTAATATGGGTATGAAAATCGGTTAGACCCGCCGATACAATCATATTTTCAGCATCAAAGCAGAAATCGGCACTCTCATCAATACTTTTTGATATTTTTGCAATTATGCCGCCGCATATCAATATATCGGATTTATAAAGAGCATTGCCGTCCCAGACTGTGCCGTTTCGGATTAAAATACGGTTGTTATTATCAGTATTTAACTTCATAATTCGTTCCGGTTATGCCCGCAACCGCACCCTGTTTTATTTTAGCTTTGTTTTCAGTATGTGCCAAAAGCCACTTGTTTTTTGCTGTTAACAATTTATCCTTGCTTTCCGTATCAAGCGGAGTATTAGTGCCTTCGGGAAGTGCAACTATACAGCCAAAGCCGTCGTCCGTTACCTGACACGGGGTATAATGCAGTGTTGTGGCATATACTTCCGTAACCGTACCTTTGGGTAAATAGAATGCTTTGAATTTTGAAGAATCAATTATACCGTTTACTATATCCCATCTGTGTCCTAAAATAAGTATAAGCGGTGTAACTGCTATATTGATTTCACTCGAAGTATGCCACTCAGTTGCATTGAGAAATGAATTATGTCCACAACAATAACCTATTTGGGTAGGTAATGTGCCGAATACATTATTTACAATATACTGCGAAATTTTGCAGTTTTCAAGTTCTTTATTCTCAGGTGTATAAATTACTGAATCCGGTACAGATATTTTTTCCGCCGTATCAATAATTTCATTTAGCATATTATCGGATACCGTTATAATCCTGCCGAATTCTTTATATTCTTCGGAAAAGGCACTGAAGACCTTAATATCAGAATTTTTTGCCTTTAAATTTTCAAGCATATATTTTCTCCTATACTACATACGGCGGTACAGAATAATACCGCCGCACATTTACTTATTTACTGTATTTATCTGCTCCGAGAACCTTAATTCTGTCGATAGCAAAATTCTTTACATCCTCAGTAGGATGCATTAAATATTTATCGAGCGGTTCGCTGTAAGGATCAAGCTTTTTGCAGCCCTCTATAAAGGCACAGCACACATCCGTCGCATAATTAATTTTGCGTATACCGGCTTTTACCGCCGCTTTAATTTGATCATCGGGCACACCTGAGCCGCCGTGAAGAACAAGATGAGCATTTGTTGCCTTATGTAATTCCGCTATACGGTCTATCGCAAGTACAGGTGCCTTTTTATATTTACCGTGTGCTGTTCCGACCATAACGGCAAGCGCTTTAACGCCTGTTTTTTCTACAAATTCAGCAGCCGCGGCAACTTCCGTGTATGCACCGGATTCGTCGCCAGCGGCGGCAGAGCCGACATGACCGAGCTCGCCCTCTACGCTTACTCCGGCTTCGCTTGCCATATCAACTACAGCCTTTGTTTTTGCAACATTCTCGTTAAACGGGAGTGTTGAAGCGTCAATCATAACACCGGTGGCTCCGTATTGTATCGCTCTTATAACCTCAGGCTCTCCGACGCCGTGATCAAGGTGAATTGCCGCAGGAGTTTTAAGATTATTTACAGCTTCTTTAATTGACGGCATAAGGTATTTTGCTATACCCGTATCAAGAAGTCTTGTATAAACCTGAAATATGACAGGAGCTCCTGTCTCCTCGGCTGCATGCATAACGCCTAAAATGCTTTCAAAGTTATAGATGTTGAAAGCCGGCACTGCGAATCCGCCTTTTTCTCCGAGTTCTAAAATTTCATTCAAACTGTAACGCATATTATTCTCCCACCGTATCAATATTTAATGCCGGTATGTACTTACATACCTCTTTTATTTCTTCTGTAAGACAGCCTTCAATTTCACTTACATGGTGAATGTACGGTCCCTCAACCATTTTGCGCTCCCATGCGTCAAGATTGTCGAACTGTGCCCACATATATGTACCGAAGGTATACGGTCCGTCTGTACTGTCGCACTCTCCCGCTATTACGGAATATTTTCCGTGATCCTGGTCGATTCTGGCTACAGTATAATGACCCTTTTTAACCTGGAACCACTCACGCATATTTACACACTTGCACGGTTCATCTGTGCGATGAAGAGAGTATGCAAAGGGACCGCAATGCCATAAAAGCTCAGCGTTTCGATTTGAGGGATGGCGGGTTGTAAATTCGCCCAAAAACGGTTTTTTCTCGCCGAATGTAAGACTTTTAAGTAAAACCTGAGTCATTGTGGCATGCATATCGCTTTCGCAGCCGATTATATATCCCTCGTCTGCCAAAATTCCGTAAACCGCACATGGCATAGCACCTACAAGCTGTTGCATTGCGGTCCAGCACTCAGCGGAAATTGCATTCAGCTTATATTCTTCAAAAAGCTCTTTATACATAATGACAAAAGCATACATTTTTTCAATGTTCTTTTCGCTGTCATCATCCACCTCGTACATTGAGCGTATTTTATCAGCGCCGGCTTCAAGCTCTTTTTTCCTGTTTGCAAGGATTGCGTTGAATTTATCCTGAATAACAGCAAGGTTGATCGGAATGACATGAATGTCAAAATCTTCCATAAGCTGACCTTCATTAAATATTACCGAGCAGAACGGCTTTGGGCGAAGACCGACCTGACCTATTCGCATACCGCAGAAATTCTTTACCGCACATACAACACGTGTAAAGCTGTCAAAGCCTTTTTTGAGCATTTCATCGTCTACCGGGCAGTTTTCAATATATGTAAAGGGTACATTCATTCTCATAAGCTGACGGCTCATAGCAAAAATACCGCATTGTGTATCGGTCATTCTGAGTCCGTCGGGATAGAAAGTATCATCCTGCGGTCCCCATAAAAGCACCGGCTTACCGTAGGCTTTGGAGAGTGCTCCCGCCGCCTCCTCGTTGCCGAAGTTTGCGGGAATTAAGAATATTGCGTCAACACCGTTTTTGCGGAAATGCTCAGCCACCTTATCTACATCGTCAAGCGACCAAAGCACCTCGACATCAATGACTCCCTTAAGATCGACAAACGAAACATGCTCGTTTGCAAAATGCTTCTCTATATAATCTACTGTTTTTCTGCCTCTTTCTTCGGCATACTCCCAGTTGAACATACCCGGTCTCGGTGTGCAGTCACGGCGAAGCGGCACAAGACCTATTTTTACATTATAATCTAACATATTTACCTCCGTTTTATATAATAAATTTAAAAATTCCGTCTGACATATATTTATTCCCTTCGTCATTTGGATGAAGTCTTCTGTCAGAATAATATCTTTCATCGTGCGGAATCATATTAAAGCAATCAACAACAGTTATGTTTTTAAAGCTTTTTGTTATAGCAACAACCTCGTTATTAACGCTGTTAAATGGACCGAAAGCTTTTTGTTCTGTATAATCCTTTCGCCAAATAGGTGTTAAAGCATATATTTGAGCAGTAGGATAATTATCCGAAAGATTTTTGAAAAAGCAATTACATTTATCCAAAAAATCGTTTCTGGTTCCGTGAGCCCAATCATTAGTGCCATATGCAGTTATTATGGCGTCAGGTTTGACATTTTCCTTAGTTTTTGACAAAAAAGGACAATAATGCTCTCCGCCTATGGCTTTATTAAACTCCTGCGCTCCGATTGACTTTGCAAGCTTTGAGCTATAACGGTTTGACGGTCTTATTACATTTTCACCGATAGTTATGGAATCACCGAAAACAAGTAGTGCTTTTTTGGGCTTTGCCGGCTCAAAAAACGCTCCGTCGGCTATTATCAATTCATTAATAATAGCTTTCACAGACCAAGGGAAATATATTTCTATATTTTTCACACCTGCGCCAAGTTCAAATTTCTTTTTGAAATTGCCCAAATTATAACTGCCTTCAAGGTAATCGTTTTTCTTTTCAGCACCTAAATTATCTAAATATCCTATCAGCTTTCCGTTTTCAAAAATATCAAAAGAAAAAAATTTACGTATTGTTGCCTCGTCAACTGAAATATTGAGCTCCAAAAAATCACTGTCGGTATTAAATGATAATAATATTCCGGCTGTCGAATTTATCTGAGTAAGCTGAGGTCGCATGTTAAGATAAATACTTTCTTGCTCCTTTGTGAAACGATGAAATATTATACTGTCTTTTTTCTCAATATACGCAGCTCCGCAGGTAGCAGAGCAAATTTGATTATAATCGAGAATCATCGTTTTATACTCCTCGCTTGTAATGCTCTACACGGCGATTAATTTTTTCATAGTCAATTTCGCCTGTTTTAAGGAATATTTCAAGGGTTTCGGAGTCTGGAATCCCAGCTCTGCCGCCCATTTGGGTGCATTTAATTGAAGAAACACCGGTTGCGTATTTCGCCGCGCTTACAATATCCAAGCCGTTTAAGTATGCCGCGTCAAAAGCGCCGTGAAAAACATCTCCCGCTCCTGTGGTATCCACTATCGGTACATCCATAGCCGGAAGCGAAAATGTGCTGTCCCCGTAAATTCCCATACAGCCGTCCGCCCCGAAGGTGAAAATTACGATTTCAGGGCCTTTGCTCTGAACATAGCGCATAACCTCAAACTTTTCTTTATCGGAAAGCGGTTTTGAGGTATCGATACCCAGCTCCTCAAGCAGACCGTTAAAGCAATATTCCGAGCCGATAAAAATATCGAAAATATCGTAATTTTCATAGACATAGGGCTTATAATACGCCGCATCAACGCTTACCTTGCCGTCTGCCGCGTGTATTATATCTGCGGCTTTGCGTATGCCCTCGTTGACAAAGCCCACATGGAGCATACGCGCCGAACGGATATATTCTTCGTCAATGTCATCGGGCTCTACCTCTCTGCACTCACCCGGGCGGCTGATTAGCATTTTGCTTTTTTCGGCGCGTTCGGTAATGCAGAGACAGAAATTACTGCGCTTGCCTTTCTCAACTATCAGGTGTGAGGTATCAACATTGTTGTATTTGAAATCCTCAGCTATCATTCTGCCGAAAACATCGTCTCCAACAACGCCGCAAAAGGATGCCCGCATACCGAGATTTCCCGCGGCGCAAAGCGCAGTTGCCACCCAGCCGCCGCCCTGAAAACAGCAGTCATACATTTTACTGCTGACCTCGCGGGGCATTTTTTCAAGCTCTATTACAAGATCCTGACCGGGTGTAGCAAGCCCTATAATATCATATTTCTTTTCCATAGAAGCTCCTCATGGCACAAGCGAAATGAGCTTTAAGTCATAATATTCATCCATAGACCACTTGGATTTATCACAGCCGATACCCGACTGCTTGAGTCCCGGGTGGGGAGTAAACTCACTGCCTATGCCGCCGTTTACGAATATTTCGCCCGCGTCAAGCGCTTCAAACGCCTTTGCTATCTCGCGGGAATCGTGACCGAAGAAGTAAGCGGAAAGTCCGAATATCGTGTTATTTGCTCTTTTCAGTACATCGTCAAAATCAGAAAAGGGCTGCATCGGGATAATAGGCCCGAATATTTCTTCGGTAGATACGCGCATATCGTCCGTAACATCTGTGAGCAGAGCAGGGGTAATATAGCTTCCTTTAGCAAATTCAGACGGAATTTCGCCGCCCATAACGAGCTTTGCACCGTTTTTAACCGCATCGTCTATAAGTTCAAGCATACGGTCGCGGGCTTTGTTATTGATGACGGGTCCCATAACATAACCCTCGTCCTTGTATCTGCCGAGCTTTACGCGGCTAAGCTCCTTTGCGACCTTTTCACAAAGCTCTATGTATACGCTTTCGTGAACATAGATTCTGTTATAATTAACGCAGGTCTGACCCGCAAAGCCTACCTTTTTAGCGACTATATTCGCGGCGGTCTCGTCCAAATCCGCGTCGGGCATTACGATTACCGGTGCGTTGCCGCCAAGCTCCAGCGAATACTTCTTAACAGAGGTCGAACCCTGCATCATCACTGCAAGTCCCGTTTCGTATGAGCCTATAAGGGTTATCATACGCGGAATATCGCTTTCGTTAAGGGTTTTTGCAACCTCGCCGGAGGGACCGGAGATTATGTTAATAACACCTGCGGGAAATCCGATTTTTTCGGCGATAACACCGAGATAAAGGGTTGCAAGCGGGGTTTCGCTTGACGGTTTTATAATGCAGGTACAGCCCGACGCCACGGCGGGAGCAAGCTTAATGCTGGCATTACCGAGCGGGTAGTTCCAGGCAATATGACCAACCGTAACGCCTATCGGCTTACGGCTAACGATATGGTAGTTTTCCTTTCCGCCGACATACTGGGTCGGCAATACCTCGCCGTCAATGCGCTTTGCCTCCTCCGCATAATACGAAAGACTTATAAGCAGCCAGTCAACATCGCCGCAGGCGGCGGCATAAGGTCTGCCCGACTCAAAGGATACAAGGTCTATAAGCTTATCGCGTTCAGCCGTACAGGCGGCTTTAAGCTTCATAAGCCAGTCATACCGTTCATTAACGGGAGTTTTTGACCAGGTTTTAAAAGCCTCTGCTGCTGCGTTCAGCGCTTCCTTCGCCTGCTCGGCGTCAGCACAGCCTACGGTATCAATCACCTCGCCCGTTGAGGGGTCGTAAACCTCGGCAATTTTGCCCTTGCCGTCAACTAATTTTCCGTTTATATACTGTTTAAACATTGCTTTTTCTCCTTAGCTTACATAGCTTAAAGTTTTCCGTCTGCCCGCATCTGATTGCGGAAGCCCTTAAGTCCCCGTGCTCCGATAAACTTTGCAGCCGAGCCCAGCTCTTCCTCAATTTCAAGGAAACGGTTTCCGCGAGGACCGATAGCACTTTCTCTAATTGAACCTGCGTTTATACCAACCGCATAATCCGCGATAGATTCACCCTCTCCGCGGCTGTCGGAGGGCATAACGGCGTAACCGAATTTATAAGCGTACTGTGTCATTTCGAGCGCCTCTGAGATAGTGCCGACCTGATTTACCTTTAAGAGTACGGTATTAGCCGCGTCCTTTGAAACACCGTAGGCAACACGCTCGGGGTTGGTGGTGAATAAATCGTCTCCGACAATCTGAATACCGCTTTCCTTTGTAAAAGCCGCAGTTGTATCGTAATCGTCCTCATTAAATGGGTCTTCGATTATTACAAAAGGATAGTCCTTAATTATCTGCATATAGAAATCGTAAAGCTGTTCCTTGGTTTTAGGAGTGCTGTCAAACAATCCGTAATATTTGCCGTCTTCCTTGTTGTGATAGGTGTCGGTCGCAACATCCATCTGGAAACCGATTTTGCCTTCATAACCTGCTTCACGGATTGTTTTGAGCATATCTTCCCATATCTCACGGTCGCATTTGTAAATTCCCGCAGGTATGGATATAAAATCGCGGATATTGGGCAGTCCGCCGAATTTTTTCTTCATCTTTTCCGCCCAGCGGGTATGTATATCCCAGCAGGCATAGGAGGCTTCGGCAAAGGTGTCAAAGCCGTACGCCATAATTGACATTGTGGGCTTTCCGCCCGGTGTGGTAATACCGCCGCCGTAACGCTCGTCGCCCGCCGCCATTGCAACGCCCGGGACGGGAAGATACATAGCGTTAGCTCCGCCGACATGACGGTAAAGCGGAATACCCAGCGCATTAGCACCCGCCTTTAATATTGCCGCCGACACAGCCGCGGTTGCGTTTCCGCCGAAAGTCGCCTTTGCGTTGGGGGTGAGAGAGAGCATCACTCTGTCCGCTTCAAGCTGGTTTGCCGCGTCAACCCCTATCATTTTAGGCGCAATCTCATTATTTATACGGTCAGCCGCGCACTGTACCCCCTTGCCGCGGAATTTTGTTCCGCCGTCAAACTGGAATTTAACTTCGTGAGTGCCTACCGATATTCCCGAGGTACACATTGCTCTGCCAACTGCCCCGTTTTCGGTTGTAACTATCGCCTCAACGCCTGGATTGCCGCGATTGGTGTATACCTGATGCGCCTTGATTGATTTTATAGCCGTTCCGTTCATTCCTTGCCATCTCCTATGTATATTATTCTAAGGTCAAGCGCCGATACATTGCTTTCAGCGTCAACCCCGCACTTCAATTTCCACATCGGTTCGGATGTGCCGTGAGTTTTTAGCGCCTCAAAAAGGTCTATTCCCGCATTTCTTGCTTGCTCCACGGTATAGCCGTCAACCACGGCTCCCGCAAGGCATTGGGGAGCACCCGGATACTTAAATCCGCCGGGCCCGTCAGTACCGTCGGTATCGACAGCGCCGAACACGATATTTTTATTTCCTGCAATTCTCGTAGCTGCGGCAATGCAGTATTCCTGATTTCTGCCGCCTATACCGCTTTCCTTTCCTACCGTAACCACATTTTCACCTGACGACATAAGCACCACGGGCGCTTTAAAGGGCTCGCCCGAACGCTCTGAGCAAAGGGCTATTCCGGCATCCGAAAAGCCTGCCTCTCTCGCTTCCGCCTGCATATATTCGGAAAGCATAACACACTTAACGCCAAGTTCAGTCGCCCGTCTGCGCACAGCGGGATATACGGTCGAGTCCTTGAATATAAGCCCGAAAAACCGACAGCCCAAGCTTTCGTATTCCTCTATGCTCATATTTTCCGTTTCAAAAGTTCCCGCAAGCAAATGATTTTTTATAGAGTCAGGCGTTCTTTCCCACGCGTCGTGCTTTTTGATTATCTTTATACAGTCCTCATAGGTTGAAGCTGTAGCTACCGTCGGGAAAAAGGTATTTACCTTAAGCATATCGAAATAGGATACCCGCACTATCGGTGTATCGGTCTTTGACGGGTCGGCGGTAACGGTGTTTACCACCGTTGCGGGCATAAGCCGCCTTAAGAGTCTGCCGCCCTTGAATCGGTCGATATGGGTGCGTATCTGATTAAGCTCGCCCGTGGCTACACCCTTTTCTATCTGCATAAGGTGGGTAAAATCCGCAATGTCGTCAATCGAAATACCCTCCGCGGGATATGTAAACAGTGAGCCGCACCCGCTTCCGAAAACGGTAAAAACAAGGTCACGGCTTGTAAGTCCCGTCGTTAACTGTTCAATTTTTTTACAGCCCTCAACACAAGCATCATCGGGAACAGGATGACCTGCAAGGGTTACGCCTATCTTTTTGCAGATTATTTTTTCGCCGTGCTTTGCTATAACATGTCCCGCTGTCAGTACATCGCCGAGCGCCTCCTCAAAGCCGAGTGCCGCACGCTGAACTCCCTTTGCCGCACCTATTACAAATACTCGGTCATAATCCTTAAGGTCAAATTCAAGCGGCCCCGCGTGGGGATCGTCTTTCATTTCAAAACACTCTGTATTAAGGATAGTTTTACCGTTTTCAACCTTAATAAGCTTTTTCACACGGTAATAAGGGTCTATTGAATCAAGACCCGCGTCAAGCAGCTCGGTCACGATTTTTCTGCCCTTTATATTGCCGTGGGAGGTAAGTGTTGTTTTATTTTTAATTCTCATAATCAGAAAAGTATATTATCGGGATCAGGCGCTTCGCCGCAGCTTCCCGCAAGACCCGCAATTATGTTCATATCCTCTGCCGTCAAATCAAAATCGAATATCTCTCCGTTTTCCTTTATGCGCATAGGATTTGCCGATTTAGGAAGCGGCAACCAGCCCATTTGCAAGCTCCATTTAAGGCATATCTGACCGATGGATTTACCGTATTTCGCCGAAAGCTTTTTCATTTCCTCATTGCCGAAGACCGTGCCTGTGCCGAACGGGCTGTATGCCTCAACAAGTATACCGTTCTCATTGCAGTACTTTACTATCTCGGGCTGGGTTATACCGGGGCAAAGCTTTAACTGATTTACCATAGGCTTTACGGTTGCGGTCTTCATTAGAGTTTCGATATGGTGCGGCATAAAGTTGCTGATGCCGATTGCGCGTATTTTGCCCGCCTTATACAGCTCCTCAAAAGCCGCCCATGTGCCTGCGGTTGATTCCTCCCAATGGGTACGGAACTGCACGGGGTTAGGCCAATGTATGAGATATAAATCGAGATATTCAAGCCCCAGCCGCTCCATAGAGCCCTCGAAGGCTTCAAGGGTCGCTTTATATCCGTGCGCCGCGTTTCTGAGCTTACTTGTTACAAATACTTCCTCACGCTTAAGTCCGCTTGATTTTATACCTTCGCCAACGCCGCGTTCGTTACCGTATGCGGCGGCGGTATCTATTAATCTGTAGCCGAGTGAAAGTGCCGACAGTACTGCGTTTTTCGCCGTTTCATCAGGCGACTGCCAGGTGCCCAATCCCACGCAGGGAATCTCAATTCCGTTATATAGCTTAAAGGTATCGGTTAGTGATTTCATATGCTTTTTCTCCTTATAATGGTTATATGCCATTATTTCAACTTACGATAGTCATTATAAACAGGTATATCCGCCGTCAATAGGCATACAGGTGCCGGTTGTAAAGGTCGAAAGATCGCTGGCGTAGTAAAGTGCAAGTCCAACCATTTCCTCAGGGTCTGCTACGCGATTCATCGGCGTTCCCTCAATCCATTTTTTAACCGCGGGATCGTTAGGGGTATCAAGCCGCTTTTTAGTAAGCGGTGTACGTGTAAATCCCGGAGCTATGGCGTTTACGCGTATTCCACGCTGGGCCCACTCGTTTGCAAGGCATTTTGTAAGCATTATAACGCCTGCCTTAGAGCTGTTGTAAGCACACTGGGTCTGGGGAAGCGGGTTTACGATAAGTCCCGACATTGAGGCTATATTTACAATATTTCCCCCGCCCTGTTTAAGCATTACGCCGCCGACCTCACGGCACATAAGAAATGTGCCGGTGAAGTTTACATCTATTATACGCTGCCAGGTTTCAAGCGGCATTTCCTCTGCGGGTGCGAGCTTATTTATACCTGCGTTATTAACAAGTATGTCAATACGACCGTATTTTTCCTCTACCGCCTCCACAAGACTTTTCACCGAAGCCTCGTCCGATACATCGGTATGAATACAGGTACATTCCACACCGTAAGCGGTTATAAGCTTTTCGGCATTTGGAAATTCCTCAGCCATAATTCCCGCTATAACGATATTTGCACTGCTCCTTGCAAAGCCCTGTGCAATTTCAAGACCTATGCCACGTTCAGCGCCTGTAACAATTACTGTTTTACCCGTAAAATCAAATTTAACAGAGTCCGACATTTTTATTACTTCCTCTTTATTATTTTAAACGGCGAGCTTCAAGCACGTCATTTATGGTTCTGCGGGTATTCTTAACTATCATATCGTAGTTTTTATCGCCTACTGCGTTGTTTTCCGCAAACATCCAGTCGCCGCCTGAAGCTAAAACATAATCGATAGTTGAAAAAGTCAGGAAATTTTTACCGTTAAGACCTCCGGTTACAACCCACTCAACCTTGCCGAAAGGACCGCCGTGGTATTGAGCCAAGGTATCTGCACCGCCAAGCTGATAAATAGGGAAAAATTTAAGAATGTTTATTCCGTAATTGAGTGCAATGGATATGTCGCTTGCCGTAACACAGCCCGGGAGAATCGGCATATTCTTTTTCAACGCAAACTCTACTACCTCGGGGACAAGACCGGGGGCTACAAAAAACTTTGCGCCTGCGTCGATTGCTTCTTCAGCGTCACGAATTGAAATAACCGAGCCTGCACCTACGATTACCTCGGGAGCGTCCTTTGCAATGTTCTTAATTCTGTCAAGGGAGTATTCGTCTCTGTGAAGCAATACCTCGCATACGGGCAATCCGCCCTCTGCAAGTGCGTGTGCTGCGTCTGCCGCAAAATCAACCTCGGGAGCTACCATTATAGGGCAGATTCCCGTTGTCTTTAAAATACCGTACATTGTCTTTTCCATTTTTTAATACCTTCCTTACTCCTCAATAATATTTATTTCAATACCGTTTTTGTCCGATAAAGCTTTCAAAGCATCTGCATGAGCATCGGTGATTTCAATTTCACCTTTTGCGATAGCACTTTCCCGTTTTTCCCACTCCATTTCGCCGGGCAGGAAAATCCTATCCTTGCCCTTTGCTTTAGGTCCGTTTTTAAGCTCGTCCGCCATTTGACCTATTCGTGCGGTGTATACATCTTTAGGCATCATTTTTGAAATATCAATCGCTATAAAGGCGTGACCCGCATTATTTACAGCGGACAAATCCAAATTCCAGCTTGCAATTTCGCTTAAAATTCCCGCGCCTGTCATCACCGAAGCCAGAATTTCAACCAAAATCGCTAAGCCGTATCCCTTATGAGCGCCCATAGGCTGTAAACTTGCGTTTTTCGGAAAGAGTGAGGCATCGGTTGTAGGAAGACCATCTTCATCAACAAGCCATGTATCGGGTATTTCCTGACCCTTTTCCTTAGCCATAATAACCTTAAGCGCCGCAACGTTACTGAGTGCTATGTCTAAAAATACGCTTCTGCCGCCACAAAGCGGTGCGGCAAAGGAAAACGGATTTGTACCTATCGCCTTTTTGGAACCGTTCGGAACTGCGATAACAGGATCCGCGTTGCTCATTGAAATTCCCAAAAATCCCTCGCTTGCGGCAAGATTGGCATAATAGCCTGCCGCACCGAAATGACAGCTGTTTTTGACCCCTACATATGCAATTCCAACTTCTTTAGCCTTTTTAATTGCCAGCTTCATTGCCTTGCAGGCAGAAACCATACCGATTGCCTTCTGACCGTCGATTATTGCAAAAGCAGGTCCTTCGCATACGATTTTCGGAACCGCCTTAGCGTCAAGACCGCCTGCATCCATTTTCTGTATGTACTGATTTAAGTTTTTTGTGCCGTGTGTAAGCACGCCGAATGTATCCGTGGTAATAAGCGCTTCTGCAACGGTGTTTGCGTCTTCCTCGCTTAATCCTGCCGCCAATAGCGATTTTACGGAAAACTCCTTTAGATCATTTAATTTAACCTTTTTCATCACTTTACCTCCGTAATTAAAAATTATTTAATTCATTTCGAAGAGTTTCTCAAGTTGAGACTGAGCTCCCGTTACAGGGTCTTTTTCCATAATGAGTATATCCTTCATATACTCGTCCCACTTTTTTACCGTCGGGCTTTCTGCCTGAACCTTTGCGGCATATTGAATTCCTTTTTCACATTCATAATACCCGAACAGTTCATTGCCGCTTAACCAAATCGTATAATTGACTATACCCGCTTCCTTCAGCACCTCAAGCATTTCGGGCCATATTTCAAAGTGCCTGCGCTTATATTCCTCTGCGGCTCCGTCAACTATTCGCGCACGCCATGCATATTTTTCCACCTGATATTCACCTCTGCTTTTATATAATTATATCGCCTTAAATCAATAATATAAATGTGTTAAAGCGTTGAAATCACACTTGTTTTTTTAATTAAATATCGCTTAAACATAAATAGCTATTGATTTAGAAAAGAGAAAATGCTATAATTTTAAAAAGAAGAGGTGTATTGTAAAATGACTTTTTATAAAATTCCCACCCGTTCCATTCCTCATGTTAAGCTTATGTCGGAGGAAGTTTTATGCGATGGAAGACCGCATGTTACAAGAACGCTTAACGAAACGGTTATATACATATTGACAGAAGGTTACTTAATTTTGGAAAGCGGCGGAGAAACCGTCAAAATGCTCCCCGGAGATGTTAATATATTTGAAAAAGGTGAGTTTCAAAAGCCTACCAAAATATCCGATTGCAAATACTATTATCTTCATTTTTTTAACGATTTTGATTCTGTGGAATTGAGCGAGAATCAGGCGCTTGACTTTTATACTGCATCAAAGCAATTTTTTCTGCGCAGTAATCTTTATGAGAAAGATATACGCAGCGATGTATTCAACAAGCTGATCATACCAAAGCACTTTAACATAAATTCATCGCCGTATTCAGACAGAATTAAAGCCTGCCTCAACCAAGGCAGGCTTGACAGATTTACATTAAAATCGGAATTTTATAACTATCACAGTAATTTGATGGCGTCAGAGCTCCTATATAACCTATATTTGACCTACTCCGAAATATGCCCGGGCAGTCCGATAACCTTCAACGAAAACACCGTGCAAAAAATAATAGAATTTATGAACAGCCATATAGAAAAGCATTTGACAGGCAAGGATTTTGAGAATGAATTCGGGTACAGCTTTGACCATATGAACCGCCGTTTTAAAGAAATTATCGGAGATAATATTTTCAGCTACCTACTTAAATCGCGTATCAATCAGGCTAAGGTGCTTTTATATACCAAAAAAATCTCTGTATCGCAGGCTGCCGAAATGACAGGCTTCTGCAATGTTTATCATTTCTCCAAAATGTTTAAAAAGGAAACGGG
>OOIG01000210.1_pt1 | contig 52776 bp, 43 predicted proteins | sample 1692091 | NCBI WGS metagenome assembly OOIG01 (sample SAMN06348188, study PRJEB24527) | human gut metagenome | biome: human gut; feature: ankylosing spondylitis patient; material: feces | host: Homo sapiens | place: China | collected 2015-10 | reverse complement strand
GAACTTTTTGAAAGAATGGCATATTATGCCGTGTTTATCGTAATAACTCTTTATCTGTCGAACACTCTCGGCTTTTCCGACATTGAGGCGAGTGTCATTTCCGGATTGTTTTCCGGCGGTCTGTATCTGTTGCCGCTGTTTACCGGTGCGTTTGCCGACAAAATCGGTTACCGTAAATCCATCCTGACGGCGTTTCTGTTGCTGTCAATTGGCTATCTGTTTTTAGGGCTGCTTCCCGTGATGCTGGAAAGCGGCGGCTTGGTGGAATATGGCGAAAAGACGGTGTTCCACGGCTTGCGGGCAAGCTGGGAGCGGTATCTGATTGTGCCGATTCTGCTGATACTGATGGTGGGCGGTTCGTTCATCAAATCGATTATCTCCGCTTCTGTGGCGCGTGAAACCACTTCGGAAACCCGTGCGAAAGGCTATTCGATATTCTATATGATGGTGAATATCGGTGCGTTTACGGGCAAATGTTTTGTCGATCCGCTGCGTTCGCTTGTGGGCGATGAAGCCTATGTCTATATCAACTTTTTCTCCGCATCGCTGTGCGTGGTGGCGTTGGCAACGGTTTTCCTTTTCTACCATTCCACGAACAAGAGCGGCGAAGGCAAGAGCATACAGGAAGTACTGTTTGGCTTGCGTAAGGTGTTTACCAACGGTCGCCTGCTGATGCTGATACTCATTGTGACCGGATTCTGGATGATTCAGCAGCAGCTCTACGCTACGATGCCAAAATACGTTATCCGTATGGCGGGCGAAACTGCCAAACCGGGCTGGCTGGCGAATGTCAACCCGTTTGTTGTGGTAGTTTGCGTGAATTTTGTGACACAGCTGATGGCGAAGCGCAAGGCGTTGACTTCGATTGCCGTCGGAATGTTCCTGATTCCGTTGTCGGCTCTGGTGATGGCGAGCGGCAACCTGTTCGAAGGTGAATTGTTCGGCGTTCATCCGATTACGGTGATGATGATTTGCGGTATTGCCTTGCAGGCATTGGCGGAGTGCTTCATTTCGCCGCGCTATCTGGAATATTTCTCACTTCAGGCACCGAAAGGCGAAGAAGGGCTGTATCTCGGTTTCAGCCACCTGCATTCGTTCCTGTCGTCGATTCTCGGATTCGGTCTTTCGGGTATCCTGCTGTCGCAGTATTGTCCCGACCCGTCGCTGTTTGCTACCACTGCCGAGTGGGAAACGGCCAGTGCAAACGCCCATTACATTTGGTATTGGTTTGCCGCAATCGGTGTAGTTTCGGCGTTGGCCCTGATTGTATATGCGAAAATTACGAAAACGAAAAACTGATAAAGTAAACTAAATGATTTTCCACGCAGAAAATATATTGTTGATTGGTTCGGTGCTGATTTTTGTCAGCATTCTGGTGAGCAAGGCAAGCTATCGTTTCGGCGTGCCGGCATTGTTGCTGTTCCTTTTGGTGGGCATGCTGTTTGGCAGCGACGGACTCGGATTGCAGTTTGAGAACGCCGGACAGGCACAGTTTATCGGTATGATGGCGTTGAGCATCATCCTGTTTTCCGGCGGTATGGATACGAAATTACAGGAAATTCGTCCCGTCATGGCGCAGGGTGTGCTGCTTTCGACGGTCGGCGTGCTGGTAACCACCGGATTGACCGGACTGTTCATTTTCTATATTTCCTGGTGGAGCGGACTGGATATCTACATGTCGCTCACGGTGTCGATGCTGTTGGCGGCCACGATGTCGTCGACCGATTCGGCTTCGGTGTTCAACATTCTGCGTTCGCAGCGCATGAACCTGAAGCACAACCTTCGTCCGATGTTGGAATTGGAAAGCGGAAGCAATGACCCGATGGCATATATGCTGACCATCGTGCTGATTCAGCTTGCCGGAAGTGCTGAAACGAATGTAGGTGTGATTTTGAAGGATTTTGCTGTGCAGTTCGTGTTTGGCGGACTGATTGGCTACGGTATGGGAAAACTGGCTGTGTGGATTTTGAACCGCATTGATTTGAAGAATGCTTCGCTGTATCCCATTCTGCTGCTGACGCTTGTGTTTTTCACCTTTACGGTGACCGACTTGGTGCGTGGCAACGGCTATCTGGCGGTGTATCTTGCCGGAATCGTTGTAGGTAATGCCCGTGTGGTGAACCGTCGGGACATACTCCGTTTCTTCGACGGCTTGACATGGCTTTTCCAGATTGTCATGTTCCTTGCTCTCGGTCTGTTGGTCAATCCTCACGAAATGCTGGATGTGGCACCGGTGGCGTTGCTTATCGGTCTGTTTATGATAGTTGTGGCACGTCCTGTGAGCGTGTTCCTTTGTCTGCTGCCGTTCAAAAATCTGAGTGGACGTGCGCGACTGTTTGTGTCGTGGGTAGGTTTGCGCGGGGCAGTGCCCATCATTTTCGCCACTTATCCCGTTGTTGAAAACGTGGAAGGCGCGCAACAGATATTCAATATTGTGTTTTTCATCACCCTGCTTTCACTTGGATTGCAGGCCACCACTATTCCCTGGCTGGCAAAGCGCCTGCACCTCGATTTGCCGGAAGAAAAGCAGGGCAATGACTTCGGCGTGGAACTTCCCGACGAAATTGATTCTTCGCTCCATGATGTAGAGGTGACCGCGGCTATGCTTGCACATGGCGACCGTCTTGCCGACATGAAGTTGCCGGCAGGCACACTGGTAATGATTGTAAAGCGCGATGACGAGTTTATCGTGCCCAACGGCAGCCTCCGTCTGCATCCCGGCGACAAGTTGTTGGTGATTTCCGACAACCAGCCGAAGCAGAGCATAACATCCGTTTCCGAAAAGCCGCAATAGCATTTCCAAATTTTGGGGAAATACGGGATTCTGGCCGAAAAAATTTCGGGGGAATGCGGAAAAACGGCTTAAAAAATTTCGGGGAAATGATTAATTTGCTAACTTTGTGGTAGTTGTGATTTGTGTGGCATTCATGTCTACATTTTCAAAATCTTTTTTGTATTTACCATTAATTGTGATGATGGCATGAAAAGAGTATTTAAAAGAAAAATCTACGATAAGTTATTGCAATGGAAGCAAACCTCAAATGGGAAAACAGCTCTTTTGTTGCAAGGTGCCCGACGTGTTGGTAAATCTACGGTTGTAGAGGAGTTCGGTAAAAATGAATATGAGTCATATTTGCTGATTGATTTTAATAGAACTCCTGAACATGTCAAAAAATTATTTGAAGATTTAATGAATCTTGACATGCTGTTTCTGCAATTGCAAACCATTTTTAATGTTGTGTTGCATGAGGGCAAATCATTGATAATTTTTGATGAAGTGCAGCAATGCCCGATGGCTCGACAGGCGATAAAATATTTGGTGCAGGATGGTCGGTATCATTATATTGAAACAGGATCGCTAATCAGTATAAAACAGAATACGAAAAACATAACTATCCCAAGTGAAGAGTATCGCGTTGATATGTATCCGTTGGATTATGAGGAATTCAGGTGGGCTATGGGTGATACGTCATCAATGCCATTGATACACCAGTTCTTTGAAAAAAAGATGCCTTTGGGAGTCGGTCATCGAGTAAAACAACGTGATTTACGTTTGTATATGTTGGTGGGTGGAATGCCTCAAGCTGTCAATGAATATTTGGATACAAATAATTTGTCAATGGTTGACCAGGTGAAACGAAATATCATTCAGTTGTATTATGACGATTTTATGAAAATTGACCCGTCGGGGAAACTTGGGAAATTGTTTATGGCTATCCCCTCACAACTTAGTCGTGGGGTTTTAAGATACTATGTGAATAATGTGGTAGGCAATGTTGATGTGGACAGCAGAAAAGAAATGCTTGTTAATTTAGAGGATAGCAAAACGGTAATTGTTTCGTACCATGCCGACGATCCTAATGTTGGTATGTCGTTGACAAGAGACGATAGCCGATACAAACTTTTCGTTTGTGATACGGGGCTTTTTGTTACGTTGGCATTTTGGGACAAGGACTTTACGGAAAATATTGTATATCAGAAACTCCTGTCGGATAAACTGGAGGCAAATCTGGGCTATGTCTATGAGAATCTTGTCGCACAAATGCTTGTAGCTTCAGGAAATAAATTGTTTTATTATACTTTCCCAAAAGATGATAGGCATAATTATGAAGTGGATTTCCTTATTAGCAGGGGAAATAAGGTTTGCCCGATAGAAGTGAAATCTTCTGGATATAAAACCCACGCTTCGTTGGATGAATTCTGTAAAAAATATTCAGCCAGAATTCAACATAAATACTTGATATATACAAAAGATCTCTCGCGTGATGAGGATTTATTGTGTATTCCTTTCTATATGGTGCCGTTTCTTTCCAAAACCACGCAATAGCATTTCCAAATTTTGGGGAAATACGGGATTTTACCTGAAAAAATTTCGGGGGAATGCGGAAAAACGGCCTGAAAAATTTAGGGGGAAATTGTTAATCGATTGATTGTTAGCCGTTTGATTATTTGCGCCAATTAAAGCCGGATTTCGTAGTCGTCGGCGTCGTTAAGTACGGGGAATTTGCTGCGGAACGACTGGAGTTTTTCCATGTCGAGGTCGGCAGTAATGTAGGTTTCACCTTCGGTGTCGGATTCGGCGATGACACGTCCGTAGGAGTCGACAATCACGCTGTTGCCGCTGTATTCGCAGAGCGGGTCAGAGCCCACGCGGTTGGCTCCCACAACATAGCATTGGTTTTCCAGAGATCGGGCTTTCAACAGCAAGTCCCACACCTGTATGCGGCTGACGGGCCAACTTGCCACATAGATGGCTGCATCGTAGTCGCCACGATTGCGCGACCATACGGGGAAACGCAGGTCGTAGCACACTTGAAGCAGAAACCGCACACCACGAAATTCCACAATCTTCCGTTCCTTTCCGCCGGCATAACGTTCGTGTTCGCCACTGTAGGTGAACAGGTGGCGTTTGTCGTAGTGTTCCACCTTCCCGTCGGGCATGACGAAATACAGACGGTTGTAGTATTTGCCGTCTTCTTCCGTCGCAACGCTTCCGCACACGGCAGCATCCAGCCGCTGTGCCCATTCCTTCATCGTTGTTACGATGGAGCCGTCGGGCTTTTGGGCTATTTTTCCCGGTTTCATGCAGAATCCGGTAGCAAACATTTCAGTGAGGACATATACATCCGACTTCGGAGCGTCGGAAAGGAGTTGGCCGATGTGGGCAAGGTTGGCTGCCACATCGTTCCATTGGATATTGTGTTGAATGACGGTGATTTTCATAATTGTTGGTTTTGGAGTTTCAAACTTACGGAAAATTTTCCGAATATTCAACACAACGGGAGAAATGACGGAATTGAATGAGTTTTTGATTCTTTCCAGTAGATTGTGTAACTTTGAGAACGTTGAAATGCAGTTTGTTTTGCTTATGAAAAAACTATTGTACTTAATCTGTACCCTTGCGGCTCTGTTTACTTTGAAAAGTCACGCCGCTGTTCCAGAAGGGGCTATCCCGTTTATTTTTGACAGTCATTTGTATCTTCAGGCAACGTTGAATGATACGGTTCCCGTCACGGTTATCTACGATACAGGAGCCGACTTTCTGTATCTTGATGAAGATTACCTCAAACTGAACAATCTTCAGAATGCTTTCGGAAGAAAGGGCGTTGCGAAAATGGGCGGAGCGGGCAATAGCGAGCCGCAGCGTGTTGAGATTTTTGTCGATTCGGTAGAAATCCGTTGTGGGGAGTTGGATTATTGGAATAAGATTACTCCCATTCTTCGGTTGCGGGATATTTTGGGCAGATATATCGACGGCTTGTTGGGCAATACCCATCTTTTGAGTTCTCCTTTGGAGATTAGCTTCAGTGAGGGATATTTGAAACAGTGGGAAGCGCCTTTCCCTGTCGACTCGTTGGAAAACTATCACAAACTGGAGGCCCGGTTTGAGGATAACCGCATAGACGTGAAAGCCTCGCTGCAAATCGACTCCGCAAATGCTGTAGAGGGTTGGTTCCGGTTGGATTTGGGAAGCGGCTCGACTGTTTCGCTTACGAATGAAGCGACTTCGTCTCTTCATCTTGACGATATGCCGAAGGCTTATTTCCGGACACAGGCCGGAGGTGTGGGCGGTGGCTCGGAAGATGTGGAGATAAGGGCTGCAAGGTTTTGCATGGTAGATACATTTGAGAATGTCGTCATTGACTGTTCGCTTAACGAAAAAGGGGCGTTGTCGTCGGGCAGGCCTTACTTGGGAATAATTGGCAACGATATTTGGTCGCTCTATGATATGGTGTTGGACCCAGTCAGTTCTTCTGTATGGGTAAAAAGAAACGGAAAGAAAGGCACATACTCCCAGTCGTCGACAACGCATATGGCTGTGTTCGACCGTACTGATATATGCGACGGTTGGATTGTCAACGGTTTGTATAAAGGAGGCATTGCCGAGCAGGCCGGAATTGAAATCGGTGATGTGATTATTGCTATCAACGACCGTCCAGTGAAGGAAATCTCATGGGAGGAACAACGCAAGGGTTTGAATTTGAAGGGCGAAACCAAATATACTGTGCGGAAAGCTAACGGTGAAGTTGTTACCTACACGTTGTTCGTTCAGAAACAGATTATTTAATTGCTTGGTATGAAATGTATTATATGGATGGCGGCCACGTTGGTGTTTTTATTGTCGGGATGTCGGCAGGGAAAGACGGAAACGGGTGTGGCAGCTGTCGATTCGGTAGTGATTACAGATACGGTGGTCGCCCCTGTCAAACCCACTAAAAGCCGGACGGCATTGTATCTCGACTCGTTGGGCTATCTCAATGTGGCGGAGCAGGATTCGACAATTGCCGTTGACCTGATGTACGCCCGTGCCGACAACTTTACGGGGCAGGTGCTTTATGGTGACTTGCGGGAGGCGTATCTGCATCCCGATGCTATGGCGTGTCTGCTCGAAGCGCAGCGTTTGCTACGGAGCGAATATCCCGGCTACCGGCTGATTGTCTACGATGCCGCTCGGCCGATGTCGGTGCAGAAAATCATGTGGGACAAGGTGAAAGGCACGTCGAAAAACATTTATGTTTCCAATCCTGCTCATGGCGGCGGACTGCATAATTACGGGCTGGCGGTGGATGTCAGTATTCTTGATGCCGACGGCGTGCCCTTGTCGATGGGCGTGCCGGTCGACCATATGGGAAAAGAGTCGCATATTGCCTATGAAGACGAAATGGTGCGTACAGGAAAATTGACCGAAGAGGAGCGCGAAAACCGCCGGTTGCTGCGTCGCATTATGCGCGAAGCCGGTTTCCGTCCGCTTCCTACCGAATGGTGGCATTTCAACTATTGCAGCCGCGCTGAAGCCCGTTCCCGCTACAAATGCATTGACTGACGTGCTATTCAATAATCCAACGGTCGATGCTATGGGTGGTGTCGCTGAAATTGATTCCCACTTTAATCACTTTCCGTTTATCGGCGGAGAAGGCGGTGGCGTAGCCTTTTTCGTTGATTTGTCGCATAGCTTCTTCCGCGCTGCCGTTTAGTTTGAATTCCATTACGTAGATATAGTCGGCTGTCTTGAGTACCAGGTCGATACGTCCGTTTGAGGTATGATATTCCACCTCCGTATGGAAGCCCATCAGTTTGAAAACAATGTAGAGGATGTTCTGATAATGCACTTCGCGGTCACGCGCCAGGGCGTAGGGTGTGTCGTTGAAGAACGTACGAAGTCGGTTGAGGAACCCGTCAACATCGCCGTTACGGACTTCGCCAACGAAACATTGGATTTCGTAGGGAGATTTGCTTGTGCTTACCGAAGCATAGTTAGGGAGCAGAAAGCGGAAAAATCCTTGTTCCACTTCGCGGTTGGGGAATCCGAGCGTAAAGTTTTCGAATTCGGCATTATAGCCTTTTATCGTAAGATATCCGCTTTGATAGATGACCGGAACAGGATCGGTGGAAGCCGCATCTATGGAGTCGAGAGCCGGACCATTGGTGACGGTATTTTCCAAATCTTCCACATTGTAGTGGTGGAGTTTCATCAGTTCAACGAGATAGGTAGGTGTTCCGGTCTCAAACCAGTAGCTGCCCATTTGTTTTTTGGCGAAAGTGTTGAGCAGGCTGAAAGGGTTATATATTCCGGGCGATTTGTAGCAGAAGTGATAGCCGTCGTAGTTGGCTTTCAGTTGTTCACAGGCAGTGTTGAAATCTGTGCCGAGTTCTTCGGCCAGAGCTTGAATGTCCTCCTCGAAATATTGGTGGAGTTCCGTGTCGCTGATACCGCATATTTCGGCATACCGCTTGTCCATCGAAATATCCATCAGGTTGTTCAGATCACTGAACACGCTGACCTTCCCAAACTTGGTGACACCTGTAAGCATAGCAAAACGGATATAGCCGTCGCACGACTTCAGTGCGCCGTAGAGTGCTTTCAACGTATCGCGGAAGGCTGTTTGCAGCTGAGGATTCCCAATTGCCTGAAGCATCGGCTTGTCGTATTCGTCGATAAGAATCACGACTTTTTGTCCGGCTTTTTCTGCAGCTCTGCGGATCACTCCCTCAAATCGTGTAGCAAGCGAATATTCGTCAGGATTGTTGCCGTAAATGTTTTCCCATTGTTTAAGGGTCAGGGCTATCTTGTTTTCAAGGCTTGCTTCCGTGTCGTATTTTTCAGTGTTAAGGTCCATGTGCAGAACCGGGTGTACGTTCCAGTCTTTTTCCAGTTTTTCCATCGCAAGGCCGGCGAACAAATCTCGCTTACCGGAGAAGTAGGCATCGAGGGTGGAAATCATAAGACTTTTTCCGAACCGTCGCGGACGGCTCAGAAAGTAGTATTTCCCCGTTGTGGCAAGTTGGTAGAGGAGTGCCGTTTTGTCAACATAAATATAGCCTGCGTTGCGGAGGTCCTCGAAATTTTGTATACCAATCGGATATAGTCTGCTCATGGCTGTTGTTTGTTTATTTACAAAGATAGTGAAAGGTTAATATTTGACAGAAGAACAAAAGAACAAAATTTTATGTCTGTCAATTTTAAATCTGTTCTTCTGTCAAATTATAGCCTCCCTAAGTGCGATTTAGCTTAGTCAAGCTACGAAAATTTTCCTAAATTTGCATAGGGCTTTGCCGGGCAGTTGCCGGCAGGTGTAGAATGAAATAAAGTAGCTTTTAATGATGAAAATATCCGGAATTTTAAATGTGCTGTTGGCAGTGGCGGTGGGAGTGCTGGCTGTCAACCTGTATAATCGGGAGTCTGCCGAAAATGAGGGCGAACAGACCGCTATCGAAAATATTATGACCCGCACGAGCATTCGCAGCTATACTGACAAGGCGGTGGATGCCGCTACGGTGGAAACCCTTTTGCGTGCCGGAATGGCGGCACCGACGGCAAAAAATCAGCAGCCGTGGGATTTTATGGTGGTGCGCGATCGGGCGTTGCTCCAGTCGCTTGCCGACAGTCTGCCTTACGCGAAGATGACGGCCGGAGCGCCGTTGGCGATTGTCGTGTGCGGAAATTTGCAGAAATCGTTGCCCGGAGTGTCGGCGAGTTCGTGGATAATGGACACGTCGGCGGCTACTGAAAACATATTGTTGGCGGCCCACAGCCTCGGGTTGGGTGCCGTGTGGACGGGCGTTCATCCTTATCCCGAACGTATCAAGGCGGTGCGTACGGTGTTGGGCATTCCGTCGCATATCGTGCCGCTTTGTGTAATTCCCGTAGGCTATCCGGCGGAAACTCCTGCGCCGAAGGACAAGTGGAAGCCAGAGAATGTGCATTACAACAGTTGGGGAGTACATACGGAACAATAGAAAATCAGAAACGTTATGGTGACAATATATTTGGTCCGTCACGGACAGACGGAAGAAAATCTTGCCGGCGTATTGCAAGGACATTTGCCGGGCCGGTTGACTGAAAAAGGCAAGGAACAGGCGCGTGGGCTGATACCGCAGCTTGCCGCCCTGCCGTTGGATGCCGTGCTGTGCAGCGACCTTCAGCGTTGTCTCGACACGCTGCGGATAGCGTTGGACGGGCGTGAACTTCCGACGGAAGCCACGCCGCTGCTGCGCGAAATAGACTGGGGTAGCCTGACCGGGAAGCCGATTAAGGACATCGATTTCTCACAACTTCCTGCCGATGTGGAAACGAAGGAACACCTTTATGCCCGCGGCGGACAGGTGCTCGACCTTTTGAGGAAACATTATGAGGGTAAAACCGTGCTCGTGCTTGCCCACGGCATGATTAACCGCTCGATTCAAGCCAATATCGAGGGCATAAGCCGCGACCAAATCCGCACCGTCTCCAAAATGGAAAACGCCGAAATCCGCAAGTTTGTGATTGAATAATTTTTTCTCCGTATAGTTGTTTGAATGAGAAAAGTTTAATATCTTTAACGCTGTATATCATGAATTAATTCTGAAACTATATCTGTTTCAGGGTATGATGTTTTCAATTGTTTAATTAACCGATAAATTGGATAATAATATGAGTTCAATAGATGATTATTTTGATAATGATTCTTTAGACGAAGAACCTTTTTATGAAGAATCGTATAATCCTATAAAAGATCTAATAGAAAAATGGCTTAAAAATAATTGTAATATAGAAGGATCATTTTATATAAATGAAGATAATAGCATTAATGTTGAAGGAAGTATAAGTATATCAACTGATGAAAGTGAATTGCCTGTATATATTCGATTTAATAATGTCTCAGGCGATTTCGATTGTAGCTATTGTAGCTCTTTGGGAAGTCTGAAAGGTGCTCCGAAAGAAATAGGCGGTGATTTTGATTGCAGTAGCTGTAATTCGTTGAAAAATCTTGAGCATGCTCCAATAAAAGTAGGTGGCAATTTTAATTGTAGTAATTGTTATAGTTTGGAAAGCCTTGCTGGAATGCCAGAAACTTTGTCCGGAAGCTTTTATTGTGTAAATTGTACATCCTTGAAAACCTTAGAAAGTGCTCCTGATGAAGTTGCCGGGAATTTTGACTGTAGCGGTTGCAATTCTTTGAAAAGTTTGGAGTCTGCTCCAAAAGTTAAGGGGAATTTTACATGTCCCGGTCAACTTGTGGGATAAGCGTTATTGATTGTCAGTTGCCCCGATAATAAGATCGGTTGGCGTGTTGTTACTGATAAAAAGGAGTAGCAACCGGACCGTAGGCAACGATTATCGGGGCCGTTTAACTTTTGTTGAGAGGGGTTTTGTTTATGTCGGGCGAATTTTCAGTAATTTTGCCCTTGGATTTTCGTGTGCGTTCGGCTGCGGGCGTGTGCGGAATAAGATAAAAGACATAGACGTATGGCTGACAATTATTTAGAAAGAAAATACGAAGAATATCAGGCGCAGAAGGCTGCGGGAAAGAAATCATCGGGCAGGTCGACATTGGCAGGTGCCAAGCCCGGTTATTTGCAGGTGCGGTTTCCGCGGCGGCGTGTGTTTGTAACCGGCGGTGCGGCAGGCATCGGACGGGCTATCGTTGAGGCGTTCCGTCAGGCCGGCTGTCAGGTGGCATTCTGCGATGTAGACGAGAAACTCGGACAGCGCACCGCCGAAGCTACCGGTGCACAGTTTTTCCCGGTAGATGTGCGTAGTGCGGAAGCCCTCGAGGCATGTATGGACAGAATTTTGAAAGCCTGGGGTGATATTGATGTGATAATCAATAATGTAGGTGTGGGCGGCTTCAAGCCGCTGACGGAAATGACCGTTGAGGATTTCGACAGTGTGCTTGCCACGAACTTGCGCCCCGTGTTTGTCACTTCCCGCCGGTTGGCGCTCCACCGCCAGTCGCTACCCGTGGCAAATACCTATGGCCGTATCATCAATCTTTGTTCCACACGCTATCTGATGAGCGAGCCCGGTACGGAAGCCTATGCGGCTTCGAAAGGCGGCATCTATTCGCTTACCCATGCGCTTGCGCTTTCGTTGGCCGACTTGCATATCACGGTCAACTGCATTTCTCCCGGCTGGATTGAAAACTATGCCTACGACAGTCTTCGTGAAGAAGACCACCGTCAGCATCCGTCGCAGCGTGTCGGCAAACCTGAGGACATTGCCCGCATGTGCGTTTTCCTCTGTCAGGAAGAAAACGACTTTATCAACGGTGAGAACATTACCATCGACGGCGGCATGACGAAGAAAATGATTTATATCGAATAAGGATACGAATGGCAAACAGTTATGAAGAACGGCTGGGCACCGACCGAATGCTGCCGTTGATTTTCCGCATGGCGCTGCCGGCTGTCGCCGCTCAGATAGTCAATCTGCTCTACAATATTGTGGACCGCATCTATATCGGCCATATTCCCGGTTATGGAACGGATGCCCTTGCCGGCATTGGCGTGACGGGGTCGATTATCATGCTCATAACGGCCTGTTCGGCGTTTGTCGGCGGTGGCGGTGCTCCGCTGGCGGCGATTGCGTTGGGGCGCGGCGACCGCGGTCGGGCAGAAAAATTGTTGGGCAACGGTTTTACGCTGCTCTTGTTTTTCTCCGTGATGTTTTCCGTAGGTGTCTATCTGTTTATGGAGCCGCTGCTCTTTCTGATTGGTGCTTCGGAGCGTACCATCGGCTATGCTGTAGACTATCTTTCCATCTATCTTTTGGGTACGGTGTTCGTGCAGCTTGCCGTAGGACTTAACCCGTTTATCAACACCCAGGGACGGCCGCGCATCGCCATGGCATCCGTCGTGATTGGGGCGGTGCTCAACATTGCCCTCGATCCTCTGTTTATTTTTACGTTCGATATGGGTGTGAAAGGTGCGGCTGTGGCAACGGTCATTTCGCAGGCCGTCTGTGCCGTGTGGGTGATGGGCTTTCTCATGTCGGAGAAGGCCACTTTACGCTTGCATTGGAAAAATATTCGTCCGGACAGCCGCGTGATGCTCGCCATTCTCGGACTGGGAATCTCTCCCTTTATCATGTCGAGTACGGAAAGCCTTGTCGGGTTTGTGCTCAACAGTTCACTGGTGCGTTTCGGCGACCTCTATGTCAGTGCGCTTGCCATCATGCAGAGTGCCATGCTCTTTGTCAGCGTGCCGCTTGTCGGATTCTCGCAGGGATTTGTCCCAGTAGTGGGCTACAACTACGGCCACGGCGACAACGGCCGCGTGAAGGAGTGTTTCCGCATTGTGGTGAAGGTGATGTTCTTTTTCAATCTGTCGCTGGTGTTGTTTATGATATTGTTCCCGGAACTGGTAGCGGGTGTGTTTACCGACGATGCCCTGCTGATTGCCGCCGTGAGCGAATATATGCCGCTTTTCCTTGCCGGAATGACGATTTTCGGCCTGCAACGTGCCTGTCAGAACATGTTCGTTGCGCTTGGTCAGGCAAAAGTGTCGGTGTTCATCGCATTGTTGCGCAAGGTCATTTTGCTGATACCGCTTGTGCTTCTGCTTTCGCGCCTTGTTGGACTTGAAGGCGTGTTTGCCGCCGAGGCCATTTCGGATGCTCTTGCCGCCGTTCTCTGTACGGCCATCTTTGCCTATCAGTTTCCGCGCATTTTGCGGCGCAATGTCCACGCTACCCGTTGAGGTCGAAATCAAACGAGAGCTGCACGGCGAGCGGTTCGCCGTCGGATGTCTTTTTCCCTGCATACGGATTTGACACCGATAGTCCGAGCAGTCGGATAGGGCGTTCGGCATAGTCGATGCCTTCCAGCATTTCCTTTGCCAGCGGCAGGATGCTTTTCTTGGTGGTGAGCGTTTCGCTGACCGTGCGGCTGCGCGTGATTTGCGTAAAGTCGTGAAACTTCACTTTCAGTGTCAGCGTGTTGCCCTTGAAGCCGCTGCGTTGCAGCCGGCCGACAAGTTCCAGTACCACCTGATAGAGGCTTACTGTCACCAGTGAACGCTGCGAAAGGTCCTTTTCTAGCGTGTGTTCGCAGCCCACTGATTTGCGGATGCGTTCCGGCTCTACCGGTCGCAGGTCGATGCCACGGGAAAAGTCGTAATATACAGCCCCCATTTTCCCGAAATGCGCTGTCAACTGTTCCAATGTCAGTTCCCGCAGTTGCAGGCCGTTGGTGATGCCCATGCTCCGCATTTTTCTGGCCGTCACCGGCCCTACACCCCAAAACGCCTCGATAGGAAGCGTGGCGATGAAGTCGAGTGCCTGCGAGGGGTGGATGGTGCAAAGTCCGTCGGGTTTGCGGTAGTCGGACGCCACTTTTGCTAGAAACTTGTTGTAGGAAACTCCTGCCGAGGCCACCAGCCCCAGTTCTTCACGTATGCGCCGCTTGATTTCCTTGGCGATGTCGACCGCCATTTCCATATGCCGTTTGTTTTCCGTCACGTCGAGAAACGCCTCGTCAAGCGATAGCGGCTCGATGATGTCCGTATAGTCGTGGAAAATGTTGTGAATCTGGCGCGACACTTCCTTATAGACGGCCATCCGCCCTTCAACGAAAATCAAGTCCGGACACAGCCGCTTTGCCTTGGTTGAAGCCATGGCCGAGCGCACTCCGTAGCGGCGTGCCTCGTAGCTTGCAGCCGCCACAACGCCCCGTTCCTCCGCATGGCCTACGGCAATGGGCTTGCCGCGCAGCTCCGGATTGTCGCGCTGTTCCACCGACGCAAAAAAGGCGTCCATGTCGATATGTATGATTTTCCGTTGGTCCATAGATATAGACAAATATAGATAAAATGCCGTTTACGATGCAATATAAACAAAAAATGTGGAAACACTGCTCACTTTATTTTAATTTTGAAAACGGAAACACAATTGAAAAACATCCTAATCAATAAATGAAAAACGGATAATGGCAGAAAAATTCTACTATTTCACTCACGGACTATGCTGCATGTTCTTTCTGATTTTCGGCATCCGAATGCTGCTGAAGAAGGACAAGGAACGCACACAGAAGGTGCTGACCGGCACATTGCTGTTCTGGCTCTTTTTGCAGTTGAAGGATCTTGTGCTCTACAGTCCGGCAGTAGAGCGCGACGGATTTGTCTATAATCTGGTCGTGCTTGTCGATATGTGGGCGGTGCAGGTGTGCTCGTTCTATTTGTTCGAACTGTTGTCCGCCGGATGGCTGACGTGGCGGCGCATCGCTGCGCTTTGGTCTGCCAATCTCGCCATAACGCTTGCCTATGTGTTCAGCGGCAATGCTGTGTGGGTGGATGTCATGCTTGTCTATTCCATTGTCTATTCCGTAGTTTTTGTAGTAATCACATATTTTGCCGCGCGCCGCTATAACAGTTTTCTGCGTGCCAACTATTCCGATACGACACGCAAAAACATCAAGTGGCTGAAATATACGACGGTCATATTCTTCATCTGCCTTGTGGTGTGGTCGGTGACTGTGGTCTACGATTCTTTCCTGTCCGATGTCATTTATCTGCTGTCGTCGCTTGTCTTTTGGACCTTTATCTTCTATTTCGGCGAAATGCAGGAATCCGTGCCGCTCTATGGCAATATCAATCTGAAGCATCTGTTCCGGCGTAATCTTGTCGATGCGGCAGAAGATGCAGCCAATGAGCCTGCCGGTGAAGAAAGTGAGGGGAATGGTGATGCGGTAGGCGTGCAGAGCAATTTGCCCGTTTTGCTGCAAAAGGCGATGGAGACCGATGAGGTGTTCCTGAATTCGCGGCTGACGCTTACCGACCTTTCGGCATTGCTCGGCACAAACCGTACGTATCTTTCCGTCTATTTAAATAACGAACTGCAAACGACTTTCTACGACTATGTCAATTCCTACCGCATCCGTAAAGTGATGACACGGTTGGAGTCGTCCGACGAAAAGACGACAATGGCCGAAATCGCGGAGTCGTGCGGTTTCAATTCACTGTCCACTTTCCGCCGCTGCTTTGTCAGAGAGTTCGGGATGACCTTTGCCGAGTATCGTCGTCGGCATTCGAACGGGATGTAGAAAAACGGGGAATTTCAGCGTAAATCACTCATAATTGTAGCTTTGAAAGGCACTTTTTGACGGATTGGTAGGGCGTTCATCATGTTTGTATCTATATTTGCAAAAATGAAATACACAAGAAACATACTTAGAACCATTTGTTTTAAACTCGTTTTTCTGTTGCTGTTGCCGGTATTTCTTGCCTGCTCCGGCTCAACCGAAACCTATTGCTATCAGGTGCCGGAAGAAAAACTGAAAGAGGGTGACATCGTGTTCCGTTGCGGTCCGGGAGTAGTGAGCCGCACGGTGTTGTTTCTTGACAAAGGAGGCATTTATTCCCACATTGGACTGGTGGTGCGCGACAAGAGCGGCTGGTATGTCATTCATGCCGTGCCCGGAGAACCTGACTATCAGGGTGACCCCGACCGCGTGAAAATGGAATCGATACGCGATTTCTTTTCTCCCGAAAGGGCTTCGGCGGGAGCCATCGTCAGGTTGAAATGCGACTCTGTTGATATACGGCCTACGTTGAAATCGGCCCGCAACTTGTATCTCCGCCGTACGCTGTTCGACCACAACTACGACTTGGAGGACACTACCAAGATGTATTGCACGGAATTCATTGCCTTTGTGTTTAAAAAGTCGGGGCTTGACCTCGTTCCGCCTGTCATCAGGAAAGTGCCTATTCCGGGGCGCGACGAGCGGTGTATTTTGCCGTCCGATATTTACAATCGGAAAGATGTAGAGTTAATTTATTCATTTTAATAACTTAAAATTTAACCATTATGAAAAAACTGTTTTTTGCACTGTTTTCAACACTTGCGTTGTTTGTGTTTGTAGGCTGTTCTTCATCTCCGAAAACGCCGGGTGACGCTGTTTTGAGCTATGTGGAAATGATTAAAACTTCTGACTACGACAAGCTGATGGACGAAATGTATGTCAAAGAAGGCACTTCCGCTGAAGAAGTTGCTGAATTCAAGACCGGTTTCAAGGCTATGGCACAGGACAAACTGTCGAAGAAACTGGAAGAAAAGGGAGGCATCAAGGACGCTGTGATTGAAAAAGAAGAAATTTCGGAAGACGGAATGACGGCTAAGGTAAGCGTGAAAATCACTTACAATGACGGAAGTGAAGAAACGGACAACTGGGATTTGGCTAAAAGTGGCGACGACTGGAAATGGTCGTTGAATAAATAATCTTTCTTTGAGTGTAGGGAAAAGGGAATTTAGAATCATTATATTTTTGCTGAAATGCTGTTGCGGACCATTCCGCGGCAGCATTTTTTATTGCCGTGGGTAGATAAAAAAAGTTGCTCCAATCACTTGGAACAACTTAAAATCATTACAATTCCTCGAAATAAAAGAGACTTACTTGTAAGCCTCAGCTGTGGTGGTAAAATACCACTTAACAGCTTTCAAAACAATCTTTTTCATAATTATAAACCTTAAAAACCTAAAATTAATACCTATGAAAGCGTTTACTAAACCAATCTTTTGTACTGCAAATTTAATATGAGAAATTATATTCTCCAATAGTCTGTGCTATAAAAATGTGTTTTATAACATGATTTTAACTATTTGGTGTTAATTTAACAAATTATTGAGGTGGATTTGTTGAGTGCGATAGCTCTATAAATGTTTGTATTATAGGTGGATATGGTGTTTGGGTGTTCGGACGTACCTGGGGTACGTCCCTACGAAGTTGTGTGGTAATACTCACTTTTCTTTTGCTTGAGGTGGGATTGGAAACGGATTGACAAGCATGAAAAATTTGTTCTTCTGTTCTTCTGTCTAATATTAACCTTTCGCTATCTTTGCATAAGATAGGATGCGTCTCAGCAGAAAACTCAAACAAGTTTGGTTTTCTGCTTTCGACTTTCGCTATCTTTGCATAAGATGCAATGTCGCATCGGTTCAAGACGAAAAAAATGGAATGGATTAACAGTATAATAGCCTCGGTCAACGATGTGCTATGGTCGTATGTGTTGACGATAATGCTTATCGGCTGTGCCTTGTGGTTTACGTTCAGAGGACGGTTTTTGCAGTTTAGGATGGTGAAGGAGATGGTGCGTCTGTTGGGCGACAGCAAGCCAGAATCGAAGAACGGCGAGAAGCATATTTCTTCGTTTCAGGCGTTTGCGGTGTCGATTGCCAGCCGTGTCGGTACGGGCAATCTGGCCGGCGTAGCGACCGCCATTGCCATCGGAGGTCCGGGTGCGGTGTTCTGGATGTGGCTCATCGCCCTGCTTGGCTCGTCGAGCGCATTTGTGGAATCGACGTTGGCACAGCTCTACAAGACCCGTGGCGAAAAGTCGTTTGTCGGCGGACCGGCCTATTATATGCAGCAGGGGTTGGGCAAACGCTGGATGGGAATCCTCTTTGCCGTGCTTATTTCCATTACTTTCGGATTTGCATTCAATTCCGTACAGAGCAACACGATTTGTGCCGCGTGGGAAAATTCCTTCGGCATCGATCCCTTCTGGATGGGCGTGGGGCTGACGGTGGTGACGCTTTGCATTATTTTCGGCGGTGTTCATCGCATTGCCAATGTCAGCGGCGTGATTGTGCCCGTGATGGCAATCGGCTATATTCTGTTGGCTCTTTTCGTTGTTCTTTCCAATATTCAGCATATTCCTTCGTTGATTGCCACCATCGTGGGCAACGCTTTCGGCTGGGAACAGGCGTTTGGCGGGGGCGTGGCGGCTGCATTGGTGCAGGGCATGAAGCGCGGACTGTTCAGCAACGAGGCCGGTATGGGTTCCGCTCCGAACGTGGCGGCTACCGCTCATGTGAGTCACCCTGTGAAACAAGGTTTGATCCAGGCACTCGGCGTGTTTACCGATACGCTGATAATCTGTACCTGTACGGCATTTATCATTCTGCTTAGTGATACGGCCATCGCTTCGAACGCCAACGGCATTCAGCTTACGCAGTCGGCTCTGGAGAGCGAAGTGGGGCGCGTGGGCAACGTGTTTGTAGCTGTGGCCATTATGCTTTTTGCTTTCAGCAGCATTATCGGCAATTACTATTATGGCGAAGCCAATGTCCAGTTTATGACCAAGAATCGCATGGTGCTCGTTGTCTACCGTCTGCTGGTGGCGGCAATGGTGATGTGCGGCGCACTGATGACGCTCGACCTTGCCTGGGGATTTGCCGACGTGACGATGGCGCTGATGACGATCTGCAACCTTGTGGCAATCGCCCTGCTGTCGCGTCAGGCGTTCCTGCTGCTCGAAAACTACCGCCGTCAGAAACGCAACGGCGTGAAGGACCCCGTGTACCGCGACGGCGACATTCCCGAACTTCAGGGCAAAGGCGAGTGTTGGAAATAGTCCGACGGTATTTCTTGAACGGCGAAATCGCTTCTGTTCGGAAAATCTTTTCTAACTTTGCACCCGGTAAAACCCAAATCGGTCGGAACTCTAACGATTGATTGGGGGTAAAAAGATGTGAGGTTTTATGTGGATTGTACTTGCTTTTCTTTCGGCGGCGCTGTTGGGCTGCTACGATGTGTGCAAAAAAACGTCGTTGCGCGACAATGCTGTCATTCCGGTGCTTTTTCTCAACACCGTCTTTTGCAGTCTGATTTTTCTTCCGTTTATTGTCGGTTCGGCCGCGGGATGGATTGATTCTTCGTCGCAGCTCTACGTGCCCGTATGCGGTTGGCACGAACATCGCTATATCATGCTCAAGGCCGTTATCGTGCTGTCGTCGTGGATATTGGGCTATTTTGCCATCAAGCATTTGCCGCTGACCATTGTCGGACCAATCAATGCCACGCGACCGGTGATGACACTCGTCGGTGCGCTGCTTATTTTCGGCGAAGAACTAAACTTGTGGCAGTGGGCGGGTGTGCTGCTTGCCATTGCCTCGTTCTATCTGCTCAGCCGTAGCGGCAAGAAGGAAGGCATCCGCTTTTCCCATAATCGTTGGATATTTTTTCTTGTCGGATCCGCTTTGCTCGGAGCCGCCAGCGGACTTTACGATAAATATCTTGTCGCGCCTGCCGAAAACGGCGGTATCGGCATCAACAAGATGGTGGTACAGAGTTGGTATAATGTTTATCAATGCCTGATTATGGCGGTGATTCTCGTTCTGCTCTGGTATCCCAAACGCCGGACTACGACACCTTTCCGTTGGAAATGGGCCATTGTGCTGATCAGCGTATTCCTTTCGCTGGCCGACTTTGCCTATTTCTACGCCTTGTCCTACCCCGACGCCATGATTTCGATAGTGTCGATGGTGCGCCGCGGCAGTGTCATCGTTTCCTTCCTTTTCGGTGCGATGCTTTTCCGCGAAAAGAATCTCCGCGCGAAAGCCCTCGACCTTCTGCTCGTGCTGCTCGGTATGGTGTGCCTTTGGATTGGTACGCACTAAACAGGAGAAAGGTTTGGAATTTCGGCGGAAACCTGCTAATTTTATCCGTTCGTTTTGAACTACAGTTTATAGACAATATAAATAACTATGGAAAAGAAAGATGTACCCGTACTGCTTCTGACAGGATATCTGGGAAGCGGTAAGACAACTTTGGTAAACCATATTCTGACAAATCGCAAAGGCATACGCTTTGCTGTGATTGTCAACGACTTGGGAGAAGTGAACATCGACGCCTCTCTGATTCAGAAGGGCGGCGTTGTCGACCAGAAGGACGACAGCCTGGTGGCATTGCAGAACGGCTGTATCTGCTGTACGCTGAAAACTGACCTGATTGACCAGATTTTTGAACTGATGAAGTCGGAGAAGTTCGACTATATCGTAATCGAGGCGAGCGGTATCTGCGAGCCGGAACCTATTGCACAGACCGTATGTTCTATCCCTACATTTGGCGAAGCCTACCGCAAATACGGCATCTGCCGTCTGGACTGCATCGTGACCGTAGTCGATGCTCTGCGTTTTCAGAGTGAATTTGCCTGCGGCGACAGCCTGACGAAAGCCGACATTGCCGAGGACGATATCGAAAACCTGATTATCCAACAGGTGGAATTCTGCAACAAGATTCTCTTGAACAAGGCTTCAGAGGTGACACCGGAAGAACTGGGCCGTATCCGTCAGATTATCAAGACTATTCAGCCGGGTGCGGAGATTATCGAGTGCGACTACGCAAATATTGACCTCGACCTGATTCTCAATACCCGCATGTTTGATTTTGAGAAGGTTGCCACTTCGGCAGGTTGGATTCGCGGCATAGAAGGACCGGTGGAAGAGGAGGAACATCACCATCATCATGACCATGAGCATGAAGATGAGCACGAACATCATCACGACCACCATGACCACGAATGCGGACATCATCATCATCACCACCACGACGAAGGTGAAGCGGAGGAGTACGGCATCAGTACGTTTGTCTACTACCGCCGTCGTGCTTTCGACATCAACAAGTTTGACTATTTCGTGGCAAAACATTGGCCGAAGAGCGTTATCCGCGCGAAAGGCGTATGCTATTTCTCCGACAATCGCGATATGTCGTATCTGTTCGAACAGGCCGGCAAGCAGAAGTCCATTAAAGAAGCCGGACTATGGTATGCTACGGCTCCGGCCGACGAACTTGCCGAACTGATGAAGCAGGAACCGGGACTGGTGAGAGACTGGGATCCTGAATATGGCGACCGTATGCAGAAAATCGTATTTATCGGTCAGAAAATGGACAAGGAGCAAATCATAAAACTGCTCGACGATTGTCTGGAATAGTGGAACGATGAAGATATTGCAAATATCCGATACACATGGCTTGCATCGGCAGTTGGCAGATTTGCCGGCTGCCGATGTAATTGTTCATTGCGGCGACTTTACGGAGGCCGGAACGGAAGAGGAAGTGCTCGATTTTTTGAATTGGTTTGCCGAACTGCCGTATGCCCATAAGATTTTTGTGGCGGGCAACCATGACCTGTGCCTTTGGGATGCCGGCGGTATTGAGGATTTGCCCGAAGGAATGCATTTCTTGCAGGACTGCGGTTGCGAAATCGATGACGTGCGCTTTTTCGGGTTGGGCTACAATCATCCCGAAACCCTCATTCCCGATGCAGTCGACGTGCTTGTCACTCACGAACCGCCTGTCATGATTCTTGACCGTTCAGCAGGCGTACATTGGGGAAATGCTTCCCTGCGCAGCCGAGTGTTCGAAGTCAGTCCCCGTTATCATCTTTTCGGCCACGCCCACGAAAGCTACGGCATTCTCCACAAATCCGCCACAACTTTCTCCAACGCCTCCCTCCTCGACGATGCCCACCGCCTTGTCCACCTGCCCCGCCTGCTGGAACTGGAGTAGGAGCGCTTTAGATTGACATTGCTAACTCTATAAAGGGAATACATTTTGTTCGGTAGATGTTTTCATCAAAAAGGTTCTCAATATAGTATGAGGGAATGGTGTCGTAGCCGAATTTTGCTCCTAATATAGCGCAAGCGATGGCTGCGTTTGTGTCTGCATCACCTCCTTCGTTTACAATGGCAAGTAATCCTTCTTCAAAATAGGCGGAATGCCAATAACACCAAAGAGCAGCGGAAAGAGTCCGTAAGGTGTAAGCCATTGTTTCTTCGTTGTCAAGTTGCAAATCAGAAATATTAGTGCTGTTATAGGCAAGATGAATCCACTCTTCTATTCTATGATCGTATTTGTTTCCTATTTCGATTAATTCTTTGGCATCCATTATTCGGTTGTGCCATGCAAGGTTGTTAATTATTTGGGATGCGATGACACAAGAACCGACACAACGAGGGTCGTAATGTGTCATTTGGCAAAGAAGTTCAGCATTTTGTTCTACGTCAATTGGCCACAATCCGACTATGGAAGTTCTCATTAGACCTCCATTGGGAGCATTGTTGCATCCTTTGAGTTCCCATACAAGTTTTGCTATTGAAACAGGATTTTGTTCATAGAGGGGAGGAGCAAAATTAAGAGCCTTTTTTGTCAGTGTGCCGCAGGTATGGCCCATTCTGTCGTACCAATCAAGAAAAATATGGGCAAGCGTTTTTGTTTTTAGTTGTTTGTCGTGGACAAAAGCTTCAAGGGCACATAACATCATTTCCGTATCGTCAGTCCATTTCCCTATCGGCCAGTTTTTTCGTCGGTTGTCCTGTATGATGCTGTTGTAAGTTTTTAGGCCTGTAGGGTAATGTTTTTTGACTTCTTCTTTTGTCATTCCCTCTGTTCCAAAGCCTAAAGCATCTCCAATTGCTTGTCCGTAAAGACAGCCGAGTAACTTGTTTCTCGTTTCTGTTTGTGACATGGGTTGTAGTATTTAGGCATTAAAATTAATGAATTTAATGAAAGTATGCAGAGTAGCGGCTATGAAATATACCACCTTCTTGCGTTTATACCACCTTTGAGGTGGTATATTTGCATCAGCGGTTATTGTTTGGCGTTGACAATCCAACCACGTTTTTTGCCTTCAGGGCGTGATATGTAGCCTTTTTGTGCAAGGTTGTCGATTTGCTTTTGGATGGCAGAACGACTTATGCCGAGGGTTGTGGCAATTGTTGTAAGGCTGGCGTTAGGTTCTGATTGGAGAACATGAAGGATGCGTGAAGGCGTAGCGGTTGTAAAGTGAATAATTTCTCCTTCGTACCACCACATGCTTTCCGAATTGCCTGAAATAAATTCAAGCATGGAGGCTATGTCGGTTGCCATTGCCGTTTCTATGTATTTTGCAAAGGGGGCGATTGCCTGTATTGATGCATGCGCTCCATCGGAAGGTATCGGGCCGACGGCTGTATCAGAAAGAGCCAACGCATTGAGATAGGCTTTCTTGTTTTTGCTTCGTATTACCAACATGGGCCATCCATGTCGTCGTAGAATGAAATTGACCATTAGTCGGGCTATGCGGCCGTTGCCGTCTTCAAACGGGTGGATACGGATATAGCGGTAGTGGAACAATGCTGCCAGTTGTATGGGAGACAGGTTCTTTTCTTCTGCGGCATTGTTGTACCAATTAACCAAATCGGTCATCAGTGATGGAGTTTCTTCCGGGGAAGCATATTCAAAGCGTTCGCCAGTCTGTGTGATGACAGAGTTTGGGCGTGTTTTGTAGCGTCCGGCATGCACAGTGTAGCTTGTCGTTTCTCCGCCGGGTAGCTTTCTATATACTTTGTAGTCTTCGCGTAGCATCACTTGATGAACTTGTCGGATGAAAGTTTCTGTTAGAGGATCGTCGGAATCGGCTTCCTGTTCAATCATATTCAGGCAGATATTGTGTGCTTTCATTTCTTCAAGATCTTTCATCTTGGCTGAACCGACAACTTCTCCAAGCAAGAGAAGCACCTCTGTTTGGCCATAAGTCAATGTGTTTCCCTCGATGTGGTTGCTGTTATAGTTGAAATCGAGCATGAATTTACGTTTCAGCCGTTTTTCGTTGTCGGCAGAAAGGGGTTGTGCATTAAGCCATTGGTGGTATGTCTTCTCAAGTTGTGTCATGTGATATGCTTTTTATTCAGGTCGTGCTGCCATCTACAAAGATATTAAATATACCACTTGTGAGCAAATATACCACCCGAAAAGTGGTATAAAAGAGGGAAAATATACCACCTTCTTGCGTTTGTACCACCTTTTAGGTGGTATTTTTGAAGAATTTGGAAAATGAAAAAGCAGTCGGCGTTGTGCTGACTGCTTTTCTGTTGACAGGGTGGCTGTCGGTATTTTGTCTGTACTGTACCTTAAAACCGGCACTGATTGTTTTTTTAGTTATAATAGCTTCCGTTGAGTTGTTGGTTGAAGCGGCGCTGGTTGGGGTCGTTCGGGTCGTCGAAGTTGTTGAATCCGCTTTCGTCCTCCTCTTCTTCGGTGGTCGGTTTCTTTTCAGCTTCTTCCCATTTTTTCCGTTCCGGCTTGTTCTTCTTGATGGCTTCCGGTTTCTGCTTGTCGACAGGGGTTGCGTAGATGTCCCATGTCTGTTCCACATCCCAGTTCTTTTTCAAGTTGACATAGCCGGGGTAGTAGAAGGTTTCTTCCGGTTGCAGTCGGAGGGCATAGTTGCCCGTATCGTATTTTCCGTTGCCGTTGCGGTCGATGAACAGACGTGCATAATATTTTGCCGGAAGCAGGTTGAGGAACACTGCGCGGCCGTCTTTCACCGGCACGGTCAGTATCGGTTCGTCGGAGCCGGAAAGCAGTTCTACACAGGCCAGTGTATCCTGTGGCAGGCCGGTGATGTTGAACGTCAGGTTGCCGTATTCTTCAATGGCGCGGACAGAGAATTCCTGTTCGAACGGTGCCGTAAAGAGTCCGTAAATGTCGGTAATGCCGATAGTGTCGATGCGCAGTTTGTAGCTGGCTCCCGGTTCCCATTTCTGGCGGAGGCAGAGCGTACGCCGGTTGATGGTCGAGTCGCGGAAGGCCACCTTGAAGTCCTTCACTTCGTTCCAGAGCGTATCCACTTTGATGTCGAGGTGGAAGGCTGCTGTGGAGAACGAGTCAATCGGTGTAGGTGTCTCAATATATAAAGGTGCGTAGACTTCTACTGTTGTGCCGCCAACCAGTCCGAGACTCAAGTGCGGAGTTTTCGGAATTTCGGGCACGGTGTCGTTCTTTTTCTTCTTTTCAGGCTTTTTCGGTTTCGGGCGTTGGAAATTGAAGTTCAGCGTGTCGGTTCCCCACACGAGATTATTGGCCGTATCCGTACGCAGTGAACGCAGTTCGATGCGCAGCGAATCGGATGAAACCAGTTCCGGCTTCGTAATCCAATAGGTCAGCGAGTCGTTGTGCTGCGAGCGTTCCAGCGTGTACCAGTCGGTCGGTTCCGGCTGCTTGTTGATGATGCGCAGTTGCGGGAGCGTGTCCGATTGGGCGGCAAATATGACGGAGATTTTTGTGGAGTCGAGACGGGAGTATTTCGACATGTATTGCGCCATTCGGTTTTCGTTGAACATGTTCAGCAGAATGTCGTTCGGCAGATAGCGTGGCTTCATCCGGGGAATGATGGTGTCGATTTCGTTTTCCAGATTGTAGACCGTATCAGCTGATTCCGTCATTTCCACTGCCGGGATGATGATGCTGTCGCAGAAGGCAATGTCCTCCGTCGGATTGGCAAACTTATAGTCGCGGTCGAGGTCCTTCAGTCCGAAAATGTGGTATTTGCCCGGTTTCAGATTCCGGATGGTGAACTGGCCGCGGTCGTTGGTGAGCGCCACGCGCTTCATTTTGGTCTTGAAGAATGCCGAGTCCGACAGGTCGTCGTGCAGGCCGACTACCACTCCCTGCATCGGTTCGAGCGTGTGGGAGTCGAGCACGATGCCCGAAACGCGCATCGTGTCAATCTGCTCGCCGGTCGAGAATGCGAACGCGAAATTGTAGAGCGGGTTACCCTCGTTGTTGTCCTGTATGGCATTTGAAAAATCGACGGTATAGGTCGTGTTTTCGAGAAGCGTGTCGATGATTTCGACTGTCACTTTTCGTCCGTTGGCCGTGATTTTCGGCTGTTCGGTCTGCGCCGGAGAGACGATGATTTTCGTCGACGGGTCCTTCAGCGTCACGATTTCGTCGAATATAAGTTCCAGTTTCTGGTTGTTGACGTTGGTGGCGTTCGGCTTCGGGTGGCTGTTGATGAAAATAGGTGGAGTCTTGTCCTGCGGGCCTCCCGAAGGATTGCCCGGACTGGCGCACGAATAAACTATAGACAGCAGCACAAGGGCAAAAAGCGGATATAGAGATTTGTGTAAGTTCATATTAATTTATGAATAGGAGATTTATGTAAAAGGCATACCCAGACGGAAATGCGGTGTAAAGATACAAAAAACGGCAAAACCAACCGTCAAAAACAATAGACAACCTACGAATACCGTTAGAAAAAAAGCAAAACACCGATTATTTTTTTTCATCTTGAAATAAATAATGTATATTTGCACGCTGATAAAAATACGTAAATTTAAAAATTAATATAAATTAACTAAACACAAATGCAAAGTAAAGGTTTTATCAGAGTCCTTACAGTTCTGTTGATTCTTGTATGCGTGTTCTACATGTCGTTCACCTTCGTGACAAGCAGCATTGAAAAAGATGCTGCAGCCTATGCTGCAAAGGTTGACCCGAATGTAGATTCTCAGAAATACAAGGACACATACAAGATGTACTTGGATTCTATCGGTAACGAAAAAGTGTACTTAGGCTACACTTACAATGAAGCGCGTGAGAAGCAAATCGGTCTTGGTCTTGACTTGAAAGGCGGTATGAATGTAACATTGCAGATTTCTGTACCTGACATTCTCCGTACACTTTCTAAAGAAAATCCGGACCCGAAATTCAATGAAGCCATCGCATTGGCCGACAAGAGCAAGGACAAAGATTTCGTTGCTCGTTTCCGTGCCGAATACGAACGTCTGGCACCGGGCGGAAGCCTTGCTCAGATTTTCCGTTCTATCGAACGTGTAAATCCGGGTGCTTCTAACGCAGAAGTAGAACAAATTTTGAAAGAAGAGGTTACCGCTATGGTCGACAACTCGTACAACACATTGCGTACACGTATCGACCGTTTCGGTGTGGTTGCTCCTAACATCAAGAAGATGGAACGCGACGGACAGATCCTTCTCGAACTTCCGGGTATCAAGGAACCGGAACGTGTCCGCAAGCTCCTCCAGGGTTCAGCTAACCTCGAATTCTATGAAACATATACAATGCAGGATATTCAGGGTGCATTAGCTCAGTTGAGCGAAGCTGCTGCAAAGCAGGCTGCTCCGGCTGACGCTGCAACTGTTGCCGCTGCTGATTCAGTAGCTGTTGATTCAGCCGCTGTTGCCAACGATTCAGTTGCTAAACCGGCTGCTGCTCCGGCTGTGAAGACTTTGGCTGAAATGCTTTGGTCGGCAGGTGGCGTAGGTGGCCCGGCTATCGGTCTTGTAAACGTACAGGATACTGCTGCCGTAAACGCTATCTTGAAATCTGCTTTGGCAAAACAAATGCTCCCAACCAACTTGAAGTGCGCATGGTCGGTTAAGGCTGTGGATGAAAAAGAACGCTTCTATCAATTGGTTGCATTGAAGACTCAGAACGGCAAGCCACGTTTGGGCGGTGATGTTGTGGAAGACGCAAGCAGCGACTACGACAACCTCCAGGGCTATGTTGTTTCAATGACAATGAACGGCGAAGGAACACGCCGCTGGGCACAAATCACTCAGGAAAACTTGGGTAAGGCAGTAGCTATCGTTCTTGACGATCAGGTATATTCTTATCCTAACGTAAACTCTGTAATCGAAGGCGGCCGCTCACAAATTACCGGTAACTTCACACCGGAAGAAGCAAGCGACTTGGCTAACGTGTTGAAGAGCGGTAAGATGGCTGCTAAGGTTAACATAGTAAGCGAAAGCGTCATCGGTCCGTCACTTGGTCAGCAGGCTATCGAAGCCGGTGCATGGTCGTTCGTAATCGCCATCATCGCTTTGATGTTGTTCATGATTGCCTTCTACGGTTTCGTACCGGCAATGGTGGCTAACTGCTGCTTGATCATCAACTTGTTCTTTACATTGGGTATTCTTGCTTCCTTCCAGGCTGTATTGACTCTGTCAGGTATCGCCGGTATCGTATTGTCACTCGGTATGGCTGTCGACGCCAACGTGTTGATTTTCGAACGTACGAAGGAAGAACTTCGCGCAGGCAAGAATGTGAAGACTGCTTTGGCCGACGGTTACGGCAACGCATTCTCTGCAATCTTCGACTCAAACTTGACTTCTGTAATCACTGCTATCATCCTGTTGGTTTACGGTACTGGTTTGATTAAAGGTTTCGCCACTACATTGCTTATCAGCATTATCTGCTCGTTCTATTCAGCTATCTTCTTGTCACGTTTGGCATTCGAAAGACTGTTGAAGAACCCGCGTTACGAAAATATGACATTTACAACAAGCTTCAGCCGCAACTTCCTTGCCAACACTAAGGTTGACTTCTTGGCTCAACGCAAGAAAGCCGGTATCATTATCGCTGTTGTTGCAGTTGTAATCCTTGCTTCTTTCGTATTCCGTGGCATCAACAAGGGTATCGACTTCTCTGGTGGTCGCAACTATATCGTACAATTCGACCATGCAGTCAAGACTGCCGACATTCAGGACAAGTTGTCTCCGCTCTTCCCTGAATCTTCATTGTCGGTCATCACTATCGACAACGATTCTAAGGTTCGTATTTCTACCAACTACAAGATCGCTGACGAAACTGAAGGCGTTGACGAAGAAGTAATGCACCTGCTTTACACAGGTCTGCAGGATGAGTTGAACGGCATGAGCTATGAAGACTTCAGCGTATCTAACGAAACAGTAGGTGTCGTATTGACTGAAAAGGTTGGTCCGAGCATCGCTTCCGATATGACTCAAGGTGCTATCTGGGCAGTATTGCTGTCACTGATTGCAATCGCACTTTACATCCTGTTGCGTTTCCGCGACTTCTCATTCTCTGTTGGTGCACTCTGCTCTTTGGCATTCACTTCATTCGTGATTATCGGTTTCTATTCATTGTTCTGGGGTATCCTTCCGTTCTCAATGGAAATCGACCAGTCGTTCATCGCCGCTATCCTTACTATCATTGGTTACGCTATCAATGATACTGTGGTGGTATTCGACCGTGTTCGCGAAATGATTGTCTTGTATCCGAAGCAGGATCGTGGCGAAGTTATCAACCACTCGTTGAACTCAACTTTGACACGTACAATCATGACATCAGCAACAACCGTTCTCGTATTGCTCTGCATCTTCATCCTCGGTGGTGAAACAATCCGCAGCTTTACATTCGCAATGTTGTTCGGTGTTATCATCGGTACATTGTCAACAATCTATGTAGCAACTCCGATTGCATACACTATGCAACGTCGCAAACTTGCTAAGAAAAGCAAATAAGCAGACGGTTTGCATGACTCAATCATAACGGCAGACGTCGTTCCTCCTCGGGAACGGCGTCTGCTTTTTTACTATCATGCTGGCTGTTGTGAAAATTTTCATTAATTTTGCCGCCGGATTTATGGTATTGATTTTTAAAAAAAGATTCAAAAGAAAAAATTGATGAGAAAACTATTTGGACTATTGCTCCTTTTGCTGGCAGTATCTTCATGCGAAGAGGATACGAACATGATTATCCATACGCCGCAACGTATTCACCTTTATCCGGGCGAACAGAAACAGATTGAGGCTGAATCCAGCCAAAAAATCCAGTATTCTTCGTTGAACGACTATTACGCTTCAGTGGATGAAAACGGATTGGTCACAGCACGCTACGTTGGTGACACTCAGGTACGTCTGTCGACATCTGCTGTCAAGGAATTCATACAGGTGTCGGTCATTCCGCGCTATACGCTTTATGTGGAGCCTTACTACGAATTTCCTTCCACACGCTATGCCGTAGAGAAGATGTACGGTGAGCCGTACAAAGAGGAGGACAATTGTCTGGTGTATGAAACGCTGGATGTTGAGGCTTCGAAGTACTTCTATTTCTGCTTCGATGATGAGGACAACCTGTTGGCTTCTGTTGCAACCATCACCGAGGGGAATGAGGAAGAATTGGGCAAATTCCTTGCCGAACGTTATGTGACCGTCAATCAGGAGGAATTCATATACCGCAATACGCTGGAAGTGACGGATGAAACAGTGGAAATTCGTTCGTTCTATTCCGATAAATACGGCAGCCGCGTTGTTGTGTATGCTCCTTATGGTACAGACTTCGACACGTTCAAGACATTTGCCGAACCCTTGAAATATTGCAAGAAGTAGCAATACTTCACTCTATCTAATTATATGTTGATGTCAGGAGGCATCCCGCCGAGGGGTGTCTCCTGATTTGTTTATGAAAGATTGTGCTTGCTCGTTTAGAATTTCAGGCAGACTATGTGTTTTCTTTGTGTAAAAATTGTTTTTTTAAAAAAAAATATTTAACTTGCAAAGGTTCCGGTTGTGTGGGTAGCCGGTATACCATGAGGTTCTATTTGTTTGACATATTAAAATTAAAATGCTATGAGAAAGATTGTTGTGTTTTTAAGTGCTTTATGTGTGTCATTTAGTGTCTGTGCACAGTTGTCAATTTTGAATGACGGAACGGTTAATGTTGGTAATGCAGGTTATGTTGAAACAGTTCCGTTAGGTGACAAGTCTTCGGTTTTGCCACCTTTTGAGAGGCCTTATAATGACACGATTTCGTTGTGTAATGTTTATTCTCCGGTGGGCAATGATGGCTTAGGCCGAATCGCATTTAAAACGCCCGGTATTGGAAATCCTTTTGCTGCTGTTGGAGAAATTGGTGATGGTCAATTTGGATCTCTCGGGCTACATGGGCAACAAGGGTTTTGCTTTACAATGGGAACTATAGATGTGGAACCTGAAATTTTGTTTTATTTCGATAAAAATAAAGGAAATCAATTTTTATTTAATTATGACTTGTTTGCTCCGGGTGTTTCGGTGGTTTCAGATACACGCTTAGCATCAAATATTGAGAGGTTGGAATGTGATGCGAATGGCTTATATGACCTAACTGCTGTCAGTTATAAATTAAAAAGTACACCAGATAAGATTATTGAAGAAAATAATAATCCAGCAAGATTCGGTTTCATGGCCCAGCAGGTAGAAGATGTCTACCCAGATTTAATTCGACGAGATCCATCTGGCTTGCTTTATATAGATTATATTGGAATGATACCTTTATTGGTTGATGCGTTACAAAAAATGAAATCTCGTACAGATTCGCTGGAAACTGTTATTGAACGTTTCGGTAGAACAGAAGTAATGACGAGGGCTTGTGGTATGAATGATGAAAATGAAGATAAAAGTGGAAATAAGAATAGTCTAAGTGCCATTTTGTACCAAAACAATCCTAACCCATGGAGTGCAGCTACAGAAATTCGCTGCTCATTGCCTTTTGATGTAAAAACTGCATATGTTTATATTTACGACCTTCAAGGACAACAAATTGGAAAAGAAAAAGTAGTCGGACGAGGTGATACGTCTGTTTCTCTGAAAGGGACGGATTTTAAGGCGGGAATTTATATTTACGCATTGGTCGTTGATGGAAAAGAGATAGACACAAAGCGAATGATTTTAACCGACTAATGTCTTGCGTTATGAAAAAGATAAAAATATTGCTAGTCGGTTTGGGGCTGTTGGGGCTTAACGAGGCAGGAATCGCTGCGCAATTAGAGCACTCCCTCACCTTTTCACCTGAATTGCTTTCTCTATCGACAGACACGTTGGAGAGTTCCATCTTTACAGTCGTAGAATATCCGGATTTATGCTTTGATAGCGAGATTGCAGGGAAACCACAACTGCCTGTAAAATATATTCGTTTCGCTGTGCCTGTTAGTGCCGGTTCTTTCTCTGTCTCGGTCAATTATTCCGGTGGAGAGTCGGTTAAGGTTGACTATCCAGTAATACCTGTTCAGAATGATGTGCCGGCAGACGGACGACATAATGAACCTGTTGCAGTCCTTGATTTGTCGCCCGATGAATCATACCCCTCGGTCACGGTAAAAATTGTGGACGAAGGCTATTTGTATGGTGTAAACCACTATGTGACGGTTGCTGTATATCCGGTTTCTTATGATAATGAGAACTCGGCTTTGCATATATGCAGTCAAATGACGGTAAATCTAAGTTATTCAGAAGGTACTGCGACTCCTCTTGGGATGCGACCGCTTTTTCCATCCCGGCAGTCAAACACTGAATTGTCTTATGTAAAAGCAAGTGTCATCAATCCTCAGGCTGTTGCTGATTTTTCAAAAAAAGTGCCAACATCGCTTATGGCTGTTGAATCACAGCTGCCAATTTATGACTATTGCGTTATTACAACCCGGAAACTGGCTCCGGCATTTGAGCGGTTGCTAGGCTGGAAACGGCAGAAGGGATATAATGCCGGCTGCATATGTGTGGAGGATATTTTAAGCGACCCCGCATTCAGTGAAGGTGATGTTGTTTCCGGCATTAATGATGATGCGGGAAAAATCCGGGCATATCTGCAATATGCCTATCAGAAGGGTGAAGCTTGTTATGTGCTGTTTGGTGGAAGTGCAGATGTATTGCCGATAAGGTATGGACATATTCCTACAGATGTCACAAATGGAATACCACACCCATTTTTTTCTAATATTCCTGCGGATTTGTATTTTAGTGACTTGAATGGAAATTGGGATATGGACAACGACGGACTGTATGGGGAAACGAAAGGAGCAGGGGATGCTGTTGACTATGCGCCGGAGTTGTTCGTAGGGCGGTTGCTTTGTTCTACTTCGGAAGAAATTGAACTCTATACGGAAAAGCTTATTCGTTATGAATATAATCCTGGCAACGGTGACTATGCTTATTTGAAAAAAGCCTTTTTGAACCAAAGTGACGAGATGCTTAGAGACCGGCAGGCCGATATAATAGCAGATTTGATAAAACCGTTTATCCCGGAGTCTACAATTTTCAGTGAGTATCCGGCATATACAGTGCCGCCTACATTTCCGACCGGCACCGACTGCATTACAGAGATGAATAACCGGTACGGCTTCTTCAGTTGGCATGGTCATGGAAATCCGGGTGGGGTTAGTACCAAATCAGACCCGGACAAATCAAATTATTATGGAATAGTTGCTACGAAAAAAAATCGGAGTGGGCATGTAGCTGAAAGCGGAAACGGATTGGACTGCCTGACAAATTACGACTATCCGGCAATAGCTTATTCGATGAGCTGTACGCTGACCCCTTTTGAACCGTATGTGTGCGTTAATGACAATGACGGGTATAATTTCAAACCCTATTTTGGCGCGTCATATACAGTAGGTGGCATGTACGGAGGACCGGCTTTTCTTGGAAATACAAGGTATGGTTTTGTGTTCGCTTCACAAAAGCTTGAGGAAGCATTCATTAAGGAACTGTTGGGCGGCGGCTGGAATCTTGGAAAGGCGGAATGTCAGTCGAAGTATTCAGCAACCAATATTAGTCACTATGTTCAGCTTGCTCATAATTTGATCGGTTGTCCGGAATTGGAAATGTGGTCGGATATTCCTGCCAAATATGAGGATGTGCAGATTGGAAAAAACGGCAATAATATAAGCGTTTCCCATTCGGATCTGACGGGGGCAAAGGTTACCTTGATTTCTCCTTCGGGCATAACGACAGTAGATGCGGAAAGCGACAATGTGACGTTTTCGGATGTTGACCCACAGTCGTTTGTCATGATTTGCAAGCGAAACCGAATTCCGTATATTTCACCATTGAAATGGGAAAACGGTAGTTTGCGCGGTCAGAATTACATGATAGTGGATATTGTTACCATTGGTGGCGGTGAAAGCGGACAGTTTGAGTTTAAGGACGGAAGTGATGTGACGATTGAAGCATTTGGCGAAGTCGTTTTCGGAAAAAACTGTATTGTTCGTTCCGGTGCAAATGTGAAAATCTTGTCGCATTCGAAAGTCTCTTTTACAGGCGGCACTGTCGAAGACGGTGCAACGTTGATTGTTGAAGCTCCGGCTGTCAACATGGAAAGTAATTTCGAGGCGGAAGCAGGGGCATCAGTACAAATTAATAACCCTTAATAAACGAACGATATGAAAAGATTTACTCTATTTTTTGCGATGGCATCGTTGTTGTGGTGTCTGGCAGCTTGGGCGGAGGAGCCGGAAGATTATGAATATGTGCCATTAGTGAGGGAAGGCATTGAATGGACTTATGCGGCTGTTTATAATATGACTGACGGGCCGTCCTATTTTCATATGCAATTCCATGGTGACACTGTGGTTGACGGAAAAACCTACAAAAAATGCTATGAATATCGGGATTTGGAGTTTGACCCTCAAAAAGCGAAACTTGTAGGACTTGCGCGTGAGAAGAATAAGGCGGTATATAGTAAAGTCAACCCTGAACTTTACAAAGAATCAGAAGTGTTGGTCTATGATTATGGAGCTGGGGTGAATGAAACGTTTTCTACCTATGACCTTGGCTATATTAATATTCCTGCTGTTGATTTTGATTATGTTACCATAAATGGAAAGAAAAGAAAGCGGATATTTTGTTACGAGGATAATGCAGGACGCGATATTGCTGTGGAAGGTCTGGGCTTTTTAGCTACGATTATGGGGAATCTGATAGATGTTCGACCTAACAATATTGCATGTTCCGATTGCTATCGGGCTTGGCTGATGTATGTGAAAAATCTGTCGGACGGGACTTATGAGTACAATGCCGATGAGGACGATTTGCTTGGCACGGTTGAGGGCTTGACGGTGGAGGAATCGGGATTGAGAATCCGGAAGGAAGACGGCAAACTGTATGTCGGTATCGACTGCGACTGCTACCAAAGGGCTGAACTGACCACAGCGGGCGGAATGCAGGTATGGTCGGGCAGCGTAACAGCTACCGATGAACTGGAAATCCCCACTGACGGGCTGGCCTCCGGTGTCTATATCGTAACGCTCCGCTCAGATTTCGGTTTTGTTTCCGAAAAGGTGGTGCTTTAGTCCTATAAGGAGACAATTGACACAGTATTAAGAAAGCATTAAATAGTTTCCCGACAAATCCGATTTAGGTAAACAAACGAAAACAGTTCGTTTTTTTGACAGAAGAACAAAAGAACAGAAGCATGTAGGAGAAGCCTGTGAAAAAGCTTTTTTTATGTTCTTGTGTTCTTCTGTCAAATCTTTATTTTCTTCTTTCTGCTTGCACATCTTTTTTACAGAAGAACAAAAGAACAGAAGCGTGTAGGAGATGCCTGTGAAAAAACTTTTTTATGTTCTTGTGTTCTTCTGTCAAATCTTTATTTTCATCTTTTTGTTTGCACTCTCTTTTGATAAGATAGGCTGCGCTTCGGAAGAAAAAAATGAGCAAGCTCTTTTTTCTTCGCTCTGCTTGCACTATCTTTGCACTTTATAATGCCTTAGTGGCTCTAATTGGGATTATTAACAAGACAAAACATATAGAAAATGTCAATCGATAACATTATTTCTTCAGCTGTTGCGGAGGCTTTGAAAGCCCTGTATGGCGTGGAAGTGGCCGCATCAAGCATCGTCCCGCAAACGACGAGAAAAGAATTTGAGGGCAACCTGACGGTTGTCGTATTCCCTTACCTGAAGGCTTCGAAGAAGGCTCCTGAAGCTACAGCACAGGAAATAGGTGAATATCTTGTGGCTAACTGCGATGCGGTGAAGGCGTTTAACGTTGTGAAGGGCTTCCTGAACATCGTGATTGAGCCGAAATTCTGGTTGAATGTGCTGAATCACATCAACGCAACGGCCGACTACGGTTTCCGTGCGGAAACTCCGGAAAGCGAACTGGTGATGATTGAGTATTCTTCGCCTAACACAAACAAGCCTTTGCACCTCGGACACGTTCGCAACAACCTGTTGGGATACAGCCTTTCACGCATTTTGGCAGCCAATGGCTACAAAGTGGTGAAAACGAACATCGTGAACGACCGTGGTATCCACATCTGCAAGTCAATGCTTGCATGGCAGAAATGGGGTAACGGCGTTACTCCTGAAACAGCCGGAAAGAAGGGTGACCACCTTATCGGTGATTTCTATGTGGCATTCGACAAGCACTATAAGGCTGAAGTCAAAGAACTCGAGGCTCAGGGCATGACAAAGGAAGAGGCTGAAGCAGCTTCTCCGTTGATGCAGGAAGCACGTGCCATGCTCCGCCGCTGGGAAGCCGGCGACGAGGAAGTGCGTTCGCTGTGGCGCATGATGAACGAATGGGTTTATGCAGGTTTCGACGAAACCTACAAGCGCATGGGCGTTGATTTCGACAAGATTTATTACGAAAGCGAAACTTATCTTGAAGGCAAGGAAAAAGTGCTTGAAGGCCTTGAAAAGGGCATCATGTACCGCAAGGAAGACAATTCCGTATGGGCCGACCTTACGGCTGACGGTCTTGACCACAAGCTCCTGCTGCGTAGCGACGGTACTTCCGTTTATATGACTCAGGACATCGGTACGGCAAAACTCCGCTATCAGGACTATCCTATCGACAAGATGATATATGTGGTGGGCAACGAACAGAACTACCACTTCCAGGTGCTTTCGCTCCTGCTCGACAAGCTGGGCTTCAAATGGGGCAAGGACCTTGTTCACTTCTCCTACGGTATGGTGGAACTTCCGGAAGGCAAGATGAAGTCGCGTGAAGGTACAGTGGTTGATGCCGACGACCTGATGGACGAAATGGTGAACACTGCCAAGGAAACTTCCATGCAGCTGGGCAAACTTGACAACTGCACGCAGGAAGAAGCCGACAAGATTGCTTCAATCATCGGTTTGGGTGCATTGAAGTACTTTATCCTGAAGGTTGACCCGCGCAAGAACATGACGTTCAACCCGAAAGAATCTATCGACTTCAACGGCAATACAGGTCCGTTCATTCAATATACTTACGCACGTATCCAGTCAGTGCTGCGCAAGGCTGCCGAAGCCGGAATTAGCGAAGCCTACAATGCGGATGCCGTAGTATTGAGCGAGAAGGAAGTGTCGCTGATTCAGCGTCTGACCGATTTCCCGAGCCTGGTAGAAGAAGCCGGACGCACTTACAGCCCTGCTTTGATTGCCAACTATGCATACGACCTGGTGAAGGAATACAATCAGTTCTATCACGATTTCTCTATCCTTCGCGAGGAAAATGCCGATGTTCGTGCTTTCCGCTTGAACTTGTCACGCACCGTAGGCGACATTATCAAGCGCGCCATGTGGCTTCTTGGCATCGAAGTGCCGGAACGCATGTAATGCAGTCAGAATTTTTGGACAATATATATGGGCAGCCGACGGATTTTCCGCCGGCTGCTTTGTTTTTAGATGCCGTTAAGGGGGAATTTAAGTGAGTGTGAAAGCATTTTAGTTAAAAACTGAGAAAGCGTGAAAGCGCATATTAATTTCAATTAACGTGTGTGAACGGCAGGGCGGATTCGGTTGCGATTTTGAACCGGGGTGGTTAAATTTGTAATGAAACCGATTAAAATCCCTTTGAATTATGATGAAACGTATAGCTTTTCTGTTTATTCTGCTGCTTTCTGTGCAGTGTGCCGGAATTTCCGCTCAAGAACTTTTAAAGGAAAAACCGTCAGCTGTGCGTGGCAGGGATGTAGTGGCAGAGGCTATGCAGTATTTGGGAACACCGTATAGATACGGAAAAATGAGCCCGAAATACGGTTTTGACTGTTCGGGTTTCACTTCCTATGTATTTAAGGGGTTGAATATCGACCTTCCGCGTGTGTCGCGCATGCAGTATGACAAGGAGACGGCAATTGCCGACAGCAAGGACCTGCATAAAGGCGACCTGGTGTTTTTCTCTGGACGGAAGGTTTCGAAACGCATCGGCCATGTGGGTATTGTAACGCAGGTCAACCATCAGACCGGCGAATTCTCGTTCATTCACGCCAGTTGTTCCGAAGGTGTGACAGTGTCATCGTCGACCGACGCCTACTATGCAAAACGCTATATCGGTGCTTGCCGCGTGCTTCCTGACGCCCTCAACGGCAAAGCCTGATTTGCTGAGAATGATTGTGTCATATAAGAGAAATTGCTTTTTCAAGTACTGAATAAGCAGATGAAGAGTCGTTTAAAGACTCTTTTTTTATGAATAAAGGATTTTGATTTGTGCATAACCCGGTGTTTGCCAAGTTAAAAACTGATAGTATATCTCGCAATTTTAAATTAAAGAATCACAAGGAAATAATTGTGGTGAAAAATTAGTATCTTTACATATTATCTTTGGCTTTTCTGCATATTGAGCAAAAAGAAGAGTAACGGCAGTAAAGAACGAAGATATATGGATAAATATCAGACCAGTGAATAACATTAAAGCAATTAATTTTGAGCAAATAGAGGCCGGACACTTTGGGCGGTGATATTGGAATCGGTATGAAAGGATAATGGATTCTTCTCATTTTCTTATCAAATCGTTTTTAGCTTATTAATTGTGAAGTATATTTTACAGCAACCATGGCTTATATTGATAAACATTTGGAAGAGTATATCCGAAAATGCTTTCCAAAGCGAAAAGTTAACGCAAAATATAAATATAGAACAAGGCAAACAAGTCGGTATTTGTATGTGACAACTTTTTTAAGTGACGATGAAAGCTTGCACTATGAATATATCCAAGGGCGTGTCGAACTGCATTTAGAAGGAAAGTATCAAAGTAGTGATTATCGGGAATTCGCTAAACAACTTCGTATAGCAACATCAAGAAACACAGAACTTACTTGGGGAAAATGGAACAATCTAAGTCAGGGACGATGTACATTGAATTGTGTTGTGGACGATTGGCAGGATTTGAGAAATGCTTTTCAGCGCATAATGGATTTGATAGATCCTATCATCAAGTCTATTGATACCAATAAGATTGTAAACAGATTGACTGAAGCTTATTCTGGAAACCAGGCTTTCGATGAATCCGGCTTAGATAAAGGTAAGGTCTGTCTGAATACTTGCCCGTTAGGTCAACTATTTAGTAATCCACTGATAATTCCTGAATACCAAAGAAATTATTGTTGGGAAAGGGCTCAAGTCGACAATTTATTGAAAAGTTTGACAGAGATACCTTCTAATGGGAAATTTCATTTGGGTACAATCATTATTCAGAAAGATTCAGATGGTAATTATTCCATAATCGATGGGCAACAGCGATTAGTCACACTCTCACTTATTTGTCGGGAGTTGGGATATTGTGGAGACTTACCTCTTTTGAAACAAACGTTTCGTTCTGAATCTTCAAAAAAGCATGTAGCGTATAATTTATACCAAATAAGGCAATATTGCAGTAGATTGCACGACGAGAAGCTATGTTATAAAATGATCAACAATCTTGTTTTCTCTACTCTTATATTGACAGACAGTTGTTTGGATTTAGCATATACTTTCTTTTCAAATGAAAATTCAAAAGGGGTGCCATTGACGGATTATGATTTATTGAAGGCTCATCATCTTAGATTTGTCTATAATGAAGGACAGGCTGAGCATTTAGCCCAAAAATGGGATCGGATTATCAGTCAGGAATACAGACAGTTGGATGAAACTCTTTCTGTTCACTTGTTTCGATTACGGAAATGGATGAGAAAAAGCGATTATGATTCAGAAAAGAAATTTCGTACAAAAGAAGAATTTTCGGCCGCTTTGACGATTCCAAATATACCACCTTTTGGAGAACAATTCGTTTTTTATGACAAAATACAGGGTGGGCCGCATTTTTTTGCATATACGGAACAATTTGTCGACAAGTATATTCGGTTTGAAGATGCAAGACACGTGAAGCTATTGCGTAAGCATTTGTGTCAGGAAAGTCACTGGCGTTACGAAGATATTATTGAAACTTTATTGTTTGGCTATTACTTGAAATTTGGCATTCAATATCTGACGGAAGCTTTATTTTGTATAGCAAGTAACATTGCACAACATCGATATACTTCTTATCGGGCAATGCAATATAAGATACGGGAGTTTGCGAAAAATTCAGAAATTATCATGATGATCGATCAGGCGTCTTCCCCTACATTCTTTCTTGCAGAATGTTTTGCAAATATTAAATATTGGGGTAAAGACATTGAAGAACAGGGTATACAACTTCGTTTTTATCAACGGTTGCAGGATTTGTTTGCTGAACTTCGTGATGATTTTACCGACAATTACATAATTGAAAAATACAATAATGAATACGAGTAGATATACACCAGAATTGATAGAAAAGGAAAAACTTTTCTTTAATATACCTCTTTATCAGCGATTGTTTGCTTGGGGTCGAGATGAAGTAAATGGGCTACTTGTTGATTTAAAAAACCATTTTAAAGAATCAACGGACCAATCTCCTTATTACTTGGGTATCTTATCGTGTATCGGTCGAGGAAATAAATTCGACCTCATTGATGGACAGCAACGTTTTACGGTGATTGTTCTGATGGGAATTGTCTTAAGGCAATATGATTCTCGTTGGAATGATTTTCTTGATAAAGGAAATCGTTTGGCTTTTGTGGCACGTCCTGCCGATCAGGATTTTATATATTCAGTAGTTAATGATGTGGGTACCGACTATCACAATGAAAACATGAGCAAGGCTCTTGAAGAAATACAATCGTTTGTTAAACGTGAGTTTTGTGATGAAGTTGAGAAACAGACGTTTGCCGTACAAATATATGAGAGGCTATCGTTTTTCTTTTCTGTCTTGCCGGATGAATATATAAGTAATCCATTGTCGCTAAATAAATATTTTGAGGCAATGAATTCTGCAGGAAAAGGATTGGAGCAACATGAGGTGCTGAAAGTTCAATTGCTGAAAGGCCAGTTGAATAAAGAATGGCTTACTCGCGTTTGGAACAGTGTCAGTGAAATGTCGAGACCAATAATTAAAAAAGGGGAGAATTTGTCGGAATCTGAATATCGGGAATCGTATGTTCGTGCTATTGGCTATTGCCAACAAGGGCTTTTTGAAGAAGCTTTTCATTTGTGTGAATCTACTTTTGATAATGATGAGAATATTGAGATTGGCATGATTCAACCTGAAATGGCCAAGAATGAGGTGGCTTTTAAAGAGGAAACAGTGACTCAGTCGATATTGTCTTTTCCTGAATTCCTTATGATGGTACTTGACATTCATTTATCGTTAGAAGGAACAGCTTCATTCTATCGTAAAGAGCTATTGAGAATTTTTAAAGATAACGAGATTGTTGATATTCCTGCTTTTTATAAAAACTTATTGTTTTATCGTTTGCTATTTGATTACTATATCATTACCTTAGGAAAGAATGCAAATGGTAACAGTTATTCAATTATAAATCATCAAGGTCTTGCTTTCGATGTGGAACGCGTTTGCCAATATGAGTCAATGTTATATGTTTCGCAAACTCCGTTTTATCGTTGGGTTAAACCATTGTTGATGGAGTTGTCATTATTGCCGACTGTTAATTGTGGAGTGCTTTTGCAGAAGTTGAAGAGAATTGATAATAATCTGCGAATCCAACCCACATCCATTGAATCATTGTCGTACCAAAATGCTGACCGTTATTGGTTCTGGCGGCTTGATTATTATTTGTGGGAAAGTAAAGAAAAATATTTTACCGATGCAAAACAGTTGGAAATAGTGGGAGATTACATTTTCCGTTCAAACCGTTCGTTGGAACATCTTCATCCGCAAGATCAAACACAAAATACAGTGTGGCCATTCGAGAAAGTTCATTCTTTTGGTAATTTGGCCATGATTTCCCCCGGATTTAACTCTCAACAGAGTAATGATCCAGTAACGGTGAAATTTGCCCGTATTTTGGATCAGGCAAACAATTATGCGTTACAAAGTATTAAATTGTATTGTATGTTTCTTGAAGCAAAAGGCGCACCGGATGGTTGGACCATAGAAAAAATGGAGGAACATGGGCAAAAAATGTATGATATATTAGTTAATTCGTTTACGGATTAATGTGCAACTGAAAGATGTCAGTTTTTCCCATTTCCTACATATAGAACCGGTAGCCTACGCTGAGCGAATAGGCGCGGTTCTCCCATGATTCCATGTTGTGGATGGTTGGGGTCAGTCCGAGCATATAGCGGGCGTCGATAAACAAGCCGAAATCGAATTCATAGCCTACGCCGAACGCAAGGCTGAAATCAAATTTATTGTAGTCGGGGTTTATCGGCTCGTCGTATCCGTTGACTTTTGTCTGGCTGCCGGTCATGTATCCGAATTGGGGACCGAATTGAATATTGAACCCTTTAATAGGGAAGAATTTCACCAGTACAGGCAGGCTTATATAGTGGTGACGGCATTTCATGTCACCGTCTTCGATCGGCTCTCCGATATCACTGAGGATAACATCCCTTTCCAGATAGCCCAATTGGTTGTAGGTCAATTCTGCCTGCAAGTCAAACCACTTGTTAAGTTGATAGGTCGCTACGCCACCCAGATTGATGCCTGTCAGATTGGACGGGTTTTCGATGGTTTCCGGATAATTGATTTTTGCGCTGTTCAAGCCTGCTTTAACTCCGAAACTCCATTGTGCCTGTGCTGCAAAAAAGGCGCACAGAAATGTGCAGATAAAAAATATTCTCTTCATACTCCTTGCAATTTGTATAATAAACGGAATATGAAGAGAATATATTGTGTTATTATATTAATCAGTCGGTTTACCTTATTCCTGGTTAGGAACGGTAGTGCCAAGTTCTTTGATGGCTCCGGTTTCAGGATTGAAAATCACGTAGGCCGGTGCTTTCTTGTCGGTAAACATTTTGGGTTCGAGACCGAAGTCTACACCAAACTGAGCCACTTGTACGGTTTCCTGTGCCATGCGCTTGCCGTTGTAGGTAAGTGTCACGTTTGCCTTGCCCGGAATGTTGTACATGACGGCACCTTTCGGAATTTCCTTTTCTTTTCCTTTGTCGTCTACCGGCAGTTCGCCGCGTGCGGTAATTTCCAGGTCAAGATAAACAGGGTCGCCGCTCAGGTCGTTTTTGTCCACAATGCCGTTGAAGTCCGACACGCGGAATATGATTTCCTTTTGCACATCTTCGGTCGGAACATAGTCGAAGCGGAACACCTTGGTTTCCGTGGTTGTCGTTCCGAGGAAGAGCGAAGTGAGGATAGCTTCCTGTTTTGTCAGTTCGTCAAGCATGAGTTTGAGCGACTGGCCGTCGGGCGGCATCTGGTCGGCATTGCCTGAGGCCAGGTCGTTCTTGCTGTCGCGAAGTTCGAAAATGCGCAGGGAAGTGGCTTCCGCGCTTTTCATTGTCGATTCGCTTGCCACCATCTCCTCGGAGTAGGTGCTCGCAATTTCAGCCTGATTGTAGCCTTCCTGGTCGTCAAACTGGTTGCGCTTGCGCTTTACAACCGATTCGTCGACTTCCGTATTGATAGCGAGCGGCAGTCCTTCTGCATCCAACAGCAGATAGGGCACAGAGCCGCTTTTGAACTTCATGAGATATTCGTTGTCCTTGTTGGGCACGCCGTAAGGGGTGATTTTGATGTTCTTGATTTCCCAGGTCTGTGAGTCGTGGGAAATCACCTTGCTGACCCCCAAATACTTTTTGGCGTATTTATAGTAGGGACCGGCTTTTTTTACGGTTTTCACGGCTTCTACTTCAATGTTGAGATGAGTGACAGGCAGCGAGTAGATGATGCCATATTCGTTGTGCTTGTTTGCGGTCAGCTTTTGGGTTTCCTGAGCTGTTGCCTGCAAAGCGATGAGCGCAGATGCGAACAGAATCGCGTTACGAAGTTTCCTCATAAAATATTGTTTTTAGCGTTATTGATTCGTTTTGGTTGGTGTTTCCATCAGCAGTTTGAAGGCCGGACCGATGTTTTCCACAATGTCGCTCGCCATCATGCCCACTTCGCCTTTCTGCTGCCGGGCGAGATTGCCGGCATAGCCGTGGATGAAGGTGGCAAGAGTCGTGGCAATATGCGGCTGGTAGCCTTGTCCGAGCATGGCGGTAACGATGCCCGTCAGCACGTCGCCGCTTCCGGCTGTAGCCATTCCTGCATTGCCCGTATTGTTGAAGTAAACCTTCCCGTCGGGGCGGAACACCATGGTGTAGTGGCCTTTCAGGATGATGTATATTTTCAGCGTGCGTGCCATGTCGATGGCTTTCAGGTAGCGGTCTTCGTCGCTATAGGTTTCACCGAACAGGCGGTTGAACTCGCCGATGTGCGGAGTGATGACGGAGTTGCGCGGAATGTCGTTGAGCATGGTCGGCTGCTCGGCGATGCAGTTGAGTGCGTCGGCATCGAGCACGACCGGCGATTTGGCTTCCTTCAGAAACCGGCTGAGTGCGCTGATAGTGGCATCCTGCCGTCCGATACCCGGGCCGATGGCAATGGCCGACGTTTTCGGGTGCGGCTGGATTTTCGAAATGAAGCGGCTGTTGGCGTCCTCGTCGAAAAGCACTTCCGGCAGAGCTGTCTGCGTGACGATGTATCCGCAGGAAGGCGCATGGACGGTAACCACGCCGGCTCCGCTCCGCATGGCAGCCTTGGCACACAGCAGTGCGGCACCCATCATGCCGAAACTTCCGGCGGCAATGTAGATGCGGCCGTAGTTGTCCTTCGAAGAAAACGGATTGCGTGGCCGCAGGCCTTTGCGCACGCCTTCTTCGTCAATCAGATAGTTGTTGGTCGGGATGGTTTCGGTGGCTTCCTTGTCCAGCCCGATGTCCAGCACTTTCCATTCGCCGAGGCATTCGGCGTTTTCGGAGAAGAAGAAGGAAAGGCGCGGGAACTGGAAGGTGAGCGTCAGATTGGCGTGCACCACGTTGCGGCGCATGTTGCTCTTGTTGAACTCGCCGAAGAGTCCCGAAGGCACGTCGATGGAAATGACAAAGGCTTCCGACTCGTTGATGGTACGCACCAGTGCCATGTAGCCGCCTACAAGCGCACGCGAAAGACCGCTTCCGAACAGGGCGTCGACAACAACGTCGTTTTTCGTGATGTTCGGTAGTGTGATTTCGCGGTTCACCTCCTGTATCGGATAGTTGAGTTGCAGAAGCCGCTGCTTGTTGGTTTCGCAGTCGGGCGAAAGTTTTCCTTCCGTATTGAAAAGCAGAATTATGGGCATGAATCCTTTTTCGATAAGCATTCTTGCCACAGCAAGGCCGTCACCTCCGTTGTTGCCCGGTCCTGCGAATATGATGATGCGTTGAGTGTTGTCCCAGCGGGATATGATTTCGTTGGCAACCATTGTTGCAGCACGTTCCATCAAGTCGATGGAACGGATGCCTTCCTTTTCGATGGTGGCCTGATCAAGTTTCCTTATATCGTTCGAAGTAAATATTTTCATAAATCTGCTTAGTTTCCGAACTACAAAAATATCACATTTTTCCCTCAATTGAAAGAAAAATTAGTTATACTTCGTTACATCTGCCTAATTTCGGCAGTGGCTGTTCGTATAGAGGTGACAATTTGCTTTTGCGGGATTAGTAAAATATGTTATTTTAAATGATATAAGTGACAAAATGATATTTAAAAGATGTTATAACGCCAAATATTTGGGCGCGTTTCGTTGCTTTTGTGTAGACGGATTTTTATATTTGTAGAAACGAAAACTTAAACAGTACTATGAATTTCGAGATGAATCCTAATCCGCTGGTACGCTTCCTGATGAAGCGTCCGCAAGAGTTCACGAAAGCCGACCTTGTACGCTTTGTGAAGGAAAACCGCATTGAAATGATTAATCTCCGTTATCCGGGGGCTGACGGGCGGTTGAAAACTTTGAATTTCATCATCAATGACGACGATTATCTGGACAGCATATTGACCTGCGGCGAACGTGTCGACGGTTCAAGTCTTTTCCCATATATCGAGGCGGGTTCAAGCGACCTCTATGTCGTGCCGCGCTACCGTACGGCCTTCCTGAATCCGTTCAGCGAAATTCCGGCCCTCGATATTCTTTGCAGCTATTACACGAAGGACGGCACACCGCTGGAAATGTCGCCGGAATACACGTTGCGCAAGGCACACCGTGAATTGCAGCGCGTCACGGGGCTGACGTTCCATGTGATGGGCGAACTGGAATACTATGTGGTTTCGCCGCTGGAAGATTTGTATCTTGCTGCCGACCAGAAGGGCTATCACGAGTCAACGCCTTTCAACAAGGGTGCGGAACTGCGTGCCACAGCCATGAAATATATCGCCGAAGCAGGCGGACTGATTAAATACGGACACTCGGAAGTGGGCAATTTCACGAAGGACGGAAAGATGTACGAACAGAATGAAATTGAATTCCTTCCCACAACGCTTGAGGATGCCGCCGACCAGCTGATGGTGGCGAAATGGATTATCCGCACGCTGGCCTACGAATACGGCGTGGACGTTACGTTTGCACCGAAAATCACTGTCGGTAAGGCAGGCAGCGGACTGCATGTGCATACGCGCCTGATGAAGGACGGCAGGAACGCGATGGTGAATGCCGACGGAACGCTGTCGGAAAACGCATTGAAGGCCATTGCCGGTTATCTTGACCTTGCTCCTTCGCTGACGGCTTTCGGTAATACGAATCCTACATCCTATTTCCGCCTTGTGCCGCATCAGGAAGCGCCGACAAATATCTGTTGGGGCGACCGCAACCGCTCTGTGCTGGTGCGTGTGCCGCTCGGCTGGAGCGCAGGTGCCAACCGTATGGTGTGCGACGCCAATCCGCTGGAAGAACCTTCCAATCTTGATGTCAGCCTGAAGCAGACTGTGGAATTCCGTTGTCCCGACGGCTCTGCCGACATTTACCTGCTGCTGGCCGGATTGACCGTAGCCGCCCGCCATGGATTTGAAATGGAAAACGGCGTGCAGTATGCGCGCGACCGCTATGTGGATGTCAACATTTTCGACGAAAAGCATAAGGATGTTCTGGCACGCCTTAGCCAGCTTCCGGCATCGTGCGAGGAGTCGGCTGAATGCCTGAAACGGCAGCGCGCCGTCTACGAACGCTATGGGGTGTTCTCGCCGCGCATGGTCGACGGACTGATAAAGATGCTTTCCGACTACCGCGATGCTTCGCTCCGTAAGGAACTGGAAGGCAACGACGAAAAGATAATGGAACTCGTCCGCCGCTATTTCTATTGCGGATAGGACAACGAATTGGATTGGGGGCCGGTGAAACGAAAAAACGGGTAATGTGAGGTTATATCTTATAGTTAAGTTTACGCAACTGAAATCCAAAAGCAGAAGGGCATGAAAAATACACACTCCGGCCTCCAACTTCTTTCCTGTCAGTCGGTTTCCAACGGGGGATTGATAAGATATATTTTCCCGTAGGAACGGGTGAACGAGGTGTAAAGCCAGCGGTAGAAGTCCACGTTCCGGTAGGCTTCTTCCGGCAGGTAGCCCATGTCGATAAACACGTTTTTCCACTGGCCGCCCTGCGCCTTGTGGCAGGTTATGGAATAGGCAAACTTCACTTGCAGGGCATTGAAATACGGGTCTTTTTTCAGCCGTTTGAATTTCTCGCTTTTGCGGGGAATGTCGGCATAGTCCTCCATCACTTGCTGATAGAGCATGTTGTTCTGCTCGCGTGTCAGTGCCGGCGTGTCGGTGTAGAGCGCGTCGAGGATGATTTTTGCGTCGATTTCCGTGCCGTAGTCGGGAAATTCCAGTGTCACATCGGCAAAGCGGAAGCCGTAGAGATGCGTGAAGTTGGAAATGCGCCGCACGACGGCGATGTCGCCGTTGGCGATAAAGTCGATATTGTCGTATTCTTCCGCCCAGAAATAGTTGTTTTTAGCCACGAGAAGCATATCGCCGGTGGCAATTTCCGCCTCCATATATAGCACACGTCCGCGCACACCTTGGTTGAACAGCGTGGCGCGCTTGTTGGAGCGGGTGACGATGATGGTTTCGTCCTGCCCGTCGGCGGCATAGCAGTCCGCTACTTTTTCTGCAAGAAATTCGCCTGAAACCACCTCCATATCGTCGAATCCGCTTACGTGGATAGTGGGAGGGGCAAACTGTCCGGAAGAAAGAATGTTGCGTATTTCCGTAGCATTGTGCAGAATTCCCGACGATTTCTGCTGTCGGGCCACCTCCGTCAGCGTGTAGGTATATACCTTCAGCCCGTAGCCTTGCAGCACGGCCGCCGACAGTGCCGGACTTTCCGCATAACCCACCGGAGGGAGCTGTGCCACATCGCCGAGCAGAATCAGCCGGCAGCCCATGCCGTTGTAGACGTAGAGAATCAGGTCGTCGAGCAGACAGCCGCTTCCGAAAACGGCATTTTCGCCCGGCGTGTTGGAAATCATCGACGCTTCGTCGACGATAAAGAACGTGTCCTTATGATTGTTGTGTGCAAGCGAATAGTTGAACGCTTCGGGATTGAAACGCTTACTCTGGTATATCTTGCGGTGGATGGTGAATGCACTGTGGCCGGAGTAGGAGGCGAACACCTTTGCCGCACGTCCCGTAGGGGCAAGCAGCACCGATTTCCGCTCCATTTTCAACAACGCCTTCACCAGTGCGCTCATCAGCGACGTTTTTCCCGTGCCCGCATAGCCGTTCAGCAGGAACACCGAACGAGGGTCGGGGTCCATCACAAACTTGCAGAACGCCGCAATAAGCTCCATCTGTTGCGCATTGGGGTCGTAGGGGAGCTGCCGTAGAATTTCCTCGCCCAACACGCGCTCAATCCCAGTCATACCTACAAAATTACAGAAAACTTCGCAAAACTGCGCATCTTCGTTTCGTGTGTGGTGAAAAAATCCCGAGGGAGACTCAGAAGCGCGTTGGCTTTTGGTCTCCCTCGGGTATTTGTTGTGTCTGTTAACTTTCTTAGTCGCGGCTTGCACCGAAGAAACGGAGTAGGTAGAGGAACAGGTTGATGAAGTCAAGATAGAGGCTCAATGCGCCGAGAGTGGCGATTTTACCTGTGTTGGCTCCGCCGTCCATCATAATCATCTGTTTGATTTTCTGAGTGTCCCATGCTGTAAGGCCGATAAAGATGCCTACGCCTACGAAGCTGATAATCCAGTCCATTGTGCTGCTTGCCAGGAAGATATTGATGACAATGCAGATGAGCAGGCCAATCAGTGCCATGTAGAGGAACGAACCGAAACGTGCAAGGCTGTTTTTAGTGAAATAGCCGTAGATGGTCATTGCTCCGAACACGCCTGCCGTGATGAGGAATGTCTGTCCTATTGAAGCACCTGTATAAGCAAGTAGGATGACGGAGAACACTATGCCTGTCAGTATGGAATACAGATAGAACAGCAGAGTGGCTACGCCGGAACTGATTTTATGGATGGCTCCGGAAAGGGAAATGACCATGACGATTTGAGCGATGAGCAGTCCCCAGTATACCCAAGAGTGGGTGAGCATATACACCATGAATGATTGTTGTCCAGCAACGAAGAAGGCTGTTGCGGCTGTTACAAGCAACGCCAGGAACATTTTCAGATAAACACGGCGCATTACTTTCGTCAACGTGTTGTCGAGAGCCGGGCTTGTTTGTGTGAATCCGAATTGATTGAAATTGTCCATTGTTTTGTGTGATTAATGATTTTCTGATTATTCGATTATTAGTCTATGTTACAAATGTAATAACAAATATATGGGATAGATAAGTTTGGTAGTTAATATTTATTAACCTTGTGAAAATGCGGAGCTGTGGAGCACTATTTGTCCGCTTTTTGTCGTCTGCGCCGGATGTAGCGGCGCACGATGCCGTAGGCGATTGCGACTCCGATAATGCCGAAAAAGGCAATGTTGAGCTGCATGCCGTATTCTTCGATTTTCGGGGCGATTTCGTCCTGCGGCAGGAGATAGGCGAGATAGTAGCCCATGCCGACAAGAAAAGAGTTCCAAAGGGCGGAGCCGACAGTTGTGTAGAAAATGAATGCCCAGATGTTCATCCGTGCCAGTCCGGCGGGAATGGAAATGAACTGCCGTCCGGCCGGGAGCAGGCGGCCGATGAAAGTGGAAATGTTGCCGTTTTTTCGGAACAGGTGTTCGGCATATTCCATTTTCTTCTGGTTGAGGAAGAGCATGTGCCCCCAACGGCTGTTGACGAAGCGGTAGATGACCGGCCGTCCGAGCTTCAGCGACAGGTAGTAGTTGATGATGGCTCCGAGTGTCGAGCCGAGGGTAGTGAGGGCAATCAGCAGCACGACATTCATTTCGCCGTTGGCAGCCTTGTAGGCGGCGGGGGTGACGATGAGTTCGGCAGGCAGCGGCACGACGGAGTTTTCCATCACCATCAGCAGAAAAACCACCCAATAGCTTAAATTGGCCATCGCCCATTCAATAATGCCGCCTATATTCATCTGTATGTCTTGTCGTGTAGTGTTTGAGTGCGTAAAGATAGTTCAAAATTCCGATATGACGGAAAAAGCCCGGGGGAAAGTTGTCCTCCGGGCTTTTCTGTTCTGTTGCGTGTGCCTCTACTGGTCGTGTTTGTAGGGGCTGATTTTTCCCGAGAAGGTGATGCGTGTTGAATTCATGTTGGCGCTTACCACAGCGTCGCAGCGGTTGCTTCCCTTCGGGACAGTGAATGTCACGTTGGCTGAAATGGCTGCGCCCATCACCATCATGCTGAATTGCAGGTTGCCTTTCTTGTCATAGTCTACTTGTACGTTCGATGCTTTTCCTTCAAGCGTGATACCTCCCAGTCCGTTCACTCCGGGGCGTCCGTTTTCGAATGCCAGCTGTATGGTGGCGTCGTTGCCCTGAAGGAGAACAAAGTTGGTGCTGGAGTTTACGTTGACGGTATGGCCATACTGATCGCGTACGCGGTCGGCGAGTACTACAAACTTACGGCTTTCTACGGCACGTTGCGTAAGCAGGAATGTCAGAGAATCGCGTTTTTCTTCTGCCGCTTTTTTCGCTTCTTTTTCCGTTAGTTCCTGTCCGTTCTTGTCATTTTTTGCTTGTGCCACACCGGTTACACAGAGCATAAGAACGAAAATAGTCGAAATGATTTGCAATAGTTTCTTCATAGTCGTAGGATTTTATAGGAAAACGAATATCGGGTCAGTTTTGTTTATTGTTGAAAGCGCGGATAATGGCGGCAAGGAGCAACGAAAGCATGGAGCCGGCAAAGGAAGTGAGCCAAAGCATTTCGATGGCAAACTCAATCGGTGTCGGCAAAAGGCCGTTCTCGATGGCTGTCTTTATGTATTTCGTTAGTTCCGAGTCTTTTATCTGCGGCATTTGCTGGTAAAGTTCCAACGCTTTTTCTGCCTGATTGTAGATATAGTCGGGCAATGCGTACTCCAAAGTGGCGTAGGTGACAAGCGAACAGATGAGCGAACCGCCGAGAAAAAGGGCTATTCCGAGCATCCAAAGTGATGAAAAGTCGGCAACACGCTGGTATTTTTTGTAGATAAAGTTCATTATTCTGTAGATGAAGAATGGAACTCCAAGCATCAGCAGAATGGCGACGAGGGAGAGTAGCGGCACATAGTCGCTCAGCACCGCGCACAGAAAAATGACGGAAAGGTAGACGCCTACAATTACACCCTTGTTGGCGCCTTCACGATATACTTGTCCGGGAGTCATACGTTTGTCGGTCTAAAAATCAGTTGCGTTCTACATCAAAACCACATTCGCGGAACAGACGGAAATCGTCGGCTTCGTCGTTGCCTGTCGTTGTCAGCAGGTCGCCAATCATGGCACCGTTCATGCCGCCGCGCAGAATACGTTCCACCGTTGTCCGGGGTAGGCGTGCACGTCCTCCGGCAAAGCGGAGCACTTTGTCGGGCAGGATGAAGCGATAGACGGCCACCGTGCGTACAATTTCCTCGTCGCTGATGAGCGGCGTGTGTTCGAGCGGTGTGCCCGGAATCGGGTTCAGCACGTTGATGGGCACGGAGTCTACGCCCATTTCCCGCAATTCGAAGGCCATTTCAAGGCGTTGGCGCATCGTTTCGCCCATGCCGATAATGCCCCCGCTGCACACGGTCATGCCCACTTCCTTGGCTGCTTCGATGGTACGGCGCTTGTCGTCGGGCGTGTGGGTGGTACAGAGCGTTTTGAAGTAGGCTGCTGAAGTTTCCATGTTGCAGTGGTAGCGTTCCACGCCGGCATCCTTCAGCTTCTGGAGCGTTTCCTTGTCCACCAGTCCCATCGAGGCACACAGCCGTAGGCCGGTGGTTTCCTGCAATTGGCGGTAGTCGTCGCAGAACTTGTCGGCATCCTTCAGGCTCACCCGACGGCCGCTGGTCACGAGTGAGAAACGCTTTACGCCGTATTGGTCGTAAGCCTTTGCAAGGTCGAGCATCCGTTGGGTGTCTACTATTTCATACTGAACAACACCCGTAGCGAAATGTTTCGATTGCGAGCACCATTTGCAGTCCTCACCGCACAGTCCCGAGCGGGCGTTGATGATGGAGCAGGTGTCAATTTTGTCGCCGCAAAATTTTTTGCGTATCTCGTCGGCAGCTTCGCAGAGGGCATCGAGGTCGGCCGTTTCAGCCAGCGCAACCGCTTCATCCAGCGATATTTCCCCGCCACAAAGCACACGTTGTTTCAGTTCATTTATCATAGCTTTCCAATGTTTCAAGATTACAAAAATACAATTTTTTTCCGAAACCTATTGTTAATTTAAAAAAAGTATGTACCTTTGCAGCCGGGTAAGTCCTATACGGCCAGCTCCCTGTGAATCCTCCAGGGCTTGATCGCAGCAAAGGTAATAGGTC
>OOIG01000197.1_pt1 | contig 54152 bp, 49 predicted proteins | sample 1692091 | NCBI WGS metagenome assembly OOIG01 (sample SAMN06348188, study PRJEB24527) | human gut metagenome | biome: human gut; feature: ankylosing spondylitis patient; material: feces | host: Homo sapiens | place: China | collected 2015-10 | reverse complement strand
AAAACATTCTTCAAAAATAACGGACCGGACTCAAAAGCCCCGCCGCGGACGATCGCGGCCGCCTGTCTGCAAGCCTCGCAGCGCCCGGTCCGCCCCGGCGGCGGCGGAGGAGGCGGAGGAGGCGGAAAATCCCGGCTTCCGGAACAAGAGACCGATTTTTTTCGTATATTGATGCCGCAACGACGCTTTCACGGGCCAGGAGGCGCAACCGCCCCGGATGCAATCCGGTTTTGCGGCCGCCCGTTTTTTCATGTTTACAGACAATGACCGCCAAACTGCTGCTCATACTCCGCTTCTACCGCTCGGCGATGCTCCTCTTCTGCGGAGCGGCGAGCCTCGCTCTGGCATGGGTCGCCAAGGTCCACGGAACGCCGATCGTCCCGGCCCTGCTGTTGGGAAAGGCCTTGATTTACCCGCTTTTCCTCTACGTGTGGATCATCCCGCGCTATTCCGATGAATTCTACTATTACCGCAACCTCGGCATCCGCCGCCGAACACTGCTGGGCGTAAGCTGCGCGGTGGATTTCGGGTTATGCTGTCTTTTGCTGAACTATTCCGCCGCCCTGCTGCATGCCGCCCGCTGAAAAACATATTCTCGAAATCGACTCCGCAGAGCTGGCGTTCGGCGAACGGCGCATTCTCTCGGGAGTTTACCTGCTCGTCGAAACAGGCGGCGTGACGGCTGTGCTCGGGCGCAACGGATGCGGAAAAAGCTGTCTGATGAAGATTCTGTCGGGGTCGCTGAAAGCGGGATTCTGCTCAATGCGCATCGACGGGAAATGGCACAGACGGTTTACCGAAAAGGAGATTCGCTACCTTCCGCAGCATCCGTTCATTCCCGGATGGTTGCGGCTGGAACGCGCGCTCGGCGATTTCGGGCTGCAAAGGGAAGACCTGGAACGGTGGTTTCCGGAGTTCATTCCCCTGCGCGGAACCCGCATCGGGGAGCTGTCGGGCGGGGAACAGCGGATTCTGGAATGTTTCATCATCCTGCGCAGCCCGGCCCGGTTCATCCTGCTCGACGAGCCGTTCTCGCAGATTGCACCCCTGCACGTTGCAACGCTCCAAACACTCATCCGGCAGGAAAAGGCCACGAAAGGGATTTTGCTCACCGACCACATGTACCGCCACGTGACCGGCATTGCCGACCGGCTGTACGTAATGGCCGACGGGCAGGCCTATCCGTGCGAAAACGACGAAGACCTGGTCCGGCGGGGCTATCTGAACCATCTCTGAACGGTCACAGCCGGTGGTAGTGGCAGTAGAGCAATTCGCCGTCGTCGCCCCGCAGGTGCATGCCGCCGCCCTGGCAGTAGCGGAACATCGAGCAATCGGCGCATTCACCCATTCGCGCCCATTCGCGGTCGCGGAACGGCTCGAAGCGGTTCTGCCACACGTCCCAGAACCGATCCCGGTAGATGTTTCCCTGATGGTAGTTGGCGCGGATCGACGTGCACCCCGAAATGGCCCCGTCGACACGGATCGAAGCCACCGAAACACCCGCGGCGCATTGGTAGAAATGGTCGCGGACCTCGGCCTCGTAACCGCCCAGGAAGCCTTCGCAGGCATAGCTGACCTCGATCCGGCCCTCCTGCCGCGTGCGGCGGATGAACTCCAGCATCTCCCGGAACTGGGCGTCGGTCATCCGCAGCGTCGGGTCGTTCTTGGCACGCCCCATCGGGAAAATCGAGAAGAGCCGCCAGTGGCGCACCCCCTCCGAAAGGAGCATGTCGCGGAAGGCCTCCAGCTGCGGGACCATCGCCCCCGTGACGCAGGTGACCACGTCGTACGACAGCGAGGGTTCGCGCACGATCATCCGCACGGCCTCCAGCGCGCGGTCGTAACTGCGGGGATTGCCGCGGATATAGTTGTGTTCGCGCTCGAAACCGTCGAGGCTCACCGAAACCGATTTCAGCCCCGCGTCGAGCAGACGGCCGAAACGTTCCGGGGTCAGGGCCATGCCGTTGGTCACCATGCCCCACGGGTAGCCGCGGCGCGTGACCTCGGCGCCCGCCTCCTCCAGGTCCGCGCGGACGAGCACCTCGCCGCCCGAGAAGATGACCAGCACGTCGGCGGGATCGACATGGGGCGTCACCTCCTCGTCGAGCACCTTCAGAAAATCAGCCAGCGGCATGTCCGCCACGCCGGGGTCCACCCGGCAGTCGCTGCCGCAATGGCGGCACGAGAGGTTGCAGCGCAGCGTGCACTCCCAGAATAGCGTATCGAGACGGTGTTCGCGCACCGTCGAAGCATAGAGTTCGGAAAAAATATTGAGGGCCAGTCGTTTGCGAAGCCCCAGCCGGCGGCGTGACATGGCTTATTTCCTGCCGACGGAAGGGTCCTCCTCCTGCGGACGTTCGGCCACGGGAGGCAGCGAATCGGGACGTTCGCGTTCCAGGCGTTTGAGCCGCTCGTTGCGGACGCTGTCCTGCCGGGGCGTCCGCACGCCGTACATGACCACCACGCGGCGGGGAAATTCGGGGTATCCCTTTACGGCCGTCGTATCGGCGCCCTGCGTCTTCGCGGTGTCCTCCTTGGGAGCGTTTTTCACCGACGTACAGGCTGCGGAGAAGCCCAGAAGGGCTGCCAGCGCGAGTTTCAGATTTCTGTTCATAACGCCATGAGGTTTAACATTCTCAATGCAAAGATAAGAATTTTCCGCACAAGACGAAAAAACATGCCAAAAAGTTTTGAAAGCCAATGTTTTTTATTTTACTTTGCCGAACACATTAACACTTTAATTCTCTATTTTTATGACAGGTAAGGTAAAATGGTTCGATGGCAAGAAAGGCTACGGATTCATTACGGCGGAGAACGGAAAAGAGATTTTCGTACACTTCTCGGGCATCGCAAAGGACGGCTTCAAGTCGCTCAACGAAGGTCAGGCAGTCGAGTTCGAAGTTGGCTCCGGTGCCAAGGGAGAACAGGCTATTAACGTAACTGTAGTTGAGTAATCGCGCAAACTATAATTACAGAGAGCAAAAAAGGAGGTCCCCTCGAACCGGAGGCCTCCTTTTTTCTTGCCCGTTTGAAAAAAAAGCAGTACTTTTGGGCGTCCGAAACCGAAAAAAAGGTTCTCAAAACATAAAAACCCTATCAAAACCATGAAAGAAGCAATCGCAATTCTGACCGGCGGCGGACCGGCTCCCGGCATGAATACCGTAGTGGGCAGTGTCGCCAAAACGTTCCTGCGCCAGGGCTATCGCGTCATCGGCCTGCACGAAGGTTACACGGGCCTGTTCAACCCCTCGCCCCGCACCGTAGACATCGACTACCCGATGGCCGACGGCATCTTCAACCAGGGAGGTTCGTTCCTGCAGATGAGCCGTTTCAAACCCAAGGACTCGGATTTCGAGAACAACTTCAACCTCAAGTTCTTCACCGACAACAACATCAAACTGCTGGTGACCGTCGGCGGCGACGACACGGCTTCGACCGCCAACCGTATCGCCAAGTTCCTCGAGGCCAAGAAATACCCCATCGCCAACATCCACGTGCCGAAGACCATCGACAACGACCTGCCGCTTCCGAAGGGCACGCCGACGTTCGGCTACGAGTCGGCCAAGGACAAGGGTGCAGTCATCGCCCGCGCCGTCTACGTCGACGCACGCACGAGCGGCAACTGGTTCGTGCTGGCTGCCATGGGCCGTTCGGCCGGCCACCTGGCATTCGGCATCGGCGAGGCCTGCCACTACCCGATGATCGTCATTCCCGAGATGTTCGACAAGACGGAAATCACCGTCGAGAAGATCGTCAACCTGGTGATTTCGTCGATCATCAAGCGTAAGATCATGGGCATGGACTACGGCGCAGCGGTGATTTCCGAAGGCGTGTTCCACGCGCTGTCGGACGAGGAGATCCGCAAGAGCGGCATCCACTTCACCTACGACGAGCACGGACATCCCGAGCTGGGCAAGGTGTCGAAGGCGCACATCTTCAACGAGATGATCGAGATGAAGCTCAAGGAGCTGGGTCTCAAGGTCAAGAGCCGTCCGGTGGAGCTGGGCTACGAAATCCGCTGCCAGACCCCGATCGCCTACGACCTGACCTACTGCTCGGAGCTGGGTATCGGCGTGCACAAGCTCTTCGCCGAGGGCAAGACGGGCTGCATGGTTTACGTGGATTCGGAGGGCAACGTCTCGCCGCTCTACCTCAAGGACTTGCAGGACCCCACGACGGGCAAGATTCCGCCCCGTCTGGTGGACATCAAGTCGGACAAGTTCACGTCGGTGGTGGAGACCATTCTCAACGCCATCACCCCGGCCGACTACGAAGCCGCCAAGGCTTACGTTCCCAATCCCGAGGAGTACGACTTCCACAAGATCCTGAACTGGAAATAATCCGGTCGCAATCCCATACTCTGATCCCCGCCTCAACAAGGCGGGGATTTTTTTCGCAAAATATTTGCTCGGGGGGGGGATTTCGTATATTTGCATCCCAGAACAACCCAATTCATCATGGAAAAGACCGAAAAACCGGTGTTCGAGCCGATGCCCGAAACACCTGCGGAGCCGGCATCCACGGTCTCCGAATCCGCCGGACAGCCGGCGGCATCGCTCGCCGAAGCGAAAAAGAACATCCTCGTCGGACTGCTGTGGTGCGTCGGCGGACTGGCTTTCAGTTTCATCTCCTACTACCTCACCGAAGCCGGAGGCCGTTACGTCATCGCCACGGGAGCCATCCTCTGGGGTGCCTGGCAAGCAATCATGGGATTATACGTCTGGCTGAAAATCAAGCATGGAGCCGGCGAATACGCCGCCTTTTGGCGCATGCTCGCAACAGCCGTCTGCACCGCCCTGCTCATCGGATACCTCACGGTGCTCTCCACGCAGCTGGTGGACGAAGGCGGCGAGCTGCCGCTGCTCGACACCGAACAGACCTATGATTGCACGGACCTCGGGCTGCGAATCCGGATTCCGGCCGGATACTCCGCCCTCGAAGAGAGCATTGAACCCGAAACCGACTCAACCTACGCCCGCTACACGATGTACGTCCTCGACGGCGAATGGGAATTCAACATCGACGCCCTGCAAGATGTCTTCGATCCCGAGGCGAAGAGCATCGCCGACCTCTCGGACTACTGCGCGAGCCGCGATTCGGCCTACTACGACGGCGGGATCATCAAGGCCTCGCGCCCCCTCGTATCGAACGGCACCGACATGCTGTACAGCGAAGGCCGCCGGACCGAATATCCGGGATTCGTATTCACGGCCTACGACCTCAAACAGGGGCAGTCGCTCATCACCGTCGGCATCAGCTACCCCTCGAAGGAATACGGCAAGACGAGTACCCTCCGACGCGTCGAAGAACTGCTCCGAGGCATTGAGCTGACGCAGCCGGAGGAGACGGCAGGAACGGCAGAATAAAAATGATTCGCACGACAGAGAAGGGCAGCCTCCGGGCCATGAGTGGTCAAAAGATTGTAATCAACAGATATTCAGAATAATCCGACAGAGGGTTTGTTATTTTTTCTTGCAATGCAAGTCCGGCAGCCCGAACCGACGCAGCGACCGAGGGTAAAACAGCTCGCTGATTTTACCGAGGTGCAAGGAGGAAGCCGAAGGCAAGCCCCCGGCTGCGGAGGGCTGCAACATACATGTTTTGCCACTCCGCTGGCTTCGGGTTGAAAAACAGAGCGATTATTCAAGAGTAAAACTCAATGTAACAGCTTGTCACAATCTGCCGACCACGCGAGGCCTCCGGGCCGCTTTTTTATCCGAAGAGCGTCGGTTCGGGGGCGGGCGGCACGGGAGCCGCCGGACAGAGGTTGACGACCTCCAGTCCCCGGCCGAGGGCGCGGCGGACGGTGTAGCGGGTGCCGCCGGGCGAACCGTCGTACCACGCCACCAGGACGCGGGCGTTGTCCACCAGAAAATCGTTGCGCACGGCATAGCAGCCCCGGTGGTAGGCCGGCGCAAGCACTTCGACGGAATCGGCCTCGGCCAGCACGCGCCGGAAGCGTTCGCGGTCGGCCGGGGAGAAGCGCATCTCCTGCCCCCGGAACGGAACCGCAGCGACGAGCCGCACGCCGGGCGCACGCTCCCGGAGTTCCAGCACCGCCTCGGCGGCGGCCAAATCGAAACCCACGGCCATGCCGCTCAAAAAGTTCCGGAAACCCCGCGCGTACAACTCCCCCACCGTCCGGCGCAGGGCGTCCGCAGCCGCGCCGCGATAGGTGCGGTGACCGGTAAAGGCGACGGATGTGCGGCGATCGGCGATCATGCGTCCAAAGGTAAGGCTTTGGCCCGGACTTTGCAAGCCCCATTGCTGAATTAAAACTTTCAGCAACTATGAAAAACACAGGAATTGCCATCGTATCGCTCGTGGGCGGCATGATCATCGGTTCGGCCCTCACAATGCTCTTCACGCCCCAGTCCGGTCCGGAACTGCGCCAGAAAATCAAGGATTCGATCGACGACGAGATCGACAAGGTGAAAGACAAACTCGGCAAAGTCGAGAGGGAGATCGAGGAAGCCCGCTGCAAATGCGACGAAAAATGACCCTCCCGGCACGACGCAACAATGGAGAATAAACCTTCCGGCGGCCGTTTCATAGCCGCGCTGCTGTTTTTCGCAACGACTGCGGGCATTGCCATCCTGCTGCTGCTCACGGCGCTGGTTATCTGGCTTTCGTCCGTTACGGGTTCGTTCATCGCCTCGGCGCTGATCGCAGGCGGCTTTTTCGCCGTCCTCGCACTCCTCGTCTACCTGTTCGCGATCCGCGACGCCGTGGAACAGATCCGCAGGCAGGCCGAAACGGTTTACGAGGTGGCCCATGCAGCGCAAACGGGCTACGAATGGCTCGCCGGAAAGGTTTCTCTGTTTCTGAAGCTCCGCGAGGAGTTGCAGAAAAAATGAAAAAAGCCGGAGCAGCAAGCTGCTCCGGCTTTTTCAGGCCTTCCGCGAAGGGTTGCGCCGCCATCTCCGCACGGACCCTCGCAGAACGGGCCTTTCGAACTTGCTCCGAACTGCGTTTCCGATTTCGGCGGTTCGTGTTTCGGCCTAACGTAATCCGGCCCGGACGAAAAATACAAACGTATTCCCGTTCGGGCCGGACATGTCAGGGCAAAAAGCCCTGTAAAATCGAAACCTACTTAAAGTAGCGTTTGTAAAGACCTTCGAAACCTTTGCCGTGACGGGCCTCGTCCTTGGCCATCTCGTGAACGGTGTCGTGAACGGCGTCGAGGTTCTCCTCCTTCGCCATGCGGGCCAGGCGCATCTTATCCTCGCAAGCGCCGCACTCGGCGTTCATGCGCTTTTCGAGGTTGGTCTTGGTGTCCCAGACCACTTCGCCGATCAGCTCGGCGAACTTCGAGGCGTGCTCGGCCTCCTCCCAGGCGTAACGCTTGTAAGCCTCGGCGATCTCGGGATAGCCCTCGCGGTCGGCCTGACGGCTCATAGCCAGATACATGCCCACCTCGGTGCACTCGCCCATGAAATGATTCTGGAGACCTTCCCAAAGCTCCTTGCTGGCGCCCTTGCCGTCGCCGATCTTGTGTACCGTTACGAAATCGAGGTCGCCCTCGGCCTCAACGAGTTCCACGAACTTCTCCTTGCCTACCTTGCACATCGGGCACTGGTCGGGTGCCTCGGGACCTTCGTGAATGTAACCGCATACGGTACAACGCCATTTCTTTGCCATAATCTTCTACTGTTTAATGTGTGTGATTGTATTCTGTTTGTAGTGCAAAGATAGCAAATCCGTTCGGAATCCGTATAGGTTTCCGATTGTCTTTTCTGATGGCGGGATAGGCTGCGCTTATAGCCGCACCGCAGAACCGGGCAGGAGGCGTGTGAACCGCCGTTCGCTCCCAAAACCGGCTTTTTAAGCCGGGGAGCGCAGAACAGGACAAGAGGCGCGGGGTCATCCATCGCCCATAAAGCCCGTCTATCAAGCGTTTTACGCCCGGCGGTCTATTATCTCTTCGATCTGCGCCACGTCGGTCGAATCCTTCACCAACACCCGCTTGCGGCTGTCCAGCAGGTAGAGGGCCGGAATGGCGTGGAGGTCGTACAGGCTCTTTTCGCGGACGACGCACCCCTTGTCGTAGGCATTGATCCACGACGCCGGAATGTGGTCGCGGTAGTCGCGCCACTCCGTAAGGTCCTCGTCCGGATAGAGCGCCAGCACCTTCAGCCGCCCCCGCTCGATCATCTCCGAAAGCATCGGCGAGGAGGTGATCGCCTCGCGGATTTCACGGCACATCGCACAGCCGGGATTGTTGATGAACAGCAGCACGTATTCGGCTTGCAGCCCGTAGAGCGTCCCCGAGGCGCCCGAGGCGAGCGTGTAGCGGAAATCGTTGGCAGGCTGGCCCAGGCGGTTCTGCATGGCCATTTCGAGGTCGTACTGCGGGGCGATGCGTTCGTACTCGTCGTAGAAAGGGCTGGCGAGCTGCGCCCGGAGCACGGGAATGTAGAACTCGTCGTTGCGCAGCGGCGAGTTGGGGTCGTGCAGCACCGTCCCGGCGAGCATCGCGAAATAGTCGAGCATCGGCTTCGACGACGAAGCCCGACGCATCAGCGAATCCATCGGCGCGGAATCCGCCGGACGGTCGGAAAGCACCGCAATGTAGCGCGCAAAGGCCTCGATCATCTGCACGGTGTCGGCCTCGGAGACGAAAAGCGTGTCGGTGAAGTCGAAACGGTCCCAGTAGTGCCGGCGGAGATAGTCGCGCTGCTCGTCCGGAGAGAGTCCCGCGGGGGCGATGGCCGGGAGAAAAACCCGCGGACGGGATGCGGAGGCCGCGGTCTCCTGCGAGGGAGCGCTCCGGCGGCGGCCGCACGCGGCGACGCACAGGGCTGCTAGGAGGATGATCAGGATGCGTTGCATGGGCATGGTGATTATTTATACGCAAAGATAGAAATTTCCGGCAACAATCGTGCACCCGAAGGCCGCAAAGACGACTTCCCGGCGGTTTTGCACGGTAGTTGCAACACCCAACAGCGACAAAAAACCAAATCAATTCATTATGGATGTAAAGAAAACTACCACAAGCACAGGGTTCAAATTGAGTGTTATGACACTGGCAATTATGAACGTGACTGCCGTAGTGAGTCTGCGCGGACTGCCCGCCGAGGCGGTCTACGGACTTTCGTCGGCATTCTACTACCTGTTTGCAGCCATCGTGTTCCTGATTCCGACGGCGATGGTCGCCGCCGAACTGGCCGCGATGTTCGCCGACAAGCAGGGCGGCGTATTCCGCTGGGTCGGCGAAGCCTACGGCGCACGCACGGGATTCCTCGCAATCTGGCTGCAATGGATCGAATCGACGATCTGGTATCCGACGGTGCTGACCTTCGGCGCCGTGTCGATCGCGTTCATCGGCATGAACGACACGCACGACGCGCTGCTGGCCTCGAACAAGGTCTTCACGCTCTGCATGGTGCTGGCCATCTACTGGATCGCCACGCTGATCGCCCTGAAAGGTCTCGGATGGGTCGGAAAAATCAGCAAATGGGGCGGCATGATCGGTACGATCATTCCCGCGGGCCTGCTGATCGTGCTGGGCGTCATCTACATTTCGACCGGCGGACACAACCACATGGACATGTCGCAGGGCTTCTTCCCCGACCTGTCGAAATTCAACAACCTCGTGCTGGCGAGCAGTATCTTCCTGTTCTACGCGGGTATGGAGATGATGGGCATTCACGTCATGGACGTGAAGAACCCGTCGCGAAACTATCCCAAGGCCATCATCATCGGTTCGCTGGTCACGGTGCTGATCTTCATTCTGGGAACCTTCTCGCTGGGCCTGATCATCCCCGCCAAGGACATCAGCCTCACGCAGTCGCTGTTAGTCGGGTTCGACAACTACTTCCACTACCTCCACATTTCGTGGGCCGGCCCGATCATCGCCATCGCCTTGATGTTCGGCGTGCTGGCAGGCGTGCTGACGTGGGTGGCGGGTCCCTCGAAGGGTATCTTCGCCGTAGGCAAGGCCGGTTACCTGCCCCCGTTCTTCCAGAAGACCAACAAGAACGGCGTACAGAAGAACATCCTGCTGATCCAGGGCTGCGTCGTGACGCTGCTGGCGCTGCTGTTCGTCGTGATGCCCTCGGTGCAGTCGTTCTACCAGATCCTCTCGCAGCTGACCGTGCTGCTGTACCTGATCATGTACATGCTGATGTTCTCGGCCGCCATCGTCCTGCGCTACAAGATGAAGGGCACGCCCCGTCCGTTCCGCCTGGGCAAAAAGAACGGCCTGATGTGGTTCCTCGGATGCCTCGGTTTCTGCGGCGCACTGCTGGCCTTCATCTTGAGCTTCGTGCCGCCCAGTCAGATTTCGACCGGCAGCAACACCGTCTGGTTCTCGGTGCTGATCATCGGCTGCGTGGTGGTCGTGGGCGCCCCGTTCGTCATCTACTCCATGCGCAAGCCGTCGTGGAAAGACCCCGAGGCCGCCGCCGATTTCGCTCCCTTCCACTGGGAAGCGCAGGCCAAGGTCGCAGCCCCCGCGGCAGCCGCATCTGCACAGCAGAAACCCGGAAGCAACAAATAACAGCCGAAGAAATGCCGCCGAACTCCTTAAGTCCCCGCCTCGGCGGGGGTTTGAGGACGGGGCGGGCCTGCAAACACGGCGGAACGCCGTGACTACGGCCTGCCACAGCGGAAAGAGGATACAAACCATTTTACAAATTTCATAACATGATTCAGAAGATCGACAAAAAAGCGGTTCAGGATGCCGTGCAGATGGCATACGACCGCTGCAAAAACGAAACCGGCGGCAAAAACGCCGACTATATCCCCTATCTGGCCGATGTGCCGTCGAACTTGTTCGGCATCGCGGCCTGCCTTCCCGACGGCGACGTGGTGGCCGTGGGCGACACGGACTACAAGTTCGGCATCGAATCGGTGTCGAAGGTCCCCACGGCGATCCTCGCCATGAACCAGTACGGCGGCCAGGAGGTGCTCGGCAAGATCGGCGCCGACGCCACGGGACTCCCCTTCAACTCGATCATGGCCATCCTGCTCGAAAACGACCACCCCTCGACGCCGCTGGTGAACGCCGGAGCCATTTCGGCCTGCTCGATGATCAAGCCCGTGGGCGACAGCGACGGCAAATGGAAAGCCATCGTCTCGTTCATCGCCGACCTCGCGGGATCGGACGTCGCGGTGATCGACGAACTCTACAAATCGGAGACGGCGACCAACTTCAACAACAAGTCGATCGCGTGGCTGCTGAAGAATTACAACCGCATCTACGACGATCCCGACATGGCGCTGGACATCTACACGCGCCAGTGCTCGATCGGCGTGACGGCCCGGCAGCTGGCCACGATGGCCGCGACGATCGCCAACAGCGGCGTGAACCCCGTGACCGGAAAGGCCGTGTTCAAACCCGAGCTGACGCCCAAGATCGCCTCGATGATGGCCACCGTGGGATTCTACGAGCACACGGGCGACTGGCTCTTCACGACGGGGCTTCCGGCCAAAACGGGCGTGGGCGGCGGCATCATGGGCGTCGTGCCGGGCGTGATGGGCGTTGCAGCGTTCGCGCCCCCGCTCGACGGGGCCGGCAACTCGGTGAAGGCCCAGAAGGCGCTGGCGTTCATCGCCGGACACCTCAACCTCAACGTCTTCGGCACGACGCGCTGCGTGATGGCCGGAAAAGAGCCTGTGAAGGCGTAAGAACTCCCCTGCGGGGAGACCCGCCGACGAAAAGGGGCGCATCCTGCGAGGAATGCGCCCCTTTTCCGTATCCGGACAGGGTGTCAGAAGCGGTAGCGGACGCCGACCAGCAGGCAGCCCGACGTACCGATACCGGCCTCGGCATAGGCTGCGACGCGTCCCCCGACTTCGACGCCGACGGGCGACACCTGGAAGGCGAACTGCGTGGATTTGTCGCTCTCGCCCCCGACCTCGGATCTGGAAAACGAGGCTCCCGCACCGAGGCGCGAATAGAACGAAACCACCTTGAGGTTCATCCAGTTCCACTTCACGTTGGGCAGCAGCGACCAGTAGCGGTTCCGGATCTCCGAGCCGGCGCCCCTGACCTCCTGCGTGTTCGAGGAGTAGACGACCTGCGCGCCGAGGCGCAGGCTGCCGATCAGGCGGAAACTGTAACCCACGGTGACGGCGCCCCACCCCTCGAGGTCGGTATTCGCATTCGTGAAAAGCCCGGTCAGCATGTCGCTGTACGAGTCGATCCAATCGGTGACGGGAGCGACGCCGTAGGACACCGAAACCTCGCTGCGGCGCGATCCCTGGGCGGCGGCGGGAACGGCCATCACGACGACGGCCGCCGCCATCAGCAATTTCTTGATCATTGTTCTCTGTTTTTCAGGTTTTACGACTGCTAATATAGCAAAAATCACGCAACGAAATCAATCCGTTCGGCGGACAGGCGTGCGACGGGCGCGGAACAAATACACGACGGGCACGGAACGGGCGCGGAACGGGCTACGCGACAGGCGCGGAACGGGCAACGCATCGCGGACAATCACTCGTCCATCACCTCCCGCCGGATGGCTTCGAGATACCCGCGGCCCCATTTCAGGTCCGGCTCGACATAATTTCCCTCGGCCCATTCGTTCCAGGATTTCAGCAGGATGATCCGGTGTTCGGGAGCTTTTCCCCGGACCATTTCCACAGCCTCCCGGAGGTGTTTCCCGAACAGCTCGGGCGTGGAATCCGTCACGATCCACCCCTCTTTTCCGCTGCGCGGCGTGTGGTCCCAGTTCGGAATGACCGAGGGGAACACGTTCTCCCGGGTGTCTTCGTCCCCGTTGAGAAAATAAGCGGCCATCCGTTCATAGGGATAATTGAGCGGAATCTTCCGCCAGCGGTCGAATTTTACCCGCTGCCGTTCGAAAAACGAATGCCTTACATTGAAATACCCGACCAGCCGCAGCGGATTCACGGCGTCGACCCCCGTAGAGAAAATAGCCCCGACGTTCGGAACCGGGGCGTTCTCGTGCCCGACGAAGTAGATTCCCGGCAGGCCGTTCTTTTCGGCCAGCTCCCGCCACGTGGCGATGAAAACCTTCACCTCGGGGTCTGCCAGCGGTTTGTAGATCATAAACAGCGGCTTGCCGTCCACCGTAATGTAACGATGGTCCCGGAAAGCGGGCAGCACGGCCCGGAAATGCGCCGTATAGTCTTCGACGCCTCCGTAGAGCTGTTCGATCAGCATGTTCCGGTTCGTGATCCCGTGGGCGAAGCCCCGCCAGCTCTCATTGGCCCAGGCCAGCGCGAACGGAAAATCGGGTTCGCCGCTGGCCAGCACCTCGTTGAAGGGACGTTCCAGCAACCGCTTGCCGTTGCCGAACCAGTAATGCCAGTAGACGAAGCCCTCGACGCCGTATTCGCGGGCCATATCCGCCTGCGCCTGGCGCGTCTCGGCGACCCGCAGGTCGTAATACCCCAGATCGGCCGGAACTCGGGGCTGATAGTGATTTCTGAAATACCGCCGGGCCTTACCCACGTTCGTCCATTCGGTAAAACCCTTTCCCCACCACAGGTCGTTCTCCGGGATAGGGTGAAATTGAGGCAGATACAATGCCAATAATCTCGCTTTCATACGTTGATCCGACAATCGGACCCGGATACCGGAGCAGACTGCAAGACCCTGCACAGCAAGGCTGTGTCCCGGCATGAAAAACGATGCGGAGGATTGTTCAGGATCCCCCGCATCGTATCCGGTCCGGTGTGTTTAAACCTCGTTTTCGACAGCTTTGAACAGCGCGACGTCCTCCGTCGTGGAGTTCATCACGTAGGTATAGGCCTCCGCGATCTTCGCCTCTGCAAGCTTGCAGAACACGCGCGCCGAAGCGGCATACTCCTCCGCCTCGCCGGCCTGACGGGCCAGCAGGTAGGTGATGATGATGTGTCCGGCGGTCTCCACCAGGCGGCGGGCATGGAAATCCTTGAATCCGCAGACCTCCTTGTCGCCGGCCTCGACACGGGCCTGCATCTCCGAGAACTTGACGGTCAGCTCCTTGAGCTTCGTCACCACGGGGCACATCGCCTCCGTGTAGCTTTCGGCGGCATAGCGCCCGATCTGCTCCAGGAACGTGCCCTTCGTCACGGCGTTGATCGCCGCAACGACCTGCAACTGCGAGGTTCCCTCGTAGATGTTCATAATGCGTGCATCGCGGTACAACCGCTCGCAGGGATAGTCCTTCATAAAACCCGACCCGCCGTGGATCTGGATGGCGTCGTAGGCCAGCTGGTTGGCGTACTCCGACGAGAAGAGCTTCACCAGCGGCGTGAAGCCGTCGGCAAGGCGGTTGTAGAACTTCATCTCCTGACGCTCCTCCGCTTCGAGCGAACGCTCGTGGGAGATATGGCCGTACTGCTTGTAGACCTCGACGAAACGCGCCGTTTCGTACAGCAGCGCGCGCACGCCCTGCACCTTGGCCTTCATGTTCGAGAGCATCTCCGAAACGGCGGCGAACTGGATGATCGGCTTGCCGAACTGCTCGCGCTCGTGGGCGTATTTCAGCCCCTCGCGGTAAGCGGCCTCGCAGAGACCCACCGACTGTGCGCCGATGCCCAGGCGTGCGGCGTTCATCAGCGACATCACATACTTGATCAGGCCCATCTTCCGGTCGCCGACCAGCTGCGCCGGGGCGTTCGTGAAGACCAGCTCGCACGTCGGCGATCCCTTGATGCCGAGCTTATTCTCGATGCGGCGCACCTTCACGCCGCCGTCGCGCTTGTCGTAGACCAGCATCGAGAGGCCGCGGGCGTCGGTCGTACCCTCTTCGGTACGCGCCAGCACGAGCGAAACCTCGCCGTCGCCGTTGGTGATGAAGCGTTTCACGCCGTTCAGCAGCCACGTCTGCCGCTCCTCCGACCAGGTGGCCTTGAGCATCACGGCTCCGAGGTCCGAACCGGCGTCCGGCTCCGTGAGGTCCATGGCGCACGTCGCGCCCGCCGAGACCCACGGCAGGTATTTCTGCTTGATCTCCTCCGAAGCGAACTCGTTCAACGTCTCGGCGCAGTCCTGCAACCCCCAGATGTTCTCGAAACTGGCATCGGCGCGGGCCACCATCTCGTTGGCCATCACGAAGCAGATGAGCGGGAAGTTCAGTCCGTCGTACTTGCGCGGAAGCGTCATGCCGCTCAACCCCGCGTCCACGACGGCCTTCATGTTCTCGACCGTACCCGAAGCGTACTCCACATGGTCGTCGACCACGCGCGGACCCTCGTGGTCCACACCCTCGGCGTTGGGGGCGATCACCTCGCCGCAGACCTCGCCGGCGATCTCCAGCACGCGGCGGTAGTTGTCCATCGCGTCGTCGAAATCCTGCGGCGCATAGTCGTAGAGGTCCTTCTCCGCGAAACCGCGCTCCTTCAGCTCCACGATCTTGCGCATCAACGGATGCTGGAGGTGGAACTGCAAATCCTTGTTATCTGAAAAGAAATTAGCCATAATTAGTTGTTTTTAAGATTCGTAGGCTCCTGTTTTGGGGTAAATTCAATACCTATGACATAGAAGTGGGGAATGTTGCCGACAATTTCGCCCGACAGGTCGGGCGCGATCTCGTTCTCGCCGCAGAAACGGAACAGATTGTGCTCCGCATCGAACCACATCGAACCGTAAAAGACCAGCGGAATGAACTTTCCGGCCTCGAACGAGTCGATCCCGAACGGACGGGTGCAGTACTTGGTAAGCGTATAACCGCTCGACGAAGTCACGCTGCGGAGCTTGAGCCGCTGACTGGCCTCCCGCATCTCCGGGATACTGAAATTCAGCATCGCCGTCGAATCCGTCCCCGAAGGATAGAATCCAATCGTCAGTTTTTTGGCCAGCATGTAAATGCCCGCCTGCGGATCGGCCATCTCGCCGGGCAGGATTTCGCCGCGCACCTTCTCGGGGAAATCGCTTACGAGCAGTTTGTTCGGCCCGCAGGGAAACTCCCGGGAACGAATCTCCACGCCCGATTCGTATTCCTTGATATATACCGTCATGTCATAGCGGCCCGGTCCTTCGAGCAATTCCGACAGGTCAAAACCGAACGCCTCGTAACCGGCAGCTTCCAGCAGGGAGCGGAAGTCGTCGAACCCGACAGGCCGGCTCTTGATCTGCTGTCCGGAAACGGACGCAGAGAGGAGAAGCGTACAGATTACCGTCAGAAGCTGCGCATCGCTATTTCGAGTTTTGTTTGTAGTACTTGATCATCTTGGGGATAATCTCATTGACATCGCCCGTGATGGCGTAGTCGGCGATCTTGTTGATCGGGGCTTCGGGGTCCGAGTTGATCGAGATGACCATCGACGACTGGTCCATGCCGGCCGTGTGCTGGATCTGACCCGAGATGCCGCAGGCGATGTAGAGCTTCGGACGCACCGTGACGCCCGTCTGGCCCACCTGACGCGCATGCTCCGTGAAGCCCGCATCGACGGCGGCGCGGCTGGCGCCCACTTCGCCTCCCAGAACGTCGGCCAGTTCGTGCACCAGCCTGAAGTTCTCTTTGGAACCCATGCCGTAGCCGCCGGCGACGATGATGCCCGCACCCTTGATGTCGATCTTGCGCTCCTCGATCTGACGGTCGATGATCTTCACCGCGAGGTCCGCGTCCGTGACCATCTTCTTCCAGTCGATCGCCTTCACCTCGCCCGCGCCGGGCTGTGCGGCGTACTCCTTGCGCATGACGCCCTCGCGGACGGTGGCCATCTGCGGACGGTGGTCGGGGTTGACGATCGTGGCGATGATGTTGCCGCCGAACGCCGGGCGGATCTGATAGAGGAGGTTCTTATACTCCGTACCCGTCTTGGCGTCCTTGTGGTCGCCGATTTCGAGCTGCGTGCAGTCGGCCGTAAGACCGCTGTGCAGGGCCGACGATACGCGGGGTGCGAAGTCGCGGCCCACGGGCGTGGCGCCGAACAGCGCGATCTGGGGCTTCTCCTGCCCGATCAGACCGCACAGGACCGCCGTGTGGGGCAGCGTGCGGAACGGGGAAAATAACGGATCATCGGCAACCCAGACCGTATCGGCGCCGTATTTGGCCAGTTCCTTTTCGATGCCGGCGAGGTTGTGGCCCAGGACGACGGCTTCGAGTTTCACGCCGAGCGTCGTGGCCAGTTCGCGGCCTTTGGTCAGCAGTTCGAGACTCACGTCGGCGACCTTGCCGCCCTCCATCTCGATATATACGAATATATTGTTCATCTCAAAAAAACGCATTAACCGAGCGTGTGGCTCGCGATGAGTTCAACCATAAGTTCATTGATGTCGTTGTCGGCGGCAGTGAGTTTCTTGGCCTCCTTGGCGGCGAAAACCACGTTCTCGATCCTCTTGACCTTCGTGGGCGAACCCTGGAGGCCGAGCTGCGCGGGATCGGGATCGACATCGGCGGCGGCCCACTCCACGATGCGGAGGTACTCCTTCGCGGCGGCGCGCTGCGCGGCGGGCGATTCGGGTGCGGCGGCGATCTCCGAACCGGCCAGCGCGCCCTTGTACTTCATCACGCGCTTGGCGTTGCGCGGGCGGCACTCGGCGGCCGAGGCGTTGACCGTCACAACGGCCGGAATCGGGCACTCGACGACCTCCGTGCCGTGCTCCAGGCGGCGCTTGATGACCAGCGCACCCTCACGGACTTCGAGAATCTCCTCGGCATAGGTCACCTGTGGAAGACCGAGCTTCTCGGCGACCTGCGGACCCACCTGCGCCGTGTCGCCGTCGATGGCCTGACGGCCTGCGAAAATCACGTCGGGGGCGATCTTCTTCAGCGCGCACGAAAGGGCGTAGGAGGTGGCCAGCGTGTCCGAGCCGGCGAACTCGCGGCCCGAAAGCAGGTAGCCGCCGTCGGCCCCGCGGAACATCGCGTCGCGGATGATGTCGGCGGCGCGCTGCGGACCCATCGTAAGGATATGAACCGTGGAACCCGCCACACGGTCCTTGAGCCGCAGGGCGGCTTCGAGCGCATTGAGGTCCTCGGGATTGAAGATGGCCGGAAGCGCCGCGCGGTTGACCGTCCCTTCGGGAGTCATCGCGTCCTTGCCTACGTTGCGGGTATCGGGAACCTGCTTGGCCAAAACAAGAATTTTGAGGTTTTGTTGTTGCATATAAGTAAGTAATGGTTATATATTGAATCCTTTTCCTTCTTTCACCGCTGTCGTCGCGGCGTTCCGTCGCGTTCGCGAATCTGCCCCGCCCCAAGCCCTCCCGCGGGAGGGACTTACGGCGTAAAACACGCCCCGTTTCTGCTTTGGCGGTTCGGCAATCCGTAAGCGACTGCCCCCCGCCTGTCACCGCAGTTGTCGCAATGCGACCGGGTCGTCAACCGGGATTTCGACCGAAACGCGGACGGGCGGAAATCACACAAAAACGCATCCCTAACCTGCCACTGGGCAGCCGGGATGCGCGGTTGCTTATCGGACGATCGTTTCGCCGCGGTCGGGGCCTACGGAGATGATCTTCACGGGGACGCCCGTCTGCCGCTCGATGAACTCCACGTAGCGTTTGAACGCCTCGGGGAACTCCTCGTAGCTGCCGTACCGGCGCAGGTCGCATTTCCAGCCCTCGAACTCGGTGTAGACCGGACGGAGGTCGCCGGTGATTTCATAGGGGAACTCCGAGGTGGTGCGGCCGCCGATCTCGTAGGCCGTGGCCACGCGGATCGTGTCGAAATCGTTCATCACGTCGGATTTCATCATAATCAGCTGCGTCACGCCGTTGACCATGATCGAATATTTCAGGGCCACCATATCGAGCCATCCGCAGCGGCGGCGGCGGCCCGTGACGGCGCCGAACTCGTGGCCGATGTCGCACAGCCGCTCGCCCGTCTCGTCGAACAGCTCCGTGGGGAACGGTCCGCTGCCCACGCGCGTGCAATAGGCCTTGAAAATGCCGAAGACCTCGCCGATGCGGTTCGGGGCGACGCCCAGCCCGGTGCAGACGCCCGCGCAGACGGTGTTCGACGAGGTGACGAACGGATAGGAGCCGAAGTCCACGTCCAGAAGCGTTCCCTGCGCGCCTTCGGCCAGAACGGACTTGTCCTGCGAGAGGCAGTCGTTGACGAAATATTCGCTGTCGATGATGTGGAAGCGGCGGAGGTATTTGACCGCCTCGAACCACTGCTTCTCCAGCTCGGCAATGTCGTATTGATAGTCGAGACTCTTCAGGATCTTCTCGTGGCGCGCCTTGGCCGCAGCGTAGATGCTTTCGAAATCGGGACTCAACAGATCCCCTACGCGCATGCCGTTGCGGCTTACCTTGTCGGTATAGGTGGGACCGATGCCCTTGCCCGTCGTGCCGATCTTGGCGCTGCCCTTGGCCGCCTCGTACGCGGCGTCGAGCATGCGGTGCGTGGGCAGAATCAGGTGGGCCTTCTTCGAAATGCAGAGCTGTTTGGTCAGGTCGTGGCCGCTGGCAGCCAACGCTTCGGCCTCCTCGCGGAAAAGCACCGCGTCGATCACCACGCCGTTGCCGATGATGTTGGTCTTGCCGCCCTGGAAAATGCCCGAAGGAATCGAGCGGAGCACGTATTTCTCGCCGTTGAATTCCAACGTGTGACCGGCATTGGGACCGCCCTGGAAGCGGGCCACCACCTCGTAACGAGGCGTCAGCACGTCCACAACCTTCCCTTTGCCCTCGTCACCCCATTGCAGGCCGAGGATAACGTCAACTTTTTTCATTGTATCCGGTTCTGTTTTATGTTTGCAAAAGACATTTTTTGCATCCAAAGGTACGAATTATTATCCGAAAAGCCCAAGGCCGCCGCCGGACTTTTCAACAAATTATGAAGAAAAGCAATCCCCGGCAACGGCAGGAAAGCCAAAAAGCCGCAAAAAGAAATCCGCCGGGCAGGCACACCGGGAACGAAAAAACCGTATATTTGTGATACATAACCCTAAAAATTACAACAATGAAACGAATTGCAGTTCTGATGGCCGCCGCAGCGCTCGCTGGCTATGCCGCCCCGGTTTCAGCACAGGGGGGGGGGGAATTCCATAAATCCGAAAGTCTTCTGGGACGGCGGGCGGATTCCCGACCCGGCGTTCCGCGCCTATGTGCTGGATAAATTCGACACCGACCGCGACGGCACAATCAGCCGGGCCGAAGCCGAAGCCGTAACAGAGATCAATATCGCAAAAGTCAGTTCGGTAGACGGAATTGAAAAATTCACACAATTGAAGCTTTTGAGTTGTATCAATTCTGAACTTGTTTCGCTGGATCTATCCAAGAACAGCGCATTAACCGGATTGCTTTTTTACGAGTGTTTGCTCACGTCCCTGGACGTTTCGAAGAATGCGGCATTGACCCACTTGCTGCTTACGGGGACTCAACTCTCCGTTCTCGACATCTCAAACAACAGCGAATTAACCGAATTGAATTGCTACAACAATAGACTCACAACACTCGACATTTCGAGAAATAAAAAACTAAAAAAACTCGATTGCGGATCTAATCCATTCACAACTCTTGACTTGTCGCAAAATACGCAGTTGACGCATTTCGGATGTTCAAAGAACAAACTCACAGCACTCGACTTATCAAAAAACACCGCTTTAACAAGTCTGGACTGGTCATACAATCCTCACCTTCTGCTCGATCTGTCGGGATTTCCCAATTTAACCGAACTGAATTACTCCGGGAACGGTCTCACGGCACTCAACCTATCTAACAATCGCACACTGACCGAATTGGATTGCTCCGGCAATAAACTCACGGCTCTCGATGTGACAAAGGCTGCAGCACTGACCGAATTAAAATGCAGCCGCAACAAACTCACAGCTCTCGATCTGTCCAACAATCGCGCACTGACCAAATTGAATTGTTCCAGCAACGAACTCGCAGTACTCGATCTGTCCAACAATCACGCACTAACCGAATTGGATTGCCTCGGCAATAACCTGACGGCACTCGATCTGTCGACCAACAATGCACTGGCAACGCTGCGCTGCGGCGGCTATAAAAGTAATATCGTCCGACTCGACCTGTCCTGCAATCCAGAGCTAAAGACATTGTATATTAGCGAATTTGCGAATATTGGGACTCTGAATCTTTCAAACCTTTCGAAATTAGAGTCATTCGGTGACAAGATCGTGCGAATCAACAACATCGTCATTAACGACAAAACCAAGATTCCGGAAATCCTCGACCGGATATTATGGAGTCAGCGAATGGAAAGACAGGTCCGGCAGCAGCAGCGCGAAGCCGAGGCGCAGCAACGTGAAACCGCCCGGGCCGAAGCCAAACAGAAAGCCGCGGAATACAAACGCCAGATCATGCCCTACCTCGCAAGTAAGGATTGGGAAGGAGCCGACAGATTCGCCGCCGAAGCCCTCGCCGAACTGCCCGAGGGTGATGCATTCCTCTACCTGGTGCGCGCCAAAGCCTACTTCAAGCAGAATCTCGATTTCGAGGTGTCCGATAACGAGAACATGACCGAATATTTCCGGGCCTACCGCAGCGAAGCCGAGCGTCTGGCCGAACTATGCCGCAAATCCATCGTCTGCGACTCCTCGGACGGCAACGAAGCCTATTTCTATCGCGGGATGGCCTACATCGTACTGGGTCGTGCGGACGCTGCCGCTGCCGATTTCAAACGTTGTGCACGAGGCAACGAAGCGTTGAAAGCAGTCTGCTATTACAATATAGGAACCGCTTACAAAAATGCCGGGAGATACAGCCCGGCGCTCGAACAATTCAAACTCGCCCGACAGTATTACACCGCCGCGGACAAAAAGGAACAATGCCTGCAACGCATCAAGGAGTGCCAGCAGAAAATCAAGGACAAATAAGAGAAACGTCCCGGAGGTCCCGGGACGTTTTATTTCACGATCAACTCCGTCGGTCCGTTGAAGTCGACGCTTTGCGAGGCGAGGCAGTAGACCGTGGCAAGGGAGGGGTTGCCGCGCACGTCGGCACGCAGCCCCGAGGCGCAGGAGGTCACGTCCAGCGACCCCGCGAGGGCATTGTCCGGACAAAGAAGCGTTGCGAGCGAGGCGTTCGACTGCAAATCGAGGCGCGGCAGCGAGTTGCCGCCGCAATCGAGGTATGCGAGGCCGCGCAGGCCGTTCACGTCGAGCGACACAAGGTCGTTGTCCGAGCAGTCGAGCCATTCGAGGCGCGTCATCGTGACGTCCAGCCGCGTGAGCGCGTTGCCCCGGCAGTCGAGCCGTTCCAGACGCGTGAACTCCTTCAGGTCGGAGAGCGACGCGACGCCCCGTTCCGGACACTCCACCGTGCGGACACGCTGCGCCTCGTAGCGCGAGATGCGGCCGTCACCATCGACGTCGAATTCGCCCAGACAGTAGGCCTCGAAGGCCTTGTCGTAAAATGTCAGGTAGATGTATCTGTTCTTCTCGTCGCGCTCGTCCTCGGCAAGGCCGCAGGCCGCCGAGAGCAGTAGGAGCAGGACGGGAAGGGCGCGGACCATAGGCGGCGTCAGATGTTCACGTCGTCGTCGGAGGCGTCCGAAGCGTCCGAGCTGTCGTCGTCGCCCTGAATGTCGTCGGCCCCCTTGATCTCGTCGTCGTAGTAGTCCTTGTCGTCGTCTTCGTGCGAATTGTCGTCGACCTTCACGTCGATCTTCACCATGTAGGCTATCTCGTCCGTATCATAGGGAACGGCATAGAAAAAATCGCCGTTGGGCTTGTCGACACGGATCATCGCATCGGTGAATCCCAGCGGGTATTTCGCCTTCACAGCCTCCTGCAACTCGGGGCTGAGGTTATGAAAACTCGTCGCAATATGTTTCTTCACGATATTCGGTTTAGTCATGGTAGTGTCTCGAAATTTTTTGCAATTATAAGCAAAATTTGAATATCGCACCACATCTGCAATTTTTTTTTGCATTTTTTTTGATTTTACACCAAATTCACCCGTTGTTAAGGACAAAATATGTAACTTTACACACGTTATTTAAGGATTATGGTACGCGAACGGATCGAGGAGCTGCGCCGACAGCTCGAACTGCATAACTTCAAATATTACGTCGAAAACGCCCCCGAGATTTCGGATTTCGAGTTCGATGCGATGATGCGCGAACTTCAGGATCTGGAGCGCGCACACCCCGAATACGCCGACCCCAACTCGCCTTCGGTGCGCGTGGGAAGCGACTTGACGGCCGAGTTCCGGACCGTGAAGCACCGCTACGCGATGCTGTCGCTGGGCAACACCTACTCGCTGGACGAACTGCACGAGTTCATCGGCCGCATCGAGCGCGAAGCCGGGGCCACGGACTACGTCTGCGAACTGAAATTCGACGGCACGGCCATCTCGCTCACCTACGAGCACGGACGGCTCGTGCGCGCCGTGACCCGCGGCGACGGCGTCGAGGGCGACGACGTGACGGCCAATGTCCGCACCGTGCGCACGGTGCCCCTGCGCCTGCGGGGCACGGACTGGCCCGACCTCTTCGAAATCCGCGGCGAGATCCTGATGCCCTACGCCTCGTTCGACCGCCTCAACGCCGAGCGCGAGGCCAACGGCGAGCAGCTCTTCGCCAACCCCCGCAACGCCGCCGCCGGGACGCTCAAGCAGCAGTCGTCGGCCGTGGTGGCCCGGCGCGGACTGGACTGCACGCTCTACCAGCTGGCGGGCGACGAGCTGCCCTTCACGAGCCATTGGGAGAGCCTCGAAAAGGCCCGCCAGTGGGGGTTCAAGGTCTCGGACGCGGCGCGCATCTGCCGCAGCGTCGCCGAGATCGACGCATTTATCGAGCACTGGGACGCCGCACGGCGCCGCCTGCCCTTCCCGACGGACGGCGTGGTGATCAAGGTCAACGACTTCGCCGTCCGGCGCCAGCTGGGATTCACGGCCAAGGCCCCCAAGTGGGCCGTGGCCTACAAGTTCAAGGCCGAACGGGCCGCCACGCGGCTCGACAGCGTGTCGTTCCAGGTAGGACGCACCGGGGCTATCACGCCCGTCGCCAACCTCGAACCGGTGCTGCTGGCCGGAACCACCGTGCGGCGCGCGACGCTGCACAACGCCGAGCAGATGGCCCAGCTGGACATCCGCCCGGGCGACACGGTCTACGTCGAGAAGGGCGGCGAGATCATCCCGAAGATCATCGGCGTGGACCTCGCGCAGCGCCCGGCCGACAGCCGTCCGTTCGAGTACATCACCGTATGCCCCGAATGCGGGACGCCGCTGGTGCGCTACGAAGGCGAGGCCAAGCACTACTGCCCCAACCAGAGCGGATGCCGGCCCCAGATCATCGGGCGCATCATCCACTTCATCCGCCGCAAGGCCCTCGACATCGAGGGGCTGGGCGAGGAGACCGTCGAACTGCTCTACGAAAACGGACTCGTGCGCGACGTGGCGGACCTCTACGACCTGCGGGCCGAACAGCTGGCCCCCCTGCCCCGGCTGGGCGAGAAGTCGGCCGACAACATCATCCGCTCGGTGGAACGCTCGAAGGCGGTTCCCTTCCAGCGCGTGCTGTTCGGGCTGGGAATCCGCTTCGTGGGCGAGACCACGGCCAAATACCTCGCCGAGCATTTCCGCTCGCTGGACGCCGTGATGCGGGCCACGCGCGAGGAGCTGGTCGAGGCCGACGAGGTGGGCGGACGCATCGCCGACGCCATCATCGAATACTTCGCCGAGGAGGACAACCTGCGGATCATCCGCCGCCTGCGCGCCGCGGGGCTGCAATTCGAAGCCGAGGCGCGCCGCCTGGCGTCGGAGGCGCTGGCGGGCCGGAGTTTCGTGGTCTCGGGCAAGTTCACGCGGAGCCGCGACGAAATGAAGGAGCTGATCGAACTGCACGGGGGCCGGAACCTCGCGGCGGTGTCGGGCAGCGTCGACTACCTCGTGGCGGGCGACAAGATGGGCCCGGCGAAGCTGAAGAAGGCCGAGAAGCTGGGTGTAAGGATCATCTCCGAGGAGGAGTTCATCGCCATGATCGAAGGCGGAGGCCCGGTGGAAAAGGCCGCACAACAGGAATTATTCTGACAGGCGCAAGACGCCTGCTTTGAGGACTGACGCAAAACGACAACAGATAAAACGACAATCAGAGACATTATGCTACGACACAAACTTTCCGGCGTGGGCGCCGCGATGATCACCCCTTTCACGGCAGACGGCCGCGTCGACTACAAGGCGCTGGCCCGCATGATCGACTACGTGATCGACGGCGGCGTGGACTACATCGTCGCACTCGGCACCACGGCCGAGACCCCCACGCTCTACATGCCCGAACGCGCCGTGATCGCCATGTTCATCACCAACCAGATCGCAGGCCGCGTGCCGCTGGTGATGGGCTGCGGCGGCAACTCCACCTCGGAGGTGCTGGACCAGCTGCGCGAATTCGACCTGCGGGGCGCCGACGCCATTTTGAGCGTGACGCCCTATTACAACAAACCTTCGCAGGAGGGTCTCTATCAGCATTTCCGCACCGTCTCGGAGCATTCGCCCCTGCCGGTGATCCTCTACAACATCCCGGGCCGCTCGGGCGTCAACATGACCGCCGAGACCACGCTCCGCTGCGCCGCCGACTTCCGCAACGTCATCGGCATCAAGGAGGCGTCGGGCGACATCGGGCAGATGCAGCGCATCCTGGACAACCGTCCCGAGGGATTTCTCGTGCTGTCGGGCGACGACGGCATGGCCATCGAGCTGATGCGCCGCGGAGGCGACGGCGTGATCTCCGTGGCGGCGAACGCCTTCCCGCAACGGTTCATGGAGTGCGTGAACCATGCCAAGGCGGGCGACTTCGACGCAGCGGAAAAGGCTTATGCCGCGCTGGACGAAGCCGTGCACGCGCTCTTCGAGGAGGGCAACCCCGTGGGCGTGAAATGCGCCCTCTCGGTGATGGGACGCATCGGCGACACGATGCGCCTGCCGCTGGTCGCCGGATCGGGAAAACTCCGCGCGAAGTTCGAAGAGCTGATCGCCAGATACGATTTGCGCTGATTTTGCGTTTGTACCGGAAACGACCGCTATGAAACGATTGCTGCTTCTCTCACTGCTGGTTCCGGCGCTGGCCGCCGCCGGAGTCCCCGACGAGGACATGATCCTCGACCGGACGATGGACGCCCAGTCCGCGTTCTACTACCCCGCGCTGATGATGCGCTACAACGCGGGCGACGAGACGCTGACCGACGAGGATTACCACTACCTCTACTACGGATACGCCTACCGCGACGAATACAAGCCGCTGGCCGTGAACCCCGATCTGGACAAAATGCTGATGCTGGCCTCGGGCATCGACCCCGACAAACCCGACAGGGCCACGCTGGAAACGATGGTCTCGGTGGGAAACGACGCCCTGAAACGCGATCCGTTCAGCCCCAAAATCCTCAACCTCATGTCGTTCGCCTACGGTGCGCTGGGCGACAAGGAGCAGGAAAAAGCCTGGTCGGACCGCATGAACGGCGTCATCCGCACGATCCTCGGCTCGGGCGACGGATTCACGCAGAAGACCCCGCGCCATGTGCTGATGTTCGACCACGCGCTCGACGTGCTGGCCGCCGAAGGGCTTTCGTTCGGCAAGGCGCGCATCGTCAGCCGCACGGTGGAGTTCGTGCCGCTGGTCGTTCCCTATGTGGTCGAGGGCAAGAAGCGCAAGGGATTCTATTTCGATTTCAGCCGCGTCTACTGGAACAAACCCGAGGGTTACACCTACCAGCGCGACCGCACGTGGCAGTTCAACAACCTCAAACCCCGCACCTATAAATGATCCGCATTCTCCGGCATACGCTCTGCCTCGTCCTGCTGCTGACGCTCGCGGCCTGCGAAAAAGACCGCGAGCCGCGAATCGAGGTCTCGACGGGAGAGATTCACCTCCCGGGCGACGCTTCGTCCGGAACGACGTTCACCGTGTCGGCCGAAGAACCGTGGACGCTGTCGTATACCGGCGAGGGATTCGCCGTGACGCCGGACGGCGGCGCCCGCGGGGAGACGACGGTCACGGTGACCGCCTCCGAACCCAACTCCGCCAAGGCGCGCCGGAAGCTGGGCACGATAACCGTCCGCCACCCCGCCAACAAGGACGGCTATCCGGTCGAGGTCTACCAGCGGCCCGCCGTGGCGACGCAGACCCTTCTGCTGTACATGCCCGGACGAAGCCTGATCGACTATTACGAGCGCAACATCGAGGGCGTCAGTGCGGCCGTGACGAACCAAATCCCGGGCGACGGGCGCATTCTGGTCTGCTATCAGCCCGAGAAGCATGCGTCGGCCGTCCTGCAGGAGATCCGTTACGACCCGGCGACGGAACGGTGCGAACGAACGACGCTCAAAACCTACGACGGCTTCAACGCCGGAAACCCCGAAAAGGTGCGGCAGCTGTTCGCCGATGCCGCGGAGCTGGCTCCGGCCCAAAACTACGGGCTGATCATCGGCTGCCACGGCAAGGCGTGGATTCCGGTCGCCAGCGGCTCGCTCTCCTACTCGATGCGGCGTTCCGCCGAGGACGACCTATGGGCCGCGCCCCCGGGGGCCAAGCAGACCCGTTCGTTCGGCGACAAGGGCTACGAACTGAACATCACGGAGCTGAAGGAGGCGCTCGAAGCGCAGCAGTTCCGTTTCGACTACCTGATCTTCGACGACTGCTTCATGGCCAACATCGAAACGCTCTACGACCTGCGTTCGGTCATCGGCTACATCGTGGCGTCGCCCTGCGAGGTCATGAGCGACGGATTCCCCTATGACCGGATCGTCCCCCACCTGTTCGAAACGGGACCGGTCGCGGACCGGCTCGCGGAAACCTGCCGGGAGTTCTGGAACCTCTACGAAAACGAATACCAGAGCACGACCTGGAAAGAGCAGTCGGGCTGCATCTCACTGGCCGTCACGTCGCAGCTGGACGCGCTGGCGGAGGTGATGCGCCGCATCAACGAAAAAGGCAAACAGCCGTTCGAACTCTCGCAGCTCCAGTACTACGAGGGACTGATGACACACCTTTTCTACGACTTGGGGCATTACGTCGAATTGAGCTGCGGCGACCCGGCGCTCGTCGAGGAATTCACGACGCAACTCGACCGGGCATTTCCCCCCGAAAGCCGTCTGTGCACGAAGCAGTTCTATTCCCAATACAACAACGGGTCGAACCCCGTGCATTTCTATACGGGTGTCTCCGTGAGCGAGCCTTCGACGAAGTACGTCGCCGAAAACCGGATGACGAACTGGTATCGGGACACGCATTAAATGAAATGAAAAGAGCGATTCTCACGAATCGCTCTTTTCATTTATGCATACAGCCCGGACTTTCTATTCATACTGCCCGGACTTCAGCCGCTCCACCTCCTCGCGGGTCAGGAACCGCCACGCTCCGCGCTTGAGGTTCTTCTTCGTGAGACCCGCATAGTAAACGCGGTCGAGTTTGGTCACGGTGTAACCCAGGAACTCGAAAATACGGCGCACGATGCGGTTGCGGCCCGAGTGGATCTCGATGCCCACCTCCTGCTTGTTCTCCTTGACGTAGGAAATCTCGTCGGCGAAGATCTCGCCGTCTTCGAGCGTGACGCCCTCGGCGATGCGGTCCATGTCGGCGCGCGTCAGGGGTTTGTCGAGCGTCACCTGGTAGATTTTCTTCTTCTTGTAGGAAGGGTGCGTCAACTGCTTCGTAAGGTCGCCGTCGTTGGTGAACAACAGCAGCCCGAGGCTGTTCTTGTCGAGACGTCCCACCGGGTAGATGCGCTCCGTGCAGGCGCCCGAGACCAGCTCCATGACCGTCTTTCCGGCATGGGGATCGTCGAGCGAAGTGACGTAGCCCTTGGGCTTGTTCAGCACCAGGTAGACCTTCTTCTCGCCCTGCACCGGCTCGTCGTTGAACCGCACTTCGTCGGTCGGCAGCACCTTGGTTCCCAGTTCGGTGACGATCTTGCCGTTGACCGAAACGACGCCCGCCGTGATGAAATCGTCGGCCTCGCGGCGCGAGCAGATACCCGACTGGGCGATGAAGCGGTTCAGGCGCATCTCGCCCGTCTGCTTCTCGGGATTGAATTTCGGATACGACGCCGGTTTGTCGTCGTGTTTCTTATAGGCAGGTTTGAACGGTTTGTCGACGAACTTCCGGTCGCCGAATTTCTTATCCCCGAATTTTTTCTCGCCGAACTTCTTCTCGCCGAACTTCTTCTCGCCGTAGGGCTTGTCGCCGAACTTCTTGGGTCCGAATTTCTTCTCGCCGTAGGCCGGCTTGTCGCCGTAACTGCGGCGCGGACGCTCCTCGTCGCTGCGGTGACGGTCACCGTCGTAGCGGGGTTTGTCGCCGAAGGAACGCCGCGGACGGTCGTCGTCCTGACGCTGACGGTCGCCATACGAACGCGGCTTATCGTCGTACTGACGCTGACGGTCGCCATAGGGACGCGGGCGGTCGTCATACGAACGGCGCGGGCGGTCGCCCTCCCCGCGGGATTTGTCGCCGTAGTGCGGCTTCTCGAAGACCGGACGGTTGTCGGCCGTGAAATGGGGGTTATACGAAGCCCGGCGTTCGGGCCTGTTTTCAAAGGAGGGTTGCTCCGAATCGGCGGCATCACGCTGCAAACGCGGGCGACGCTCGACACGCTCCGCCGTAGCCACTACGGTGCGCTTGCGTTTGTCGCGTCCGAAGCGTTCGAGCACCGGGGTCGAGTCGTTTTTAGGATCTTTCATTTTCTATTCGTCTAATAAATTATCGGGGGCAGGGACCGGAACGTGCCGACCGGGTTCACGCGCGTGATACCGGACGCAGCCCGTCCGAGCCGGTTTCCACCCGGCAAAGGTAATCCATTTTTCCGGATTATAACACATAACGTGCCCGATTTCAACCGTTTTGGGAATAATTGCGCCGGAAGGCGACAAAACGCCTGCTTTTGCCGTATCTTTGCCGAAAAATAACTCCCCGACGACCGGCGGCATTCCGGCAGAAGCCCCGCGCCGCCCGGCATCGGCTGCGACACCCGATCCTGCGTTATGAACATGAACCGCGAAATACTGCGCATTGCGCTCCCCAATATCGTCTCGAACATCACCGTGCCGCTCATGGGCATCGTATCGACCGCCATCGCCGGACACTGGGGAGCCGACTCCGCCGCCACGATCGGCGCGCTGGCCATCGGCGTCTCGATCTTCAACTTCATCTACTGGAACTGCTCGTTCGTGCGCATGGGAACCAGCGGGCTGACGGCCCAGGCGTTCGGCGCGGGCGACTTCCGCGAGTGCACCAACATGCTGGCCCGCGCGCTGTCGGTGTCGGCGGTGATGGGTGTGCTGATGATCCTGCTCCAATACCCCGTGGGAGAACTGGCCCTCTGGGCCATGAACGGCAGCGAAATGACCCGCGACTACTTCTACGCCCGCATCTGGGCCGTGCCGGCGGGCATCGTGCTCTTCGGGTTCAACGGCTGGTTCACGGGGATGCAGAACGCCATATTCCCCATGCTGACGGCCGTCACGGTCAACATCGTGCACATCCTTTGCAGCCTCTGGTTCGCCTTCGGGATGGATATGGGCATCGTGGGCATCGCCTACGCCTCGGTGATCGCCCAATGGACCGGCGTGGCGCTCTCGGCGCTGCTGCTCGCCGCCAAATACCGTCCGATCCTCACCGGGATCGACTGGTCGGAGGTGCTGGACCTCAAACCGCTGAAGACGTTCTTCATCATCAACCGCGACATCATCCTGCGCACGTTCTGCATCGTCGCGGTCTACACCTTCTTCACCGGGGCGTCGGCACGCATGGACGACCCCGCGCTGCTGGCCGTGAACACCCTGCTGCTGCAACTCTTCACGCTCTTTTCCTACATGAACGACGGCTTCGCCTACGCCGCCGAGGCGCTCACGGGACGCTTCATCGGGGCGCGCGACAGCGTGTCGCTGCGCGACTGCCTGCGGAGGTGCATCGCCTGGGGAACGCTCGTATCGGTGGTCTTCGTGGGGATTTATCTCGTCTGGTGGCGCGACCTGGTGGGCGTGTTCGTAGACCACTCGGCGCCCAACGCCGGGGTGATCGAGGAGCTGGCGGGACGCTACATCGTCTGGATCATCCTCATCCCGATCGCCTCGGCCATGCCCTTCATCATGGACGGCATCATGGTCGGAGCCACCGAAACGCGCGTCATGCGCGACTCGATGTTCTGGGCCACGGCGGCCTATTTCGCCATTTACTACGCCTGCTACCCGCTGATCGGCAACAATGCCCTGTGGCTGGCCTTCACGCTCTACATGTTCCTGCGCGGAGTGATCCAGTTCTTTATGACCCGCAGGCTGAAAACCATCTACGACAAGATCGCATAGGACCCGGACAACCGCCAGTCGCGCCACCCCTCGGGACGGATCGCCGCGGGAAATTCGCACTCCAGCCACACGGTGCGGGCCGTCGATTTCCACGGACGCCCGAGGTAAACCCGCGTCACCCCTTCGGCCGCCGTCACACGGCAGCAGGAGAAGACGAATCCGTATTCGTTGCGCTCGGTGGTCGAAGCGGCCGTGATGAAACTGTCGGCCTTGCAATGGATCGTCGAACACTCGAACAGCACGATCGAAGGGCCGAAAATGAAGTCGGTGGTTCCCTCGATATAACAATTCTCGACATGTACGCGCGAAACGTAGCCGCGAGCAAAGAAGGTGTCCTGATCGCCGATGAGCGCACAATGATACAGATGGATGCGGTCACCGCGGGTTTCGAGCGCCACGGCCTGCCCTACCCTTGCGGCATCGTTCTCGACGGTCAGGCAATCCAGACAGACATCGTCGGCCTGAACAGACATCGTATAGCTGTCGTAGGTGGTCAGCTCGCGGCCGTCGACGATTTACCGGCATAGTTGCCCCAGACGATGCGGGTTTCAGCCATTTCATCGCCCTGAATCCGGACCTTGTCCTTGTAGACGTCGAGCGTCACCTTCCCGCGATAGACGCCGGGCATAATCCGCACCGTGCGCCACTCCGCAGGCTTCGACGGCAGGGCGTCGAAACACGCCTGAATGGTCCGGAAATCCCCGCCGCCGTTGCAGTCGACGGTATAGACCTTCTCTGCCGAGGCGACGAACGAGGACAAGAGAAGGATCGTTATGATTACAGCGGATTTCATCATAGGTTCGGTGAACGCAATTACACGCTACAACGTCACCCCCGTCTTGAAGATGGCGATCTCCTTGAAACCCGTCTCCTCGTGCTTGAGACGCTCGCCGCCGGCCGTGGCCAGCACCTTGCCGATGAAACGCTCCAGCACGGCCTGCGGCTCCTCGTCCTCGACCAGCGTACCGGCGTTGAAGTCGATCCAGTTGGCCTTGAACTCCGCGAGCTGCGTGTTGGTCGAAATCTTCATCGTGGGCACGAACGACCCGAAAGGCGTGCCGCGTCCCGTGGTGAAGAGCACCAGCTGGCAGCCCGAGAGAGCCAGCGCCGAAGCGGCCACCAAGTCGTTGCCCGGAGCCTGCAAGAGGTTCAATCCCGGCTTCGTGACGGGCTGTGCGTAGGTCAGCACGTCGACGACGGGCTGCGCTCCGCCCTTCTGCACGCAGCCGAGCGATTTCTCCTCAAGGGTCGTGATGCCGCCCTTCTTGTTGCCCGGCGAGGGATTTTCATAAATCGGCTGGTCGAACCGGCGGAAATAGCGTTTGAAATCGTTGATCAGCGAGACCGTTCCGTCGAAAACCCGGCGGTCTGCGGCGCGGTCCATCAGGATCGTCTCGGCGCCGAACATCTCGGGAACCTCCGTCAGCACCGTCGTGCCGCCCTGCGCGATCAGCCAGTCGGAAAACAGCCCCACCAGCGGATTGGCCGTGATGCCCGAGAAACCGTCCGAGCCGCCGCACTTCAAGCCCACCTTGAGGTAAGCGAGCGGAAGCGGCTGACGCTTATCGGCTTTGGTCTTTTCCACCAGCCCGCGGCAGATTTCGAATCCCGCCTCGATCTCGTCCTCGACCTCCTGGGCGACGAGGAACTTCACCCGCTCGTCGTCCCATTGGCCGATCACCTCTTTCAGGGCCGACACCTGGTTGTTCTCGCACCCGAGGCCCAGCACCAGCACGGCGCCCGCATTGGGGTGACGCACCAGCGCGGCCAGCGCCCGCTGCGTATTGGCGTGGTCGTCGCCCAGCTGCGAACAGCCGTAATTGTGGGTGTAGACCCGCACGTCGTCGAGGTGCGAGCAGTCGCACTCGCGCTTCACACGCTCCGCGATGGCCTGCGCCTGCCCGTTGACGCACCCCACCGAGGGCACGATCCACAACTCGTTGCGAATGCCCATCGTATCGTTCCCGCGCAGGTAACCCATCACCCGCACGTCGCGCTTCGGGCACCCGACATCGTAAACCTTGGGGGCATAGGTGTATTCGAGGTCGTCGCGGAGGTTGGTTTTCAGGTTGTGCGTGTGAATCCACCCGCCCTGCGGCACGTCCTGCGTGGCGTGACCGATGGGATAGCCGTACTTCACGACGTTCTCTCCCGCGGCGATGTCGCGCAGGGCGAACTTATGGCCGCGCGCAACGTCCTCGCGGAGCGTCACGGCGACGCCCTCGACATCGAGCGTCTCGCCCTCGTGCAGGTCGTCGGCCAGTGCGACGGCGACGCCCTCCGCACAGAGTTTTTCTGCAAGGGAGCGGCCGATTCTGCCGGCGGCACCGGTAACAACGGCAATCCGATGATCGAACTTCATGGCATGCTTCTCCTTGATGTTTGCCGGATTTTTCAGTTGCAGAAGGTTTCGATGTGCCAGGGGATGCTGGCGGCAACGGTTTTCATCGACCGGACCGAAGGCTGGGTGAAGGAGGCGCCTTCTTCGTAGCGGTCCACCGCGAAGGTGATCGAGACGCCGAGCTTCAGCCCGAGGTAGCGGTGGATCCGGCCGAACTTGCCGTTGCAGAGGTGAATGAACGGCGTCTTGAGCTCCCGATGGAGAAGCATGGTCGCGCGAACCGTTTCAGCGAACTCCTCGTCGGTGTCGGCGACGGTGACGATCTTCACCACATCGACGCCGCGCTGTTCGAAGGAGCGGAGCTGTTCAAGAATCGCTTCGGCGCTCATCGCCTTGTTTGGATGCGACGACATCACCACCTGGGCACCGAGGTCATGGATCTTGCTGATCAGCTGTTTCTGCTTTTCGATCGCTTCGGGGTTGCGGGTAATTTCATTGGGGGAGGGGTCGTAGAGGTCGCCCATCACGTCGATCATGGCGCCGCCGGCCTTTGCGGCGTCGAGCAGCAGCACCTGGCGGCTCTCGTCGTCGTTGGCGACCTTGTGGCGGTCGTTGCGGTAGAAGTAGAACATGAAGGGAAGGTTTACCGCGTTGATGACCCGTTCGAGCGACTCCCGGTTGCGGAATTCCGGCAGCAGGTCGCAGAGGTCGATGGCGATGGCGTCGGCTCCGTCGAACTCGGCGCTGCGCGACTGGGCGATCAGGCTTTCCGGCGTTTGACCGGACATGATTGCTGTGATTGCGGTTGCTCTGGGATTCTGGAAAAATAACCGTCTCATTTCGATACCTCCGGATGCGACAGGTTTGATTTCGTTGCCGCGGTTTTTTCCGCTTCTGCAAATAATATACGGTTGCTTTTCCGGAACGGCAATGGCAGAAAACGGCTGTTTTATTGTATTTTTCTCTTATTTCGTTTGTAATTCCGCATGAAATCCGGTATATTTTCCCCCATGTCAAACACCGAGATACATCTGCATATGCCGGAACCGTGGATGTGGTATGAAAGCATTTTATACCTAAAAAGTTACCTTACGAACATCCACCGTCATCCCGCCTGGCAGCTGACGGCGGCACTGCTGGGGGAGTTCCGGTTCCGCATTCCGGACGGGGGGGAGGCGGTGCTCCGTCCGGGGGATTGGATTTTACTCTCTCCGGAGCTGTTGCACGATGTCGGGAGCGATTCGCCGCGGTCGCGGGCGATGCAGATTTTCTTCCGCCGGTTTCCGCCCGAGCAGCTGCCGGAAGCGGCGGAGTGGTTCAATCTGCAGCGGGGAATCTTCCGGACCGGACACGCGCCGGTGGAGGAGTTCGAGCGGATCGCCCGCGCCTTTCTGAAAAAAGGCGGTGACGACGCGCCGCTGGGGCGTTCGTGGCGGAGTGTGCTCGGGCAGGAGTTCGTCGTCACGGCGCTGTCGCACATATCGAAACAGCAGGAGCGGGGAAAGAGGATTCACCCGGAGATCGTCCGGATTCTGGAATTCATGGAGCTTCACTTTTCCGAACCGCTCGGCGTGGCGGATTTCGCCGGAAAAAGCGAGTGGTCGGAAAGCCGTTTTTCCGCGATTTTCCGGCAGGAGACGGGCAGTTCGCCGATGCAGTTCTTCAACGCGGTTCGACTGGGACGGGCACAGGGATTCCTGCTGGACGGGGCGACGGTGGAGGAGGCGTCGCGCCGAAGCGGATTCTCTTCGGTGCAGTACTTCTGCCGGGTCTTCCGGAAACACACCGGCGTTTCGCCCGGCAGCTTCCGCGCCGCACCTTTCTCCCACCCGTAACGCGGGGGAAGAAGCGCGGTCAGGAGGTGATCCGATCGTAGACTGCCTTTTCCACATCGAGCGGTTCGGCTTCGGTATGACTGATGAGCTTGATCTTCTTCCATCTGCCGGACTGGAACCGCCAGAGGAAGATCATCGCATCGATGACGCAGACCAGCGAGACGAAGGTCCATACCACGTAGATGGAGGCACGGAACACCAGGGTGAGCAGGAGGGTTCCGGGGACCAGCAGTCCCCACGCGGTAAGGGAATTGAGCAGAAAGATCGCCACCGTGTCTCCGGCGCCGCGCATGGCGCCCATGAAGACGAATTTGATGCTGTCGCAGGCGTTGAACAGCGCCGCCGCGGCGAAGACGCCGACGCAGATGTTGCTGACCTCGGCGAAATCGACGCTGCTCTGCTGTGCGGGGGAGAAGAATTCCGCGAGGGTTCCGGGCAGAAGCATATAGACGAGGACGCCGCAGAAGGCGTAGACCGCGGAGATTCTCCAGGCGCGGTAGGCGGCCTGCTGGGCGATGCCGTGGCGTTGCCGGCCGATGTACTGGCCGACGACGATGGCGGTGGAGTCGGAGAGGCCGAGCAGCGGCACAAAGTAGATGTTGTTGATGGACAGGGCGATGACGCTGGCGGCGAGCGCGGCGGGGCCGAGGTGTCCGATCAGGAAGGAGACCATGGTCCAGGCGCCGACGTCGATGAAGGTCTGAAATCCGGCCGGGGCACCGAATCGGATCAGTTTCCGAATCAGTTCGGGACGAAACTCCCACCGTTTGCGGGTGGGGATCTTGCGCTGATTCTGAGCGTAAAAACAGATCATGGCGGCGGCCATGATGCAGAAACAGCAGATGCTGGTGGCGATACCGGCGCCGAAGATGCCGAAGGCGGGCAGTCCGCACTTGCCGAAGATGAAGATGTAGTCGAGAAAGATATTGAGAAGGCATCCGGAGATGTTGATGACGGCAACGGGAATGGTCCGACCCTGTCCGGAGAAGAAGGCGAAACAGGGGGCGGCCATGCAGAGGAAGACGCCGCTGGGCAGGAGGCTGGAGAAATATTCCAGTTCGCGGGAAATGAGTTCGACGGGGTGCCCGCTCCCGTGCTCTTCACCACCAACTGCATCATGCCCGTGAAGATCGGCGGAATGAGGAAGGTGATGATGACGCCGGCGGCGACGGCGAGGGTCTGCCCGGCCCAGACGGCGTGAAGGACGCTGGAGCGGTCGTTGGCTCCGTGGTACTGGGCGACCAGGGCGGAGGTGTAGTTGCAGGTGGACATGAAAAAGGCGAAGAGCGTGAAGTAGAGGATTCCGGCCGGCATGGAGGCGGCGACATCGAGGGTCGAGTTTTCCGCCAGGAACTTGCGGTCGACGAACTGCATGATGCTGTTGCTCGCGCTCATGATGACGAGCGGATAGGCGATCCGGCAGATTTCCAGATAGCCGCCGTGGCCGAAAAAATTACGTCGGCTGAACGATTTGCGTATTCCGAAGAGCTCCATTTTCATCCCTTGTCAAAATTGAAATAACGGGTAATATACACGCGCCGGAGCAGAAAGCAACCGGATTCCCCCGAAATTGCGGGCTTTTTCCGGGGGGAGAACGATTTCAGAGAACGGCGACGCTGTCGCGTTCGATGAGCCGATATTCAACCAGAACGTTTCTCTGGTGGGGGGTGCCGTTCATCAGATGTTCGAGCAGATTGAGGCTCTCCGCTGCGAGTTTGGGGAAGTTTTGCGCGAGCGTGGTCTGGCGCGGGCGCAGAAAATTGGAGACCTGTTCACTCTCCCACCCGATGATCGAGATATCCTCTGGAATCCGCTTGCCGAACTGCTGAAGAATACCCTGAATCCGGGCACCGGCGCTCTCCCCGTCGGCGGCGATAATTGCGGTGACTTTCTTGTCGAGCAACGCCCCGAGGGCGTTGTAATCGCTTTGCGTATTGTACAGTTCCACGAAGGCGGTGGATTCCAGCCGGTGTTCCCGCATGGCGGCGAGGAAGCCGGTCTGGCGGCGGACGTCCTTCCAGAATTTCGGGCTGAAATAGCGCAGAAACCCGATCCGGCGGTGTCCGCGGCTGACGAGATAATCCACCCCGAGTTTCATTCCCTGCAGCTCATCGGAGGCGACGCTGTAGACCTGATCAAGGTTGTTCGGGAGGTCGTTGAGGCAGACCAGCGGCAGCGATTTGATGCGGGGCCAGTGTTTGCCGATTCGGCCGAGAAAATCGAAGGAGAGGACGCCGTCGACCAGCGTTTCATTGAGCAGTTCGATATCTTCAAACGAAAGGATGATGGAGCGGTAACCGCGCCGGTAGATTTCCAATGTCAAAGCTTTCTGAAAGGCTGCCGTGTAGGCATCGAATCTGGGTACCTCCACCGAGGGGAGGACGACACCGATGGTCTTGCTATGGTTTCCGCTCCGGTAGCCGAGCTGCTCGGCGAGATGGATGATTCGGCTCCGGGTCTCCCGGCCCACTTTGGGCGCGCCGGAGAGCGCCCGGGAGACGGTGGCAATCGAGGTTCCGGCGGCTTCGGCAAGGTCGCGTATGGTGATGGGCTTCATTGTTCTCTCCGAGATGGTTGTGCAGATACTATACCAGAATACGGGAAAATTTCAACCATGATTTACATTTTGTTACCCTTATTTTCATCTGTTTTCCTCCAAAAATATTTTATTGTCACTGCCAAAATATCATAAATTTTCCTGCAAATAAAGCTGCATCAGATTTTGACCTTGGTATCATTGTTTTATTATATAACGAAATCAGGACATAGACAATTCATCTACGCCCTGATTTTTATTTTTATTCTTCTGTTGTATTTTTTTCCATTTCGTCTTCAAGCTTCTCTTCACGGACTTTTGCGATGCTAGCTACTTCAACATTTTCACCAACATTCATAACTTTTACTCCAGAAGTATTTCTTCCAAGAATAGAAATAGAATCTACCGCTGTACGTATGATAATTCCCTCTGTTGTGATCATCATAATCTCATTATCGTCATTCACAGCCTTCACACCTACAACATCACCTGTCTTTTCTGTGATCTTGTAGCACTTAATTCCTTTACCACCACGATGCTGTGTTGTAAACTCAGAAGTCAGTGTACGTTTACCCATACCATTTGCAGATACGATCAGTAACGCTTCTCCCTGACTGTCAAGCTGCATTCCAATAACTTCGTCATCACCTGTCAGATTGATTCCACGAACCCCCATAGAAGTTCGTCCAATACATCTGACGTCACTCTCATGGAAACGGATACACTGTCCATTCTTCGTTACAAGGAATACATCCTCATCATCTTCCGTATATTTAACTTCGATCAGCTGGTCATCATCTTTTAATGTGATTGCTGCTAATCCTGTCTTACGGATATTTGCATATTCCATGATAGATGATTTCTTAACAACACCATATTTCGTTGCCATTAACAGATATTTTCCTTCTTCGTAATCTACAAGTGGAATCACTGCTGTAATCTTCTCTCCTGGCTGTAACTGAAGCAGATTAACGATTGCACTTCCTCGTGCTGTTCTTCCACTCTCAGGAATCTCATATGCTTTCAGACGATATACACGTCCTGTATTTGTAAAGAACATGATATAGTGATGTGTCGTTGTCATAAACAGTTCTTCGATGTAATCCTCATCGATTGTCTGCATTCCCTTGATACCTTTACCACCACGATTCTGACTTTTGAAATTATCAACAGTCATTCTCTTGATATATCCAAGTTTTGTCATTGTGATCACAGTATTTTCTCTAGGGATCAGATCTTCCATGGAAATATCATCAACATCAAATCCAATCTGTGTTCTTCTTTCATCGCCATATTTGTCACGGATCAGTGCAATTTCATCTTTGATAACTCCAAGTAATTTCTTTTCATCTGCAAGAATTGCCTTCAATTCACCGATACGCTCCATCAATTCTTTGTATTCTTTTTCAAGTTTGGCACGTTCCAAACCATTCAGTGCTCTCAGACGCATATCAACGATTGCCTGTGCCTGTGCATCTGAAAGTCCAAAGCGTTCCATCAATTCAAGCTTGGCTGCCTGAATGTTCTCGGCTCCACGAATGATCTTGATCACTTCATCGATGTTATCCTGTGCGATCAGTAATCCTTCTAAGATATGCGCGCGTTCTTCCGCTTTATTTAATTCATAGCGTGTTCTTCTTGTCACAACATCTTTCTGGTGTGTCAGATAGTAATCTAGCATCTCATGTAGATTCATTGTCTTTGGCTGTCCATCAACAAGTGCCAGCATGATCACACCAAATGTATCCTGAAGCTGTGTATGTTTATATAACTGGTTCAGGATTACGTTCGCATTCGCATCACGACGAAGTTCGATGCAGATACGCATACCACTTCTGTCAGATTCATCACGAAGCTCTGTAATTCCTTCCACTTTCTTTTCTCTTACCAAAGCTGCGATCTTCTCGATCAGTCTTGCTTTGTTTACCATGTATGGAAGCTCTGTTACGATAATACGCTGCTTTCCATTTGCCATTGCCTCAATATCTGTAACAGCACGTACTTTAATCTTTCCACGGCCTGTACGGTAAGCCTGATCAATTCCAGAACGTCCAAGGATCGTCGCTCCTGTAGGAAAATCCGGTCCTTTAATAATCTCTAATAATTCTTCAATCGTTGTCTCACGATCTTCCTCAACCTGATTATCAATGATCTTAATAACTGCATTAATAACCTCTCTAAGGTTATGAGGCGGAATGTTCGTAGCCATACCAACCGCGATTCCCTGTGTACCATTCACTAATAAGTTTGGAAAACGAGAAGGTAAGACAGCTGGTTCTTTCTCTGTCTCATCAAAGTTTGGTCTGAAATCAACTGTATTCTTGTTAATATCAGCCAGAAGCTCCATAGAAATCTTACTTAATCTTGCTTCTGTATAACGCATGGCAGCTGCACCATCACCATCAACAGAACCAAAGTTTCCATGTCCATCTACCAATGGATATCTCGTGGACCATTCTTGTGCCATATTAACTAACGCACCATAGATAGAGCTGTCACCATGTGGATGATATTTACCCATTGTATCACCGACGATACGAGCGCATTTACGATGTGGTTTATCAGGTCCGTTATTTAATTCTATCATCGCATAAAGAATTCTTCTCTGTACCGGCTTCAAACCGTCACGCACATCTGGAAGAGCTCTGGAAGCGATAACGCTCATGGCATAATCAATATATGAATTCTCCATTGTTTTTTTGAGGTCAATGTCATGAACTTTATCAAAAATTGTATTCTCGTCCATTTGTTTCTCCCTTCCTAAATATCAAGATTCTGTACATATTTTGCGTTTGCTTCAATAAATTCTCGTCTTGGTTCTACCTGATCACCCATCAGTGTTGTAAATGTCAGATCGATCTCTGAAGCTGAATCTTCATCGAGGTTTACTCTTAATAAAATTCTCTTCTCAGGGTCCATGGTTGTATCCCATAACTGTTCTGCATCCATCTCTCCAAGACCTTTATAACGCTGGATCTTGTTATTGTTATCTCGTCCGATTTCCTGAAGAATGTTGTTTAATTCCTCATCACTGTAAGCATACCAGAACTTCTTATTCTTCTCTACACGGTAAAGAGGAGGCTGGGCAAGATATACATACCCTTTCTTGATCAATTCCGGCATAAAGCGGTATATGAACGTCAGAAGCAGTGTTGCGATATGTGCACCATCAACATCGGCATCTGTCATGATGATGATCTTATGGTATCTTAATTTCTCGATATCAAAATCTTCATGAATTCCTGTACCAAATGCTGTGATCATTGCCTGAATCTCTTTATTGACAAGTACTTTATCAAGCCTTGCCTTCTCAACATTTAAGATTTTACCACGAAGAGGCAGGATTGCCTGAGTTGCACGGGAACGAGCCGTCTTTGCAGAACCACCCGCAGAATCTCCCTCGACGATATAGATCTCACAGTTTTCCGGATTCTTATCTGAACAATCGGCAAGTTTTCCAGGAAGACTCATACCATCAAGTGCTGTCTTTCTTCTTGTAAGATCTCGCGCTTTTCTCGCAGCATCTCTTGCTCTCTGTGCAAGTACAGCCTTCTCACAGATTATCTTCGCAACCTGAGGATTTTGTTCTAAGAAATATTTCAACTGCTCAGATAAAATACTGTTAACTGCACCCCTCGCTTCACTATTTCCTAATTTCTGTTTTGTCTGACCTTCAAACTGAGGTTCCCCGATCTTAATACTGATAACAGAAGTCAATCCTTCACGAATATCTTCACCACTTAAATTATCTTCTTTTTCTTTCAGAAGGTTATTCTTTCTCGCATAATCATTAAACGTTGATGTCAATGCCATCTTAAATCCAGATAAATGTGTACCACCTTCCGGCGTAATGATATTATTTACAAAACTTAAGGATGTCTCATTGTAAGAATCATTATGCTGGAATGCAACTTCAACATACACACCATCTTTTTCACCCTCACAATAGATCACATCTGGATAAAGTGCTTCTTTCCCCTTGTTCAGGTAAGTCACAAATTCTTTAATACCACCTTCATAGTGGAACGTTTCAGAAACCTGTTCTTCCCCACGATCATCTGTTAAGACGATTTTTAAATTCTTTGTTAGGAAAGCTGTCTCCCTTAACCTTCTCTTCAGCGTATTATAATCAAAATCAATCGTCTCAAAAATCGTTGCATCTGGATAAAATGTAACCGTTGTTCCAGTTTTATCTGTATCTCCAAGAACTTTCAGCGGATAACATACTTTCCCTCTCTCATAACGCTGTTTGTGAATATGTCCTTCCTTGCAGACTGTAACTTCCAACCAGTCAGATAAAGCATTAACCACAGAAGATCCTACACCATGAAGACCTCCGGATACTTTATATCCTCCACCGCCAAATTTACCTCCTGCATGAAGGATCGTAAATACAACTTCAACGCTGGATACACCTTTTTTCTTATTGATCCCAACCGGAATTCCACGCCCATTATCCTCAACCGTTACAGAGCCGTCTTTGTTCAATGTTACGATGATCGTATCACAGAATCCAGCCAGAGATTCATCTACGGCATTATCTACAATTTCGTATACCAGATGATGAAGTCCTTTTTCTGATGTACTACCAATGTACATTCCGGGTCTTTTACGTACAGCTTCCAACCCTTCCAGAATCTGGATCTGATCAGCTCCATATTCTCCATTTTTTTGTGTACCCATAGTTTCCTCCTAATTTTCCTTTACAATTTTTCCTGCTTTTATCTGAAACATCCGTTGGATCGGCAGATGTTTACTAATAAATTCATCCAGACCTGTACAGGTAATGATCGTCTGCGTATCCTTGATACTCTCTAGTAAATACGTCTTACGATTACTGTCAAGTTCAGATAAAACATCATCAAGCAGCAGGATCGGTGACTCTTTCATCACTTCTCTCATCAACTGGATCTGTGCCAGCTTCAAAGAGAGCGCTGCTGTCCGCTGCTGCCCTTGGGAACCATATTTGCGGATATCAATCCCATTCACAATAAAACTGATATCATCCCTGTGCGGTCCCACTGTCGTTGTAGAGTATTTTAAATCTTTTTGTCTCTTCTTTGCAAGTTCCGTTAAATAACTATCATACCCTACATCGCGGTCATATTCCAGTAAAATTTTTTCTTTCCCGCCAGTTAATTTATTGTGAATCTTTTGACAAACTTTACCCAAATGTTTGATAAATTTTTCACGATATTTAATAACCTCTGAGCCATATTTTACGAGCTGAATATCCCATGCTTCTAATGTTTCTATCAGATTATTCTGAAAACGTATCTGTTTTAACAGATTATTTCTCTGAACTAGTATTTTATTATAATTTGTTAATTGATACAGATATAATCTTTCCATTTGGGATAATTCAATATCGAGAAATTTTCTTCTTTCACTTGGACCACTCTTTACAATCTTTAAATCTTCGGGCGAAAATAAAATTACCGGAATCTGTCCCAACAGATCACTGGATCTTCGAATCGGAATTCTGTCAATTGCCACACCTTTTGCTTTATTTTTTTTAAGATGCATATCTAACTGATGATCAATTCCCTGTTTTTCGAAATGAATTCTTATGTGAGCTTCATTCTCTTCAAACTTTATCAACTCCCGGTCCTTATTTCCACGGTGTGATTTTGTTGTCGCACTTAAATAAATTGATTCCAGAATATTGGTCTTTCCCTGGGCATTATCTCCATACAATAAATTCGTTCCACTCGCAAAATTCATGGAAAGTTCGTCATAATTTCGATAATTTTTTAATTCCAAAGATTTAATAATCATACTACTCCAAACTATTTGACGATATGAATCTCCTGACCATCAAAAGATACAACTTCGCCACCATATAATTTTTTTCCTCTTCTTGTTTCAACTTCTCCATTCACAAGAACTTCACCATCCTGAATGACAATTTTTGCCACAACTCCAGAATCTACAAGTCCAGCTGCTTTTAATGCCTGTCCAAGTTTAATAAATTCATCTTTAAGTTTAATTTCCATCTCAAAAGTCCTTTCTTAATGATTAAAATTAACCGGAAGAATCAGATAATTGTATGTTCCTGCATCATCTTTGATATAACAAGGTGCTTTCGGATTTACCAGATAAATATTGATTTCTTCATCATCGATCACTCGAAGAACATCCATCAAAAACTTTGGATTAAAGCCAATTAATAGATCTCTTCCTTCTTTTTGGATCAGAATTTCTTCTTCCATAGATCCAAAGAAAGAATTAATATTTAATTTTAATGAATGGTCAGCAATATCGATAATAATTGGTTTTTTATCAGATTCACGAATCAAAAGACTCGCTCTGTCGATACAATTTAAAAATTCTTTTTTGTTAATTGTAATCTTTGTTTCATAATCACTAGATAACATCTGGCTTATCTTATAATATTCCCCTTCCAGCAATCTTGAAACAACTCTTGTATTATCAAATTCAAATAAAATATGTTTTGAAGTTACATAAATTGAAACATTTTCATCCATTTCTCCAGAAATGATCTTCACAATTTCTTGTAAAGTTTTCCCAGGAACGACAACTTTAAACGGATCATAATGATCTTTTAATTCAATATGTCTGATGGAAATTCGATGTCCATCTAAAGATACAACACTTAATTGGTCATCTTTTACTTCAAATAATTCACCCGTCATTAATTTCGTATTTTCATTATCCGAAATCGAAAAAATTGTTTGACGAATCACTTCTTTTAAAGAAAACTGGGATAAAGTGATATTTTGATTTTTTTCAATCTCTGGTAAAGAAGGAAATTCTTCACCTTCTTGTCCCATAATCTGAAAACATGCTTTTTCACAAGTGATCGTTGCTTTGTACTGATCATCTGTTTCTATTGTTATGTCATTATCCGGTAATTTTCTAACGATTTCAGAAAAAAGTTTTGCTTCAATTGCAATTTTACCAGGCTGATGAATCTGTCCATCAATGGTAGTTTCAATTCCAAGTTCCATATCATTCGCTGTTAATTTAATATTTCCTGTACTAGCTTCAATTAAAATACATTTTAAGATGGGAAGCGTGGTGTTGTTTGATACTGCTTTGGAAACAATAGAAACAGCATGCACTAAATCAGATTTTGTACATATGATTTTCATAAATGTGTATAACTCCTTTCGGTGTCAGATTGTTGTTAAATAAATAAATAAAAGTCGTAGTAATAGTCGTAGTAGCTGTGGATTTGGGGATAACCTTAAAAAACCGCTAAGTATAAAGGGTTATAAGGGTTGATAAAATGTTTAAAACTTGATGAAAATCAGAGGATAATCATAGATTTATCAACATCACCAAAATCAGCAAAAATACTAATACACAGGATATCCACAGGTTATCCACGGAAAATGTGGATAACTATCGAAAAAATGTGGAAAAAATAAAAATTAATCCATTTTTTTGGTAATAACATCAATAACCTTGCTTAATTCAGGGTCTTTGTCTAAGTCTTTTTCAATTTTTTCAATGCCATGAATGACAGTAGAATGATCACGTTTTCCAATGATCTCACCAATCTTAACAAGAGACTGATCCGTCATTTTCTTGCATAAATACATACAAATCTGGCGTGGATAGGCGATATCATGACTTCTTTTTTTGGAAATGATATCACTTGTCTGAATATTAAAATGTTCTGCAACTGTTTGCATGATCAATTCAGGTGTAATAGCTTGTTTTGTCTTGTTGTCGATCAGATCCTGAAGGGCGATTTTTGATAATTCAAGGTCAATCGGTTTCTTATTTAATTTAGAATAAACTTTGATCTTGTTTAAGGCACCTTCCAGATCACGGATATTAGACTTGATATGGGTAGCAATATAGTCAAAAATCTCATCATCAATATAAATATTGTCTAATTCCGCACGTTTTCTAAGGATCGCAACCTTTGTTTCATAGTTTGGAGGCTGAATATCAACTGGTAGTCCCCAGCTGAAACGGCTTCGAAGTCTCTCTTCTAAAACATCCAGTTCTTTTGGAGGTTTATCAGAAGAAAGAATGATCTGTTTTTTAGAGTTATAAAGTGCATTAAAAGTATGGAAAAATTCCTGCTGAGTACTTTCTTTACCAATAACAAACTGAATATCATCGACCAATAAAACATCGATATTGCGGTATTTGCTGCGCAATTCTTCTTGTTTTTTATGTTGAATTGAATTGATGACTTCGTTTGTAAAGTCTTCACTTGTTACATACAAAACATTTAAAGAACTGTTGTGTTCAATAATATAATGTGCAATGGAGTGCATTAAATGAGTTTTTCCAAGACCAGCACCTCCATATAAAAACAGCGGATTATAGGCTTCCGCTGGAGCTTCCGCAACAGCAATACTTGCGGCATGTGCCATGCGGTTATTGTCGCCGATTACGAATGTATCAAAAGTATAGCGGGGATTTAAGTTATTATTATCATGTTCAGGTGCAGCAGCAGGAGTTTCTTGTGGTTTTTCTCCTTCTTTTTCAAGTTCGAACTCGATATCGTATTTCTTTCCTGTCAGATCAGAAATAGCAAGGGAAATATAAAAATCGTACATTTTTTTCTTGATAAACTGAATACCCCGCTCATCGTATTTTGCATCCAGAGACAGAATGATCTTATTTGACTGGACATCTTTGATATGTAATGGCTTAATCCAGGCATTGATCGCAGCACTGGAGACGTCATGCTCTTGCTCAAGCTTGACTAATACATCATCCCAAATTTTTTCAATTTCGTTTTTCATGGATAACATAAATCCCTTTCTAAATCATATTTTTATAAATGTGCATAATACGGCACTATGCATATAGTGTATAACAAAAAATTTCTTTTTTCAATCGAAAAATAAAAGTTGCCCACATATTGTGGATAAGTTGTTCCACATTATACACATGTCAAAAAACGAGAAAAAACAAAGGAATTTGACAAATACTGTGTTTATAATTCACATTTTATCACCAAGTTATACACAAGTTATCTACAAATTGTGGATAACTTGTGCGTAAAACACAATATATATGAAATTCTATAAGAAAGTGAAAAAAGCTTAGAATTTACTTGACTTTTTGGCGTTTCTCTGTCTATAATAGGAGTGATGTTTTTACGAATATATTATTCAGATATATAATCATAAAATTTTGTTAAGGAGGTGTTTTAGCATGAAAATGACATTTCAGCCAAAGAAAAGACAGAGATCTAAGGTTCATGGATTTAGAAAAAGAATGAGCACTGCAAACGGAAGAAAAGTTCTGAAGAGCAGAAGAGCAAAAGGAAGAAATAAATTATCAGCTTAGGTCGCAGTGATGTGACCTTTTCTTTTCTCTATTAATAAGGAAGAGAACCATGAAGAATTATCATTCATTAAGAAATAACAGAGAATTCCAGATGGTATATAATGAAGGAAACTCCAAAGCCAACAGGTACTTGGTCCTTTATTATAGGAAGAATGATCTAGAATATAACCGTCTGGGAATATCAGTAAGTAAAAAAGTAGGAAATAGTGTAGTCAGACACAGAACTACACGCTTAATTCGTGAAAGCTATCGTTTGAATCAGGATAATTTGAAAACAGGATATGATATGGTAGTAATTGCAAGACAAACTGCAAAAGGACAGAATTACCATACAATTGAAAGTGCATTTCTACATTTGATAGATTTGCATCATCTGAAGAAGAGTTGATTACAATTGAAGAAGATTTTAATATCCATTATCAGGTTTTACAGAAAATATTTATCGAGATTAAAGGGAAGAGGAACATGTATATATGTTCCGACTTGTTCGGAATATGCCATAGAAGCATTGGAGAAACACGGGGTTGTCAAAGGAAGTCTTTTGGCAATTTTTAGAATATTAAGATGTAATCCATTTTCAAAAGGCGGATATGACCCTGTTCCGGAAGTAAGGAAAGGAAAAAGGTGCAAAAAATGATGTTATTGGCACAAGCCCAGCAGAGCACGGGTAACGGAGGAATCTTAGCTCCGTTTGTAATTATTTTTGGTTGGATCATTCGAGCAATCTATGATGGATTAGCTGCAATGGGAATCTATAATGTCGGTTTATGTATTATTTTATTTACATTGGTTTCTAAATTGATCTTATTACCTGTTACTATGAAACAGCAGAGATCTATGAAGATCAATCAGCATATGCAGCCAGAGATTAATAAGATTACAAAAAAATATCGTAATAAAAGAGACCAGGCATCTATGATGAAACAGCAGGAAGAGATGCAGAAGGTTTATGCAAAATATGGTTCAAGTCCAACAGGTGGATGTTTACCAACATTAATTCAGTTTCCGATCATCATGGCACTGTATTATGTAATTCGTGGAGTTAATACTTATATTCCTCAGATCGCAAGAGATGCACAATTTAAACCAAACTTATTCTTAGGTATGGATTTAAATTCAGCACCAGGATTCAGATTAACACCATTATTGATCATTCCAGTATTATCTTTTATCTTCCAGTTCTTAAGTGCAAAGACATCTATGTCTACAACACAAATGGATGACAGCACACCAGGAGCAGGAATGACAAAAAGTATGATGTACACAATGCCTTTAATGTCATTTGTAATGTGTATTTCATTACCGATCGGTATCGGTCTTTACTGGTCAGCAAGTGCATTATTCCAGTATATCCAGCAGGTCGCTTTTAATTATCATTATGATCATGCTGATATGGATAAGATTATTGAAAAGAGCCGTGAGAAGGCTGCAAAGAAGAAAAAGAAAAAAGGACCGTCTCTATATGAAAAGATGTTAGGAATGCAAGCAGAACAGCAGGGACAGCAAGGAGCAGATTCTAATATCAAGAAGAGTGCAAACCTGAAATCAACACAGAATATTGAATATTCAGGAAATTCTAAAGGAGGAATTGCTTCAAAAGCAAATGCACTCAATAAAAACAAGGGAGGTAAATAAGGATGTCAGCAAAGAGATTTACTGGTAAAACTGAATCTGATGCAGTTATGAATGCTGCAATGGAGTTAGGAATTCCAAGTACAGACCTCAAGTATACAGTGATCGATTCAGGTAGTAATGGATTTTTAGGGTTATTTAAGAAACCTGTGATCATTGAAATTAAAGAAGAAGAAAAAGAGACAGAAGTTATGAAGTCTCAGACAATAGAAAAGGAACAACCAAAGAAAAAAGCTGAGAAAAAGCCATCAAAGAAGGTCGATGAGAAATCAAATCGTCAGCCTAAGAAGAGTCCAAAGGTGAAAGATGAAGTTCCTGTAAAGGAACCAAGAAAAAATAAGACACCAGAAAACATTGATCAGATCGTCAAAGATACAGAGAAGTATTTAGATGAAGTATTAAGAGCAATGGGACTTGATCCAAAGTTGAATCTTTACTATAACCGCAGAGATAACGTATTAAACATCAATGTATCTGGAGAGAAGATGGGTGCATTGATCGGTAAGCATGGACAGACACTGGATGCCCTGCAGTATCTTATAAGTCTTTATGTGAATAAAGAAAGCGATTCTTTTGTAAAGATCAAGCTTGATACAGAAAATTATAGAGAAAGAAGACAGCAGACTTTAGAGAAATTAGCTGGAAGCATTGCTTATAAAGTAAAGAAGAATAAGAAACCTATTTACTTAGAACCAATGAATCCAAATGAGCGTAGAATCATCCATTCTGCATTGCAGAGAGATCCAGAAGTGATCACAAAGAGCGAAGGTAAGGATCCTTATCGTAAAGTTGTTGTTATGCTTAAAAAATAAGATATAGGGCTGCCTTAATTTAGGCAGCCCTTTTTTGAGGTATATTATATGAAATCAAATACGATTGCAGCAATTGCCACTCCAATGACTAACAGTGGGATTGGAATTATCAGGATCAGTGGAGATGAGGCACTTGATATTATTGAAAAAGTATTTAAACCGAAGAAAAAAGATAAGAAGATCAAAGATGTAAAGACATATACGGCACATTATGGACATGTCTATGATGGAAGCACATTGCTAGATGAATGTATTGTATTAGTTATGAAAGGACCTCATTCTTATACAGCAGAAGATGTTGTTGAGATTAACTGCCACGGTGGTGTGGTTGTTATGAAGAAGGTTTTGGAAGCAGTATTTAAGGCAGGAGCAACGCCAGCTGAGCCGGGAGAATTTACAAAGAGAGCATTTTTGAATGGAAGGATCGATCTTTCTGAGGCTGAAGCAGTTATGGATCTAATTCAGTCAAAGAATGAATTTGCAATGAGTACATCTTTAAAGCAGTTAGAGGGTGCGTTAGGAAAGAAGATCACAGAGATTCGAAAACAGATCATTCACAGTGTGGCGTTTATTGAATCTGCATTAGATGATCCGGAACATTACAGTGTGGACGGATTTTCAGATGAATTGAAAGATCAAGTCGAAGTGATCATAAATCAGTTAAATGAGTTTTTGGAGAATGCTGATAATGGAAGAATTCTGAAAGAGGGAATTCAGACAGTTATCGTTGGGAAACCGAATGCTGGAAAATCATCTGTGTTAAATGTATTACTTGGAGAAGAACGAGCGATCGTCACAGATATTGCAGGAACAACAAGAGATACGTTAGAAGAATCTATTCAGATTAAAGGGATTCCGTTGAATATCATTGACACAGCAGGAATCAGAGATACGAATGATCTTATTGAGAAGATCGGTGTGGATAAAGCAAAAGATTTGTTGACAAAAGCGGATCTTGTATTATATGTTGTGGATACTTCAGATCCATTAACAAAAGATGATGAAGAGATTATGGAGCTGATTGAAGATAAGCAGACGATCGTATTATTAAACAAAGCAGATCTTGATCAGGTGGTGAAGGTATCAGATCTCAAAGAAAAAGGATTTGAGCAGATTGTGCAGATTTCAGCCAAAGAGCAGACTGGAATTGAAGAATTGTATCAGCTGATCCAGGATATTTTCTTTGAAGGACATGTATCCTTTAATGATGAGATTTATTTGACGAACATGAGACATAAAACAGAAGTAAGTGAAGCTTTAAAGAGTCTTGCTATGGTGTTGCAGAGTATTGAAGATGGAATGCCGGAAGACTTCTTCTCCATTGATCTTTTGGATGCATATGAGCATTTAGGATTTATCACAGGAGAATCTGTGGGAGAAGATCTGGTAAATGAGATTTTTGCAGAATTTTGTATGGGTAAATAAAGATGAATAATTTAGAAGAAAAATATGATATTATTGTTGTAGGTGCAGGTCATGCCGGATGCGAAGCTGCACTTGCAGCAGCCAGAATGGGATTTGAAACGATTTGTTTTACAGTAAGCATGGATAGTGTTGCATTGATGCCATGTAATCCAAATATTGGAGGAAGTTCCAAAGGACATCTGGTAAAAGAAATTGATGCATTGGGCGGTGAGATGGGTAAAAATATTGATAAGACTTATCTACAGTCTAAGATGTTGAATAAATCTAAAGGGCCGGCAGTGCATTCTTTAAGAGCACAGGCAGATAAGAAGATGTATTCTATTTCCATGACACAGGTGATGGGAAATACACCAAATCTTACACTTCGTCAGGGCGAAGTTACAGAGATTCTTGTTGAAGATGGGAAAATCAAAGGTGTTAAGACATATTCAGGAGCTGTTTACTATGCAAAAGCTGTTGTCTTAACGACAGGAACATATTTAAAGGCGCGCTGTATTTATGGAGAAGTCAGCAATCATACAGGACCAAATGGACTTCAGGCAGCAAATTATCTGACAGATTCCTTGAAGAGTAATGGAATCTCTATGAGACGATTTAAGACAGGTACACCAGCCAGAATTGATAAGAATACGATTGATTTTTCTAAGATGGCAGAACAGTTTGGAGACGAGAGAATTGTTCCATTTAGTTTTACAAATAAGGAAGAAGATATTAAGAGAGATCAGATTTCTTGTTGGTTAACTTATACGACGGAAGAAACACATGAGATCATTAAAGAAAATATTCATAGATCACCGTTATTTTCTGGTGCAATTGAAGGAACAGGACCTAGATACTGCCCATCGATCGAAGATAAGATCGTGAAATTCCCAGATAAGAATAGACATCAGGTATTTATTGAGCCAGAGGGCGAGTACACGAATGAGATGTATGTTGGTGGTATGTCAAGCTCGTTGCCGGAAGATGTACAGTATAAGATGTATCACAGTGTGCCAGGATTAGAGAATGCTAAGATCGTGAGAAATGCTTATGCAATTGAATATGATTGTATTGATGCGACACAGCTAAAAGCTTCATTGGAATTTAAAGAGATTGACGGGCTATTTTCTGGTGGGCAGTTTAATGGAAGTTCAGGATATGAAGAGGCAGCAGCACAAGGTCTGATGGCAGGTATCAATGCAGCACGCAAACTGCAAGAAAAAGATCCAATTATTTTAGATCGTTCACAGGCTTATATTGGAGTTTTGATCGACGATCTGGTAACAAAAGAAACACAGGAACCATATCGTATGATGACATCAAGAGCAGAATATCGATTGTTGCTTCGTCAGGATAATGCCGATCTTCGTCTGACCAAGATCGGATATGAAGCAGGACTGATCAGTCAGGAAAGATATGATAAATTATTAGTAAAAGAACAGCAGATCGAAGATGAGATGAAACGACTAGAGGATATTAATGTGGGTGCGTCTAAAAATGTGCAGTCATTACTTGAAGAGCTTGGAAGTACAACATTAAAATCATCTGCTAAAATGACAGAACTGATCCGTCGACCAGAGCTTACTTATATGGATCTGGCACCGATCGATCCAGAGAGACCAGAGTATGATCTGGATGTTCAAGAACAGGTAAATATTAATATTAAATATGAAGGATATATCAAACGCCAGCTGTCACAGGTAAAACAGTTTAAGAAGATGGAAAAGAAGAGAATTACGGAAGATATTGATTACGAAGATGTTGGAAGCTTACGAATTGAAGCGAAACAGAAGTTATCAAAGATCCGCCCATCTTCCATCGGACAGGCATCTAGAATTTCAGGAGTATCACCAGCGGATATTTCTGTATTACTGATTTATCTGGAACAGATGCACCACAGGAGATAATAGATGGAGAGATTAAGAGAAAAAGCAGCTGCATTTGGAATTGAATTGAGTGATCATCAGTTAGAGCAGTTTGAGACATACTATGAGATGCTTGTTGAGAAGAATAAAGTGATGAATCTGACAGCAATCACGGAGAAGAATGAAGTGATCGATAAACACTTTGCTGATAGTCTTGCATTGATCAAGAGTGGAGTTTCTTTAACTGGTCAAAAAATTCTTGATATTGGAACAGGTGCGGGATTTCCAGGAATTCCATTAAAGATCGCATTTCCAGAATTAGAGATCGTGTTGCTGGATTCTTTAAATAAGCGTATTAAATTCTTAAATGAAGTGATAGAAGCACTTGGACTTGAAAAGATTACAGCAATTCATGGAAGAGCAGAAGATTTTGCAAAACAAAAGGAATATAGAGAACAATTTGATTATGTTGTTTCAAGGGCTGTTGCCAATCTGACAGTTTTATCAGAATATTGTCTTCCTTATGTAAAAGAGGATGGATATTTTCTGCCATATAAATCAGGAGATATTAAAGAGGAAGCAGCAAATTCAAAGAAAGCAGTGAAAATTTTAGGCGGCAGCATTGAGGATATTATTTCTTTTGAGATTCCGGATACGGATATGGCGAGAACGATCTTAAAGATTCATAAGACAAAAGCAACACCAAAACGTTTTCCGAGAAAAGCAGGATTGCCGACAAAAGAACCGATTTGTTAGAAGTTTATACTTTCATTTCTTTTCCTTATCGTTTATGATAAAAAGAAAGTGGGAAAATTATGGAAAAAAACAAAGATAAAAGTCACCTGATCGATCAGTTATATGACTATTTGGAAGAACAGATTCAGGAATTGAAAACTGATCGAAATCAACTGAATCATAAGATGCAGGATATGATTCAGGAGAAGAATGAAAAAGAAGGTGCGATCAATAATCAGCAGAAGATCTATCAGATCCGAAAGGTATTTTCTCCGCTTCCACTGGAGATCGAGGAGGAGAAGCAGCCTGTTTCTGAGGATATGATTCAGATTGAGAAAGAGATTCATGAATTTCAGATGATCCTGCGTGAAAAAGAAGAAAAGATAACAAAATTACATGATTACCAGAAGGGACTGGAAGAGACTTGCCTTTTTGCAGAAGAATTTGTGGAAAGGGAAGATCAGAAAATATTGTTTGTTCCAGCATTTGAACAGTTGATGGGATATGTCAAGAAACTTTATCCAACACAACGTATCAATTATCAGGATTCATCAGAGAGTTCAAAAGTATGCATGACATTTTCATTTTTAAAAGGT
>OOIG01000192.1_pt1 | contig 55070 bp, 71 predicted proteins | sample 1692091 | NCBI WGS metagenome assembly OOIG01 (sample SAMN06348188, study PRJEB24527) | human gut metagenome | biome: human gut; feature: ankylosing spondylitis patient; material: feces | host: Homo sapiens | place: China | collected 2015-10 | reverse complement strand
GCATCTGCAGGATATACTGCTTATTTAATTGTCCGCAGGTAAATGAGCCGGATGCGTAAGCTTACTTGCGGTTTTCAAGAACTTAGTTTAAGTGTACTTGAAATATGGGGGAATGTCAAGGTAGTGGATAGAACGCCTTTACTCTTCCTCCGCCATCTATGCTATAATAATATGTAGAAAAACCAACGTGAGGAGCGATTATCATGAAATACGTTGCCTGTTACGGCGATTCTCTGGTGCAGGGCTTTCCCTTCGGCCCACGCTATTCCTGGACCGCTCAGGTGGAAAAGCTGACGCAGATTAAAATGCTTAACTACGGCGTCTGCGGTGACTGCTGCGATGATATCATCTACCGCATGCGCCAGTACGCGCTGCCAGAATATGTGCAGCACGTTATCTTCCTTGGCGGGGCCAACGACATTCTGCAGGGACGCCGCATTGAGGATATCAGCCGCGATTACAAGCGTGTGCTGGAGTGGTGCGAGGAAAAGCAGTACAGCCTGTGCGTAGTGCTGCCTTTCATCAGTACGGAGCAGGCGCTCAACCGTCAGTTGCTGAACCTGCGGCAGGAGGCAGAGCATATCTGCGGCGGCAAGGCTTTCCTGCTCGATTTGCAGCCTGCCATCGGCATGGACGCCGGGGCACGCTTCAAGGCCTACGTTGACGGCATTCATCCCAAATCCCAGACGTATGAGGCGATGGGAAGCTACGCTGCGCCGCTGATCTGGAAGTGGCTGAAGGAAGAAAAAGAGGCTTAGAAAAATTTTTAAAGGTGACAAGTAAAAATACTTGACAAGCATCGCTTTATGCTTTATACTTACATAGTCGACTAAATTTCGAGAGGGATAAATATGTCAGCAGAAGAAATTTTTGCGCAGCGTATGCGCTTAGGCAGGCTCTTTGATATTTACGGCGGTCTTCTGACAGCTAAGCAGAAGCAATGCCTGGGACTGTATTTCTATGACGACTTGTCTCTGAGTGAGATTTCGGAGGAGCTGGGCGTTTCGCGTCAGGCTGTCCACGACCTGCTCAAGCGTGTTGAGCAGCTGCTAGAACGTTATGAAGCATCACTGAAGGTGCTAAGCCGCGAGGAGGAGCTGCATGCTAAGCTGCAGCAGGCAATTGATTTGCTGGAAACTCCGGATGAGGCAAAAAAAGACGAGGCCGTGCAAATGCTGAAAGAGCTTTGCAGTGAAGGTAGGTAGATAGAATGGCATTTGAAAGTTTATCTGAAAGATTACAAAATGCATTAAAGATGTTCCGCGGCAACGGCAAGCTGACTGAGGAAGATTTAAAGGCTCCTATGCGCGAAGTGCGTATGGCGCTTTTAGAGGCCGACGTTAACTTCAAGGTTGTTAAGGACTTTGTAGCCAAGGTTAAAGAGCGCGCTGTTGGTGAAGCGATCGGCGAAGGCCTGAATCCGCATCAGCAGATTATCAAGATTGTTAACGAAGAGCTGATTGAGCTTTTGGGCGGTACCCAAAGCAAGCTCACTGTTGCTCCCAAACCGCCGACAGTTATCATGCTGGTTGGTCTGCAGGGCGCAGGTAAAACCACTACCGCCGGTAAGCTGGCCAACTACCTGAAGCGCAAGCACAAAAAACCGTTGCTGGTTGCAGGCGACGTTTACCGTCCTGCTGCTATTACTCAGCTACAGGTTTTGGGCGAGCAGCTGAATGTGCCGGTATTTACTTTGGGCGACAAGGTTTCTCCTGTAGAAATTGCCCAAAAGGCCATGGAAAAAGCACATAGCCTGGCATGCGATACGGTAATCATCGATACCGCAGGCCGCTTACATATAAATGAAGAGCTGATGGAGGAGCTGCGCAACATTAAAGGCGCTGTTCATCCTCAGGAAATTCTGCTGGTTGTAGATGCTATGACCGGTCAGGATGCAGTAACCGTTGCCGAGAGCTTTGACAAGGAATTGGGCATTGACGGCCTGATTGTTACCAAGCTTGATGGTGATGCCCGCGGTGGTGCGGTGCTTTCCGTAAAGGCTGTTACCGGCAAGCCGGTTAAGCTGATCGGTTTGGGCGAAAAGCTGGATGCTTTGGAGCCCTTCCATCCGGATCGTATGGCTTCCCGTATTCTGGGCATGGGCGATATCCTGACTCTGGTAGAAAAAATTCAGTCTACAACAGACCTCGCTAAGGCACTGGAGATGGAGAAAAAGCTGCGTAAGGATGAATTTACCTTAGAGCAGTTCCTGGACCAGATGCAGCAGGTTAAAAAGCTGGGTTCTCTGGAAACCATCTTAGGCTTAATCCCCGGCATGGGCGGCATCAGCCAGAAGCTGAAGGAAGCTAATGTGGACGAAAAGGAATTCGACCGCATCGAAGCAATCATCCGCTCCATGACCAAGAAGGAAAGACAAAAACCCGAAATCATCAACGGCAGCCGTCGTAAACGTATCGCTGCAGGCTGCGGCATGCGTGTACAGGATGTCAATAAGCTTCTGAAGAACTTCGAAGAAAGCAAGAAGATGATGAAGCGTATGCAGGGTATGGCAAAGTTTGCTTCCAAAGGCGGCTTCAAGCTGCCGTTTGGCAGATAATAAAGAAAGTTCCATGTTGTGAGATATTAATTTAAGGAGGTGAAAATCAACATGGCAGTTAAAATCCGTTTAAAACGTATGGGCGCTAAAAAAGCTCCTTTCTATCGTATTGTTGTTGCAGACGCTCGTTCTCCTCGTGATGGTCGTTTCATCGAATCTATCGGTTACTACGATTCCACCGTTCAACCGGCTAGCGTAAAAATCGATGCTGAGAAAGCTATCGACTGGATGAACAAAGGCGCTCAACCGACCGATACCGTTAAAAACCTGTTCAGCAAGGATGGTATCATGAAAAAATTTGCTGAAGCTAAAGCAGCAAAATAATTTGAGGGGGCGTGATCTACATGAAGGAATTGGTAGAAGTTATGGCCAAATCTCTTGTAAATGATCCCTCTGCAGTAGTAGTGGAGGAGGAGACAACCGGTACAACAACGGTGCTTCGCCTCCATGTTGCTTCTGAAGATATGGGTAAGGTTATTGGAAAACAGGGCCGCATCGCAAAAGCTATCAGAACTGTTATGAAAGCAGTAGCAACCCGTGAGAATGTGAAAGTCATTGTCGAAATTATTTGATTGAGGATGGTATATCGCTATGGATAAAATGATCGTTAGGGTTCCCGTCGCTGTTAAAGCAAAAGTTACTGAAGATTTAAAGTTGAAAATTGTTGGAGATCTCCAAAATACCATAAAGAATATGGAGCTTGATCTGGAACAATTCGAGTTCCAGGCTAAAAAAGCATTGCATCAGGCTGCCAGCGATTTGAGCGTGCTTCCGGCTTTGCGCGAACAAATTGACATCGAAAGAAATAAGCGTACTGCTGCCAAACAAGAAGCAGAGGCTAAGCTGAAAAGAGCGGAAGCTCTGGAGCTGGGCGCTGAAATTGGTCATGGTACCCTGGAGCGTACTGTAGAAATTACCGTAGGCACCAATATTGATACCCTGATGGGCGCAGAAATCCTTACTGAAGACGGTAAGGTTATCGCTTTCCGCGAATAATCCATGGAAAACCAAATAGTTATTGGCAAAATTGTCGCTCCGCACGGTGTGCGGGGCGATATTCGTATATTGCCGTTAACCGATAAGCCGGAACAATTTTTAGACCTGGATTATCTGCTGCTGCCGGACGGTCGCAAGCTGACCGTGAAAGCAGCACGCTTTCATAAAAGAATGGTGCTGGTGACTACTGCCGAAATCAAAAGCATGAACGAGTCCGAGCTGCTGCGCGGTATGGAGGTAAGCATTAACGCTGAGGACCTGCCGGAGCTGGAGGAAGGACGCTTTTACGTTGCCGACCTCATCGGCCTGCCTGTTTATGACGAGCAGGGCGAGCAAATCGGTACCTTTAAGGACGCACTGAGCACAGGCAGCAACGATGTTTATGTTATCGCTGTCCCCGGTCAGAAGGATTACCTGCTGCCGGCACTGAAGAAATATGTCAAGGAAATCAATCTGGCAGAAAAGCGCATTGTCGTGGAGCTGCCTGAGTGGGTTGAGGCAGAATGAAGTTTTTATTTGTAACCTTATTTCCCGAACAGATTGAGCAGGCTGCAAGCCACAGTATTCTGCAGCGCGCTGCCTCCAAGGGCCTGATTGAGGTGAGCTGCATCAATCCGCGCGATTTTACGCATGACGTGCATCGCACGGTGGATGATTCTCCCTTCGGCGGCGGTGCAGGCATGGTGCTGAAGCCCGAGCCGATGGTGGCTGCTATCCGCAAGGCGAAGGAGCAGCTGCCGAATGCCCGCGTTATTGCCATGTGTCCGGGAGGACGCACGCTGAAGCAGAGCATCGTCGAGGAATATGCCCACAGCGGCCAGGATTTCATCTTCGTCTGCGGTCATTACGAGGGCTTTGACGAGCGCATCTTCTATTGGGTTGATGAAAAGCTGTCTATCGGCGATTATGTGCTCACCGGCGGCGAAATGCCTGCCATTATTGTGATGGATGCAATTTCCCGCTTTATTCCTGGCGTACTGGGTAAGATTGAAAGTGCGGAGGAGGATTCCTTCAGCACCGGTCTTCTGGAATACCCGCAGTACACCCGTCCGGTGAACTTTGAGGGCATGGAGGTGCCTGAGGTGCTGCGCAGCGGCAACCATGCGCTGATTAACAGCTGGCGCCTGAAGCAGTCGCTCAAAGCAACGCTTGCTCTGCGTCCCGACCTTTTGAGTGCGGAGCAGAAGGAGCTTTTGACAGGCCGCTTGCCCTATAAAATGAAAAAATCGGAGCGCCGCTTCTATGAGGAGCTGCGTGCTGAAATCGCTGCTGAGCAGGAAAAACGCGCAAGCGCCGAGGTGAAGGAGGATGAGGCGAATGGCTGATTTATATGTTGGCCTGGTCCATTATCCTATCTACAACAAGCGCATGAACGTTATCGCCGGCGCGGTGACTAACTTTGATATCCACGATATATCGCGTACCTGCCGCACTTATAACGTGCAGGGCTATTACATCATCCATCCGCTGGAGGTCCAGAAGCAGATTATCGACAAGATACTTTCCTACTGGCAGGAGGGCTATGGCAAGGTGTATAACCCCGACCGTGCTGACGCGCTGAGCCGTGTGCTGTGGCAGCCTGATATCGCAAGTGCGGTGCAGACGATAGCAGAGCGCACAGGCAAGCAGCCTTACGTTGTCACTACGGATGCACGCATTTATCCCAACACCGTTTCCTACAGCTTTATGCGCAAGCAGCTGCAGGAGGGTGACAGACCGGTGCTGCTTTTGTTCGGCACAGGCTTTGGCATCGAGGCGGAAACTATGGCCAAATTTGATTATATTCTGGAGCCTGTTTACGGCCCGTGTGACTATAATCATCTTTGCGTGCGCAGTGCCGCAGCCATTATTCTAGACAGGCTTGCAGGCGAGCCCTGGTGGGAAAAAAATTAAAGAAAAATGCAAGAAATTATACACTTTTCTCTTGCATAAATTGGTTGTCTATGATACAATTTACGTTGTGTAATACGGACGGTCCGCTGTGGAGTTCGCACATGAACGTCTATGATTTAGGAGGAAACTATGAACATTATTGAAGTACTGGAACAAGAACAACTTCGTTCCGACATCCCTGAGTTTAAAGCAGGCGACACCGTTAAAGTTTATTGCAAAATCGTCGAGGGTACCCGCGAGCGCGTTCAGCTGTTTGAAGGCGTTGTAATTTCCCGCAGTGGCTCCGGCGTTCGTGAAAACTTCACCGTTCGTCGTATTTCTTACGGCGTTGGCGTAGAAAGAACTTTCCCGGTTCACAGCCCGCGTATTGAGAAAATTGTTGTAGCACGCGTTGGTATCGTTCGCCGTGCTAAACTGTATTATCTGCGCAAACTGACTGGTAAAGCTGCTCGTATCAGAGAAAAACGCTAATCAATCTTTGTTTATAGTAAAAGGGACTGTAGTAGTACGGTCCCTTTTATTACGTTATGAAGCATTTATGCTTTAAAATAAAGCAAATTTACAATTATGTCATAACTGAAGCTGCAATCTATGCTACAATATATCTATATTATTGTAGTTAAAAATCCGGCCTGTGCCGGCGATAGAGAGGAGGCTCATTAGTTGAGCAAGAAAAGTGAAACCTCCTGGCAGGATTCTGCCAGTGACTGGCTTGTTTCGATTATTATTGCGGTAGCACTGGCATTCTGCATCCGCACCTTTTTGGTAGAGCCTTATATGGTAGAAGGCTCCTCTATGTATCCTACTCTGGTAAACCATGAGCGTCTTGTCGTTGATAAGCTGAGCTACTTTGTTACCGACCCGAAGAAGGGCGAAATCGTAGTTTTCCGCTTCCCCAAGGATCAGACGCGTGACTTTATCAAGCGCGTTATCGCAGTTGGCGGTGACACTGTGGAGATGCAGCAGGGCAAGGTATTCGTCAACGGCAAGCAGCTGAACGAAACCTATATCTACCACAATGACCCGAAGGGCAAAAATATTTCCGATTACCGCAAGGTAGTTGTTCCCAAGGATACCATCTTTGTATTGGGTGATAACCGTAATAATTCTGAGGACAGCCGTTTTGCAGATGTTGGCTTTGTGCCGCTGAAGCTGGTTAAGGGACGTGCGCTGGTTGCCTTCTGGCCGCTGGACAAGATACGCGTGCTGAAGGCTGATACGGGTATGGGCGAATGATGCTGGAGGATTTTAAGATTCAGTGGTTCCCCGGCCATATGACCAAGGCGAAGCGCATGATGGAAAGCCAGATTAAGCTGGTTGACGTAGTGGTGGAAATGCTGGACGCACGTATTCCGCGCTCCAGTACCAACCCCATGCTGCAGGATATCCTTGGCAGCAAGCCGAAGGTTATCGCACTGAACAAGATTGATATGGCAGACAAGGCTCAGACTGATGTGTGGCTGGAAAAAATCAAGCACAGCGGTCTGCCTGTGTGCAAGATTGACTGCGCTACCGGTAAGGGCGTCAAGCAGCTTATCAGTGCAGTTCAGCTGGCTGCGAAGCCGGTGATTGATAAATGGCTGAAGAAGGGCGTGCGCAACCGTCCCGTCCGCGTTATGATTGTAGGTATTCCGAACGTCGGCAAGTCTACCCTGATTAACCGCCTCGTAGGCAAGAACAAGGTAATGGCTGCCGATAAGCCGGGTGTAACACGCGGACAGCAGTGGGTAACGATTGCCAAGGGCTTAGAGCTTTTGGATACGCCGGGTGTACTCTGGCCTAAGTTTGATGACCCGTCGGTGGGCTTTGCGCTTGCCGTTACCGGTGCCATCAAGGAGGATGTATTCGACAGGGAGCAGGCCGTAGAGCTGCTGCTTGATCTGTTGATACGCAAATATCCTCAGGATTTGCAAAATAAATATGCAGTAAGCCTCGAGCAGGGTGATGATGTCAGCGCCGTTATGGCGAAGATTGCCGTTGCCAGAGGTTGTCTGAAGTCTGGTGGACAGCTTGACATCGATAAGGTGGTTCAGCTTGTACTCAGAGATTTCCGAGCAGGACGTTTAGGGCGGTTTACAATCGACGAGCCTTGATTTGTCGTGCCATAAAAACCGCCGCAGGGCGGTTTTTCTTTATGCAAAAATAAATGTTAAGGGGGATACAGAAGATGAATATTACCGAAATCAAGGAGCTGCTGGCAGGAGCACCGACGGCGGAGCAGCTGGCGACATTGGCAGCAGACGAGCGCAAGGGAGTACAGAAGCTGCTGGCAGCATACAACAAGCGTCTGGAGAAGGCGGCGGCGGAGAAGGAGCGCTTTGCGGCGATGCTGAAATTGGAACGCGAGCTCTATGCCGAGGGCTGCGAGCTGATTGCCGGCGTAGATGAGGCAGGACGCGGACCTTTGGCAGGACCGCTGGTTATCGCTGCCGTTATTCTGCCCAAGGATGTGTTTATCAGCGGACTGAACGATTCCAAGCAGCTTTCCGCTGCTAAGCGCGATATGCTGTATAACGAGGTTATGGCCAAGGCGCTGGATATCGAGGTGAACATCGTCAGCGTCAGCAATATTGATGAGCTGAATATTTACTACGCTACACAGCAGGGCATGGCGCAGGTGCTGGAAAACCTGCACTGCCGTCCGCAGGCAGCGCTGATTGACGCTATGCCGGTGAAGGTTCCAGGTATGAAGATTGAATCCGTGGTGCACGGTGATGCGCTGAGCGCTTCTATTGCCGCTGCTTCGATTATTGCGAAGGTAACCCGTGACCGCATCATGGAGCGCCTTGATCTTGTTTATCCTGCCTACGGCTTTGCGCATAACAAGGGCTATGGCAGCGGCGCGCATATGCAGGCTGTGAGCGAGCTGGGAGCCACACGCTGGCACCGCCGCAGCTTTGAGCCTGTGAAGAGCATGCAGCTGCCGCTGGTGGCTGCTGAGGAAAATATCCTCTATGCTCCGCAGACGGATAACTATGAGTACCCCGTCGAGGAGTAGTCTTGGGAAATACGGCGAAGATTTTGCCTGCCGCTATCTGCAAAATATGGGTTATAAACTGTTAGCCCGCAACTTTCGCTGTCACCGTTATGGTGAGATTGATCTTATTGTTGAAAAAAGTGGCTGTATCAGCTTCATAGAGGTCAAGACACGTGCTTCTACCCGGTTCGGCAGACCGATAGAGGCCGTGACACCGGCAAAGCAAAGAAAAATTCATCGTTGCGCTGAATATTATCTCCAATGCAGAGGTCTGCTGGAGCAGCCGCCGGTGCTTTCCTTTGATGTAGTAGAAATTATCATTGAAAGCACTGCGGCTATCAGCATCAGGCATTGGCCGCACTGCTTTTAAAAGAAACGGAGTGTTGATAATGTTTGCACAGATTCTTGGCGAAACAACTTGTGGTATTGATGGTGTACAGATTTTGGTTGAGGTGGACGTGAGCAACGGCTTGCCCAGCTTTGATCTTGTGGGACTGCCGGCGATGGCTGTGCGTGAGTCCAAGGAGCGCGTGAAGGCGGCGCTGCGTAATTCCGATTATCCCTTCCCGATGACGCGCATTACGGTCAATCTGGCGCCCGCAGATTTGCGTAAGGAAGGCAGCGGCCTTGACTTGCCGATTGCCATAGGCCTGATGACCTGCGGCAGAATTCTGGAGCCGGAAAAGCTGGAGAACAAGGTTTTCATCGGCGAGCTGTCGCTGGACGGCAGAATCCGCAAGGTTTCCGGCGTGCTTTCCATGATTATGGATGCCAAGAAGTGCGGGGCGCAGGAGGTGTATATTCCGCAGGCCAATGCTGCCGAGGGCAAGCTGATTCATGGTATTGATGTGTATACGGTGGCAACCTTAAAGGAGCTGGTGGAGCACCTGAAGGGGAAGAACACGCTGACGCCGCTGCCGAAGGAAAATATTCTGCAGAACAATAACAGGATTTATCATGTGGATTTTGCTGACGTCAAAGGCCAGCTTGTAGCACGCAGAGCGTTGGAGATTGCTGCCGCCGGCGGTCACAGTATCCTGATGGTGGGTTCTCCTGGCTGCGGGAAAACGATGCTGGCACGCCGTTTGGTGACGATTCTGCCGCCGATGACGGAGGCCGAGGCGCTGGAGGTTACTAAGATTTACAGCATCGTGGGACTTTTGCCGCAGGCCGACAGTGTCATGCTGGAGCGTCCGTTCCGCAGTCCACATCACAGCATCAGCGGCAGCGCCTTGCTTGGCGGCGGCAGTACACCACGCCCGGGAGAGGTGACGCTGGCGCACAACGGCGTACTCTTTTTGGACGAGCTGCCGGAGTTTGAACGTTCTACGCTGGAGATGCTGCGTCAGCCGCTGGAGGATGGCGAGGTGAGTATTTCGCGCGTCAGGGCGGCAATGACCTTCCCGAGCAAGTTTATTTTATGCGCTGCTCAAAATCCTTGCCCCTGTGGGTTCCTCGGTGATTCGGTGCACCGCTGTTCATGTAAACAATCGGAAATTGACAGCTATAAACGTAAGATTTCCGGTCCGCTGATGGACAGAATCGATATGCAGATAAACCTGAGCAGGGTGGAGTTCAGCGAGCTGAAAACGAAGGAAAAGGGCGAATCTTCGGCTGCCATCCGCGAACGCGTGGTGAAGGCGCGACTGCTGCAGCAGGAGCGCTTGGAAGCCTTGGGGATGCACTGCAATGCGCAGATGGGCCGGAGCGAGGTTGTTAAATATTGCCAGCTGGACGCGGCGGCGCAGAATGTTATGGAGCGTTACTTTAATATGCTCAACCTCAGCGCCCGCAGCCATGACCGTATCCTTAAGGTGGCACGCACGATTGCGGACCTTGCAGGCAGCGAAAGCATTGAGGCGGTGCATCTGGCGGAGGCCATTCAGCTGCGCACCAGCGTGCGGCCGTAAGGAGCAGGCTTCGAAGCAGGTAAGCTTAACGCTCTGCGTATTACTGACGGTAGTACGCAGAGCGTTTTTTGTTGCTTTCTTTCCTAAAATGATGTAAAATAAAAGAAAACGAAAGGAACGAAAGCTAATGACAAAAGAAACACTTGCGTATGAGAATATCGACAGAGAGTTTAAAGAGCTGTATGTCAGTGACATCAAAAAAACAGTAGTTGCTTTTGCCAATACAGAGGGCGGAATTTTATATATCGGCATAAATGATGCAGGAGAGGTTGTCGGTCTGCCAAACGTAGACGATGTAATGCAGCAGACAGCCAATACGCTTAAGGACAGCATTGCACCGGATGTTATGCCGTTTGTCAAAATACGCGCAGTTACCAAAGAAGGTAAACAGATTATTAAGGTTGCGGTGCAAAACGGCACGAGCAGACCGTATTATATTCGTGAAAAAGGCTTAAAGCCCAGTGGTGTTTATATCAGGCAGGGCAGCAGCAACCAGCAGCTGAGCGATGAAGGCATTCGCCGTATGCTGATAGAGGTTAACGGTAAAAGCTATGAAAGCATGCGCAGTATGCAGCAGGAGCTGACCTTTACTGCTTTGCGCAAGCATTTTCGGCAGCGTGAGCTGAAATTGGATGAGGCGCAGCTGCGCACTCTTAAGCTCATCGGTGACGATGGCCTGTACACAAATCTGGCGCTGCTGCTGTCCGAGCAGTGCGAGCATTCGCTGAAGGTTGCGGTTTTTCAGGGCAGCACGAGAGCGGTTTTTCGCGACAGACGTGAGTTTACCGGCTCCTTGCTGCAGCAGCTTTACGATGCTTACGCATTTATAGATAATTATAATAAGACTAAGGCAACCTTTCACGGCTTGGAGCGTGTAGATACGCTGGATTATCCGCCTGAGGCTGTGCGTGAGGTGCTGCTGAATTGCCTTGTACACCGTGATTACAGTTTCAGCGGCAGCACGTTGGTTAATATTTACGATGACCGCATTGAGTTTATCTCTTTGGGTGGACTCGTTACTGGCTTAAAAATGGAAACAATTTTTATTGGCGTATCGCAGACGCGCAATCCTGCGTTGGCTGCTGTGTTCTACCGCTTGCGCTTAATTGAGAGCTTTGGTACGGGGATTGAAAAAATTCAGCAGAGCTATCTGGATACTGCGGCAAAGCCGGAATTTATTGCGGTTTATGGTGGCTTTAAGGTTGTTTTGCCCAATGTTAATGAGGTGCAGGCCAAGGAACTGGGCATCAGCGAAACGCAGGAATGCTATGGCTTTGCGGATGAAAAGGACAAAGTAATGCAGCTGGCTGCTGTGCAGGGCTATGTTACCCGCAAGCAGGTTGAGGATGCCTTGCAGGTGAAAACAACTAAGGCCTATATGCTTTTGCAGGAGCTGTGTGATGCAGGCAGGCTGACGCCTATCGGAGTAGGGAGAAGCAGAAAGTATATCAGCAGGTGAAGTCAACGCTTTGCGTATTACTGACGGTAGTACGCAGAGCGTTAGTCAAGCAGATAGTGAAAGTATCTAACAAGCGAATTTTTCGTATAAATTTTTTCTGCGCATCTATGAGGGATTTGTAGGATATTACGCTGCCATAAAATAATTTTTTACTAAATACTATTGCAACGGGTTGAAAATTGATATAATTCTTTTTCTTTTGATAATTTTATGGTAAAATAGTTATTAAGAATCGGCTTAGTTTATAGGTAGACGGTGATGTTACTATCCCTAGGTAAAGAATGCATATTTTTAGAATTTTTATCAAAGTTAATATGCTGATATTATCCAAGAATTATAGATTTAACATTAGGAGGGTTAATTATGATGCTTGGCAAGAAATTTTCTGTTGCATGTATTTCTTTATTGATGGTATTGGCTTTGGCCGGTTGCGGAAAGACCGGTGAAAGTGAAGCAGAAAAATTAGTTAAAGAGGCATGCAAGATTCCTGATTCGTATAAAAAGGTAGATTACCAAGTTGATGATAAGAATGGTATTTCATACTTAGATTTTAAGGCGAAGAACATGTTGGGCATGGAAATACCTGGAAGAGCATATTTTAAAATTACTAAAGATCGCATCGTAGGTATTGATACTGATGGTATTGAAAGAAATGTCTTAGATGATTTTTATAAAAATGCTCCTACCCAATTTGCAGAATGCGTGAGCAGCTATAAATTTTTAAAGAAAAACCATTATGCAGAAAATTTTGATTTGAAATTTTTCTTGGAACGATATAAAGAATTAAAATATGAAAATGATAATTTCTTTTCTTGGAAAATGGTAGCTAAAGACAGTATTAAAGCGAATGATATAATAAAAAAGTATAATGATGCTTATAAGACTGCCCCTGAAATTGTCAAAAAGTATTTTTCTGAGCCTATGCAATACTTTAAAATTAACTTAACTGGTAGTTATATGGGTGGTTGGAGTGCTAATGCCGAAAGAACTGACGAATATCCTGAGCAATAATTTAGATGTTATGATACGTTAAGTACTGTGCTTGATAATACATTTACGGGTGACAAATATTTAAAGACACATAGTTTACCGTTTTTCAACGAATCTTTGACTAAGATGCTTCAAGATAATTGAGTGAATTATTATGTATGCAGTAAACAGGGTGATAAGGAGAAAAATTAGTAATATAATATTTCGCCTTTAAATATTCTTGATTAGTTCACTTGCTTGAGCTAATTGCTTTTAGTTTATCATAAATCTGTAACCTGCTTTACAAAATCACGGATAAATAAAAAAATCTGCAAGTTTTTGTACAAAGGTGTTGACGAAAGATATACGCAGTGGTAAACTAGGCACAACTTCAAAAAAACCACAAACCGTTGAGACGGAGATCAAGTCAGCAGATGCGCTTACAGAGAGTTCGGGCAGGTGGGAGCCGGATAGAGATGCAGGCTGATAAATGGACCGTTGAGGGTGCTGTCAAATCGCTTCGGCGAGAGTATTCGGCAACGCAACACCGGCGTTAAAGGTGAGGAGTGTGATGGCACTCTGCGAGAGCGCGTCGCGATAGCGACGAAATAAGGTGGTACCGCAGGTATAAGTATTTACAGCCTGTCCTTGGAATTGCTTAGAAAAGCTAAGCAGCTTCAGGACAGGCTTTTTTGTATAACAAATCTGTGATAGGCCTTCTCGTAGAATGTTAAAGCTTCAAACTATGGGAGGAATTAAAAATGATTAAAGAAGCAATTGTAAAAATCGTCGGCAAAGAGGATTTAACCTATAACGAAGCATATGACGTAATCAACGAGATTATGAGCGGTGAAACAAGTGCAACGCAGAATGCAGCCTTTCTGGCAGCGCTTTCTACCAAGAGCACTACGGCGGAAACTACCGATGAAATCGCCGGCTGCGCCACTGCGATGCGTGACCACGCACTGAAATGCGAAACGGGCATGGATATCTTTGAAATCGTCGGTACCGGCGGCGACGGCTCCAACAGCTTCAACATTTCCACAACCTCCGCTCTGGTTGCTGCGGCAGGCGGCATGAAGGTTGCTAAGCACGGCAACCGCGCCGCTTCCTCCAAATGCGGCACTGCGGATTGCCTGGAGGCGCTGGGCGTAAACATTCAGCAGGACCCGGAAAAATGCGTGGAGCTGTTAAAGGAAGTCGGCATGTGCTTCTTCTTCGCACAGAAGTATCACACTTCGATGAAATATGTAGGACCTATCCGCAAGGAGCTGGGCATCCGCACCGTATTCAACATCCTCGGACCTCTGACGAACCCCGGCAGCCCGAAGATGCAGCTCTTGGGTGTGTATGACGAGTATCTGGTTCAGCCGCTGGCGCAGGTACTGATGAACCTGGGAGTTAAGCGTGGTATGGTGGTTTACGGTCAGGACAGACTTGATGAGATTTCGCTGAGCGCACCGACTACCGTTTGCGAGTTCAAGGACGCCTGGATGAAAAATTACGTGATCAAGCCTGAGAACTTCGGCATGGAGCGCTGCACCAAGGCTGATCTGGTAGGCGGTCTGCCGGAGGAAAACGCTAAGATTACGCGCGACATTCTGGCGGGAGCGCAGGGGCCGAAACGCAATGCAGTTTTGCTGAATGCCGGCGCCAGCCTGTATATCGGCGGCAAGGCCGAGAGCTTTGCGGATGGCGTGAAGCTGGCGGCAGAGCTGATTGACAGCGGCAAGGCGCTGCAGACGTTGGAAAAGCTGATTGAGCTGAGCAATAAATAAGCTGATTAAAGAGGTTAGATTATGATTTTAGATGAGATTGCGGAATATACCAAAGAGCGTGTGCGGGCGCTCAAAGCGCACAAAAGCCTTTACGCGGTGCGTGATGAGGCAGAGGGCAGACCGCAAGGCAAGGATTTCAGGGCAGCGCTTGCTGCCCCCGGCCTGAGTGTAATCGCCGAGCTGAAGAAGGCATCCCCCTCGAAGGGCGTTATTGCCCCCGATTTTACGGACATCTACCTGCGCAAGGCTGCGGAGTACGAGGCAGGCGGCGCAGCAGCCATCTCCTGCCTGACGGAGCCGCAGTTCTTCCAGGGCAGCGATGCTTACCTGCAGGCAGTACGCCAAAGAGTGGAGCTGCCGCTTCTGCGTAAGGATTTCACGCTGGATGAGTACCAGATTTACGAGGCCAAATGCATCGGTGCCGACGCGGTACTGCTCATCTGCAGCCTGCTGAGTGCAGCGCAGCTGGGTGAATACCTGGCGCAGGCGCAGGAGCTGGGGCTGAGCGCTTTGGTGGAGGCACACACCGCAGGCGAGGTGCAGCAGGCACTGGCGGCGGGCGCGGAAATCATCGGCGTGAACAACCGCAATCTCAAGGATTTCAGCGTGAACTCGGTAAATAGCCTGCGCCTGAGGGATGCGATTCCCGCAAGCAAGATTTTTGTAGCGGAAAGCGGCATCAAGTGCGCAGCCGATACGCAGGCGCTGAAGCAGGCAGGCGTGCAGGCGGTGCTGGTGGGCGAAGCGTTGATGCGCAGCGCGGATGCGGCGGCAATGCTGAAGGAGATGCGTGATGCGTAAGGTAAAGGTTAAAATCTGCGGCTTGAAGCGTGCGCAGGATATAGAGTGTGTCAACAAGCTGCTGCCCGATTATATAGGCTTCGTTTTTGCCAAGACCAAACGCGAGGTGACGGAGCAGCAGGCAGCACAGCTGAAGGCAATGCTTAACCCGCAGATTAAGGCAGTCGGCGTTTTCGTCAATGCCGAGATAGATTTGATTGTACGCCTGGCAGCAAGCAGGACGATAGACATCATCCAGCTGCACGGTGACGAGGATGCGGCCTACTGCGAAAGGCTGCGACTGCAGACGGAACTGCCGATTATCAAAGCAGTCCGCGTGAAGGACGCAGGCTCCTTTGAAAATCTGCAAGCCTATCCCTGCGATTACCTGCTCTTTGATACCTATACCAAGGGGCAGTACGGCGGCACCGGTAAGCGTTTTGATTTATCGCTGGTGGCAGATGAAAAAATCAATAAGCCATATCTTATAGCAGGCGGTCTTGAGGCGGCGAATGTTGCAGAGGTATTGAAAAACAGTAACGCCTTTGCCGTAGATGTAAGCGGTGGCGTAGAAACAGAAGGGTTGAAGGACCCGGAAAAAATTGCCGCATTTATAGCGGAGGTAAGGGGAGATAACGATGACAAAAGGTAGATATGGTATTCACGGCGGTCAATATATGCCGGAAACTTTGATGAACGCAGTGCTGGAATTAGAGGCTGCATATGAAAAATTTAAAAACGATCCCGAATTCAAGGCTGAGCTGGCGCGTTTGTACCGCGAATATGCCAACAGACCGTCCCTCCTGTATTACGCAGAGAAGATGACCAAGGATTTGGGTGGCTGCAAGATTTACCTGAAGCGTGAGGATCTGAACCACACCGGCGCCCACAAAATCAACAACGTTCTGGGACAGATTCTGCTGGCGCAGAAGATGGGCAAAAAGCGTGTTATTGCCGAAACAGGCGCAGGTCAGCACGGCGTTGCGACTGCTACCGCAGCGGCGCTGATGAACATGGAATGCGTTGTTTACATGGGCAAGGAGGACTGCGAGCGTCAGGCGCTCAACGTGTTCCGCATGGAGCTTCTGGGTGCGAAGGTTGTGCCCGTAAGCAGCGGCACCGGTACCCTGAAGGACGCAGTAAACGAAGCGCTGCGCGTATGGACCGAACGCGTTGAGGATACCTACTATGTTCTGGGCAGCGTTATGGGCCCGCACCCGTATCCGGAAATCGTGCGCGACTTCCAGAAGATTATCGGCGAGGAAATCAAAGCGCAGATGCTGGAAAAGGAAGGACGCCTGCCTGATGTGCTGGTGGCTTGCGTGGGCGGCGGCTCCAATGCTATGGGTATGTTCTATGACTTCATCGAGGACAAGGACGTGCGCTTAATTGGCGTAGAGGCTGCAGGCCTGGGCGTAGATAATCCCAAGAACGCCGCAACCATGGCAAACGGCAAGCTGGGTATCTTCCATGGCATGAAGAGCTACTTCCTGCAGGATGAATACGGCCAGATTGCTCCGGTTTATTCCATCTCCGCCGGTCTTGATTACCCCGGCATCGGCCCCGAGCATGCTTATCTGCACGACATCGGCCGTGCGGAATACGTTCCTGCTACCGATAAGGAAGCAGTTGACGCCTTCAACTATCTTTCCAAAACAGAAGGCATTATCCCCGCAATCGAAAGTGCGCATGCCGTAGCCTACGCTATGAAGCTGGCACCGACTCTGCCAAAGGACAAGATTATGGTTATAAATATTTCCGGCCGCGGTGATAAGGACGTTGCCGCAATCGCACGTTATATGGGAGTTGATTTACATGAATAGAATACAAAAGGCATTTGACGAAAAGAAAAAGTTATTTATCGGCTTTGTGACCGCTGGCGATCCCAATCTTGCTACAACCAAGGAGCTGGTGAGAGCCATGATTAAGGGCGGTGCAGGCTTAATTGAGTTCGGCATTCCCTTCTCCGACCCCGTGGCTGAGGGCGAGGTTATCCAAAAAGCGGATATGCGTGCGTTGGCTGCAGGCACTACTACCGATAAAATTTTTGATCTCGTAGCGGAGCTTCGCGAGGAAACACAGGTACCGCTGGTATTTTTGACCTACGCTAATCCGATTTATGCCTACGGTGCGGAAAAATTCTTTACCCGCTGCGAAGAAACAGGTGTAGACGGCGTTATCATACCGGATATACCGTACGAGGAGCGCGAGGAGATGCGTCCGTTCAGCGAACCGCATCACGTTGCTCTGGTGCCGCTGATTGCGCCAACCTCCAAGGACCGCATCCAGAAAATCGCCGCTGTTGCCCAAGGCTATGTATATGTAGTTTCTTCCTTAGGCGTTACCGGCGTGCGCAGCAATATCACTACCGATATCGACGGCATTGTGGCAGAGTTGCGCAAGGCTACCGATATACCGGTGGCTGTAGGCTTCGGTATCGCTGCTCCCGAGCAGGCTTATAAAATGGCTAAGGCCAGCGACGGCGCTATTGTAGGCAGTGCGATTGAAAAAATCGTGGCACAATACGGCGAGGCTTCTCCCGAGCATGTTTACGAATACGTCAAGAGTATGTCCGAAGCGGTTGCCAAGGCAGCTGCGGAGGCTTAATCACAAAAGTTTGGACACAAAAAAACTCCGTTCCTTACTGCACAGGCAGCAGGGAGCGGAGTTTTTCGGTTTAAATTATTGCAGCGGCATTGGCTCAGTGCCACCGTTTACTGCGTCCGGCTGTTCAAAAATGAAGGCAGGGGACGGATAGTAGAATTTGCAGTGCTGGAAGTTGATAACTTCGGTGGAGAAGCGTTTCAGCAGAGCATAGGAAGCACGCTCTTCGAAATCAATCAGGTTGTCCTTGTTGATATCAGCGTCTTTTACGATTACCAGCAGATAAGCCGGTACTTCCGGTGCATCCTCGGGAACCTGGCTGCGGTCGAGAGGGATGTTCGGAATAATTTCCAGATCACCGATAGGCTGTTGGTTTTCATTGTACAGCATAGCATGATAAACATTTTCGTACAGGGTACGAGCGAGTCTTAAAGAATAAGCTCCGGAACTCATATTATTCACTCCTTAAAAAGATGTTTTTGATGACTCTCGCTTTATCAAAAAAAGCAATAAACATAACGCTATTATTGTAACATAGATTACGGAAATAAGCAAAATGAATCTATAATGAAATGATTCCACAGCAATTTATGCAGAAAAGCTGTATTAATAATCAAAAAATAGCAAGAATATTTCATGGAATCTGCATTTTTATGCTGAATGTATTCTGTATACATGACATTTCTGTCGATTTTTTAGCAGGAATTTACACAATGTTGACGAATAAGAAGAATAACAATATGTTGCTGCGTGAATTTTGTTATCTTAGCACATATGTATATTAAAGGAGGGGAACTCTTATGAAAAAACTCTTGGCTTTTTTACTTGGTATCATGGTTATGGCTACTATGATTGCCGGCTGCGGCGGTGGAGATAAGAAAGATGATAAAAAACCTGCTGCTCAAAAATTCATTAACATTGCTACCGGCGGTACCTCCGGTACCTACTTCCCGTTAGGCGGTGCTCTTGCTGATATCCTGAATAAAAATATTCCGGGTACCAATGCTTCTGCACAATCTACCGGCGCTTCCGTAGCAAACGTAAACCTGCTCAGCCAAGGCAAGGTTGAAATTGCTTTTATTCAAAATGATATTGCTTACTATGCTGCCAACGGCACTGAAATGTTCAAAGGCAAACAGGTTGCCGGCCTGCAAGGTCTTGCAACTCTGTATCCGGAAACCGTACAGATTGTAACCCTGAAAAAATCCGGTATCAAATCTGTTGCTGATTTCAAAGGCAAACGCATCGCTGTAGGTGCTGCAGGCTCCGGTACCGAAGCTAACGCTCGCCAGATTATGGAAGCATATGGCATTAAATATGATGATATTAAGGTTCAATACCTGTCCTTCGGTGAAGCTGCAAGTGCTCTGAAGGACGGCAACGTTGATGCTGCCTTCGTAACCGCAGGCCATCCGACCGCTGCTATTCAGGATATCGCAACTCAGAACGACGTTGTACTGGTTCCGGTTGATGCTGACAAGGCTGACTCTCTGATCAAAAAATATCCGTTCTACACCAAGCTGGTTATCAAAGCCGGTACTTATCCGAAGCAGGATGCTGACGTTTCCGCAGTAGCAGTAAAATGCATGCTGGCAGTAACCGACAAAATGGATGCAGACACCGCTTATGCAATCGCTAAAGCTCTGTACGGCAACCTTGACCGTATGAAATCCGCTCACTCCGCAGCAAATGCTATCAGCAAAGATACTGCTAAAGACGGCATGTCCATTAAGCTGAACCCGGGTGCTGAAAAATTCTTTAACGAAAAATAAGGATTTTAAATGATGCCGAACTTCAAAGACCGGAAACCGGCGTTTGCCGGTGGCCGGTCTTTTTTCCCAGTAAAGAATTTAGTAATTATTATAAGCGTTGTTTTAATGCTTTTGGTGTGGTATAGTACGCGCCTGGTGGTGGCTATTATACCTGAGGGAGCTTCGGGAGCTGTTACTTTTACCACAGCGGCAGGTGATGAATGGTACATCAGCCTGACGCATTCGGTGGAAAAAACTGCCTGGAATGATTATTTCAGGGTTAACGGCGCAAATAACATGACCATGACGCACACCCGCTTTTCCTCGCTGGGCTGGGGTTATCCTTATTCCGCTGCCGACGGCAAGCTGACGCAGACTGCCGACGGCAAGTTTGATATGGAGATGAACCGCCCCTATAAGGAGGTTGCCCTGCGTATATCCGAGCAGGCAATGCCGCACATTGTCCACGGCGGCGACAGCTACGATCTGATTGCTCTGTACGGGCAGGGGACTGCGGTAACGGTGAAGGCCATGTATCGATATCAGTACTGGCTGGAACGGTACTTTTAGGTTTTATTATATTAAATGAGAGGAGCTGATACCCATGTCTGAAAAAGAAAAGAAAGTAAGAGAGCTTTCAGCAGAAGAGGTATTGCAAAAATTTGACAAGGAATCAGACAAGCGTGAGCTTACAGGTGTGTGGGGTAAAATTATTTCCGCAATCTGTATTCTGTTTGCACTTTTCCAATTATATACAGCCACCTTCGGTGTGCTGGATGCGCATCTGCAGCGTGCTATTCACTTAGCCTTCGGCTTTTTATTGATTTTCCTGCTGTATCCCAGCAGACATTCCTGGTCCCGCAGCAAGATGCATCCCTTTGATGCCTTCCTGGCACTGCTCAGCGCAGGCACTGCCATGTATCTGGTTGTCAACTATCAGGAGCTGGTGCTGCGTGCCGGCATGAACACGGAAACCGACTTCATCGTCGGCCTTATCGGTACGATTATGGTATTTGAAGCAGCGCGCCGCGTAGTAGGCTGGCCGATGATTATCGTTGCCTTCTGCTTCATGCTGTATGCCTTCTTAGGACCTTACGTTCCCGGTATTCTGGCGCATCGCGGCGTTGGCGTACAGGAAATGTTTGACCATCTGTTCTTCACTACCGAGGGTATTTTCGGTACACCTATGGGTGTATCTTCTACCTTTATTTATCTGTTCATCCTCTTTGGTGCATATCTGGAAACCACCGGCCTGGGCAAATTCTTCATTGATATTGCCAACGCAATCGCAGGCTGGGCAGCAGGCGGACCGGCGAAGGTTGCCGTACTGTCCTCCGGCCTCATGGGTACTGTTTCCGGCAGCTCCGTTGGTAACGTTGCCGGCACCGGTGCTTTCACCATCCCGATGATGAAAAAGCTTGGCTATCGTCCGGCTTTTGCGGGCGCTGTTGAGGCTGCTGCTTCTACCGGCGGTCAGCTGATGCCTCCTGTAATGGGCGCTGCAGCCTTCCTGATGGCAGAGTTTGTAGGCGTACCGTACTTTGATGTTGTTAAGGCTGCCGTTATCCCGGCAATGCTGTACTACATCGGCGTATGGCTGGGCGTTCACTACGAAGCTAAAAAGTTCGGCCTGAAGGGCACTCCGCGTGACCAGCTGCCGAAGTTCAAGACTTTGTTCCTCGAAAAAGGCCATCTGGCTATTCCGTTAATCGTTATCGTTTACCTGCTCGTAAGCGGTTATACTCCTATGCGTGCTGCTTTGGCAGCTATCGTGCTGACCATCGTTTGCGCCTGCCTGCGTAAATCCACCCGCATCGGCTTCAAGCAAATCGTCCAAGGCCTCGTTGACGGCTCCAAGGGCGTGCTTGGCGTACTGATTGCCTGTGCAACCGCAGGTATCATCATCGGCGTTGTTACCAAAACCGGCGTAGGCCTGAAGATTGCCACTGCTCTGCTAGATTTGGCAGGCGGTAATCTGCTGCCGGCAATGTTCTTCACCATGATCACTTCGCTGATTCTTGGCATGGGCGTGCCGACAACTGCTAACTATGTAATTACATCTACCATTGCAGCACCTGCTCTGGTGCAGATGAATGTACCGGTGCTGGCAGCGCATATGTTCGCGTTCTACTTCGGTATCGTTGCTGACGTTACACCGCCTGTTGCCTTGGCTGCTTATGCCGGCGCAGGTATTGCCGGTGCTAACCCGATGCGTACCGGCGTTATCGCTGCTAAGCTGGCGATTGCAGCGTTCATCGTTCCGTACATCTTCGTGCTGGCACCTGAGCTGCTGATGATCAACGCAACTCCGTTCACCATCTGCTACAGCGCCTTCACCGCGATTGTCGGTATGTGGGGTGCTTCCATGGCGATGATCGGCTTCTGCAACAATCTGCTGAACATTCCGCAGCGTATTCTGTTCCTCGTTGGCGGTATCTGCATGATTATCCCAGGCGTATTTACCGACGGTATCGGTGTTGCGCTTATTGCCGTTGCCTATGTATGGCAGCGCATGAACAAGGTTAAGGGTGCGATTCAGCAAGATGGGGAAGACCTGTAAACCGAAAATTTCATAGCAAGTTTCATAGTCCTGCGTGCATTTAAGATGCTGCGCAGGACTTTTTTTGCTTATTATTATACTAATGGCCTTTTAGTTTTGCTTTAGGATAGGCAGCTTGCCGGTCTGCTTCCGCTCCTGCGGGGGATGCTTGCCATAAATCATTCTATATAATGAAGAAAACCCTCAGACTTTTATGTCCGGGGGCTTTTGTTTTCTATAAAGATGGGCTGCCGTACTGCTAGGTACGACAGCCCCTGTGCCATATGATTAGTTCTTAGTATATTTTTGCTTGTATATACTATTTACTGCTGTGCATATGGAAATTGCATCACAAGTCTTTCCTGCAGCACACGGGTTAAGGTGTCGATATTGGCACTCAGCTTTTCAATTCTGCCTTCCATACGGACCAGAAGATACGAGCTGACGAGCATGGGGAACGCATAGTGTATCAAGAAGTAGCACTCTTATAAACAGGCAATACCCAATCATCTCACGTATGATGATTGGGTATTTTTTTATTTTTCGTATTGCAATGTGATGGAAACACCGTTTTTGAAAATAATTTTGATAATCCGGTTCTGCTCTCCTATGATGATTCTGCTGATGATTTCAGTGAGAAAATCATGGATAGGTTTCCTGCCGATAGCTTTGGCCAGCGTATAATAATCAAAATCGCTATTGGTATCCTGCAGCTTTTTTATCATTATGAGCTTCGAGAGCTGTGCAAGATAGGCTTCGTCGGCGCCGATGTCATTGCCTGAGAGGGATTTTATCTGCTTTTCTAGCTTGGCGATGGTGCCTTCAATGGCTGCCTTCTGCTCGAAGTATTCGGCTTCTGACATATCGCCATCATCAAACAGGTAGGCTCTTTTCAGGCGGCTGAGGGCGCGTTCCTGCTTCTCCTTTTCCTTTTGGCTTTGCTCAACCAGCAGGGCGTTGGGGTTATACTGGTTGGCCTGGTCAACGCCATAGATGTGTTTGACGTGAGCACGTACAATCATATAAATCCTTTGCGCTTCTTCGATGCCGGTCGCACCTGGAATAAGGTTGTCATTGAGCAGGTAGCTTACCAGCTGCTCAGCGCTGGCGAATTTAATGGCATTGGCGCAGGCTTCAATCATTCTGGCGATGAGTTTAAGTATCTGTGGCAGCAGTACGCGGTCGGAGGCGTATCCGGAATGTTCTCCGGTACAAACAGCCGGCGCTTTCCAACGGCCTGTACAGTAATAATAAGAGCTGTGGGTGTGGTCGTGGATGCGGGTACGGTCCTTAGAGTTCATCGTGTAGCCGCATTCAGCGCACTGCAGCAGGCCGCCAAAGATGTATTTATTCTGAGCGCTTACAAGGCTGCCGATGGGAGCCAGCCAGCTTCTGTTTTTGGAAAGCATTTCGTTACACCTGCGCCAGGTCTCTTCCGGTATAATGGCTTCGTGCTGGCCGGTAACAACTACCCAGTCATTTTCGGAGCGGTAAAAATCTTCGCGCCTGCCGGCATTGGGGTTTTGGCGGTTATAGACATATTCACCCTTGTAGAAGTGGTTCTTCAGGATGCATCTTACCGTTGTATCGCTCCATAGAGTACCTTTGCGGCTTCTGTAACCGGCAGTGTTGAGAGCTGCAGCTACTTTCTTCAGAGCTTTTTCGCGTAAATAAAGTTCAAAGATGGCCCGGACGATGGGAGCTTCGATTGGATCAGGAACCGGCCAGCTTTTACATTTCTTGCCGTTGGCATCTGTAGTGACTGGTCCAGGCATATAGCCAAACGGCACCCTGCCGCCGTTCCATTTGTTTTCGTTCGCGCGGCCGAGCATGACTGCAGTTACGCGTTCTGCTATGGTTTTGCGCTCTAATTCGGCAAAAATAAGTAAAATCTTAAGCATTGCTTCGCCGCCGGGAGATTGGGTATCAAAGCATTCGTTCTTGCTGGCGAAGGCAACGCCATAACATTTGAGTTCGTCATACAGCTCTAAGAAGTCCAGCAGGTTGCGGCTGATGCGGTCAAGCTTCCAGACGTAAAGGTGGCTGAACTCTCTGGCGCGAATGCGTTCCATCATGGATTGGAAGGCAGGGCGGTTGAGGTTCTTGCCGGAAAAGCCGGCATCAGAAAATACTTCAATGTCCTTGATGCCGTTAAGGTCTGCGAGCTTGCGCAGGTCGCTTTCCTGCAGCGGCAGGCTGTCTTTATCTGCCTGCATGTCGGTGGAGACGCGGATATACAGAGCAGCTTTTGGGTTTTGGGGTATAGTAATAGCGTGTTTAGCCATAATACACGGCTCCTTTCAATAGCTAAGATTGTAAGAGCCGCGTATAATATGTTATAATATTATATCGACTCTTATTGGTATGGGGGTTGATAATTGAGCGTGCTGGTAACACGTTCTTGCAGGTCCCTCGGTGCTGGTAACACCGGGGGATTTTTTTTATAAAAGTATTGATATTGACAAAAAATACGTAAATTACTTACTTTTTACTTTACATTACGTAAATTACGTATTATAATATAGGTGTAGGGAATTTATAAATGGAATTGAGGCGATGAAGTGAAACGACGAGATTTAGTAAAACTGCTGTTAAAAGCGGGTTACAAGCTAGAGCGTGATGATGGCGATCACACAATCTACAAAAAACCAGGCAGCCGCTCCGTTCAGGTTCCAAGGCACCGGGAACTGAACGAGCTGACAGCGAAAGCAATCCTCAAAGCTGCGGGAGTAAAATAAAGATGAATTTTACTCCGCCCGCTTTGCGGGCTTCTTACTATAATCGCAATCATAAATTCAATAGCATTTAACAATAAAAGGAGGAAGTCGCAACATGAAAAGGAGGCAAACACCACAAGAATACGTTTATCCTGCTGTGTTCCATGCAAACGAGGATGGTACGTATACTATTATTTTCCCGGATTTACCTGGTTGCATCAGCGAGGGCAAATCTTTGGGTAACGCCATGAAGATGGCCGAAGCTGCGCTCACGCAGTGGATTGAATATTTGAAGGATAGCAAGGAAGAAATTCCCGTACCCAGCAATTTGCAAAGCATCGAATTAGATGATAACGAATTTGTGAATTTTATTCAGGCAGATATTAAGGACAATAGGGCGGTAAAACGCACCATCAGCCTTCCACGCTGGATGGATGAACAGGCCGCTGAAGAAGGTCTGAGCTTATCCAAAATATTACAAGAAGCATTGTCTAAACGCTTTGTCGCAGTAAACTAATATATTTATCGTTGCGCCCCCGATATGGGGGCGTTTTTTCTTCCGCCTGCAGGTTTGTTTGAATTTGTAATATGCAAAAAATGTATATTACTTTTTTTATTTGCCGGCAATTTGCTGGTCATTTGCTGGCGGTCTTTTAAAACTGACTATATTGTTATAAGATAAAACACATGATATAATATAGCCAGAAGGTAAAATGAATCATTTCTGTTTTGGTGGTTGTGGCGGTGGAGGCGGTGCAGGGCGTGAATAGCCCTGCCCTCTGGTTTCGCCTTGAGGTGCAGGCTTTTGGCTTGGCATGGTATACTATCAATCCTTTCTGAAAGTGAGGTTTAATTTATGAGTATAGATTTATTTGAGCATATCGCACAGGTGGCACCCGGCTTTATAGGTGTAGCTGCTGCCAAATTTATGGACTACGATACGCGTACTGATTCGGTGACCAGCTGCCTGAGCAAATACTTTCTTTTTGCCGGTGCATCATGGCTTTGCACGATGGCGCTGGTTGAACTGTTAGGCTATGCAGGTATAATCCTTTCCGGCAAAGCGTTTACGGCTGTCAGTATGCTGATTGCGTTGGTACTAGGATTACTGTGGCATGTTGTTATTTTGCCTAAAGCTGTAAACCTGCATAACATGCTGAACAGACGCATCGGGAAAAACGAAGGCTTTATGAAAAACACCATTATTGAGCAGATGCTTGATGATGGCAAAGCACATTATCTTATTGCCTATAAAGGAGATAAGATAATTGCTTCAGGGTGGATTACTACATCTTTGGCTTATGAAAAGTCTTTCTTGCTCAGCCCCTCGCCTGAATGGGAGGAATGGTTTTTGGAACATAACACTCCGTACAGATATCTTATATATCGTGGTGAAGATTGCTACTACAAAGAATATACTCTTACTGATGAAATGCTTGGCAATAGCGAAAAATGATTTTAAGGCGCTCTCTTAGGAGGGCGCTTTTTAGTTATTTTGTGCAGCCATTTCCTGTGATTGTCTGTACTGTTCAGCCAGCATTGTTCTGGTGAACGGTGCTGTAGGCTCTATTTCAAGCACAAGCTTTTCAAGGTCATCGATGGTGCAGTAGAAGAATTCTTTTCTGGTATTGATTTTATTAACGCGTTGCTCGTTGAGGCGCTGATGGAGAGCGCTTTCAAGAGCTACGGCATCTTCAGAGAAAATAAAGCTATGAACGTCAAACTTAAACGGAACGCTGGCATCGCCCAATTCATTGACACGGTCTTGCGGATCAATTCGTCTGGTCATGCCGATTTTAAACATCTTGTCACCAAAGGAACCAAGATTACTAATGATATAAACATATCCGGCTTTACCATTCTGCAGATTGGTAATTTCTTCTTTTTTAGCTTCTACAGCACTCAGTTGTTGTTCTAATTCTGCAATACGCTTCTTGAATAACTCTATTTGTTCATCATCTTGAGAAGCATTTAGCTGCTCTTGAATATTGTTGATTTCAGTTTTGTACTTGCTTTCTTCCTTGACAACTTGAGCGCGTTGTTCTTCTAACGCTTTTCTTTCAGCTGCTTCTTGGCGCATCTGCTCCTTAAGTGCGGCTTGCTCTTCTCTTGCTTTTTCTCTCTTTACATAATACATGTATTCTATTTCTACAGCTCTCATGAAGTGACCACGGATTTCAGTGATAAAAGCTAAAATGGTAGGTGCAATAGTTTTGTTACCTTCAGTAGCAATAGATACATATTTGTTTAACATTTTCTCGACATCAGATTTGGCTTCTTCTAAATTGCCGAACTTAAGATTGTACATTATATTTTGCAATTCAGCATTTAATGCCAAAACCATCAGCTTATATATAGCTGCATATGTTTTCAAGGTATATCTGGCAACATAGTTATCGGTAATTTCTTTTATGAGCTTTTCGTTTTGACGGTATTCTTTTCTCAGGTCAGGATATTCCAACGCATGGAAGTCTAATGAAACACTAGGGAGCACCTGCTCTAAATCAGAAACTAAATTTTCCATTACTTTTATGTTTTCTTTAGGCAAAGCATCTCTAAAATTAGAATCAATAGCAGCGAGGGCATTTTTGCAAAGCAGGTTAACTTCTTTGACTTTCTTTTTGCTTCTTTCAATTTTTGCTTCTAACGCATTAGCTTGTTCGGTTAAATCCGGAATACTATTTCTAACTTGCTCTCTTTCCTGTATTTGCTGCTGCAGTGTATATAGTGAGTCATTAGCTTCATTCATCATTGCAGTTGACTGGTTATTCGCTTGATCGACAATTGTTTGTGCTTGCAGCTTTGCTTGCTCCACAATACTTTCAGCACTTTGATTAGCGTTAACGTAGGTATCTAATTTAGTCTGTGCCTCATCAGCCAATTGCTTATACTCATTAGATTTTTTGTTCATTTTGTAGAAGCCAAAAGCAACTACAGCCAAGATTAAAAGTTCCATTACATTCTCTCCTTAAAAAATTATATTTGCCTGGAAGAATCCAGATGACAACAAAAAATTCTATACATTGCTTGCCGTCAGCCTTCCGCTGGCGGTTTTTTATTTTACCCAAAACTGACAGGCAACAGCTTTTCCTATTATGCGGATGCTGTCAAAATCGGTTTCATGGATAATGATAGGCTTAAACATGGGATTTTCAGCTCTTAATTCTATATATTCATCGTAGCGGTAGAAGCGCTTTAATGTAACGGTATTATCCATCCAGACGGCAGCGATTTCGCCATTTTCAACTTCTGCCTGCTCGCGGATGAATACATAGTCACCGTCAAAAATACGAGCGTTAATCATGCTGTCGCCTTGGCACTTCAGGACGTAATCAGCATGCACGTTCAAATCTGTTTCCAGATATTCGCCTTCCTCCTGCACTGCGTCGATGGGCGAACCGCAGGCGATGTTGCCTAGCACTTTATATTTACGGTACTTTGCCGGCTGCAATACTGTGGGGAATGGGTGAGCAGAGGGAACTTCTTCCCAACCCATAAGGTAACCAGGCTTTACTCCTAAAGCTTTAGCAAAAGCCACAATTTTTGATTGAGTTATATCGTTTTCACCAGATTCTATCTTTGCTATTGTAGAACGTGATTTATAACCTAATCTTTTTGCTAGCTCTTCTTGAGACATATTTAATTGCTCTCGTCTTGTTCTTATTCTATCGTATAATGTCATGTACAACACGCTCCTGTTTTTAATCTAAGATTATAGTAACATAATTGTTCCATATAATCAACAAAAAAGTTACGCAACAAACAAAAATGTTGACAAAAAAGAACGGAGCGGTTATAATGAAGCCGTGATTAGAAATCAACAAAAGGAGGTGGAAATAATGACGGATAGTATTGCATTTGAATTAGCTGTCACTAAAGCGAGAATATCAAAAGGAGCTATAGCAGATGCTCTTGGAATATCTCGCATGAGTTTAACACGGAAAATCAACAATGTTACTGAATTTAAAGCCAGCGAGATTTCGCTGCTGAAAACTATTCTGCACCTGGATGACCAAGAGCGCGACAAAATTTTTTTTGCAAATTATGTTGATTAAAAATCACCATAACCGCCAGCGTGGTGCTGGCGGTAGGGAGGTAACAAAATGAAACTTACACTTACCCTTGATGAAGTTTCGGCCTGCGCTATGGCTTTGTTATCCAAAGCGCAGGAAGCCGAAGAGGAAGCGCTGGGATGCGAAAAGCTGCGCTGTGCTTCTGCCGCTGAGTTTTGGGAAAAAAGAGCCAACCTTTACAGAAAGACTTTCGAGGCAGTAAAGGCTCAGCGCGCCAGCTGGTGGAAGGAAGCGCGAAGGCAATAATGAGCATACAGTTTACGCCGGACACACCGGCAACGCGCCGCGCGTTTAATCGCTTGGCGAGAGAAAAGATGAAGCTGCGCCTGCTAGCGGACATCCGTATGGACCTTATGGTCTGCGAGCTGGAAGGCTATAGTAAGCTGGAATATCTGGATGAGCTGCTGGCGCTGCTGCAGGAGCTGAGGAAGAAGGGTGTGTGAGTAAAGGAGATGAGATTATGCGTGAAAATCCTATCATGAAATATTTGGCTGAAACCTACGGCATTACGCCGGACCAGCTGGAAGAAGAACTTCAAAACGCTAAAATCGACATCGGTATTTTCGTGGAACCTTGGGAAGGAGGGCAGCAAAGATGAAAAAAATATTATTCATTCTTCTGGCAGCCTGCTGTATTTGGGCGGCGTATGATTATAGCCGCCCGGTTGACCGCTATGTGGTCAAGACCGTTGCCGGAGAGGGCGATACGCTCTGGCATTTGGTAGGCGGTGTCATGGATAGTGCAGGCGACCATCGCGACGTCCGGGAAGTTATCTTCTGGACAAAGAAGATTAGCAACCTGAAGGGCGACCTGCAGGTGGGGGATGTAGTCCTCATTCCAATCGAGGTGCGTAAATGAGCACTGCTGGCATGGACAAAAGAAAAAGAGCATTGGCAGCCGCAAACTGTCAATGCTCTAAGCAAAACGATCATAGTTATTATAACAAAAGCAAGGAGTAAATACAATGAAAATTGATTTCAAATTGGAAAGAAGAATCGGCGCTCTCAGCGAGAACCCTTCAGGCTACACCAAGGAGCTGAACGTGGTTGTCTGGGATGAGAAATACACAAAATATGACCTGCGCACCTGGAACCCCAACGGCAAGCCCGGCAAGGGCGTGACGCTGACCAAAGAGGAGCTGAAGAAGTTGCACAAGCTCATCGGCGAGGAACTCAGCCAAATGGGTGGATACAATGAGTAGTATCACCCGTAAAAATAAGCGTCGTGCAGCATTTAAATGTGCAAAGCAGGGCATTGCCCCGGCGCAGGCGATTGCGGTATCGGCAGCACGCGAAATCAAAGTAACAAAGGAAGCAGCGGCTGAGACCATGGAGGTCTTGCTGCAGGCCATAGCGCTCGTTGCGGCGTATGATTATGGCAAGCTCAACGCTAAGGATACCCGCCTGGATGTTTTGGCCAAACAATTATACCAACGCAGCATTCAGGTCAAGAAGCGCCAGCTGAATGAAGAGGAAAACAAAACCTGCCAGCGCTTTGCCGGTGCAGTTATGGAAATTTGGGAGAAAGAGGAAGGGAAAGGTTATGCAAAAGATTGATTATTATGCTGTAGCACGTAGCATGTATGGCTTGCTGCGCAATAAACACATCAGCTACAGAGGACATCTGCTTGTAGAAGTTCGCAGAAAAGCGCGCCATCAGGTATCTAATTTTGTTCTGCATCGCAAAGCACGTAAATTGAAAGACATGGAGGGTTAGCAATGACATTAACCGAAGGCCAAAAACGGGCAATTGAAAAGCTGGACGCCGAAATGGAAGCAGCTAAGGATCCCTGCTCTAAATACATCGCAGAGCAGCTCCTGCAGCTGGCAACATCCTGCCCAGAGGTTGCAGAGAAAATCCTTGCGGAAAAGAAGAGTTTGGCAGGTGCGCTGGATGCTATAAAGGCAGAGGCTAAGAAGCACGCTGTTGGCGGCTGTGGCTGCGTGGATGAGGCGCAGGCGGTTGAGATTGCCTGCAAATATTACAATATCAAGGCCACAGAGCCTGCAGCAGAGCCAGCGGCCGCGCACCAAGCGCTTGGCAAAAATCCTGAAACGTCGATGAATAATGGCGCTGGCACTGCTGCCGTAAGCGTTAATCTTGATGATTTTTTCTAATATCAAGAAGGTGAAATCAATTGAAGAAGAAGGAAATAGAACAAGCAGTTGCTAAGTGTTGGCCCAAAAGCAGAGAAAGACTGCTGGCCGACAAAGACTTCCTGCATTTTATGCGGTATTTCCCTGCTGGCATTGGCGATGAAGTGAAACGCTATTTTAATCAGGTAGTTACGGGGAACGAAAACTTTTTCATGGTGCCTGACCGTGAAGATAAGCAGAAGGCCATATGCAGCAGGTGTGGCAAGCACATTATACTGCCCTCTGACCTCCGGCATAAAGACAGGGCGGTTTGCCCAAGCTGCGCAGCGCAGGGCGAGGTTGTACACGGCTGGCGCAGACAGTTTACCAACGCAAAATATTATTTTACATATTACGAGCGCGCCTTATACGACAAGAAAGCGATTATTGCTCGGAGCTTTGCCGTATACCGCTGCGTAGACGCAAAGACGGGAACGATTGCAGAGGACGTTGTACCGCACGAATATCATCTGTTGCGCAGAAGCGGCGTCGAGCATTGGAGCCACGAGAGTGATTGTTTTGCACGCGACTGGTGGAGAAAGCGGAAAACCTTATACGGCAAGGAAAATGTTATGAGAGACTGGGGATACGTCGTGCGGAACGGTCAGGAGCGGCTTGAGCTGCTGCTGGCGGATAGCTGGCTTAAGTACAGCCAGCTTGATGCGTACATGAGGCTGACCAATGGCGGCGGTGACGCGCTCAAATATATAGAGCTCTATCATAAGCATCCGCAGCTCGAGTATCTTATGAAAATGGGCCTGTGGAACATTATCGATGAGGGCCTGCACCAACGCAGCTTTAATAATTTGTTTGACTGGCGCGGCCAGAATCCGCAAAAGCTGCTTGGCGTGCCGGTCAACAAAGATGATATACTGGCGCTATCGGCGCTGGCGACGGATATAGATACGCTTAAGCTGAGCCTGTACCTTAGAAAAAACACAAGACTCAGCCTTGCGGAGCTCGCGCGCAAGCGCAAGGAAATTGAGAAATTAAGCCGCTACAACAGCTGCGAACGCTTTGAGCGCCTGAAAAAAGCAGGCATCAGCGTGGAGTCGGCCTTAAATTACATAAAAAAGCAGGACCAGGAGACGTCTCGCGGCTTGGACTACGTCTTGATAGACTGGTCAGATTATGTGCGCGATTGCCAAAAGCTAGAGCTAGACATGACCGATACGGCCGTAGCCAAACCTCGTGACCTGCAGCGTGCGCACCAAAATGTCGTTGCACAGCTTAAAATCAAAGCGGATGAGCTGCTCAACAAGCAGATGGCCAAGCTATTGAAAATACGTAAGCGTTATAATTTTTCCGACAGCGGATTGATGGCTAAGGTGGCTGCCAGCGCGGAGGAGCTTATAGCTGAGGGCGATGCTCTCCATCATTGCGTTGGCACGTATTCAGACAGGCATGCAAAAGGACAATGTACCATTGTCCTGATACGCAAGCAGTCTAAGCCAGCCAAGCCTTATTACACAATGGAGCTGAGCCCCAGAGGCGTGATTGTGCAGGTGCGCGGAGACCATAACTGCGGCATGACAAAAGATGTTGAGGCCTTTGTCGAAGCCTATAAAGAGTATTTAAGAAAACTTACCAAGAAGAGAGGAGCGAAAGCAGTATGAATGATATGCAGGTGACTCGCACGCCGGAGATGGTGGCGGCGGAAATTAACCTTATTAAGGACCAGACACGCAAGCTGGTTCTGAGCAACAGCATCCTTATCGGCAAGAAGCTGAAAGAAGTTAAAGAGATGCTGGAGCCTGGCCAATTCGGCAAATGGCTTACTGAGGCGGTGGATTTTAGCCAAAGCACGGCCAACAATCTTATGCGTGTATATGATGAATACGGCGCTGATCAGGGTGTATTGTTTGGCAGCGCTGCCAAAAGCGACGTGGTAGAAAAGCTGACGTATACGCAGGCTGTTTTACTCTTAGGCGTGCCGGCAGAACAGCGTGAGGATTTTATCAAGGAAGCGCATGTTGAGGATATCAGCACGCGTGAGCTGCAGGCGGAAATCAAAAAGCTGAAGATGGCCAAAGAAGCTGCCGAAGCCAAAGCTGAAGCTGACCATAAGCTGACCAGAAAGACTGAAGAGAAGCTGGCCAAGGTCAGCAGGCAGGCCGAAGAGCTGAGCATGCAGCTGGCTGGTGCCGCCGAAAGCAAGAAGATTGCCGAAGCCATGAGTACTCAGCGCGATGTCCTGGAACATGAAGCCGAAGAGCTGCGTAAAAGCCTTTATAACAGAGAGCAGGAAACAGCTATCTTAGAAGAGCGCATCAAGGAGCTGGAAGAACAGCTCAAACAGCCGGTAACAGTTGCTACAAAGACAGAGATTGTGGAAAAGATACCGGAGGAAGTCATGCAAGAGCTGAAGGAGCTGCGCGAAAAGCTGGCGGAAACACAAAGTGATGCAGGCGCTCAGAAGGAGGCGCTGGAGCTTAAGGTGGAGATTTGGGCGGTGCTCAATGGCATCAATAAGCTGCTGGAGCATTTGGACAAAGTGCAGGATGGCAAGCGTGGCGCCGGTGTATGCAAAGCGCTGGCCAGTGCGTTAGCACAAAGCCAAAACCAGATTACCAAGCGCTTGGCAAAATTTGAGCAGGAGGCTTAGTTATGGAGATTATGCTTATTGATTTTGCGATTTATCTTATTGCGACGGTAATGATTATGTGCTTTGCAATCAGCTATATCGATTTCAAGGAGGCTTCTAAATGGAAGAATTCGAAGTAAAATTTATCATTCGCAAGGGTGGAAGCACGAAGGTGCGCTACACGGTTAAACCTACAGATGCGGAGCCGGAGGAAAGCATCGTGAGCAGGGCTGATGTGTTGCACGAGGATTTTCGCAAGCTTTGGGCGCTCCTGCCGGGAGTGGCACGCAGAATGCTTGAATTTCCGGCTAAAAATGAAGATGATTTGCCTTTGCATATGTGGGTAACAAAAGTAAATTTTGTATCCCACAAGGATTTTGGCGATGGCATGCAGCTGGTAGTGCTCATGGATGGCTTTAAAAATTCGTCCGAACCTTTGATGGTGGTAACGCGCAAATTTTATACTGCTGCTGTAGATTATTACAGGGATGGTAACGGAAAGCAGATCCCGCTGCAGATGCTCCTGCCTAAAGAAGTTAGGCTGATGGAATCCCTGAAGGAAGAGGCGTTTAATTACGCGTACTATTGTAAGCGTGAGCAGCCGACGGTAGACGAAGCTCAACACGCCTATGAGAGTGGAGCGTATCCAGATGAAATCGGGAGGGATAAAGCATGAGGCGTAAATGTAACTTATGCGGGCAGAGAAGCGGCAGTTGCAATCGTTATATATTGAAGAATGGCCAAGAAATAACGATTTGCCCGAGCTGCCTTGCATTTAGCGATGATGAAACTGCTAAGATAGCGCGTCAGGCGCATAAAGAAGGCTTATTAGTGAAAGGAGATATCAAGAGACAAAAATGAACGAGCAAACGAATGATTTAACTGACAGCTGCATTAATAAATTCCATGAGCTGGCCAACCTTTTCAAGGAAAAGAACAAGCAATATGGTGATAAAGACCAGCTGGCGAATTATCGCAATGGAGCTATGCTGCAATACGGAGATGATAGCTGGGAACATATGTATGAAACAGCAAAATGCTATTGCTTAAAGCACGTTGCCCATGTGTTTGGCGCCGGGCAAACAATTAATGAAGAAAAAATCAGTGAAAGCCTTGGCGATATTGCCGTATATTGCATCATCATGCAGCATATGGTGGAGAACAACAAGCAGGCTGCAGAAAAAACAAAGGAGTATGACCATGAATAATAAGGAAGTATCAATCAATAAGGTTGACAAATTAGTCAATCGTGCACAACTGGCTATCAATGACTGGCAGTGCAGCGGCGATGTGGATTATGTGCATAAGGCTTACGCAAACCTGCAGCAAGCCGCAATCCGCTTAACGCTTTCGCGTCAGGCTGCTAAACCAAAAAAGAGCGAGCTGATGTACAGCGTGATTGGCGATACACTTGCTGCCGACTATGAAAACCTTGATTTGTACGACACTCCAGAAGAAGCTCTGAAGGAAGCTAAAGATTTTTTGAAAGCAGGAGATATCGTAACCGTTTTGGAAATGGCTGAATCCGGCTGGCAACCATACATCTGCATAGACAGCCTGCTCGAAGAATTTCAGGATCAGGCATTTACTGAAGGCGGCGAAGCCAGCGAGCCGTGGAGTGACTTCATTGCCAGCAAAGCTATGACGGCCGCTGCGGATGAACTCGAAGACGAGCTTAACAATGTGCTGAAACGTTGGCTTGAAAAATACCAGGTCGAGGCTGGCTGGTACAAAGAGACCGGCAAAGAATACCGTTACAGCTTTGACGGAATCGACTTTATTCGTCTCTGATATAGTACTGCCGCAGAGCGCAGGCCGTAGAGCTGCTGCCTCGCTCATATTTAACTAGCGGATTATATACAAGCATTGCAAATGGCGCAGACAAAAAAAGAAGTATATCGCACGTATGCGGCCTGCGCTCTGCGGCGGAAAAAGAAGGAGCATGTTACATGGATGACTTCACGATCAATTTTGCTATAACGCTCGTTGTACTGTTGATTGGTCTGGCATTTATTGGAGGCAATGATGAGAAGTGAAAGAGCCTTCGGCGGAACGAAAGTATACGGGATTACTGTCGACTGTCCTTGCAAAGGCTGCGATCTGCGTGGCTGTGGCTGCGCCAGTATATGTGACGCATATAAAAAATACAAATTCATCCTAACCATTTTAAATAAAAACCGTCAGGCAAAGGCGCGGGCGGCGTCCGAATGCCGGATGATGCGTGATGAACGCATTGCCGAATGGCGGCGGAACAGATGTTGGCCAAAGGGCTAAACATATATAATGAAGAAAACTTCTGCGGGGCTTTTCTGTCTCGCAGGTTTCTTCATATATACAGGCATTTTATTTTAAGGGCAGCTTAGCCCTTTAGGCTTGTATGTAAGTAATAACAAAGCGACCACAAAGAATATCAGGGGGACAAATCAATGGCAATGAGAATAGGCATAAGAGAAAAAACATATTACTGCCAGGGAACCAGTGAAAGCAAAAAGCCTGATTACATTGAAATTGATTTATTTCCTTTCGTGGATGTCAAATACAAACCTTGTAGAAGTGGCAGACAGAAGGCAACTACTCCGAAGCAGAAGAACCTTAACGATAAAAAGGCACGAAGATATTTCAGGCTGCTGGCCAAAAGCAATTTTGGACAAAGAGATATCCACCTGACTTTAAGCTATGATAATGATAACCTGCCCGATACACCGGAACAGGGAGAGAAAAGGCTGCGTAATTATATGCGCAGATTGAAAAGATTATATAAAGCTAATGGCAAAGAATTAAAATACATCTACGTTACCGAGGTTAGCAGCAAGGGAAGAGTGCATCATCATCTGTTGATTAATCGTGGCGTAGACCGTGATGCTATCGAAAAAGCATGGGGACATGGTTGGGCGAATAGTAAGCGTATTCAGGCAGAGCATGGAGGTATTGAAGCTCTGGTATGCTATCTGAGCAAAGATCCTAAAGGCCGCAAAAGATACACTTCATCCCGCAACCTTGTTAAACCGCTGGAATCTGTAAGCGATACCAAGACAAGTCGCAAGCAATTCCAGCAGCTGACTCTTTGGCCGGAAGACTGTGAAGATATGCAAAAGCACTTTGAGCAGAAGCATCCTGACTATCGTATCATCAGCGTAGAGAAATATTATAATGCTGTAACCTGTGAATGGTATATCAGAGCAAAGATGGAGCTTAGGGATGACTATAAGCGCAAGAAGGGAGCAAAGCGACGGAATGAATAAATTGAATTTAATATTGACCATACCGCCTAGCGTCAATCATTGCTATAAAAACTTCAACGTGATGGGACGCAGAAACCGTGTGCTTACGCCATTGGCAAGAGCCTGGAAGGAAGAGGCGTATTATATTGCTAATGCTTTGGCACATCGGGAAGGCTGGCGCGTGCCTGAACCGGAAGAAAAGATTGTGCTGGAAATAGTTGCCTTCTGGCCAGACGGCAGGCGGCGCGATATGAACAACACACATAAGCTACTTTGTGATGCCTTAGAGGGTGCAGTGTATCTTGATGACAAGATGGTGCTCGTGCGTGATATGGATTTTTCCGTTGACAGGAAGCGACCTAGGCTAGAGGTATGCGTATATGTGAAAGACGATTAAAAGGCAAAAATTAACCTCTAAGAATATAAAACCCTAGGCAAATACCCATAATAAATTTTTAAGTTTGCATGCAGATTATCAAAACCGGCAGGAGGGCAGCGTATGAATAAAGAAGAACTAAAAGAAAAGCTGAAAGGCGCTATGTATGCTCAGCGCACATTGGAGGGAGAGCTGGATAAGCTGCAGGAACTGCGCAACCTTGCGCAGAAGGTAACGCCTGCTTATAGCCAATCGCCTGGCGGCGGTAGTGCTAATGCCCAAAAGCTGGAAAATTCCGTAGCAAAAATAATTGAGCAGGAAAAGCTTATTGTAGAGTGCTGCAATGAGCTGTGCGCCCAGCTGGCAGAAGTCCGGGCTTTAGTTGCGCTGCTGCCGATGGGACCAATGCGCCTTGTGATGCAAAGACGTTACCTAAACTACCAGAAGTGGGAACAGATAGCGGCTGAACTGCATTATTCATGGCAGAATGTACATAGACTGCACAGTAAGGCTTTAGATTACATCTTGCATGAAGTGAATAAAAGAAACACATAAAATAAAACCGCTAGGTAGAATAATCTACTTAGCGGTTACAAACCTAATCCTGGTCAGAGCAGTATGTAACCTGCTAAAACACAAGAAACTCAAGTAACTCCAAGAAGGCGTGAGGGCGAAAGCCTTCACCCTTCTCAAGTCATCTTCATTCTAGCATAATTGCGAATGCTATGCAAGTAATTATTAGAGTCATTATAATAATCGTATTAGCTTTAACTGTAATTGAATTAGTGAAAACAATAAGGAGGTTATAACTATGGAAACGAAGACTAAAGGAACATGGGGTGGAGCTCGCCCAAATACTGGCGGTGCGCGTCCAGGTGCAGGGCGCAAGAAGCTTGAAGGTGATGCAGTAACTAAGTCGGTGCAGTTCCGCCTTAATGCTGAGCAGGCAGCAATCGTAAAGCAGTTCGTTAAGATGCTGAAGGCAGGCGAGATTACTTTGGACGATTTCAAAAAAGAATAGAGTAAATGCGAGTACAATCTGTGCTATAATGTATAATAGCAAAAAAAGAAAAAATTAAGCCATCGGGCAAGTATGCTCGGTGGCTTTTTGTTTGGTGATTATATGTTAAAAGCTTGTAGCAGGTGTGGTAAGGTGCATGGGTATGGTGAATGCTCTATTCCTGCCATACCATATACCCGTAAGAAAATAGCCAATGATATAACAAGGTTCCGTTCATCCAGAACGTGGCAGCGTAAGCGCAAGGCAATCCTGGAGCGTGACGCTTATTTGTGTAAGCTGTGTCTGTATAACAGGACGCTGACCAATAAGGATTTGGAAGTACATCACATTATTCCGATAAAAAAGAATCCTGAGCTGAAGCTGGAGGAACGTAACCTTATTACCTTGTGCAGGGCTTGTCATGACTTGGTTGAAGACGACAAGAGTTATGTAAGTTTGTTGACCAGGTTGGCAAGTATCCCCCCGGGTAAAATTATTTAGCGAGGGGCAGAAACGTGTAGACCGGACTGCTCCCCTCAAAACACAAATTTTTTTCTTTATAGAAGCGGGACGTATATGTTCCCTGAAAGGAGGCTATAGAGTGCAGACTCGCCATGAAATAATTATTTATATAAAACGCCTGGCTTATTACGCTGCTACGCAGGGGCGGGATGAAGGTAGGCTAAATGCACTAATTTTTCCACTAATTGAGGCAGTAAACGCTTATTATTCGGTGGATATTACTGCAAATATAGCACAGTCTATTGAGGCTATTACGCATGCCTTGGTGAGAACAGGTATCGTCTATGCTGACGGTAGTTCCGACGCAGGAAGTGGCGCTGAGCCAGCAGGTTATAACGATGTAAGAGTTTTCTTCGTAGAGGCTAACAGGCGATTGCTGTCGACTACAGCAGAAGCATTTAATTCAAGTATTAACGAGGTTACTCCGGAAAGTTCCGAAGGAAATGATGTTGCTGAGCCGTACTATGTGAGTAGCCTCGTTGATAGTTTAACAGCAGAATATACAGCCAATGTAACCGGAGTGACTGAATATCTTAAGGCAATTGCTGCATATGGCAACAGTGCAGGGCTTGGGAATGCATTACAGAAGCTTCTGGAGCCGAAAGAGATAAAGACTGTTCCAAGTATGGCTGATATTGCTAAAGATATCTATATAGACAGAGGCTACAAGGAGCTGATAGAGTTCCAAGGTATTGATATCTACATTCCTGCCAGTATTGGAGGTGAAGGCAATGCCTAGGGCACCAAAACCGGCAAGAAGCACGAAGGGAGCCAACACAAAGTGCGAGATTGCTACAAGGATAGCGGTCGAAGATAAGCTTGCTGGTGTTGGGATATCCTCAGTACCGCCCCGCGACTTCAGCAAAGAACGTGCAGCTATATATAAATGGCTGCATAAGGCGCTGAAACCCAGTGGTGTACTGTCAAAATTAGATACAGCTACATTTAGGCAGGCGTGCATTATTATCGACCGGCTGAATGAGATTGATCGCATGATTGACGACGAAGGCGTAACTGACAAAGAGCTGCGTGTAGCCAGAACTGATTATTTTAAGCAGTATCTTAACATCTGCTCTGAGCTCTGCTTGTCACCTGCAGCACGCGCGAAAATGGGAACATTGGTAGCGAACAAGCAAAAAGAAACTGATCCGCTGCTTGAGGCGCTGGGAGGTGATGGCCGTGCTTAGCAAAAAGCATCCGTCGTATGTATATGCGAAAGCTGCTGCTGAAGGCAGCGTTAACGCGCCTAGGTATGTCAAGCTGCAGTGTCAGGAGTTCCTCTTGATAGCTAATGACAAGCTGGCCAAGTATCGGATTGATGATGTACTGGTGGATAAAATTGACCGCCTGCTGAATCTGCTGATTATGGCTAAAGGCTTACAGGCAGGGCAAAGCGTGAAAAATGCTTTGGCAGGCTTCCAGTGGCTGCTGATTATTGCAGTACTGTGTACTGTTTATAGGGATAATCCTCAAAAACGACGCTATGAAAACTGTGTGTTTGAAATCTGCAGAAAGAATGGTAAAACGTTTATCGTTGCCGTTCTTTTTTTGTTGCTGTTCTTTCTGGAACCCAGATTTTCAAAATTTTACTCCGTCGCACCTGATGGCAGCTTGTCACGTGAGGTGAAAACGGCGCTGGATGATATTCTTTCGATGTCTCCGGCCTTGAACGGGACGTATAAAGGCAAGCTGAAATTCAAGAAGCTGCGCGATTCCGTGAAGTGCCAGATTACCGACAGCGAATATATCCCGCTGAACTATTCAACCAGCAGGCTGGACGGTAAGCTGCCTAACGTGTTCCTTGTCGATGAGGCGGGTGCGCTGCCTAACACTTATCCGATTGAGGCTATGCGTTCCGGTCAGCTGACTATCTTGAATAAATTAGGCTTTGTAATTTCTACAAAATATCCGACTATCAATAACCCTTTTGAGGATGAAGTGGGATATGCAAAGAAGGTCCTTGATGGCCAGGTGGAAGACGATGCTATTTTCAGCCTGCTCTATGAGCCTGACAATAAAACAGATTGGACAACTGATGACGGAGTTCTGGAGCAGGCAAACCCTCTTGCTCTGGAAGTGCCGGAGATAATGGCTGACTTAAAGAAAAAGCGTATACAGGCTATTGAAGTTCCGTCAAAGCGCGAAAACTTCGTAACGAAACACTGTAATATTTCCTACTCGGGGCAAGGCTCTGAATCCTACGTATCCATGGAGGACCTGCAGGCTTGCCGGTCTGATGAGCCTATAGACTGGAACGGCAGGGAAGTATATTTAGGCGTTGACTTGTCAATGTCTAACGATAACTGTGCTGTAGGCATAGTAGCTTATGACGAAAATACTGATATGGTGCTTATTGATGCGCTGGCTTTTATTCCGGAAGGCAAAATTGACGAGAAAAATAAGCTCGAAAAAATCAACTATTACGAGTTCATTGAAGCTATGAAATGTGTCGCCTGCGGTGATCGCACTGTAGACTATGCTGTAATTGAAAGTTTTGTACTGCAGCTTGAAGAAAAGCTGGGGTGCAAAATCTGCAGTATCGGTTATGACCGGTATAATGCAATTTCTTCTGCCCAGAAATGGAATGATGCGGGCCTTGTCTGCATAGAAATCCGTCAGCACAGCTCATTGCTGCATGCTCCGACTAAATGGCTGTCAGAGCTGATTGAAAACGGAAAAATGCGCTATGAAAGCAATAAGCTGTTGGAAATCAACTTCAATAATGCAAGATGCACCTATGATACTAACCTTAATCGCTACGTCAACAAGAAGAAATCTAATGGCAAGGTCGATGAGGTGGTAGCTATTATCAATGCTCTGTATCTGCTTCAGCAGGATGTAATACTTAAAAATACCCTTGATTGGGCAGTGCAAATCTAGGAAAGGAGGTAAAAAGGATGTTTGAAAATCTTTTTAGCCGGTTCAGGGAAAAAAGATATACCGAAGCTGAGGTAGCCAGTATTTTGTCAGGGCAACCTATTGTATCCAGCAGGATAAGCAGGGCGCAGGCTCTCAATATTCCTGCGGTCGGTACAGCAATAAACTTTATCGCGGGTACCGTTGCCAGCTTACCGGTCCGCTTATATAAGCACGAGACTGACAGAGTTGAAGAAGTATCCGACGATTATCGCTTGAAGCTGCTCAACGATGATACAGGTGATTTGATGGACGCAGAGCAGTTCCGGAAAGCGCTAGTCACAGATATGTTGTTGGAAGGCGCTGGTTATGCGTATATCGACAAGAGCGGTAATCGCATTACAGGACTTTACTACGTCGAAGGACAGTACGTTAACCTGGTTGATGGCGCTGACAAAATAAAAAAAAGCGTTGATGTATACCTTAATGGCAAAAAAGTCAGGGACTTTGATGTTCTCAGAATCACCAAGGATACTATCGATGGCATTCATGGCATTGGTGTGCTGGATTCTCATTCACTGCTGTTCGCGACGATGTACAATGCGTTGAAATATGAGAATACTGCTGTCGCCAGCGGCACAAAGCGCGGTTTCCTAAAATCGGCCCGCCGGCTGGAAAAGCAAATGCTGGATGAACTGAAAGCTGCATGGCGAAAACTGACATCTACTGATTCTGAAAATAATGATGTTCTTGTCTTGAACGAAGGTATTAGTTTTGAACCTACGCAGAGTACAGCGACGGAAACGCAGCTCAATGACTTGAAAAAGACTAACAATGAGCTGGTTTACAATCTCTTCGGCCTCAACAGCGCTTTGTTTAACGCAAGCCCTACTAACATGGATGGTATTTATCTCAACAGCATCAAAACAGCGGTGTTGCCTGTAGTAGAGGCCTTGAATACTGCCCTTAATAAATTTCTCCTTCTGGAAAAAGAAAAAGGAGCTTACTTTTTCGCCCTGGATACCAGCGAAATCCTGAAGGGGAATGTTAAGGATAGATATGCAGCATATGACACCGGTATAAAATCGGGTTGGCTGCAGGTTGATGAGGTACGAAAAATTGAGAAGATGGCGCCGATTGGCTTTGACTTCATGAAGCTATCGTTGGCAGATGTCTTCTACAATCCGAAAACAAAGGAAATTTTCGTACCGAATACTAATGGCACAGGCAATATAGCCAAAGCCGGAAAGGAGGGGAATGAGTGAAAGTCGAGATTAGGAAAGACGGCACCGCACTAATCACCGGTTATGTAAACGTGGTAGGCAGAGAAAGCAGAGTGCTGCAGGATATCAGCGGTGAATTCGTTGAGGTTATTGAACCTGGTACGTTTGCACGCGCCTTGTCCAAAGTCGACAGCGTAGGCCTTATGTTTAACCATATGCGCGATGTTGACACTGCAGACAATACTTTTGAGCTCACCGAAGACAATATAGGGCTTTATGCCAAAGCGGTAATTAAGGACGCTGAAGTTATCCAGCGTGCCAAGGAAAATAAGCTGACCGGCTGGAGCTTTGGCTTCTACGAGAATGCCGAAAAATGGGATAATCGCGCTGATGGTATGCGCCGCCGCACAGTTACTGATTTAGACCTCGTTGAAGTGTCTATCTTGGATGTAACTCCTGCGTACATCGCTACCAGCATCGAGATGCGTGGGGAGCAGGCGACTTTAAAGGAGCGCCGAGCTTCTGGCGATGAAGTTGAGGTATTGGACAGCTCCGAATCTGCTCCTGCAGAAGAGCCTCCTGCTTCGGACAACTCTGCCGTCGAAGAGCGGGAGATGCTGAAACGAAAATTTGAATACTATATCACTGTTAATTAAGAAAGGGGTAAAAATATGAACTTCAAAAAACTTTTAGAAAAACGTAATGAACTCGTTGAGAAAATCAACAACCTGTTTGTAGCTGCTGAAAAGGAAAACCGTGCGCTGGCTGCAGAGGAAAAAACCACTTATGATGATGCTATGGCCGAAATCAAGAGCATTGATGAAACCGTTCGCATGTATGAAGCTGCCAAAGGCATCAAAGGCGATGTAACCAATACTAATGCGCAATCTGATTACGAGCAGGAGCGTCGCGCCTTAGCTGAATTTGTACGTTCCGGTAAACTGACTGAAATCCGTGCCGGCGTTAACATGACTCTCGGTGATAATGGTGCTATCATTCCGACTACCATCGCTAATAAAATCATTGAAACTGTAGAAAATATCTGCCCAATTTTTGACCTGTCTAGCAAATACAATGTTAAGGGTTCTCTGACCTTCCCGGTATACGATGAAACTACTGATCAGGTTCAGTGCGCGTATGCTACTGAATTCAAGGCTTTGGATTCTCATACCGGTAAATTTACTACCGTGTCCTTAGGCGGTTATTTGGTTGGTGCTCTGACCAAAATCTCCCGCTCTTTGATTACCAACGGCGAATTTGATGTTGTAAGCTACATCATTGGTAAAATCTCTCTGGCTATTGCACGCTTTCTGGAAAAAGAATGCCTTATCGGTACCGGTACTTCTGCTTGTCAAGGCGTATTGGTAGGCGCTACCCAAAAGATGACTGCAGCAGCTGCTACTGCTATTACTGCAGACGAGCTGATTGACCTGCAGCTGAAGGTACCTGAACAGTATCAGGCAAACGCTTGCTGGATTGTTCACACCAAAACTTTAGGCGTGCTGCGTAAGCTGAAGAACAACGATGGTGATTACCTGCTGACCGACGATCTTGTAAAAGGCTTCGGCTTTGAACTGTTGGGCAAGCATGTATATATCTCCGACCAAATGCCTGAAATTGCTGCATCTGCAAAAGCTGTGGTGTATGGTGATATGAGCGGTCTGTTCAGCAACCTGCGCCCTGGCATCGAGCTGCAGATGCTGAATGAAAAGTATGCTGACGAACATGCTGTAGGCGTTGTTGCTTGGTATGAAGTTGATACCAAGGTTGTCGAACAGCAAAAAGTAGCTGTACTGGTAATGAAGAATGCATAATAGGAGCTTGATATGGAATATAAAGCATTAGTTAGCTTTGCTGGACTTGTGTGCGGTATTCCTGGTCAAACGATTGTTATCGATGATAAAGCCACCGCTGACGATTTGTTAGCGGCTGGCTATATCGAAGCAATTGAGGAACCGGCGGCAAAGCAGCGTAGCGAAAAGGCGGTGGCCGAGAATGAAACTGAGCCAGCTGACGGCAAATGACGTTTTGAGCTATATCAGAGCTGATGAAACTTCTGAGAATGCTGCCTATATTGAAAACATTGCACTGCCTGCAGCAAAAAGCCATGTTGAGCATTACACAGGGCGTTCCCTTGATGATTTGGAGCAATACGAAGATATTACGATAGCCGTGCTGGCAATCTGCGCTGATATGTTTGATGTCAGAGCCTACACTATGACCGGTATTCAGGTTAACCCTACGGTTGTTCAAATCCTTGGCTCGCACTGCACAAACTTCTTGTAAGGCGGTGACGTTATGTTCCGGAAACAGGATAAACGCTTATCCAGCATACTTAATAAGCGGATTGAAGTATGGCACACCGTGAAAAGTACTGTCAAGGACAGGCTCGGGCAATATCCTCAAGAGGATAAACTGTACAGAACAGCTTATGCCGGAGTAATTCCTCAAACTGGCAGCCTGCTTTCCGGCAGAACTGCTGATACTACATTGTCCAGGACTACCCATAAAATAGTCATGCGATACTGCAAGGATATTACGCCTGACATGTGGTTTGTGTATGATGGAGTGCGTTACAACATTCTCTATATCATGGATCCGTACCTTGACCATGAACGGCTTGAAATTTTCTGTGAGGTGCTGCTCTGATGGCTAGTGTTGAGTTAGACTTCAGCGAGCTGTCGGAATTCAATGCGTCAATGCTGAAGATGGTTGAACAGGATATGCCAAACGAAGCAAAAAAGCTTATGCAGCGTGCAGGTAATGCGCTGCGAAGGGATATACGAACAGCCTACAAGCAGAAAACCAAACGCAAGACAGGCAACCTGCTGCGAGGGTTGAGCCGCGGCCGCGCTTATATTTATCAGGGTACTGAATATCAGGTGCGTGTAAAAAACACAGCGCCGCATGCTCATCTGATTGAGTATGGGCATAAGGCGGTAGGACATGCTCCGCGCAAGCGCTTTAACGGCAAATATGTTAAAGGCAGGCATATAGCTGGTAAGGCAGCTAAGGATTTCAACAGAAAATTCGCTGATATGGCTGACAAATTTGTAGATGATTTATTAGAAAGGGGCATAGGCTGATGTTATCTGTTATTGACATTATCCGGGCGCTGTCCCTGCTTATTGAAGAGAAATTCCCTGACTTTCCTGTTGTGGACAGGGATTTGACTGAGGGATTTCCGCGCCCATGCTATTTCATTGATGTAGAAGGCTTGGTTACTGAGAATCTGACTAATCGGCTGATAAAAGAAACTGCTGACATTGAGATATCGTTCTTTGCTGAAGATATCTACGAAGGCTTCCTACGGTTGCTGGAGGTCAACAGTGAGCTGGTCGCAGCTTTGACAGAGCCGTTGCCTATTACTGATATGAATGGCGAAACAGTCGCTCATGTTGTTTTTAATGATGTGAGGACCGAGATTATCAAAGCTGACAAATCTTTGACGTTTTCAATGACTACGGAGCTTATTCAGGGCGTTCCTGACGGTGACACTCATCCGCTTATTGATACTGTCGAATTTGAGGTTGGCGTGAATAAATAAGGAGGTTGAACAATGGCTAAAATCGGACTTCCCGATATTGATATTACTTTTTCTCAAAAAGCGATTACGGCGATTTCCCGTTCTGAACGTGGCGTGTTGCTCATTCTGTGTGTTGATACTGTTGCAAAAGAATTAAGGACTCGCACCTATCGCTATGAAAATGAAATCTTAGCAGAGGAATATACTGCTGAGAATCTTGCAGCAATCAAAAGAGCATTCCTGGTGCCGGTGAACAAGGTGCATGTTATCGCTGCCCCTGCTGCAACAGATATGAGTGCTTTTGCTTCTGCGATGGAGGGGCTCAAGTACAACTATGTTTGTTGCGTTAACGAAGAGATTCAGCAGGCGCTTGTTAACTATGTTATTACCAAAAATCAAAAATCCAAAGGCCGTAAATATGTAGCTGTTGTAGCTGATGCGACCACGGCTGATAGCAAGTATGTTGTAAACGTGAAGAATGCCAGCGTTCACGATGTGGACAGCAATGCTGATGTAGAAATGGTAAAATACCTGCCGCGCCTGGCAAGCATCCTGGCCAACCTGCCGATGAACCGTTCCTGCACTTATTATGAGCTGGAAGACATCGATAGCGTTGACGTAAGCTTCATTACTGTTGCGAACGATATCAATTCCTGGATTGATAAAGGGTATCTGGTATTGTTTAAGGACGATGATGTTATCAAGATTGCGCGTGGCGTAAACTCTTTGACCACTATCACCAGTACCGACACTGAGGATATGCGTAAAATTATCATCGTTGAAGCACAGAACATCATTATTGAGGATATCTTCAGCACCTTCAAAGACAGCTATGTTGGTAAATACAAAAACAGCTATGATAATCAATGCCAGTTTATCAGTGCTGTAAATGCTTATTTCCGCCAACTGGCGAAGGAAGAAATCCTGGAGCCTACTTATAAAAATATCTGCTCTGTAAATGTGGAATCTCAACGTAATGCCTGGTTGAGCATCGGCAAGACTGAAGCTATTGACTGGGACGAAAACAAGGTTAAGAACATGACCTACAAATCTACTGTTTTCCTGCAGGGCAACATTAAGATTTTGGATGCCATCGAAGATCTGAAATTTGAAATTGAGATGGAATAGGAGGTGCTGAACAATGGCTGATGTAACTAATAAAATTATCCGCGGCACCTTTGGCCGTCTGTATGTAAACGGCCAGAACCTGGCCAATGTCAAGAGCTTTGAGGCCAAAGCTACCATCAACTACGAAACTGTTGATATTAACGGTGACCTTTGCCAGCAGCAGCGCATGACCGGTTACAGTCTTGCCGGTACAATGACTCTGCATAAAATTGATAGCTTTATTGCTCGTACTATTGGCGATGGTTTGACTACCGGAGTATTGCCAAAAATCAAGATTGTCGGTGTTGTGGCAGATCCGGATAGTGACGGTTCTGAGCGTGTTGAAATCTATGATGTTACTTTAGACGAAGTTACTTTGCTGGCATTTACTAATGCTTCCGTGGGCGAAGAATCTGTTCCGTTTAAAGCTGGCGGCTATCATTTCATTGATTTGATTTAACTGATTAGCTCCCTATCTTTAGTTAGATGGGGAGCTTTTTTAGGAGGAAAATATGCAGAAAGCTACTTTAGAAGCGCTGTTGGAGCGCAAAACGCAAGCCATGAAGGCGAAAATGGCCGTAAAGGAAATCAATGTGCCTGTTCTTGGCATGGCACTTACAGTTGAGAAATTACCGCTTGCAAGGGTGCTGAACCTTATCGATAAATATAAGGATGACGATTCTCTGAACGGCAAATTTGAGCTATACAAAGAACTGATTTATATTTCCGTGCCATTGTTTAGAAGCACTCAGCTGCAAGAGGCTTATGAGGTTGCAGAGCCGTCTGATATCGTAACCTTGCTGTTTGAGCAGAATCTGACAGCTATTACTAGCCTTGGCGATAAGATTGCTGCAATGTATGGCATTAACGGCGCTGAAGCTGTTGAAGAATTAAAAAACTGATTAGCTCCGATTCGGAGCTGTACACGATTCATTATTATCTGGAACGCGGGCACAGCCTGCATGAGCTCGTTGGCATGAGCTCTCTTGAGCTGTTGTTCTTGACGGCCAGCATGATTCTTACAGGAGAGGAGGAAGAAAAAAAGTATGGCGAGCAAAAATATTAACATTCTTATGAGCCTGCAGGACAGGTTCTCTGCTCCAATGAAGAACATTACCAACCTGACAAAGGAGCAGGAGAAGCAGCTGAAACGCTCCCAAAATGCTCTTGTAAGATTTGGCCGTGATGGAGCTAAGGCATTAGGCTCTTTGGCAAAATATGCCGGCGGTGCTTTAACCGGTGCAATTACTGCTTTGAGCGGGTACAGCATAAAGGTCGGAGCTGATTTTGAAGCAGCCATGAGCAAGGTGCAGGCTATTTCTGGTGCGTCGGGCACTTCATTAGATGCGCTGACTGCTAAAGCTAAAGAAATGGGTGCTACAACGCAGTTCAGCGCGTCAGAAGCAGCTCAGGCTATGCAATACATGGCAATGGCCGGCTGGAAAGATACGGATATGCTGAACGGTATCAAAGGTATTATGGACCTTGCTGCAGCTTCTGGCGAAGACTTGGCCAGTGTATCCGATATTGTGACCGATGCGCTGACTGCGTTCGGCATGTCCGCACAAGATTCCGGAAGGTTTGCGGATGTGCTGGCAGCTGCATCCAGTAACGCGAATACTAATGTCGGGCTGATGGGATATACATTCAAATATGTAGCTCCGTTGGCTGGCTCTCTTAAATACAGCGTTGAGGATGTGGCGCTGGCGATTGGTCTGATGGCTAATGCCGGCATTAAGGGCGAGCAGGCCGGTACTGCTTTAAGGTCAACCTTCACCAGGTTAATCAAGCCGCCGAAGGAAGCAGCAGATGCTATGAGCAAATTAGGCATCAGTGTAAAGAATGCTGATGGCAGCGTTAAACCGCTGAATACAACGTTAGCAGATTTGCGCAAGGCTTTCAGTAAATTGTCTGATTCGGAAAAAGCTGAATACGCTTCCATGATGGCAGGTCAGGAGGCTATGAGCGGATTCTTGGCGTTGGTCAACGCGTCTGATGATGATTTCAATAAATTATCAAAGGCCATACGTGAATCTAACGGAGCAGCAGCTGGCATGGCAAAAACTATGAACGCCAATCTTAAAGGCCAAATTAAACAGTTTCAATCGGTAACTGAATCTATAGGTATATCAATCTATGATAAGTTTAAAAAACCGCTTACAAAAGCATTTGCTGATGTAAACGGGAGCTTGGGAGATTTAAACAAGTCTATTACTAATGGCGAGCTGGCCGGTAGTTTTGACCGCTTGGGCGAATCTGTTGGTGTGCTTGTCAAAGCATTGGCTGATGGCCTTATTGTTGCTTTGCCGGTAGCTATCGGCTTGTTTACGTGGTTAGTTGATAATGGTGATACCGTTATCGCTATGTTGGGCGGTATTGGTGCTGGCTTTGCTGCATTCAAGGTTGCTGCAATGCTTCAGGCTGTTACCACGGCGCTAGAAGGCGTAAGCGTGGCAACTGCTATTTGTAATGCAGTTATGGCGGTGAATCCTTTGTTTTGGATTGCCGCAGCTATAGCAGCAGTTGTTGCAGGCTTGATTCTGCTATGGCAGAACTGGGATAAAGTTACTGCCGTGCTGGGTACAGCGTGGGAGAAATTCAAGCAGTTCGGGGCGTGGCTCCGTGATAAGTTTATGAGTATCATTTCACCGATTGCCGACAAAGTACGTGCTATAAGCGAAGGCTTCAAAAGCTTTGGCAATAAAATTTTTGGTGGTAGTGATACTGAAAAGCATAATGCTTTAGGTACGAGCTATTTCAGCGGCGGCAGGACCTACGTAAATGAAGGCAACAGGGGCGAGCTTATCAACCTGCCTTCCGGTTCTCAGATTGTGCCGCATGATTTGGCTAAACAGGCTGTAAACAGACAGCCTAACATAACCATTAATCTTTCTGTTGCCGGTAATGTTATAGGCAATGAGGAATTTTACAATGAATGCGGTAATTCAATCAGCACACGTTTAATCGCTGCGTTGGGTAATGTGTAGGGAGGTGGAACAGTGAGCAGTATTCTTAATATGATCGTGAGCCGATTGATTACAGCTAAGATGAGTGCCGGCAGTAAAGCAAGCATTGTCATCTCAGCTGATAACGGTACCATTGTTCTGCCAATCGTCCCCGCTGACCTGCCGGAAGTCAGCAATCCTCAGAACAACGAAACATTTGAAAGCGTACTTGGCACGATGAGCGTAATGGGTACGCTGGGACTGCGTAAGGTATCGCTAAAAGGTCTGCTGCCTGTAGATGTCAGCAAATATCCATATGCCAATCCGTTGGGAAGCACAGCAGCTGAGGTTATCAATTTTATTAACCAATGCAGGGCCGAAAATAATGCTGCACGCATTGTCATCGCCTATTCCGACGGCTCTGTATATCTGAATATGGCTTGCCTTATCAATAGCTTTGAATACTATATCGATAATGTAAAGGACTATCATTATCGTATGGAGCTTCTGGAATATCGCTCAGTGAGCCCGCTAGGAGGTCTTGTATCATGATTATGTTAATGGCTAACATAAATGATACGTGGCAGGATATCACGGCTTATACAGGGGCTTATAGCAGAGCTGATAACATAAGAGCATTAGGTATGAGCTTTGACTTTAAACTGCTCAGCAATCCGCTGGATAGAAATGCCAAAGGCAGAGAGCTGCCTATAGGAACAAAGTTGACGCTTTTCAGCGATGGAGAGCAGATATTTAGCGGGATAGTAGTTAGCTATGAACGCAGCAGTCTTTCCGAATACACTTACAAAGCCTATGATTATGGCTTTTATCTGAATAAGTCTGAAGCTATTATCCAATTTAATGATATTAGCGCCAGCGCTGCAATCCAAAAGCTTTGTGGTGAAAATGGTATTCCCGTAGGTGCTGTTGCCGATATATCTGCGAATGTAAGAAAAATTTACAATAGCAGTAAAATTTCTGATATTATCAGAGATTTGATTACCATGGGCGAAAATGAGACAGGTAAGAAATATCGGTTGGAAGTCCGCGAAAATAAGCTGTTCATAGAAGAATATGCAGATTTGATTGTAGATGCGTATTATCAGCCTGCTGCCGGCAGCGGATTCAATCCTGCTGATGTTCCTGGTTCATTCCAGTCAACTTATTCCATCGAAGAGATGGCCACGCGAGTTCTTATAGCATCTAGCTGTGAAAAGAACGCTACTATTCGTGCTACAGCTGAGGACAGCGAAGCAGTTACGAAATATGGATTGCTGACAAGGGTGGAAAAGATTGACGATAAGAATAATTCGCAGGCTATGAACATAGCTAAGAAGAAGCTGAAAGAGCTGAACAAGGTTAAGCGCTCATTCAAAATCACTCTGTTCGGAGATGATGCAGTGCGATCAGGGCGAATTCTCGTATTCAATCAGCCGGATATCAATCTTGTAGGCGCGTTTCTGGTCAGAAATTGCGTACATAGGTATGACGGCTTCAATCATATCATGGAGCTGGAGCTGGAGGTGTAGCTGATGGAGAATTGGGAATATAAATTGGCAGAGCTTTTCAAGGATAGGGATAACCCGAAGCCTCTGGGAGCCTGTATAGGTAAAGTCGAAAGCCTTGCTCCGGTAATCATCAGCATACAGGACGGCAAGTTTATGCTGCAGGCAGAGCAGATTTATATCTGCAATCAGATTCTGGAGCGTGAAACAACCTTCCGTAATTACGTTGCCAATCAAAGCCAAAGCGGCAATATATCTGTTTCCTGTACGCATGGCGGCGGTTCGTACTCTGCGAATGGCGATATTGAGGCAAGCGGCAGGGTGCATTTGAATGAAGTGTGGAAGGTTGGGGATTATGTTATGGTTGTTCCGGACCAAAGCGAACAGCACTTCTTTATTGTCGATATTCTGAGAGGGGTGAGCTGATGTTTCCTAGTGATGTTGATTTTGATGTTCCGCTGCAGGCCGATACGTCGGATGATGGGCAGCTTCAAGGCACGATCGGCCGTAGCATTGCTTTTGATTACGAGAAAAATGAATTCGTTGTTAATGATGGCAAGCTAGTTGAGCCGGGCAAGATTGATGCAATCAAACAATGGATTGAACTGTACATCCGGACTGAAATCAGTAAATATGCGATATACACCGAATCATTTGGAGTCGATACCAGAGGCCTTTTGGGTTACAGGTTACCAAGAGGATATCAGGTAGCTGAAATTATGCGGCGTATCAACGAAGGTATACTGACGCAGTGCCCTGATGTTGTATCTGTCAGCAATTGGGATTTCAATAAGGGAACGTTTTCCTTCACAGTTAAGACGAACACAGGAGAGGAGGTAGTTATCAATGTCGAGTGAATTAAAATCGACAACTGTCGATAAGGTCCATAAAGAGCTTTTAGGACAAGTGTCTGACACATATCAGAAAACCGAGGGCTTCCCTACATGGGACATCTTGAAAGCTGCAGCGTTCGGAATCAAGCGTGTGTGGGACAAGGTGTTCATGATTGACTATCTGCAGGATGTAGATAATCTTACCGGGGCTGACCTGGAACGCTTCGTGTACCAACGCAAAGGCCTGAAGCGTAAAGAAGCTACGTACTCGGTAGGATTTGTAAATATTGTGAGAGGTGAAGGCATTGTCAGTATAGGTGATGTATTCAGCACTTCCGGCGGTGTAGAGTTTATTGCTACTGAGGACAAGGCGGTTAAGGCCGGTGATAAAGTCGCTGTACAGGCTATCAATGCTGGTGGTATCGGTAATGTGGCAGCAGATACTATTATTGAGATGCCTGTAACCATCCAAGGTATCGCAAAAATTACAAATGATAGTCCTACTGTGGATGGATATGATGCAGAAGATGATGATAGCCTGCGAGAAAGATATTACGAGGCGCTGAGAGAGCCTGCTACTAGCGGAAACGTCGCACATTACAGACGGTGGGCGCGCGAAGTAGAAGGCGTGGGAGATTGTAAGGTGTATCCGCTTTGGCAAGGGGACAACACTGTACAAGTTGTCATCGTTGATGATAACGGCATTGTACCAAACGTTGAAACCGTTAAGCGCTGCCAAGATTATATAGATCCTGACAGTGCAGGTACAGGCTTAGGAGAAGCACCAATCGGAGCGTATTGTACAGTAACTGCAGCAGCAGGGTTAAACATTGATGTGATAGCCACCATTATTTTGGACAACACGGTACAGGCTGATATTATTAAAGCCAACGTTGAAAACGCCATCAAAAAATATCTGGCCAGTGTGGCTCTGAATACCGAATATGTGTCAACGGCTAAAATTGGCAATATTATCATAGGTACAGAGGGCGTAAGTGATTATTATGGGCTACAGGTCAATGGAAGTACCGATAGGGTGCCTGTACCTGATAAAAACGTAGCAGTGCTGAGGGGCGTGACCTTAAATGTTTAGAAGCAAAGAGTATTGCATCAAAACACTGCATCAGCTGTATAGGAAAGATAAATGGATAAATGAGCTTTTCAAAAGCGCGGGGCTGAATCTTGACAATTTATCTGCAGCAGTAGATGAAATCTACAATAACATTTTTTTCGACACAGCTACAGAAAGAGCTATCAAGTATTATGAGCGTGAGCTTGGCATTACTCATGCAGCAGGACAGAGTCTTGATGATCGCAGGTCTGTTATCCGTGCTCGATGGGTTGGCGCCGGTAAAATTGATATACTGCTCCTGCAAGAAGTCGCCAACAGTTGGAAATATGGTACAACGGCGCTGGAGTTTATCGGAGGTCGTATACACGTTAAATTTATATCTCCCATTGGTGTTCCTGACGACATACAGGCCTTGAAAGATGTTTTAGAAGATACCAAACCTGCGCATCTGGCTATATTTTATACCTTCTTATGGCTTACTTGGGGACAAGCTAAGGATTATGGCTCGTGGAGACAGCATAAGGATAATGGTTCATGGTTGGATGTGAAGAGATTAAAGGAGGGCTAATATGAGCGATTTTCAAGGGTTACCAAAAACCAAAAATTTGAATTTGAATAAGCCAGGTTATGACAATGTGGCTGACATAATGGCATTAAATGAAAATGCCGATATCATTGATGCAGCCATTAAAACCAACATTGATGATATAGCCAACATAAAAAAAGGATATGTCAAAACTGTTAATGGCGTTGGTGTTGATAGCAAGGGCAATGTCAACGTCAAGGAATATACACATCCTGCCAGCGGTGTAACAGCAGGCAGCTATCGTAAAGTAACGGTTGATACTCTAGGCCATGTGACCGCTGGTGAAAATCCGATATTGGCGGTTGCTGAAGGTGGGACAGGAGCGGATAATGCTACTAGCGCATTGAGTAATCTTGGCATATTAGGTGCTATCGTTAACGCAAGCGTAAGCGGTACAACGATTACGTTTACCAAAAAAGATAATACAAAAATTACTATTGATACGCAGGATACAAATAACGGCATCGTCGCCTCCTTATTAGAGCAGAACGGATACATTAAATTTGCGAACGATCTAATTCTGCAGTGGGGAAAAAGCTTAACCGCTGAATCGAAAGCTAGCGTTACTTTCCCTAT
>OOIG01000191.1_pt1 | contig 55083 bp, 59 predicted proteins | sample 1692091 | NCBI WGS metagenome assembly OOIG01 (sample SAMN06348188, study PRJEB24527) | human gut metagenome | biome: human gut; feature: ankylosing spondylitis patient; material: feces | host: Homo sapiens | place: China | collected 2015-10 | reverse complement strand
CAAAACGGCAATATGATATCTCGACGCCTTGTGCCAAATATTTTTCCTTCCAACGCTTGACCACCTTTGATTGTATTCTAGGCAGATTTGTCTTCTCGGTTGTCTTTTTCTTCACCATTTGATGTTACCTCCTTGTTCAATTCAATTGACTCTAATATGGACATAATGCAAAACACATCACCATACAGATACATAGGCGTAAACCAAAGCTTATCGGATTTCGGCTCTTGTGCAACAAAAGGATCGGTTAGAGAATTCCCGATTTTAACTACTGCCTTACATCCCAAAAGTGAGAGCTGAATATAACACATCAATGCCGCTGTATAGTCGATATCCTGAGCAACAAAAATAACCCTCCGTTGAAAGTTAATACCGGCTTTTCTTGCTTCATTTGCAAAAGCAATCAGAAGGCATCCTGCACCGCAACAGCAATCATTTACCGTAATAGTATCTTTCTGCTGAAGTTGTTTATCAGCATCCACCAAATTTATTGCAGCCATAAACTGTCCGATATGGTATGGTGTGAAGAACTGCCCTTTCCATTCGTTATGAAGGTTCAAGGCAGAAAACAAACTGCCGAGAAAATCCTGCTCGGGATTGTCTTCAATAGCGAGAACCACAATTGCAAACATTTGGGCGAATATCTCAAGTTCGTCTTTTGTATACTTCTTGGCTATGCTGAGATACAGTTTTTCTCTTTCGTCAAAAAATTGCTTGTCGCAGGAATTCGATATGGAACAGGCCGTCATCGTGATAAATCCACTCCAAACCTCATGCCTGCCGTGTTTTTCCGATAATTTAATAAACAAATTAGCAAAATCTTTTTTATACCGGTCAAGGTGTGAAAAACTCAATTTGGATTTACTCATGCTACCACCTCCCGCATTACCTTGACAGTTTCGGGACGGTAGATAACTTCATCATCCACCTCGTAGTGCTTTAGAATGTGACGAACCTCAGCTAAAATCTCATCACAAAGCCTGTCAAAATCCTGTACCAATTTCACCCTGCTTTTCAGTTCATATAGCTCCCAGCCCTCAAAATCTTCATACATATCGGTACTTTTGCCTGGATAAATGCCAATTTCTAACGGCGATGACGAATAATTTACTCGTGTATCCCTGCCACAATAACCGCAACGGCAATTACCTGTTTCTTCAACAGTTTTACAATTACTTTGTCCGCAGGCAGTACAATAGGATTTATACTGTGAAGGTTTAGAATATCCCTGATAAAGCACAATGTATCCGCCGCTCCTGCCATTAAAGCCGGCTTGCCATAGAAAATTATGCTCTCTGGCAAAGCGATTGAAGAAGAATGAAAGTCTTTCATAAAACTCGCTGCAATCGAGCAAGCAATACAGTTTGTCTATGTCCTCCGATGACAATCCCAGATTATATGCTTTGACATTGTGCGCATAAGAGGTTGACTGATTCCATGAATTCATTGTGTTATAGCGAAAATGACCGGACAGATATGCTACCATAGCTTCCCTGCTCCGCATATCCACTTTTTTGTAAAATTGTTTCATTTTGATTTGTTCCTTTCAAATAATTTGTATCCGTCAAAATGAAGAACGGTAAACCGTAAACTCCCATCCTTCTGTAGCATTAAACTCTTCCACAAATTTAAGAGCACAATTGTCGCTTATGCGCTCTGCAACTTTAGCTTCTGCTTCTGACAAATCCTTAGCCTGAAGCACACCAACTGTTACGCCCGTTTTTTCAAAAGTGCGATGATGATGCCGAGAAAAGGCATAGTAAAATAATTTCATCTGATATACTCCTTCAAATAAAAAGCGCCGACTTCCAACAAGGAAACGACGCTTTCAGTTTACGCGCCGCGTTGTTGCGGCGCCTTTACAATGTACTTCAAATCATAGTTGTTGTAAACTTTTCCGTCTTTCACCTTGGGGCGAATCATCACTATGCAGAAGACAAATCTTCCTTTGCAATCCATTGTCATTTCACGCATATCGGCACCGTGCTGTCCGTCAGCAAGCCCCCATGCGGCAATTGAAATAAGCTCTGACGATGAATCCATAGTGTCTTTTCTAAGCAAAAGCATATTAACATTGCCTCGGTCTTTCACGGCTATAACATATCCGCAAATCAAGGCATACTGTTTGTCCTCGGGTTGTTTCGGTAAAATGTAAGGGTTAACCATAATCTCGTTCTCCTTCGCATAGTCAATAATATCTTGTGATTACATAATCCTTATCAGGCATTGTATAGTCGTTACCGATATCAACAAAACCGTATAATGCAATTCCCTGCTTCAGTCTTATTGAATCATTTGTTGTATCAAGGTTCCACCATGTGTCATCATAATACACGCGGTTCCATGTGTGCTTTTTGCTCTTGTCATCGCATCTGTATCCATCTACAATATAGCATGGAATATCCGCATATCTGCACATAACTGCAAACAGATTAGCATAATCAAAGCAAATGCCCTTTTTAGTCTCAATCGTTGTCTTGGCACTGAAATATTGATATACGCCATTACGAGAATAATCGTATTCTATATTCTGAACAATCCAGCTATAGAATTTATACACCTTTTCTTTATCGGTTTGACAATCTACCGTCAAACTGTCAGTAAGCTGCTCAGTAGTCTCGTCTGCCGTAACAGGCACATTCTCACCAAGACCGGTCTGCAAGAGGCTGTAAAATGCCCAAATTGGATAAGCTAATAAAAAAACAGCAATCGTAACCACAAGAGCATTCTTCAGCCATTTTCGCATTTCAACTTATCCTTTCGACCACTCTGTTTGTGTAAAATTCGTTCCGTCCATCCGGTAGTTCACGCTTACTCTTTTCGATTTTATATTCGACCATAATGCGGCGGCCTTTTTTGTAATACTCACGAATTTTATCCCCAATAGTACTGTAAATAACAAAACTGGTAAACATTCTATTGCCGTTAATTTTATCTTCAGCACGCACATTGAGAACATAAATTCCGGTTGCATTATACATTTCGGTAATATCTAAAAATTCACACTCAAGGTATCCTCGATTGAGCGTTGGAAGTCTGTTATTATCACCGATATTGCGCACGATAACGCTATCAGCAACATATTCTTCAACACACTCGCCGATACCGGTCTTTCTATTTACCTTGACTCTGGATTCTAAATGATAGGCAACAAATACTCTATCTCTGTCACCGCAAAGTAAATGCAAACTCTCGGCAGCCTCACCATACATAGTGAAATTTAATACGTGAACTTCTTTCTTGTTTGTCTTAGGATTTTTTCGGTCAGATCTTACTGCAACGTTAAACTTTGCAACAGAGTTTTTCTGTCGAAAAACATTGCCTTGAATCACACCTTGGCAATACCCAATATTAACTGTAAACTTTTGATTTTTCATATCCTGTTTCTCCTTTAAATTTAGCAAGGAAAACATCAAAACTACTTTTTATCAAGCGCGTCGTGGTCTAAAGCTAAAACTCTTGAAACCGTCTTCATGAGACCGTCTTTATGATTCTCAGAAGTGGAAGTAGTAAACGGAATATCCCACAGTTGCTCTATGACATCCCAAACCGTTACACTCGAACGAATGTATCCTAAGCCTTCAACGGTTGCAACAAAACTCTGTATTGTTTTTGCAGGCAGCAAAACACCGGCAGTGTTCTTGCCCAGCTTATTTAGTTCATTACATAAATTCTGTGCATAGTCTCCGGGATATTTAAGAGTAATGTTAATGGTATCCATCAGCTTTTGAGCATTATCGCTTAATTCAAGGTAGACCGTATCAATTGCCTTATTGATGCCGTCATCAGTAAGTGCCATGTGCTTTGAGTGCCAAGTATCGTCAAAATGAATACCCTCCATTTTACGGCCAGAATAAATAACCGGCTGCAGAATAGCACTGCTATGTCCCGTTTGACTGTCCATAGCAGAAACGCCAAGGCGTATTTTTTTAGGAGTGTTTCCATCCTGATACTCGCCGATGTCCCAAGTGGCTCGCGACCATTTTTGTGAGATGTAGCCGCGTTGCATAGATACAACATTACCAAAACGAGCCCTCAAGCCTTCATTGACCTTTTCAAAAAACTCATCGTGACCTATAGGAGAATATACAGCAGTCATAACCGCCTGAACTTTCCCATAAACGGAGATGATTTGAACTGTTTGCTTTTTGGTTTCGCGTCGAATCATATCCTCATAAACCTTTGCGAGCGCAATTTTGCTGATCGGCATTGTAAAGTCACCGTTAAATGTAAGCTTTGCACGGTTACCGAGAGATAGCTTGCTCATTCGAGATAAGGGTGCCACCATTCTGTTTCCGGTACCGTCGGGGAATTCAACAAACATGCCGATTTCCTGCGTTTCATTACAGCGCCAAAGCTTGTCATGCTCCGGAGGAATAGGAATTTGCTTTGTGGTTATTGACTCATTGTCAAGTCGGCTGATTTCAAGTACATCGCCGACAACTTTTCCACCCCACAATTCCATTTCCTCAGGCTTTAATTCGTAACGCTTGGTTTCAGCACATCGCTCAGAAAGTGCGTTTGTGAAATCAGATTGAAAGTCGAAAAAGCCTTCATAATTGTCCTCATATTTATCTAACGGCATTCTCGGCACCCCCTTCCAATTGATCAAGTAATTGCTGGATGCTCTCGTAGCCGACGGACTCATTTGAGTATCGATTACGAATCTTAATCAGACTCTTTTCAAATCCGACAAGACATTTACTGTTTTCCATCTGCGATCGTTTTTGAATTTCGTCAATGATATCGCCCTTGACACCAAGTTTCGATAAAACCGCAACGGCCTTCAAAAGTTGTAGTTTTTCTTTTGACATAAATTCGTTTTCCTTAATTGCCATACTGTTTTGAATCATTTAAACCTCTCCTTAATAAATTAATTTATTCAAATGCTGCCCTTTTGCGGGAAGCATAGAAAACCAATTTACATTCCGGAGTTGATATAATTCAAGATGCCTTCCAGTTCTTCATCCGGAAGTCCAAACTCCAAAAGCGCCATTAACGATTCCGGCTCGTCCTCCGTTTTCTCAATGGCATCGAACACATCAAGTTCGTCATACGAACTAGATTCTTCATATTCCGGCGAAGAAACATTCTTTTTTTCTGATAATTCCTTAAGCTTCTGGTCGGATTCTTCTTTCTTTTCTTCATCTTTTCGCACCTCCTCACATTTTCTGCTGTATAATTTCAAAATTGGAATTTCTACATCAAGCTTATTCGCAATGCGAATGAATGTTTTTCCTATAAAAGCAGAAAAAATCACAAGATAGACCATTAACAGAAAAACCGTTATCAGTAAAACAAAAATTGCTACCTGCACATCATTCGCCTCCGTTCATCAATATTTTGCTTGAATGTCCTCTCGTATGATTGATTACCTCGGAGGAAACACCATTCGAAACGGAAGCTGACCTTTCGCTATCGGTTCTTGAAGCTGCCGACCTTACAGAGTCAATTTCGCTAACATATAATTCAACTTCTTCAGCCTTAAATCTGCCGTCTTCGCCCGGTTCGGAATACTCGTCATCGATACAAACATCCTTTTTTTTCACTGATTGAGGAATTTCATTCTCCACAGCGTCCGGCACATATGTATCATCAACAATTCCTTCGGTCTGCTCTTCATATAGCTCTCCGTTGTAGACATCAGACATTGCTTTGCTAACATCGAGTATGCCTTCAATTTCCAAACTTCCTTTTTGCTCAGTTTGCGGTTCTTCCAAATATTCAACAGAGGCTTCTGCCCTTGCCGAACACCAATATGTTTCATCGCTGACAAGTGCCGCCATCAAATCGAAATCCTGTTCGCATGCCCTTTTAAACGGAACGCCTTTAGCTGCCATCAAAATCTCTTGAACATCAAAAAGCATATCAAGAAATTCTTGACCATAATTCTTTTTTAGTTCCATAAATTCAATGTAATCGGAAATAGTGGTGTTTATTTTAGTACACAACGAATCAAAATATTTGATGTGCTCATCACCATTAATGAAAACCCCGATTTCGTTAGATGTTGCATCTAATAGAACAAAAATAAGAAATAAGTAGTTTCGCTTAAAAATCACATCAGCATCAGCAGGAAGTTTTGCCGTGTAATCAATTAAACATGTATCTTTCAAATAATTATCTGCGATTTTTAACAGTGCCGAGACTTTTTTCCATTCGGTATTAGCAGTGCTTACCTTCATATTGAGAAGTTCAAAAAACTTCTTCCTATAGCCGGGTTTGCCAAGAATCTTATCTCGGACAAGCTTATTCATAACAGAAGAGTGAATTTCAAATCCCTCTTCTGTAACCAAATGCATTACTCTGCTAAGTGCGCCTTCAGAAAAAGGTGCATTTTCATCTGTAAGTCGGATTATTTTGTTATGTATATCTTGAATGCCACCAAATCCGTCATTAATTTTTCCATTCCTGCTGAAACCAACCGAATCAACCGTAAGAGTTTGTTTGAATGCTCTTTGCTGAAGCTCGGATAAATCTTTGGCGTCAGATATGCTTTGGATTTCAACAACAATTCCGTCAATTTCAAAACGATATCGAGTTTCCGATATTTTCTGAAGCCCTTTTTGTGCAAACTCTTCGATCACGCAAGGCAAAGCACTTGTTACGAGGGAGAGTTGCTGAAGCTCTTTCCCGCAAAACTCGTTAAACGCAGCCTTTTTATGCAGGCAACATACCCCAATTCCATTCTCAATTTTTTCCCAGACGCTATTAAATTTCTCCGTCATAGCTATGACCTCCATTTTGTGTTTTAGTATTTCTCTTAGCGAGAGTTTCGGCATTGGTTGCCGATATAACGATTCCGCCGTCATCAAGGACGATTATAGATCTTGATTCCTTACCGTATGTAGCATCGAAGCATTGGGGGGAGGACCTTTCAAGTTCGCGTCTCTTAAGTTCTTTTCTTAACTTAGTTGCTGTAATTGGTGCAATAATTCGAATTTTGGACATATTGACATACACGTCATATCCAACATTTAGAAATTCAAACATCTTCTTTCTCCTTTGGCGCTAATACCTTCTCAATGTGTTCAGGGTCAGCATGATAAAGAATTCTATTTGTCAGCATATTTAAAGTGATAACATCCGCCCAAAAAAATCTGTACGAACCATATTCTTCTTTTGTCTTTTTCAAAAGGCTATTTAAGAATGCCAGGCTACGCTTTCTTGAAATATTCATGCTTTTAGCACATAATTTCACCTCACGATTGCCTATCATCATTCTGTAGACCTTCATTAAGACCACCTCCTTAACATGTACCACCGCATAAGCGGCGGAGTTTAGCCGGCTTTATCAACCGGATTATTGTTTTCCTTGAATTCGAACAATATGTTCCTTTGTTCTGCAGGCATCATCTTGAACTTTTCTTTCTTGCCGCTGGGGTGATGAATGTATAAAACATCATCTTTAAACTCATAACGCAATGAGTCGGCAAATCCGATTGAATACGATGATTCTCTGCCATATATTCGAATGCCTTCCTGTCCGATTTCTGACGGAATGAGTAATCTGCCCCGTTGAAAACCGTAAGCGTTGCAGACAAGCAGTCGTCCTCCATCAGAGAAAAACAAAAAGAGTTCACTTCTGTCCTTAGGATATATTGGCTTACATTCTTGAATTTCTTGCTTCTTCATCAAAAAAGCACGGATAGCAATGTTGCAGGTTTCAGTATCAAAAAACTCAACATCATTCAGAGCTTGAATTTTCAGTCCTGTAATAAAAGAGAACCAATGGTAACTCTCGAAAATAGTAACACCTGCAATAGAACAAAGCTCACAGATTGCGCTCTTGACAAGGTTCCTTTTTTGATGCAGCATTGCATCTCCCAACTTCCCGAGAACTTTTCCGTTGTCATCCATTTCTGCATATGCTCCGCATTCACAGCCCCATATATCTCCGTCGTTATTTGGAGAGTGAGGACCAAAGAATTCAAATTTGGATATCCTCTTAGGAACACCGTCACAATAGGGACACACTTCTTCAGAATCAGTATTAATATCTTCTGTCGGCATAAAAACCTCCTTGACAATCTCAATAAAATAACTGTAAAAATCCTGCTCGTAGTCCCATGCTTCAGCCTTAGCAACCACAAGATCAAAAAGCTTTCTGAAGATATGACTTTTTTCCTGCAAAGACAGATTTTTTTCAGCACCAACCTCTTTGACAAAACTGTCATCGTCTAAGGCTTCTTTAAATCGGTTGTACGCATTAGAAACAGCCGATGTTCCAAAAGAACTTTTAATCTTCTCAAGCATATCGGAAAAGCATTCTTGTGCTTGGCGATATTGACTTGATTCTTGGGTGTGTTCAAGCATACTCACAGCATTGTTTGATGTATCAAGCAGTCCGTTAAATTCGGAATTTGCTTTTTTCATAAAATCATTCATACGAAAAATGTGTAAGAGTTCGTTTATTGCTCTTCGCAATTCTCTTTCTGTGTCAGTCATTAGGAATTTCCTTTCATAAAGAATTTGCGTATATAATATGATCAAATTTAAGGGATCGTTTCAAGAAATCATTTTGACCCGTCTACGGTAGACACCTTTTGAAGAACAGTTGCATCAGGTTTTGAAAGGTTCTTTTTCTGTCTGTAGTTCCAATCAAGTTGCTTTCGCAAAATCCTTCGAATGTAAGCGTTTCGTGCGTTTTTTGGGATTGAAGTAATATGTTCCTCAATATCCCTCTCAGTAATCCTGATTTGAAGGTCAAACTGCTTATTGATTATTCCCTGCTCTTGAGGGACAGGTAACAGAATAAAAGACTTTTTTATATCGGCCTTAACAACCAGTCTTATATAATGAGAAATTGTTCCCTTGGGAAGATTTTCCGTCCAGTAAGCCAAATCCCCATCTTTTTTTCCAATTAGCAAATGCTGTATCATATCCTGTCACCTCTTAAATATTCGAAATGCTAACAAGCGGTTGTTTACCGGTGGAAACAGCCATAACTTCACATTTGTATAATTTTCCGCAATGCTTAACCGTCCATGAATCACCAACTGCCAAGTGGTTTTCATTAAACCGTCTGAGAATTTCATCGGAAACCTTCTCGTAAACCATTGGCGGCACTTTCACTAAACAGTCAGTAACAGGACAACAGTAGAAGGGCAGACTGCCTATTTGACCCAGTTCCAATTTGCTCTTATGTTTTTTACAACAAAGCTGAATAAATCCCCAAGCAGCAAAAGTAATTCTTTCTTTCACGTTAACCCTCCTATGGTAATATTTTCTGAACTCGTCCTTTGCGGCCATCTTTCAAACGAACTCTTATTCCTTTGCTATGTGACAATTCATTTGTTAAAACACACGATACATAGCCTTCAACCGGTAACTGCAACAGTCGATTCTCATTAGTAAAAATGAGAACATGAAGACCGGGGCGTATTTGTTCTCTACTGGTCGGATCGGGTTCTACTTCGATAGCGTCAGCCAAATCCCTTAGTGAAACATAGGAACCGTGTTTGTGGCAGAACTGCGCATCGCACAAAAGCCATTTTCCATCAATATAGTGAATTCCTCTTATTTTGCGGGTAGCCCCGCCACAAACCTTGCATTTCATTTCTATCTCCTTAATAAATTTTTTTCGACTATCCGACACAGTTCACGCGGCAGCTTATCCAAACTGTCGATTGCAATACAATTTGCTCCGAATATTCCTTCAAGAGCTTCTCTGCCATCACCGATAGACAGTCCGTAAACCTTACCGTACTTTGAGAGTTTTTTTACGCTCAATGCACATTCCTCAATCGGCTCATTTGGCTGTCCATCAGTTATAACAATAACCAATTTATCTTCTTCCTTCTGTTTTTTGAGTAATGTTGGCAAATACAGCAGAGCCGGATTAAGCGGTGTGCCACCACTGGCGTTCATGCGAATAATCGCTGTATGAGCAAATTGGCTCTTAAACATACGGTTAGAAAAGTGGAATATATTTGTTCTGTTGCTTCCGTTTTGAAATCCCAACACCGATATCGGTATATTAAGTGCCATAGAAACCTCTTGAAGAACAACGCATGTCCGAATTGAGTTATAGAGAGCACTTCCTGACATAGATCCTGAAAGGTCAACGAGAATTGTAATATTCAAATCTGCTTCATCATTTTTCTCAATCCTTTTGGCACATACAGCGCCGGAGGGAATTCGACTCAAGCTTTTCGGATCAATTCTTCCAACATGCAAATATCGGCTCATCTCATCAACATTGTAGTTAATGACATTTTTAAGTCCCTTCTTCAGATTGTTGATAATGGGTGTCAGTTCCGATTTGATTACTGCATATTCATCCATTTCATTAAAGCTTCCCCTAACAGGAACTATTTTGTAGGTGTTAGTAGAATCTCCGGAAAGAGCTGTCGCTGTCTTACTGTCTTTTTTGGTATTTGCCTTTTCATTTACATGTTGATTGTAGGAACTATTGAGGGCTTGCGTAAGCATCTGACTAAGCTGTCCCTGAGCGTTTCCACCGGCACCGCCGGGATTACTCTGTTGTCCTTGACCGACTTGCGACTGTCCGTTATTCCCCTGACCTGATGCTTGGTTCTGTCCTTGCTGACCTTGTCCTTGCGCTTGATTTTGACATTGTCCGTTTCCTATACCCTGACCATTCACACCGGGAAAAGTCTGTCCTGTTCCGGCATTAACATCGACTGTATTTGTCTGTGAGGTACTGGGTTTAAAGTTCTGACTCTGCAACGGCTCATTTTCGGGAATAATGCTCTTAATCATTTTCATGATTTTCTTAGTGTAAAAATAACAACCGCTGCATGTATCCGAGTATTTTGCCAACAAGGCTACCGGCTTAATTCTCTCGAACAACGCACTCAATTCACCTTCAAGCGCGTGCCTGTTTTTGCCAACAGAAACAAAATCCAATAACCATTGCATTATGATTTCAATATCTTTTTTCTGAGATATATCAATCTCGTGTTGGAACATAAATTCATTCAATGAATCAATTGCATATGAAACGCCGGGGAACTTAAATGCACCGATGCGTTCGATACGAGCATCTTCCAAAATGTTCAGTATTTCCTTGCGAACATAAACAAAGTTATCTGTCTCGCCGGCCTTTTGAGTTGCAGCGTCTTGAACACATTGAAAACAGCTATATAGCGGATGTAACGATTCATGAACTGCTAAAGCTAAACAAAATTCCGTGATTTTCTCTATAGGCTCGTTTATGAACAACTGATGTAAGGTGTTGATATCCACGCGAGAGCCATCCGTATATGCAAGCTCCGGATGATCGGGAGGGAGAATATTTACGGTTAGGCGGTGGTCAGAGGTTAATCCGACCACCATTTTGCGAAGCATCATACAATAAGCAGGACTGACGAGAAACTTCAATTTTTCATCATGGTCAATATTTTCTTTCCCTGTAAAAGGGTCATACAAACTTACTCGTTTCATGCCGAAAATCCCCTTTCAAATCTTGGCTTGATAATGGTATCCATAATCGTCGCTTTATACTCATCACTTGCACACAAGGCGCCCATCAGGTTATATTCAGCAGCCTCAACAGGGTTGCCGAGTATACGTGTTTGTTTCGCCCAGTTAACAAGACTACGCGGGGTTAGCATATCTGCATTTTCGCCCGATTCGGTAATATGGTCATTAATGCTCTCCCAAGTTTCAACCATACGTACAATGATACCTTCGTTGTCATAATGAGAGCGTTCTTTAACCATACGAACCATATCATCCTGCGAAAGCTTCTCAAGGTCAATAATGGCACAGAAACGGTCTTTATAAGCCTCATTTAAAGGTCGTGAACCTTTTGCGTCAGGGTTTGCCGACATCATAAAAATCGAGAACGGATGTCTCTTAGCCATTGTGCCGTCCGCCAATTTAATAGTGTAGGGCGCAATCAGAATTGAGTTCTTAACCGTTCCTTCACCCTCAGCAGCATAGTTATTATCGTCATCCATGTGAACGCCGCCACGCAAAACCGTTTGTGCAAACTGTGTATCGATATTTGTTTTCAAAACACCGTTATCTGCAACAGTTGTACCAACGTACTCACTGGCGTCGGCAGTCTTAAAGCTCTGTGTAAACCTGTATGGCATAGAAAATACATATGCAATCGCCACAGCCATAGTAGATTTACCGGTTCCGGGAGGGCCTTTAAGAAGTACATTCTGCGTGTCCCGCTCTCCGTTTCGAATTCCGTCAGCAATAATTTTGCAGATATTGATGAACTTCTGTGTGGGAATATAGATACCCAGCTTTTCTTCAGTAGGAACCAGTGCCTTATCTTCTTCAGACAACCCTTCGTAGAAATCTTTTACCAGCGGGAACATTTCGTCCTTTAAGTCCTGCATTTGCTTTTGATACGATTTGGTCTCTCCGGAGTCGAAAGGATTTTCGTCAACAGGTCTATCTATAACCTTTGTTAAAACGAATGTGCCTTCTTTTCCGTTTAGCAGTTCTCCGGTATAGTCATACACTTCCGGAGGCACTACAGCCAAATTTTCAATATCACCCATTTCTATCGGGTAATCTTGCCTTGCGGCAGACACAAAAGAGTCAATCATGCACCCTGCCCCATCACAGTTGGTGATTTTAGGCAAGCTCATACTTTGCGATTCGCAAAGCACCATTGCCCACGCATTTTCAAGCTCTTGAAACTTATCAAAAATTCTTTGCTGCACCAAGAACGGTATCGCAATTTGAAAAGGTGTTTTGTTTACATCAGGTGTAACAAGTGCCTGTTTTGTGGTAACATCAGCTGTATTAAACTTACAGGCCTGAACCTTTTTCGTCTTCGGGTGATACAAAATTGCGACAACACTATCTCTGCTATCGCCCTTTACTTCGGTGTAGATTTCTCCCATTGGGGTTACACCTATACCGATTTTGTCGGTCAAAAACAATGTAATCATTGCGTTTACAATGCCGCCCGGCACCTTAATCTCTTCGAAGTTGATATTGTAGCCCGATGTGCCGGTAAGAGTAGTTTCGGTATCAATTTCCGTAAGCATTTCGTTTAAAATGGGACATGTGTAAACATCTTCAATTATTGCAGCCATAATCTGCCTCCTTTTAAAAATAAATAGAGGCAGCCTATTCGCTGCCTCTCAAATTATTAGCCTTTGTCTTTCATTCCGTATTCACGGATAGCACGTCTGCAGGCATATACCTGCCTCTTAAAATCATCATTTGCACTTTCAAGTGATTTGCGCTCTGCAAAATACAGACAGCTTGAATACTGGTATTCATAAAGTAATTTCACTGTCCAATTTTTGCCGGCGCAGGGGCCCTGTGTCACAATAACCTTTTCAGGATTTAGTTCACTTTCTTTGTATAAACCTACTCCCGTATCATTCCACCAAAAGGGCTTTTCGTCGTTTTTGGCAGAAGGCATTGCAACCACTTCTTGAGGTGCTTCCTGTTCTGCAGCATCATTGCTATCGTTAGTTTTATCTGGCATACTGCTTGAGGCAGCGGGCGACTCATCATCGTCCCTAAAACTTATTTCGCTGGCACCGTAAACCTCACCGTATAGCTTGAGGATTTTTAACACTGCTCTTTCATATGCTCGATTATCTGCTGTGGTAGCAGGATTATTCTGCATAATGACATCATATAGGTTTTTTTCATTTGATTCACCAAGCTCAGTTAACTCTTCATCTCCGAGTTTTGCAGTTCTTGCAATAACATAAACCGAAGAACTATGTGTACTGATTAAAAGCGGTGGACCGATTTTAACCTTTGCCATTTCTGCAAGCATTCTTATAGTTTTATGCTTGAGCAGTATTTTCCCTTTATCAGATTTAACATAATCCTCCTTTTTCAGGATGATTTCATCATTGTTGAGAAAAACGGTCAGCGATTTGTCGGTATTCAATTTTACTCTTTCAGGCATTTCCATTATAAATCTCTCCTTAAATCTATATGTAGCCGGAAAGGGGCGCACCCCTTTCCTTTGTTTTACGGAAGCTGACAGCTATCCGTTACTTCTTGCACATCGTCATCCTGTTTCTTTTCAGGAGCTTCATTTGTGTCTTCATCATTGTCCTCAACTTTAGGTTCCGGCTTTTTCTCCTGAACAGGAGGCTTTTCTTTTGGTGTAGGCTTACTTGTGGGTTCCTCAACCACCGTAGCAGTATCACCGGCATCCCCAATTTTTGCCTTTTTCTTGAAAAGCTTTAAGCCAAAGCCCTTGATAAGAATAAGGAAAATCACGAGAATAATAAGTACTATAACGAGTGTGCTTTTGATGCTGCTAAAAAACATTCTTTGCTTCATCATATTCTGCATCGTGCTATTATCACCGTAATATGCAGACTTAACACTTTGCCCGTAGTTTTCATTCACATTATCAACTCTTTGCTTAACAGCGTCATAACTGTGATCAGAATTATCCACCACAGCCTGTTCGGTAGTAAGTGAAGAATTGACATAAACAACCTTTTCCTGAAACGGGTTTACACAGATTAAAGCAATAGCAGTAATGACGATATAAATACCGAGCATGGCTGCAAGCAACATCCAAAAATTTTGACTTCCAATTACCTTTGTGTTTTTCATTTGAACTACTCCTTTAAAAATAAAATTTGGGTACGTAGTTCAAAGAAGGAAAAAACAAGGGCAGAATAATCGAATGATGTCGACTATGTTCTGCCCTTGTTCAGTTTGGAATATAGGATATGCAGACCGATATATTATCAGGTCCGCCAAGCAAGTTTGCTCCGTCTATAATTCCGTTACACGTATCGTAGCAATTCCCGGCTGAAACAACAATGTTTTTAATTTGTTCGGGGGACATAACCTTATGAGCTCCATCAGTGAGCAACAAGATTATATCACCAACTTTTACTTTCCCTTCTCTGATGTCTATTTGCGGTGAGTTGAGTCCAAAAGCCGATGTTAAAATATCTCTGTCAGAATGAGTGAAGATTTGCTCTTTAGATATTTTGCCCTCATCACAAAGCCGTTGAGCCTCCGTATGGTCTTTGGTCAAAATATGCATCTTATCATCACGCAATAGATAGATCCGGCTATCGCCGGAGTGTGCCGTTACAAGTCTTCCATCGGCACAAATGGCTGTTAAATCAAGCGATGTAAAGCAGTTGCTATTTTCTAATTCAGTATCTGCTCGTTTAAAGGCGAGCAAAATTCTGTTTGCTGTATGAACCGCTGTTTTTACCATCCGCTTAAGTTCTTCAAATTTCATCTCCGGTTCGGAATAAGTATCAATAAACCTATGAATTTCATTGATAACAAATGAAGCAGGATTGAGTTTGTCAGTTCGTCCATTCCCGTCTGCAACCGCTTGGAAATAAACTCCGTTTTTCACCCATGCATGTGCATAATCTTCATTCGGTTTTTCTTTTTCTTCATTCCGCTTTCCCGGATGCGTTGCGAATGCGTTTACAACTTCCGTTTCGTTTTCCTCCCTTCTTTTTTTACTCTGTGATATCTTCCATCCTGCAAGTATTGATAATATTCCAATTTATCGCAATACTGCGGGTATACCTGATACATCATATCAAACAAAGAGGAGTAAACCAGATTTAACAAGATCTTCAAGCGATATCTTGCTAATGTTTTAATCCCGTTTGAATGGCTGAATTCTCTTGCAATTTTTTCTCCCGAAAAATGGAGTACATTTTTACAAAGATATTTTACGCATACTTCGGCTCGATAGCGCCCCCATTCTGCGTCAGTAAAAAATCCACGCGGAAAATTATTTCGCTTTTTGGCAAGAACTTCACTATACACTTTTATTGTAAGTGCACGCTTCCCTTTTCGTCTATGCGGAAATAGTTCCCATAAGATATAATCATATTCACCGGGAAGAAACTCGACAGGTTTTTCTATGCACGCTATCACTCTTTGTAAGCGATACTTTCTGATGAATTTTACATCAAATACCCTTTGAGCTTCTTCAAACTCGGTAATCTTTAATTTTTCAAAGAAAAGGTATTTTAAAATTTCAACACCTCTGTCTTTGAGATTGAGAGAACCCACATACATCTCAGGCCAGCGTTCTCCTGCCAATACACGTTCGTAAATCTCGATAGATTCCTGTCCCATTGTAACCCCTTTATAATGAGGTATCCCGGTCAGAAATGTAAATCAATTTCCAATACCTACATTTTAATTTTTAATAAAAAAGTAAATTGCGCCTATTAGTGCAGTAAATGCAACAATAAATCCCAAGGGCTGACGTACATAAACACCAAAGAAGAACCCAAATATCATAATTGCCACAAAGAGCAAATAAATAGTTATATTCTTCATTTTTTACACCATTTTTATCTATTTAATGTATAATACATATTTATTATAGTGTAATATTATCCGTTTGTCAAGAGCATTCCTTACTATTTACGAAAAATGCCAAGATTGGATTTATGTGTTCTTGCATCAAGCCCATCTACTGCATAGCCACTGTTATTGTTGCCATTGGGCATTAGGGATGATTCTTTAACCAAAACTCTTGAGATGCGTCTGAATGCCTCTGCATATTCACTATATCTCCCGCTTTGTTTCCGCCTGTTGAGGAAAACAGAAGCACCCTCATTGTTGATTTCTACTATTTCAGGGTAATACGGTATCTCGCCCACAAGCGGAATATTTAAGGCTTTTGATATTTCATTAGGTGACACGGTTGTTTTTTCCTGAAGTTTATTGACCACAAGTCCCACCTTGCCAAAATCAAAACCGTTGATTTTACTGAAAATGTCATTCATCATACTATCTATACGCCTTGCGGAGAGCAAGTCGCAATTGCAGACAGCATATATTTCATCCGCAAGAGACAATGCAGTCAATGTATAATCCAAAATATTAGGACCGGTATCCATAACAATTACATCGAAATCACACAGTTTGAGATTTTCAATTATAGCCTCGATATAACCGCTATCAATTTTGAAGCAATCTGTTTTACATATTGGAGCACAAAGAACGTATACGCCCGATTCGTGCTGAACAAGATATCTCTCCTTAACAGAATTCTCAGTAAATCTGACCTTTTCTGCCGTGACTCTGCTTCGTTTCATTTCATACTTTATATCTTCGCACCATGTCATAATACCGTTGTTGTTTTCAATATCCATAACAGCAGCAATATCAGAAGCCTCAAAATCAAAGTCACAGAGACATACCCTAGGTCGATATGTAACCGCTTCATTCTTAATCTGAACACAGCTTGTACTAATTGCCAGCTCCCTTGAGATAGTTGTCTTACCAACACCGCCCTTTTGAGAGTGAACAGCTATAACCTTTTGAGGTATTACCCTACTCTCAGGTTGAGAATATCGATTTAGTTGTACAGACTTTAACCTTTCCCTAAAGCTATGGGGACGGTCTGCCGGCAAAGTTATCTTCCTTGCCGGCGTGGCCTCTCCCTTACTGAAAGGATTATCTGTCAAGATATTGCTTTCGGCTATTCTGTCAAGATCATCCTCACTGTATATCGGTGCATCGCCCATGCGCTTAATTGTTTCTTCGAGAATATTACAGGAAAACGGATAGGATATTACTGTCGCATGTTTTGATAACTGTTCCTTAGTGATTTGGTCGTTATTTCGCAGTGCCACTATTTTCTTAGCGGGATGGTTCATAAATGCCTTTAGTGCTTCAACGCAAGAAGCATCAACCAAATTATCGGTTATTACAATTATGTCAATATCATTTCTTCCTAAGACTTCGTCTTTTGCCTGTTGAAGCAAACCGCAGCCTCCTCTGTAGCACACAGTGTCGTTTACCACAAAGAAACTTTCAATGTCTGATAATATATCAGCATTCTTATCAAGAAAATATATTCCTTTTATCAAGACAATTCCTCCTGTTGCATTGTAATTATCTGCCACTACAAAAGTGAGATTGCACTACGCTGTAACATACGTGTTTCAAGCTCGTAATTGTTGGGCGTTTCCACATTTAAAGGATCCACCTTTACAAGCACTGGTTCAGATTCCTTAAAGTCAAAATTTCGAGAGCTTCTACATACAAACCACCCTATAGGACTTCGCGGAAACCATTTCAAAATATCACGGTCATCATAACGCTCTTCACGACCGATTTTACGAATAATGGTCATAACATCATCGGGACGAGATATCTTCCCTGCGAAAATCAAACCGGAGTTGGCAATAACAGAGGAAGGCATATCTGCAACCTTCTGTGTAATTGAGAAAATAAACAACCCCAGTCCGGCAGATTGGTCAAGAATTTTTTCGAATTCCGACTGACCGCCAAAGGAAGGCATTGCACTGTTGCCGGTCCCTGCGGTATCACTGCCCGTGAGAACTTCATTTGCCTCTTCGATAACCAATACAGTTTCATACTGATCATCTGCAAGAAAACCTCGCTCATGTCCTTGGGCATACTTAAAGAATCCACTGGTTATACAACCGAAAACGAAGTTTTTAAAGGTTGTTTCCAAGCCGTAGCTTTCAAGAACAATAATGTCATCCTTTCCTATAAGCTCGTCAACGCCAATACCGTCTTCTTGACCAAACAGTCGTGTTTCAATAGAAAACTTCCTGCCGAAAATTTGCAAACGGTCAAGGACACGGGTATAAGCGTCGCGTGCCTCATTACCCATTCGTCCCTTACCGGACTTCAATGGGTCTTCAAGATCAAGTTTAATCTTGTTCATTCTTTCATAAAGCTTAGGAAAAGTTACCATTGCCGAGCGCTGGGGGACAAACTCTCTCCAATTCGGCGAATCCTCAAACACACCGGCTTCTTCATAGAGTTCATACAAGGATTCAGCCAAAATAGCTTTCCCGCGTTCCATAAGACCGTATGCACGACAGAAAATTTCAATAATAGAGTCAGCCCATACCTGCGGATTAACATTTTTGGGGACCTTGCAAAGATTCAAGGAAATCGGCAAAAACTCAGGATTTCCTAAGCTATAAAAGTGGAAACGCTCCGGTTCGACGAATTTAGCGAGAATACGCCAATCCTGCTTTGGATCGAGTGCAACAATCCTCAACCGCTTACCTGTTTTCTTTCTTCGCACCTTAGTCAGCTCAGAGATGAAGCGTGTAGCCGCTACAGTTTTACCCGAACGAGATTCACCTGTAAAAATGCCGTGCATAAGTTCGCTATCATCGATACGGAATTCAAACGGTGTTTCATATCCACCAACCGGAGTCCAACGCTCACCGGATAAAACCTTACCGATGTAGATATCTCCGTTCTTTTGAGACGGTACTGCAAATTTCGGAATATCTCCAACATCTGCAAATATACCGCCTTCAGAAATACGGGGCAAATGCGTATAAGCACTAAACTCATCCGAAAGAAGAATAGTAGAGTAGCGATAGGATTCTATACGTCCCGGAATACCTTCTTTTCGATTGTCCGGAGAGAAAGCATAAAAGTGATATAACAAATGATTTTGTTCTTCTGCACTAAGATCAAGAACCTGCAACGGACAAATCATAGACGTATCATTAGACCATGCCGACTTTGCAAGGGTTCCGGCTGCCGCCAAACTGTCATCGGATTCGGTAGCTAAGTAAACATCCGTAAAGAATGCTCCGTTACCGCGAAGAGCTTTCATCAAACGGTCATTCTGGAACTGCAACAGCGTCAAGATATTTTGCACTTCCTGATCGAGCCATTGATAACTCTTGGCATATCCAACAGAAGGACCTATACCCATACTGGTTGCTGCACCGCTTGAGATCGTTCCGCTGCTTCCCATTGATTGACCAAGAGACTTTCCAATGCTGTGTGCAGTGCTTATTCCTTCTGTGGTGCCTGCGGTATGACCCCAGTTTTGACCAGTAGTATGAGAAGTTCCCGAGGTGAACGAGTCTGTCTGAGACTGTGACCTGCTTTGACTGCTGTTTTCACCCCAGTTTTCCGAGGCGTTCACTCCGTCTGCCTGCATATGTGATGTTCCGGTAGAATCGGTAGAGCTTACGGAATGATTTGTCGAAGAATTTACACCCCAGTTTGTTCCGGAGCTTTGTCCCCAGCTTTCACCTGTACCGTTAGTTTCTGAGGTGCCCCAACTCTCGCCTGTGCCACTGGTCGTTCCCTGCGAAACGGTCTGTCCAATAGAGCTGCCTACAGTTGTTCCCTGAGACTCCGTAATACCTGTGCTTTGACCATAAGAATTTGCAACGCTTTGATTCCAACCGGTACTATCGGTAATACTTGAACTCTGACCGAAGCTTTCAGACACACCGCTTGAACTGCCTTGAGTAGTGGTTTGGCTTGTTCCGCTTGAAATGCCAACCGATTCAGATATACTGGTTCCTGAAGTATTCGCAGTTGAATTACTGCTGCCTGTTGAATTGCTCCAGCCCTCAGAGCCATTACTTCCGGTAGCCTCGCTGTATGTATCTGCTTCACTGCCGTTAATGACGAAAATACCACCACTTAGACCTTCGGTTTTTCCAATCGTTGTTGTTGAATTCCAACCTGAACTACCGTTTGTTCCCTTGCTTGTGTTTGTGCCGGATGTAACGGTCGTGCCGCTATTTGTTCCGGTAGTGCTCGTTTCAGTTTGATTGGTTGTTCTTCCGGAACTGTTTGAAACAGTAGTAGAACTGTTTGTGCCGGAATTATAGGACTCTCCATTGCTTACGCTATGGCTTCCATTGGTTCCGGAGGTTTCAGTCGTATTCATGGTTTCCGTTTCGCTTCTGGCAACCGACTGAGAAGTAGACTGTGATTCCGATACAGAATTTGCTACGCTTTCACTAATTGATTGATTGACACTGTTAGAATGATTAGTGCCGACAGAATGATTTTCCGATAAGGTATGAGATTCACTTTCACTGCCACCGAAGGATTCTCCGTTGGAAAATCCGTCACTCACACCGTCAGAATGGGCTGTGTTTTCACCGAAGGATTCAATTGAACTGGTTCCTGCAGCAGTACCGTGGCTGATGCCTTCGGTTTCGCCGGTAGTAACACCTAACGATCTGCCAATACTTTCACTGACAGAATCGCCAATAGAACGTCCTACTGAATCGGACACAGAAGACGAAAAACTACTTCCGGTGGTATCTGTTACTGTATCTGCTTCAGTATAAGAATGGTTCCATCCTTGCGATGCTCCCAAATTTGCCATATACATCATGGGAATTGAAAGCGAGAAGTTCATACTGGTAGAGCCTTGCAGTTGCTTATTCCAACGTGTCATTTCTTTTGCTGTTTGGGTCAACCATCTTTCCAAATGTTCGGTTTTTACAGGACTTGAAATAATCTGTAAAACATATTCTTTATCTGACATACCTGAAATATATTCTTCAGTTGTGTCCTGAGAATTGGTGTTGACGTTCTTGCCGCCCATACCCTTATCGCCTACATCTACACCGCCGACTTTGGCCTTGGGGATACCACGAACAACAGTCATGCAGTCCATCGTATACATCTTTTCATGAAGCCACTCAAGCTCATCGTATGTAAGTGTTCTATGCTCAAGAACTCGATAAGTACCTTGCAATGTGCTGCAAAGAGCAATGAAATCCTTATCGGCAATTTTCTTTGCCCGCTCGGGCGTCTTAGCAACACCCTGCACACCGTAAAGATACAGAAGACCAAGTGCAACGGGATGAAGCAGATTGGCAATTACAGTAAGCAATTTGATATTGCGCTCCCAAACAGCCGCCAAAACCTGACCGTGCATGTCCATAAAGCTTTCCGACTGTTTTGCACTCTTAGGAAGACGGATAATGCGGGTAAACTTAACTGCTTTATAAAAATGCACAACATTGCCGTTTTCCTCCATCATCTCAAGCTCATACATAAGGTACTTCATAAACTTACGGTCGTCGGTATATTCTTTCCAGGTACGGACTATACGGAAATCATCCATGGGTTCTTGCTTTTTCTTGCCGAGAATAGTTGATAAATTAAGCATTTTTTCCTCCTTTCAACAAATCAGTAAGGCTTAATATTATCGCGAACATCTCGAATTTCGCGAATAGCCTTATTCTTAGATTTGGTTCCAAAAAACTGCGGAACTTTTTTGCCTTGGAAAATAAAATACGTTACGGGGTATGTGATAGCAATAATCCAAAGCAAATTTTGCAACCAACCAAGGATTGCCGTTCCTGACGATGAGGCAACCGACTGGCCAAAAGAAGCACTTAAGTTATCTGCTGAAACTCCGGCAACAATAATAATCACATACCGGTAAATAAACAAAACCGCCAAATAGCCAAGAACAAACCACTTGGTATGTTTAATAATTTCTTCACGCTGGCTGGGAAGCAGCAATGCCAGAACAGCACCGAAAATCCACATTGCGCCCGTAAGCGGCGTGATTATTTTAGAACCGAAATTGTAGTATGCGTTATGAAGATACAACCATAAAATAAAGGTTCCAAGATATATAAGCAAACTTCTTATTCTCGGCAATATTTCTCGCATACCGAATTTACTGGTATAGGTCATTTCACCGCTACTTCGCGGCACAAAGTTTTTCCTGTACATGATTCCCTCCAAAATTGTAATTTCTACAAAATCTGTCTCTCTTCACGCACTTCGTTCTCGGCGTCAGCAAACTGTTCGGCAAAAAATATGTAACCGATAGATATAAGTCCTAATATGAGCCAGATATTCTTATATAAGAAATAAAAAATTGTCAAAATTGCGTTCTGATTGAACGTCCAAAAATCAGCAAAAAAATCAAGCATTTACGTACTCCTTTTCCTCTTTTCTTCGCGGTGCCGGTGTAGCCGTGTAAACCGGTGAGTCAGACGCCATGTTGTAAACATAAGACCAGCGTTGTCCGGCCAAGTCAGATATACTTGTTAGGTAAACGACTATCCCGGTTTTTTGCAAAACTCTTTGTCCTCTGGCTTTAATCCACCCTTCTATAAGAGGTCTCATCTTTTTTTCAACAGTTTCCCTGTTTGGTGAGACAAAGAAAATATTTTTTGTTATCATCATCAATTTGTTACACTTGTCATTAAAATCCGACGGATGATGATTTCCGCATTCTACCTCGTAATATTCAACCCCCGTTTGCGTACATGCGACAACATCAGGGATTGATGTTCTTCCGTCAGAAAGACGAATTGCGTTTCCTTTTCGAGACATTGAAATTGAACGATATTTGCCGGTATCCTTCAATATCTGTACAACGTCCTTAATTGTGTATCCGTGTTCGGCATTATCATGTTCATGAACAAGCTGTTGATATTCCGTTTCCACGGGCATCTTTTTAAACTGCTGAATATAAATTTTCTTTCCAATATCCGTTAGTTTGAGAACCATAAACCAACGCATACCGGTATTAATTTTCTCTAACGATACAACCATGATTGAGGTTAAATGCTTTATTAATCTCGATGCTTTTTCAGAACTGATTTCTTCACCCTCGTCTTTAACATTTTTGCAAATATGCATTCGGATTAAAGACATTTCTGACAATCCACTCTCAACAATTGCTTGGAATACATCCCAATGCACCGGTTTCATTTGGTCGGTAATACTTGCGAGATCTTGAACATACATACTCCCCTTCGAAACCATATCTACAATCATCTTGTCGTCAGCATCATCCAAAGATACTACTCGTTCGTTTTCGTCCAAAACAGTTGTCGAAGAAATCGCCGGTTTTAATGCTTCAAGCTCAGTATCCGTATCCAACAAATATACAGGTGCTCTTTTCATGTCAGCAGGGATATTGTATGTTTCTCTAAATGTTGATTCGGCATGGTCTAATTCATATTTGAGCTGACTGATTTGCGACATTTGAATCATTATCGTCTCATTTTTCTCGGTTAGTCGTTCTTTGAAGGTATCATAAATACTACGTGCCTTTTCCTGATTTTGCTTAAGCATATTACGGGCTCTGGCCAGCAGATCTGTCAAAGACATTGCTTCAAGGTCTCTGCTTGAAATATCACCATACGCCAATTCACTTTCCAAAACCTTTATACAAAAGGCTCTAAAACTGCGAATAAGCTCCTGCGTTTCCGCCGTTGCTTTTTCTATAAATGCATTAAGCTCCGTAATTTGCTCATTTTTTGAAGCTATCTGACTTTCTAAACGCTGAATGATTAATTCCATTTCCTTGACGGATTTCATATTACCCCTCCTTCGACTTTAATATGGCAGTAGGATCCTTCTTTTCTGCAGCATTTTTTAATTCCCACTTATAAAAGCTACTGTCCTCAATATGCAGCGAATCAGATATCTTTTCCATTTCTTCAATGATAATTTCATATGTATTAAGCGCATTTTCTCTATACTGAAGGGCCGTTGTAACGGCACCTGTATTTCCGGTAGTTAAAACCTCTGAAATACTTTGAAGATAAATTGCAAGATCATTTTTAAGCATGCTCTCAATTGCTTCTTTTATCGGCTTTTGATTATCCTGCACCGAAAGAGAGGTAATCTTTGGAATCATCACATCTAATTGCCCGTCAAGAATAGAAGTATAATGGGAGGCCGCTTCGTAATTTGAATAGGCACCGTTTGCCAAATGGATATCAACAACGGTAACCTCTGCCAACAAATCACGCACATCGGCAATGATATTCTTCAGCTCATTATAATCGTCTTCTTTCTTTAAGTCCGAGAAAGTGACTCGATATGCCTGCCTTTCCCCGTTTTCATCCACATAAATCCGCGTAGTTAATAATCCGAAGGCAAAGATAACAACATACAGCATCACAAATGCTACAATGAGTTTTTTACAGTTCCTTTTTACCAATCGAAAGAGCTTATATATTTTACCGTTATGTTCAACGGTTTCCTTTTTTGCCGCGACATTGATAGTGTCTATATTCCATCTCTCATTTTTTCTCATTATCCACACCTGCATGCAGATCTTCTCGTTCTTCCTTGCTTACAAAATTACAGTTATACAGGAACTCAACACCGGTAGGAATTACCTCTCCAACTCTTTCTAAATAAATAAGATTCCCACCGCAAGAGTTACACATGACTCTTCTTTGTACATCTCTTGTTTGAAATGCTCCGGTTAAATAAATTTGAGAGGACTTATGCACCCGCCTAATACATTCGTCTGCCGTTTCTCCAAAAACCTTTATCCACGGAAAGTCAGTTCTTGTAGCCTTTTCCAACTCATTGACTTTATATCTGCGATTAACAGCGAGCTGAAACTGTGCGGCAGTCGGGCCGGTATCTCCGTCCTTTCGCTGTATTTCCGTACAAAGGACACCCATCATATTTCCGACATTAGCAAATTCTGCAACCTGAATCGGTTCAAGTTTTTCCTTTAAGATGAGAGGCTTACCATATGTTACAATCTCGGTCTGCAGGGTGCCTATAGGGCTAACATATCCACAAGCCTCACATTTGATATGCTTATCTACCATTTTTGTAGAGACCATTCCTCTTACTTGCACCCAAACTTCTTCCTTAAGAAGCTGCACATATTCCCTTGCCTGCTCCTCTGTTAGACTGTAAATACTTATTTTAGGAAAATCCTGACGCCCATTGCGCCTAACAGTTTTCATAGTAAAAGTTACTCTATAAGTTTTCGATTCCTCGTTAAACAAAACAACAGGAACTGTATCAACAACTCCGAAAAAGTTGAACGAATTTTCTCTTGCCATAAAAATCCTCCTTAACAATATGCCGTAATCACGGTCCACGTAACGACCCCGGACGCATCCAAGGTCTTGTTTATCATGCACTCTGGTTATTTTTTTCTTTATCCGAATGAGTGCAATTTCCGGAAGAAAGTATTTCCTTAATTCTTTTTTTAGCTTCCTTCTTAAAATATTGCGGGTCATTTACGAGAGTTTCCGCCATCGTGTACACTGCGTTTAAATTTTTTTCTAACACTTCTAAGAACTCATCGGGCGTCACAGTATAGTCATAAGCTGTATAGATAAGTCTTGCACTGCCTTCATAGAAAGCACGTACAGTAATAGAATCCCATCTTTTTTCGGGCGATCTTTTATCAAGAAGCCGGGTGTATTTTGTCATAAACCTATTGAAAATCACAGAATATTTGTCCGACAGTCTTTTGGTTTCACAACCGCCAACCCACTCAATCAAACTGTGCTTTTCTCCACACACACGGGCTTGATTTATGCCTTTACAACCACCGCACCCGTTTATATCTTGCAGAAAATACCTAATCTTTTCATCAGCTTCTTCATCTGTTTTATCCTTTGCAAAACTACCGAGCTTGCCAAAAGGATATATTCTACATACAGCCGGCTTATGTGACTGCACTCGACAATATGCTTTCCCGTCTTTTCGACCAAGAAAATAACAGGTTGTTGTTCCGTCCGGCTCTTGTCGATACCTTAGTCTAACAATCGGAACATGTGAATTTTCTCCGACATACATATCCGTGTACTTCTCAAGAATTGTTTCTACATTCTTTCCGGTTGCTTGAACAAGGTTGTACAAGTCAAAGGGAGACAATAAAATGTCCTCTCTGTTGTGACAACACTCTCCACACTGAACACAGGCAATTGGTGCTTCATCCTGTTCTTCATAAAAATCCAGTGTGCCGTCCTCAAGTGCTTTTACCAGGTGCTCCAAATGATTATTCATGACCCTATTTTCCTTTCTGCGCCATACATTCAGCGGCGACTTTACAAATTAAAAATTCCATAAATCTATTTGAATGTACGGTTATAATATGGTCGGAAATAGGGTGCCGTTTCAAGAAAACAATTTGATTAAAGTAAAAGCGTCAATAAACCCCAAAACGGTAAGAACCATACCGCCTACTGCACAACATAGAATAAAAGCCAAAATGATATAATCTCTGACTGTCAGCTTGTTTTTGTTTTTTATCGGGTTTTGCAAAATCAACAAGCAGACGCTCAAAAGTAAAAGAACAACTCCTGTCAAAAGGAAGAGATTAAGTCCTGTCATGGTAAAATCAATTCCCATTATTCATCCTCCCATTCTCTCGTTCCACCGTAACCGGAGGAAAAGGTTATATCCTTGTCTTCAATCAAGACATCATCATTTGAATCATCTAAATCTATAAATTCCACATCTTCCAGTGAATCCTCAATATGGGCCAAGCGCTTTTGTTCCTGAACACTTTTTTCATATATATCACTGTTTCTGAATTCAGAAATGGAATTACGAAACAGTGGACGGTGTTTGTTCCAAAGGTGGATAAGGAAAACAATCAAAGCAATTACGCCTGCCAATATCAAAACATCAATTAAAATGTATAACCAAACCATGATTTCCTCCCTATTTAGCCTTCGAGCATTCGATTATAACAGTTGCAGCTTCGCTCACACCGCAACTGCTGACAGATATTGTGCGACCGTTTTGGATATATTCCGCCTTTAAGATGCCGTTGCCTCCAAAAACAGAATCCATTTCGTCGCAATTATTCATCTGTCCCATAAAGGCCGGCTGAATTTCTTCCATCCCCAACAGCTCAGCAATTTTTTTATTGACATTATTAAAGCTTTCGCGAAACTTGTCCTTTTCTTTAAAAGGGGTACTGCCGAAAACATAAGATGTTATCTGACCGTTATTCAAATAGACAGACAGGTTTCCTTTAATATCACAAAGGCTTACATAGTCATATCCAATCATCTTTTCGCTTTCAACAAAAACATTGTCTTTGGATATTGTTATCGCCGATGTTTCCTTGCCGAGATATGTTCCGGCAATAAAAGCATTGTCAATCGTTGTATACTCCATCTCAGGCATTAAAGGAGCGTTCTCCGCCGGTATGCTTTCAACTTCGGGCTCCTCCGGCTTCGTATCGCAACCGGAAAGAATTGCAATTGCTAATATACACAGCACTATATAAAGTAATGATTTCACTTCTTATCGGTCCTTTCCATTGTAATTTGGGGTATATATCCCTTAAAACCCGACTCATCAAATAATTTCAGCACTGATGCGCATAAAAGATTTTCTCTTGGAGAGCATATCTGAACTATCCACAAATACCCTTCTGAATCCCGAACAGAATATTCAAATAAAACGTAGTTTCCCATCAAAGCCTTCATACTGTTATCAGGTTTGTTTGCATATACCTCATCATTTGTAAATTGAAGTTCAACCGGCTTTAGTTCGGTGGATAATCCCATATAATCAGAAAACGCACTAATGTATCCATCAACGGCACTATCTGCATTCTTTATATCAAAATCATTCTTTTCCAAAAGTACCGTTTCAAATGAAACCCATAAAATGTTATTGTTTTCGTCCGCTTTTGCCCTGATATCACCGTTGTAACCAAATTCTTTTCGGTCATAAACGGTATAAATACCATCGTAATCTTGTTTTGCATCTAAATCAGAAAGTCTTTCAACGCTAATATTTGTGAGTAAACTTTCTTGTTTTTGATTTGCAGCGGTTATGAATATTAACCCTACAATAATACCGATAATACAAAGCCCTGCAATAATAAACATCGGTAGCAATAAAATTTTTCCTTGTCGCATAATACTTCCTCCTTAAAATGGACAGGTTACTATCGGCTTATTTGAGCCACAATGAATACCGCACCATTGCGAACTGTCAGAAGCGGCACATCTCGTACACAAAATATGATAATATGACGTCCATTTGTGTGTCCCGGCTGCACTGCAATAAGAGGTCCATGAGCAACTGTGCTTTACTGAACATTTGCCTGTGAAATTGTGCGAGGCCGTTGCGGCATAAGAACCCGTCGCGGTCGCAGCACACCCACTGCATTTGTAGTAGATAGTTCCGCCGGTGCAGGTTGCTCCCGAGCGTGATGTTTCGACCCAAGAATGATTGAAATATCTTTTTCCGTTGCAGCTACTACAGTTGTCATAATGATTACCGCCATTGTTTATCATGCCACCACGACTACAGGCAGTATTAGCGTCCATCGTTGTACCGCAATTCGAACAGTTTTGATGGTGAGTCCCGACGCTTGTTGAAGAGCCGTTGTTATCATAAACCCATACACCGTTTCCATTATGACCGGTTTTATTAATTGTATCGTCATATGTGTATCCGCAACTGCGAGAACAGTAATAGGTTCTCACTCCATTGTTTGTGCATGATGCGGCTGTGGACACATAAGATGTCATTTGATGCGATGTTAAATCGTCAACCCAGTAGTCACAAACCGTGCAATATCGATAGCAGTATGAAGTAGAATAATATGTCCAATCCGACACCGAATGACTATTGGAATTACACTTATATCCGCAATTAGTACATTCATCCCAATGCTTACTCGAATCGCATTCCATCGTAAAACCGACATGGTTTAATTCTTCCGTATCGACTGTCATCAAAAAATTCTTAGTTGTTGTTTCTTTATAATTTGAACTGCTTAATTCCAAAGAAACATAGCAAATAGAAGTCAAATCAATTTCGTAGTAGCCGGGTACAAGATTGACCGAATATGCGGCTTCTACCCCGGTTGCATCGACAGTTGCAGATATACTGCTGTACTGCTTTGTACCGTTAGAATTCGTGCGCACAAAAGCAATTGTAAGATCATCCAATGTCCCGCTTTTTGATTGAGCGGTGTCGTCAGTCATATATGGTGTGACAGTTCCGGATATTTCGATTTGCGATATTGATAGTGCTATCGTGCATGAATTATTTCCCGAAACAAAGCATCTGTACTTATAAGTTTCACCGCCCAAAGTGCTCGGCAATGAAATTTCTAATTGATAAAATCCGTTTTTCAAATTAGACAGTGTGAATTTACCTTCATCAGAAGTAGTACAGGTGCCTGAAGCCGTTGTATCTCCGTTTCGTTTAATCGTAACGGTCGCACCGGGAATAGGATCGTTATTACCTAAATAATTGTATTTAACCGTTCCGGTAAGACTTCCTGTAGAAACATCGGACTTCGTAACCTTCCCCGATATAACAACATGGCGTCCATCAATTGTTACATAGTCCGGAAAAGCATTTAGACCGGAAAACCTGTATGGAGAATCAATTTGAAAACTATAAGTTCCGTCGGGCAATCCCGAGATGGAATATGAATGCTTTCCGTTTGAACCCTCTGTCAAATAATTGCTGTAATATGCCGTTCCGGTATTAAGATTGGTAAGCTTTACTCTGGTATAGACATAATAATTATCAGTATATGCCCATGTTCCGGTAATGCCACTTGGCGTTCCTCTCAATGGCTGGTACATACTCTCGTATTCAATCACTCCCGACACCGTTCCCTGCCCGGCAGGAGAACGCATTACAATCGGGAATTCATACGGTGAAGACATCCCGGAAAATAAATGATTAGCATCGTCAATACCATACACACCGGCAGTAACATAATTCTGATAAGTTCGATACCCGTATGCTGATACTGAAAGGTTGTAATTACCGTAGGTTAAGAATTTTGAACCGGTTAATAGGGCTTGTGTTCCGCCTGTTTCATATAGATTTGTTGAATAACTTTCAGTGCGAGGGAACCCTCCGGGATTGGAATTATCGGCATTAAACCGGGATGTTGTGGTTACGCTTCCGGTAATAAGCTCTCTTCTTGTGTCCCAAGCACCTGAATTCCATGTTACGGTTTCTTCATAAAATCCCAAGCTGCCAAGCGAACCCAGCTTAAGTTCAACCTTATACGGAGAATTCATTTGACAACCTTCATATCCGCTTTCGGAGATAAAGATTTGTCCGGTTTTGTTATAGAATTCACTATTCGGGAAGGTTACTGCTCCCTGGGCGGACACAGTTATGGTTACGCTTCCTACAGGAACACCCGAAAAGCCCACAAATCCGTTTTGTCCCTCATAGGTAGTTGCGCTAAAACTCCGCGCCCCTGAAACGACCGTAACTTGAGCATTGTCAATTGGAGCCCCTGTACCAAACTGTGTTACTTGAACAAAGACGTGACCCATTCCGTTTGATACACCACCGAGAGCAGCTCCGCTGCCGCCTTCTCGGCTAAGGAACACCCAATAATCCTCAACATTAACAACTCCGGTGAGAATTTGTGATGCTGTCGTGGTTCTTAAATCCGTTCGTTTTACCTTTTTAACATTGCCTGTAAGGTAATAATAAACATACTCATACTCTGCGTCTGCCGGAGGCGGAATAAAATATTCGTCACTTACCGCTGTATCACTATATGCCTTGATAGCGATAATTGCTTCTTTTCGTATTTTGTTAAGCACATCAGCATCTGAGGTTCCTGCAATAATATTGAAGCCCGGGAAAGTTCCCTGTCCTGATTTTGCCGCAAAAAGTGAATACTCTGAATTAGTTCCGGTCGTTGTTAGCCGAGGATATTTTGTTGCCTTTTCGGGCTCGGTTGATGCATATTTGTTCATTATTGAAGTGTACAGAACAGCATTTACATCCTCGGTGGCATTCGTTCCTTTGTTAATCAGACCAGATATAATCGGCACCGAAACAGCAGCCATAATAGCCAATATAGCAATTACAATTAAAAGTTCAGTTAGTGTAAAACCTTTTTTAGAAGTCTTTCGCATACAACCACCTCTGATTAATGTTCATGCTCCACATTTTCGGAGAGAACAGTTTCATCACAAATCCAAACCATCATATAAATTGTATTGTCCGAAAACATTATGTTCATTTCATAACGTAGGCCATTGCTTTCATACATGGTATACATTACCGTTTCATCGGAGATTACCATTTCAATCATTTCATCAACGGTTAGCCCATCGTAGTCTTTAAACTCTCCGCTTGTGTTCATAAGCATAAAAGGCTCCGAAGGATTACCAAGCAGTGCAGATATATTTGTCTGAATATTTCCTACTGCGTTTTGGAGCTCTGTTTTAGGATCTGAATCGTTAGTGTAATTCACATAATAGTGCATAACCTCATTTATTTTTTTCGTATCATGGTCGTAGTAAAGATATGTAGTACCATCGGTCACACCAATTTCCTTTGAAAAATCAAAACGCATAGCATCTACCATAATGTAATTCTCTGTAGCGTCTATCATATCTTCCTGCCAATCCGGGTCATTTACAATATCTTCAACGGAATACCCATTTAATATTTCTCTCACGAGCAGTTCATCTGTTTGCGAGTCTGCAGAGTTTTTGGACTTAGACACAAAAACAGCTACTAAGGTTCCGCTGATTATTACAACCGCTAATACAATGGAAATAATAGCAATTATAGTTTTCTTCTTCATATGTTATCTCCTCCCTGCCCTTTTATATGGGTCTTCCCATGCAGGGTTCGTTTTAGGCAGAATCTCTGTCCCGTTTTCCAGACGAGTATAACCTAACGGTTTATTAGCACACCCGCATTTATTTGTTGTTCTTAGGGGATTCCCCTCATGGTTTATCGGCGCATGGCAATAATATGCCACACCGTTAATTACCGGGCGATTACCGCAAGCCGTATAATGCGAAGACTTTGTATTGCTAAAAATAGCAGACTTGTTGTAATTGGCCGGTGTACGACTGCTTAAGAAATAGCTCATACCGTATGCTCCGGAAGACGTACCATTAGGTCCCCACACCTGTCGACCGGAATAATTGCCGGAAGACCCCATTTTCATGTACACACGACCGGTGCTCGACACAAAAAATGCTTCAGAAATATTAGTTGGGAAGTTGTAATACAGTGTTGAGTTCACATACTCTCGCATGATATAGCACTCTATCGAATGACCAACTTTGGGAGAATTAGTCTTATAGTAACCGCAAGTTAAACAATCAGCCCGCTTTGTGCCGTTATAATAGCAAAATCCACCGTCATCCGACATTGTCACCGTTGTAGACGACCAATACCAATCATTAAAACTATGTGCCTGTGTTTCCTTTGCAGAGCAGCCTGAATTTCTACAACTCCTGCTATGTGTTTCACTATTATCCGATGTCCAATCACCAAAATTGTGCCCTGTGTAATCAATAGGTACATCTTTACCGTAACTGCATCTGCTGCATTCATAGTGACTGTTACCCTTCGCTACACAAGTGGCAGCATAACTTCCGGATGACTGATATTTATAGTCATGTGCAGTAACGGGGTCAAGCGTTCTTTTGCAGTTTGTTTCCGTGCAGTATCTATAACAACCTGCGCCTCCTGACGCAGTCCACGCAGAAGGAGTGTGGGCATTCTTATTGAATATCGTTTCACACTTAGAGCACTTCTGCCAATGGTACGCGGCGTTCTGTTCCCATACAATGCTCTCATTGGGATGACAGGTAATATTGTTACCATCAATTTCAAGTGAAAAATTAAAGGTCTTATTCGCCTTGAAATTGTTGAGTGCAGAGGCATTGGCATAGCCCTTATAACAAGTAACAGCCGTAGAGAGCTTATACATACCGGGGACAACAGAAATTTCATATGTCGCTTGTTCGCCGCTCGTTGCAACCGTTGCGTTAACGGTGCTGTATGATTTTGTTCCGGCTTCGTTATATCTGGTAAACTTTAAGGTTAAACCGGAAAAGCTACCTGCAATACTCATTGGATTGCCATCCGGCTTATATCCCGTAACAGTTCCTGAAACCGTAATAGCTTCAACGGGAATTCTAATAACAATATTTTCGTCACCATCAATGAATGTTTTATAGGTGTATTCCGAATTTCCAATGTAGGAAGGAAGAGTAATCTTAATTTGATAAAAACCTCGTTTGGTATTTGAAAAACTCACCTGTCCGACATCTGAAGAAGTTTGGCTACCGTAGTCCGTACTACCCAAACGCTTCAGCCTGACAGCAGCACCGGAAATCGGATCATTATTACCTCTCTCATCGTATGTAACAGTAATCTTCGCACTTCCGATATCGACATCAGAATATTTTGCAGAAGCATTGATCACAAGCTCTGCACCGTCTACTGTTACCGAAGCCGGGAAACCCGACAGATCAAAATAATTATTGCTCCCGTATTGGGACTCAAGGAATATCTGATATGTGGCATCCGGCAAATTGCTAATCTTATAACTGTATTTGCCGGAAGTAGTTGCCGGAAAATAACCGCTGTAATATGTGGTTCCTGTGCTGCTGTTTTTCATGACAACACGGGTATTTACAGCATAATTTTCAGCTCCGGTTACCCAGGCGCCTGAAAAAGAGGGTGCAGAGGCAAGAGGCTGTTCTGCACGCTCCCATGTGATAATGCCGGACACCTCACCCTTTCCTTCAGGTCTTCGCATTACAACAGGGTATTCATATGGCTCACTTGCGTCAGCATATTCGCCCAAACCACCGTTTTTGTAATTGTCTATACCATAAACACGCGAAACAACATCTTCCCGATAATCACGAAATCCGGATGCAGAAACAGTGAGCTTATAAGGACCGTACAACAGGAATTTCCCATCGGCGGTCAAGAGTTCTTGTCTTCCGGCAGATGTCTTAGCGTTAGTGTAGTATGTTTCATTCCGTGCTATACCCACATCCCGACTTGTATTAACACGAAAAGCACTTGTAAAGTCCACATCTTCTGTAATGTAAACATCGTTACTTGACCACTGCGTTCCCGTCCAAGTATTCGTTCTGCGATAAAAACCTATTGAACCGAGGGAACCCATTTTAAGGGTAATCACATATGGATTTGCAGCAGAATCGCCGATATAACCGCCTTCTTTGACGGTAATATGTCCCGTCTCATCATAGAACTCGCTATTGGGGAACGAAACAGCTCCCAATTTCTCCGCTTCGATGAAAACCGAGCCCAATGAAACATCGGTAAAGCCAACCGTTCCATTTAGGCCTGTAACTGCTGTTCTAATTTCAGAACCGATTCTAAGTGTTACGGTTACGTCATCAAGCAGCCTACCTGTTCCAAATTGACGTAATTGAACAAATACCATTCCGGTTCCGTTGACAGCGTTGGAAATGGCTTCTCCGCTTCCACCGTCTCTGCTCAAATAGACCCAAAAATCTTCGACATTTATTACACCGTTTTCGATAGAACTCTTGGTTACCGGAGATTTTGTTCTCTCGTCCTCAATAGCCACTTGACCGGTCAGATAGTAATAAACATACTGATAATGTTCTTTGGACGGTGGCAAGACATAATATCCATCCTTGGTTTTAACATCGGTAAAGGCTTTAATTGCTATAACCGCTTCCCTGCGAATAGCGTCATAAATATCCTCATTGTTATCCAAAGTCAAAATATTATATCCTGGAAACATTCCCTGCCCGGCCTTTTGACTCAGTACAGCATACTCAGCGTCAGCACCTGTAGTCGTAAGTCCGGGATAAAGAACTGCCTCACCGGCTTTCTCATTTGCGAACTGTTGCATTACAGAGGTATATAAGCCCGCCGACACCTCGTCAGACTGCTCATTTGATTTACTAAGCAACCCCGAAAGAATGGGAACAGAAACTGCTGCAACAATGCAAACAATGCCTATGGCAATTAGCAGTTCAACCAAAGTAAAAGCTTTTCTTTGTTTCATAGCTTCTCCTTTTTATAGTTTATTGACATTATATTATATTTATGTTATAATGCTTATAACGAAAATACAGAAAGGAGATAGTGTATGTATCGTTCTAAGCATTTAGTATTCATTTTATGTTTTTTTCTTTTACTATGCGGATGCAGTAAAAAAGACAACCGTTCAGATACTCCCGATTTTCAAAACACCACAGCGAATATTACGGCATCCGATACAGACGGTGTTTCGTCAGATTCAACCACAGAACCGAGCGTTACTTCTTCTACCACTACTGACAAATCCGAACTCGGTAATTCCTCCGTTCCAACCGAAATCGAAAAACAGCCGCAATCAGAAGCAAGTGCAGCTCAAATGCCAATCAGTTCAACAACTTTGCCAACAACATCTACTGCACCTGCTGAAACTACAACAACAAATCCTAGTGAATTAATTCATATTAAAAGTATTTCTGTTTCACTCTCAGGTTATTACAGCACAAATGAAAGTAAGCCTTACATAAAATCAAATCCGATTTATCAAGTTCTTTACAATGGCTCAAGAGCACAGGTCGGAGACACCTTAACCTTTAATGTATCAATCTATCCCGTCAGCAATAACGGAAAAATTTCGATTAAAAGCAGCGAAAACCTTTCTGCTACCCTTTCAGGAAACACGTTATCAGTAAAGATAAAAGGTGCCGGTCAATATGGAACCGGTTTGGTCACTATCTACGGTTTGGATCCCGACGGTAAAAAAATTGACGCCGAATCCACCGTAAATCTAGTTATTGATAAATCTGAAAATCCATTTAATAATCTATCAACCGTTCTTTCAGATTACATTCGGGCAAAAAACATGGAGTATACCACTGTATTAAATGGCTATACAAAGGACGACCCCGCATTAAGTATTACCGCTTATCCGGGTGCTCCTGCCTGGGATGACTGCATCTACAAGAGTGATAGCAACTATATATCCCGTTGCTTCTGGCTCATTGACGAATACGCATCTCTGGGATTTAAAAAAATCAATTTTATAATTACAGGAGAACAGATCGGCTTTGCTGCTTCAAAGTAGCAGAGCCGTCCTTTGTTTTACCGCGCCCGGCAATGTCTACACAACAAGGCTTTCACTTCCTCCGACCAAGCTATATCCCGATATGCTTTTTTCCAGACTTCCGTCATAATATATGCGTATATCATAAATGCCCGGTTTAAACATCGCAGGCGTTTGACTAATCGAAAACATTGTGTAGGCCTGACCGCCTGTTTCTATCTCAACTCGTATCTTGCTGATATCCCTTGAGCCGAAATCGAATCTGAATGCGCAAAGGGTCTCATCGGTAACATAAAGGTACGGATTTCCTTTTGCTCTTTTCGGTTCAGTAGTTGCCGATATGTTGCCGCCTTCTCGGTCCAGCCAAACATAATACTTATATACTTCATCATCACCTAAGGAACTCTCTGTCGAATCAATCCTCTCTACCGTCACCCGTCCAATCTTGTAATAATACTTAAATCCGTATTGCGTGCCGGATTGAGGCGGCATAATATACTGTTCTCCTGAACGAATATCAAATTTAGTATCTGCTGTCGCTTTAATTGCCGTTATAATCGAATGCCTGATTTCGGCTTCATTCTGTAATTCTGTTCCCGGAAGCTGCTCAGTTCCTGCAAAATAATAAGAATACATTTGCTCGGTGTATCCACCAATGCGACCTTGAGTAGCTTCTCCGGCAGATGCACTTGTGAAAAGATTATTTCGCTGAAAAGAATCATCGGCATAGTCAGTAGAAATCCAAAAATCAATAGATGTCTCTATTGATGCCGCTGTAACTCTGTCGGCTTCCAATCCTGCTTTTCTTGAAATCGAGGAAATTACAGGTATACCTATTGAAACGGTAATAGCCAATATAGCCATAATAACTAACAGCTCCGTCAAGCTAAATCCCCTTTTTTTCATAGACAGTCCCCTTATCCGATAATGGAGTACATATCAAACATCGGTAAAATAATCGATGCAACGATAAAAGCAATCAGTATGCCTAGAATAATAGTCATAAGCGGTTCAAGCAATGACATCGCTGCCGCAATTTTCCGTTCGGTTTCTTCCTCATAAAACTCAGCAGTATTATTAAGCAGTTCACCGATCTTGCCGGATTCTTCGCCAATCTTTGTCATAGATACAGTAAGCGGCGTAAATAAACTTGTATTGTTTAAGGCTTGATAAATCGGTATACCTGTTTTCACTTCGGAAATGACATTTGAGAACGCATCCTCATAATCAACCTGTTGTAAAGATCCTTTAGTTACCGTAAGTGTTTTAATGACAGATACTCCGCTGTCCAGCATCGATGATACAACACGGGCGTACTTGCCCATAATTTTTGACACCGTAATTGCCTTGAGAACAGGAATTTTACGAATGATTCGTTCCATGTATCTTCTGCTTTCCCTTTTGCTCCACAAAGTTTTCACAGTCGTGACAAGAAGAACAGTCACTATAATCAACACATACCAATAGTTTTGAATGAAGTCCGATACAGCTAACATTATCTTAGTAATGCCTGGGAGTTCTCCACCAAAATCAATGAAAAGCTGAGCAAAGGTCGGTACAACCTTAACCGACAGAAAAATCGTCATTCCCACTGCAAGAACAAGCAGAATAATAGGATAAATCAATGCAGATTTTGCCTTGCCGGCAACCTTGATTTCCTTTTCTGTGACGCTTGCTATTCGGTCAAATGCAACATCGAGCTTACCGTTTACCTCTCCCATTTCCACCATATTTAAAATAAAGGGAGAGAAATATTTAGGATATGCCGCCATTGCAGAAGAAAGCGGCGTTCCATCGGTAACATCTCTATGTATGTTGCTTAGCATTCCTTTGATTGCATCATTCTTCTCATCATCTCGAAGGACACTAAGCACTACGGGAATCGGTATGGAAGCATTTATCATAGTTGACATTTGCCTTAGCAATATTGCAATCTGTTTTTTATTTACCCTGCCGGGCAGTTTAAAACCGCTCCCCTTTTCTTCTTCAACAGAGAGAACATACATTCCCATTGAAGAAACCATTGACAATGCTTTATCCTTTGAAGAAGCCTCCAACAAACCTTTTGACACCTGTCCATCTTTTGATTTTGCAATATATTTGTATTTCATATAATTCTCCTTACCTTGTTTGAAAATTAATATCTATAACACCACGAAAACCGCTGATACCCGAAAATCAAAGCCTTTTGCAAAACGCATACTCCTCTGGGGCCGATGCTAACATACATGTTCGCCAAAAAGGCAACAGACGTTCATCTTTCCGTGAATTGTAAGTGCTTCATGGAACTATCTTCCTTAGCAATAAGGCTCTCTACGTCAAGCATAGATGCAGATCTCAAAGCAATGCGAAAGTATGATGTTACTTCCGTTATTTCTCAAACAAACTTTCAAGTGTGCCTCTGTCGTTTGCGACTTCAAAGGCTTTTTCTTTTGAAATTACTCCTTGCTTCACAAGATTGAACAGAGACAATTCAAAGCTAACCATACCGGTCTTAGCACCGGTAGCAATTGCATTATTTATAGCGGAGGTTTTCCCTTCCCGGATATTATTGGCAACCGCATCGGTAATCAGCATTATTTCGTTCACAGGAACTCTGCCGGCGCGATCACTCGACTGAACAAGTTTTTGCGAGATAACAGCTTTAAGAGCTCCGGACAATTGCACTCGTATTTGCTGCTGTTGATCGGGCGGGAACACGTCAATTAATCTGTCTATGGTTTGCGCGGCTCCTAAGGTATGAAGAGTGCCGAACACAAGGTGACCTGTTTCTGCTGCAGTTACCGCAATCGCAATACTTTCAAGGTCTCTCATTTCTCCAATTAGAATTACATCCGGATCTTGTCTAAGAGCACCTTTCAGCGCCTCGCCGAAGTTGGGTGCGTCGGTTCCGACTTCGCGTTGATTAACCAACGCTTTAATGGAAGAATGTTTGTATTCAATAGGGTCTTCAATCGTCAGGATGTGGCAAGCTCTGTTTTCGTTTATATATCGCATCATGGCCGCCAACGTAGTTGACTTGCCGGAACCGGTAGGTCCGGTTACCAAAACAAGTCCCGAGGGTGCATTGCAGATACTTTTTAAAATATCAGGCAACCCAAGAGCTTCTATCGTGCATTCTTTGTCATTCAAAATTCGTACCGCCAGTGAATAAAATCCCTGTTGCATAAAAGCATTACAGCGCAGACGAAGACCGTCCGCAGTTTGATATGCGTAGTCCAACTGTTTTTTCGTTTCAAATTCCTTATATTTGTCTGACGGGGCAGTCGAACGAATGAAGTCATAAACATCGTCGTTTCTAAAACAACCAAGTCGCTCCAATCTTACTAATTCGCCGTTAATTCGGCAGATAGGCTTTTGTCCAACCGCAAAATGAACATCCGATGCTTTTTGTCCCTGACAAACAGAGATCAATCTGTCAAATGTGTTACTCATGACTTTTACTCCTTCGCATAAATTACTCTTACGGCTTCTTTATAGCTGGTAATGCCGTTAAGCAACAAATCTTTGCAGCTATCCTTAAGGCTTATCATTCCTTGTTTTTTTGCAGTCTGTGTCAATTCATCCAAAGACGCATTTGACAATATGGCTTCCCGCAATTCTTTAGTTACGGTCACAAATTCATAAATAGCAATTCGTCCGGAATAACCTGTATTTCCACAGCTCATGCAGCCTCTCCCAACCTTAGTAACAGTACCGACAGGTAAGTCGGTCACATGCGCTTCTTCTTCGGTTAAGATGTGGTCTTCACAACATTCAGGACAAACACGTTTTAATAGTCTCTGGGCAACAACACCGCAAAGAGATGATGCAACTAAAAACTTTTCAATACCCATATCGCATAATCTCATTACTGCAGAAATGGCGTCGTTGGTATGTAATGTTGATAAAACCAAATGTCCTGTTATGGAGGAACGAACGGCAATTTGAGCAGTCTCACCATCACGAATTTCTCCTATAAAAATAATGTCGGGGTCGTGACGAAGGATAGAACGAAGAGCCGCAGAAAAATCAAGTCCAACCTGGCTGTTAGTCTGTACCTGGTTGATATCCTTAACCGGCGATTCGACTGGATCTTCAACTGTGATAATATTGACCGAAGGCTTATTGAGTTCTTTAAGAGCAGTATAAAGCGTGGTTGATTTACCCGAACCGGTAGGTCCGGTAACAAGCACAAGTCCATCAGGACGTTGAATCATTTTTCGAAATACCCTTTCATCCTCACTTGACATGCCAAGCTTCGAAAAATCGTAATCAGCACCATTCTTGTCAATAACACGCATTACGCAGGATTCTCCAAACAAGGACGGCAAAATGGAAACACGAAGTTCAAGCAAGCAATCCTTGCCTTTATATGTAAAGGCTCCGTCTTGAGGGATGCGCTTTTCCGCAATATTAAGATTAGCGAGAACCTTAATACGCGAAATGATAGTATTAAGTGCCACTATGTCAACTCTGGTAACTTCACGAAGTTCGCCGTCAATTCGCATTCTGATACGGACATCCTTCTCGTTAGGCTTTATGTGAATGTCGGAGGCCTTTGTTAAAGAGGCTCTGTCAAGAAGCATATTTATAAACTCAACAATCGGCCCGGTTCCATCAGATAGGTTCTCCGGAATAGTTACAACCGCACCGGTCTCAACGCCTTGACGGGCAAGGGTCATCATTCGTTCTTTTTCATGCTTGTTTTCAAAGTAATGTTCAATGATGTACTTTAGCTGTTTTCCAACAGCCATAACCGGTACAATCTGTTTGCCTGTCCAGTCACGAACCTCTTTCAAGGCTACTGCGTTTTGAGGGTTCTCAATAAGTACTTTCAGTTTATTTCCCTCAAGCTCCCAAGGTAGTACGCAAAATGCTTTGCAGATTTTTTCGGAAACAAGCGAAATCACCTTATCGTTAAGTTTTCCGTACTGATCGCCGATAGGAACGAACTCCACATTCAATGCTTTTGCTACAGCGGCATGGATTCCGTTAATATCCATTATTTTCAGTTCGACAATTGCCACACTGCTACTGACTTTCTTTTCAATAACATGCCTTCGTATTTGCTCATGCTGCTCTTTCGTGATACATCCTTGAGATAGCAAAATGTCTTCTAAACGATTAAAGGATAGCTTCATTTCATCACCCTGCCGTTATTTTCTCATTTTTCACAATAGAGTAGAAATTAATCTGAACCTCCCCGGCAAGCTTACTGCCACCGGTTTTATCGTTGCTTATTGCAATATGGTCAACTGTTGCATAGAATCCACAGTCCTCACACGATTTCAAGAAATTCCAAAGCTGATTGTAATCACTGACGGTCTTCAGCTTCATTTCAAGCAAATAAAAGTTTTCTGTATTTACAATCTCTTCCGTGGTCCCATCCTTATTTTCTATAAGACCTCCCTTTACGAACGAGGCATTACCATTCATACTGATTTCCTCAAACTCAACCCCAGAAGACGCAGCCGCTTTTTCCACAATGGAAAGAATATTCGGAACATCAATACGGTTATTAAGAAGATTTGAGTTTTCAGTAGAGCCACCTATCAACTCGTCAATCTTGGCCTTGTAAGTAACTATCAACATCGGTGCTTTTTCTGCCTCTTCAACCTTGTCGGCAAGTGATTCAATTTCAGCATTTAAAGATTCTGCCTGTTCAGTGTTGGGATTACAGATAAATACAACAGTTAATACTGCCACTAATGCAACAATAACAACGGACAAAACAATGGTTGCTATTTTCTTTTCTAATTTGCTCATTTTATTCACTGCTTTATCCCTCCAATCTTAACTGTGATGCTGAACACCCAACGAACATTTTCGTTAACAATTGATTTGCTGATTGTTGAAACATTGATATATTCAAGCTTTTCAGCCTGTAGTTTTTTTAAAAAGTTTGCAACAACCGTTCTATCGGTGGAGGCATATTCCATTCGATAGGTGTATTCGCCGGAGCTCTTAAGTTGTCCTTCAACCCCGGTCAAGGTTGCTTCTGCAGGTTTGTGTTGGGTAATAATAGTGAAAAGCTCGGTCATCTTTGTCTCAATATTGGGAATCAAGGTAATGTTTCCGGAGTCAATACCTAGAATGAGATTATCATACTGTTCCTTCAATGCATTAAGCTCGTCTAAGCGGCCTTCAGCAATAATTTGCTTGTCTTCTGCAACTTCCCTTTTTAATCCGTCAACCTCAATAAATCCCTTGACGGCAAATGCTCCTACAAATACAATCGTCAATGCACAAAGAATAATAATCACTTTTTGCACAAACTTTAAAACACCGTAAATTTTAAGTTTTTCAGGAAGGAGATTGATTTCTGTTCGGAGATTTGTTTTTTTCTTATTCAAAGCTCTTACCTCCCATTAGTGCACCCAAAGATGTGGTAAAAAGTTCAGCTGTAGGATGCGGGCATCGATGCCCAAACGAAATGCAGTTGTCACCTATTCTCATAAAATCATTCATCGGATATGCAAAGCAAGGCACACCAAAGCTATCCTTAACCTTACTTACCAGAGTGGGAGATTTATACATACCGCCGGTGAAATAAATTGTTGTCAAATGCAGATTGTGTTCGCCGCCTATTGCCTGTTTAATGTTGCGGATAATTTCGGAAGATACATTTTCAACGAAATCATTGTATTGGCTTATTTTCGATGTAAACGAAGGGTTTAGTTTGAGAGTTTCGGGTATGATTTTAGGGTCTTTCATTAAGTCCTGAGATGAGCCCATAATAATTTTGTCAAGCCGATACAAATCATGCGGTACGGAAATGGTGCTGACACACTTATCCTTTGATATAACCGTAATATGAGCAGAACTGTATCCGACATCAATGACAGCAACAGCATCTCCCTGAACATTAATCCCGTATTTTTTATCGCGGCGTAAGAGTATACCGGCACGCTCCAACACATTTGGTGCGATTTCAACGCGAGTAAGATTAAGTCCTTTCTTTTCTGCAATATCATATAGAGCCTCAATCGATGCTGTTTTAGTGGCTGCAACCTGAAATCTGCCCTGCCCTGAAGAATTGCTCTCAATCAATCTCCAAGAATGTGTATATTGGTCAACATCTTCAGATATCAGGGAAGTTAGGTTGTTACGAATCATGGCACCAACATCTTTTGAGTTGCCGATAGGATATTCTGTTTCTGCTGCAAATGTGTTTTTTTCGTCAACAGGCAAAACCACAACCAGTTCCCCTTTTTTTACGGCGAGCTTATCCAATTGCAAGGCAAACCCCTGCACCACATCAGCATCAGATAAACCGTTTTCGGGTGTGTTTGTAACAGTACCGCTATAAAGAACCGGCTTACCATTCTCCATTTTGAAGGCAGCAATTTTGGTCTTTCCGCAACCAAAATCGACTACCACGCAACATTTCCCCATAGATCATTGCCTCCTTTAATATTTTCTATATAATCTACTGTTCGAAGCTTAAGGGAAGTAATAATTCCCGACTCATAAACCGGGTCAATTATTGCTTCAACAGTAATAAACTTGTAATAGCTTTTGTTTTGATAAACATATTCACCGGCACATAAAAGCGTCATTCGCCCCTCTGTGCGAATTTTCATTTTCTCGGTTGCGGCAATATACACTTTGTATGCGCCGCTTAAGGTTTGGTCTGCACGCAACGACTTAGTTCCTGCGGACGGAGATATAATGTAGTTGTAATTTAGATAACCTTGCAATGCTAATAACGATTTTGAATCTTGACCGCTTCCTTCAAGCGGAACAATTTCTTCAACAATGTCATATGCGGTAATCCATAAATCACAGGCGTTGGTTTTCATATTGCCTTTGTCTATGTAATAGGCATTCAGATAATTTTCAAAAGACTGAAGGCCTGAATCCGCAACACATCTGGCACCATTCCCACCGATAGTTCGATTCATATTGTTTCCGTAGTAAAGCACAATTGATACTGTGCTTAAAACCAAAGCGCATGAAAGCATCATGGCAATAACCGAATAAACTAAAACATATCCTTTATTTCTTTTCATATCACTGACCTCGCTTATAGGCATAACCGGATACCAAAGTTTTAGTTTCTCCACTCTCTGACAGACCCAAAACCTTATATTTGACCCCACCGCCATTTATAGTCCATTCAATGTTAGTTATTTCTTTTGAAACAACCATTTGTTCGGTTCCATCCATTCGGTCGATAAAAAGGATCTTATCGTTAACATCAAATGCAAGGCGAATTGTATGCTTCTCACCGGCATTCCCCCCGAAGGTGGAACGGTCAACTGTAACATACAAGCTTTTTCCGTTATCCGAAACTGAGCAGAAACTTGTAGAACGGATGTATTGATTAATGATGCTAACTGCATCATAGGTATTATTGTTTTCGACAATCATATCTGATGTACTGTCATATGTAGAGGAGGAAAACTGCACAATTACAAAGGTGGAAGCCATAATCATAGCCGACAAGCCCATGGCAATAAGCAGCTCCACCAATGTCATTCCTTTACTTCTTTTCATTTTTTACCCCCTGTTAATTTGCAAAATATAACTGATAACAGCCGGCCTTCGCTCAGTATAAAAGCTGTGTCCATTTACACCCCAATCTTTTGAATTGCGTTGAACTCTAAGTTCAAATGTCATAAGCGTATCGTTCGGGGAGTATATTCCGGTTCCAAACGGAGTACCTAAACTGTTTTCAGACAAGTACACAGCGTTAGGGGAGATGAGAAAGAGCTGAACTTTATAATCGGTCAATGTGTCTTCGTCAATGAGTTCTAAATAATTTAAAACCTCTTTCCCTGCTGCTTTCTCCAACTGCAAACTGTTTTGAGCCAAATCCAAATCTATTTCGGTCATCGCCGGTGCTCTTCCGTAAAAGTCTCGTATATGATCAAATACCGAATATTCGCTGCAATTTGCCGATGCAACGAAGGCTTCACTTACCTGTGTTGCAAATTCAGATGTTTGTCTTGCCTGCTTAAGATACTTTGTATTAATTAACGAAACACTGATGGTAGTATAAACACCTATAAACACAATGCCTGTTATAAACAAAGCTACAAGTACCTCTATAAGTACTGCACCTTTCCGCTTATTTTGCATCTTTTATCCTCCTGTCAGCACGATATAGCGAGACCGCAGACCAACCGGAATATCAGATTGCTTTAAGACGCTAACGGTGCCGGATGTTTTGTCATAAAAATAGTCATAAGATGCACCTTTAACTGGATTAACAACATCAAATTCCTTACCGGTATATAGCTTAATAATAGCCAGCACTTCTGCTTTTGTCTGTGGATAAATACCCTTACCGGAATTGGAAAGAGCCGCTATTTCATCACTGTCCATATTCAATTCGGCTCTTATTTTTACTCTACCGTTTTTTTCGAAAGTTACTGATTTGTTAGCAGTTCTGCCAAGCGATGAATAATCATTAAATCTATAACTTTCAACTGCTTGGTTATAAACTAAGATCAGTGCATTATCAGTCCGTTCCTTGCTTCTCTCGTCTGCATGCTTTATAACCGGAACGGAAATTGTGCATAGAATTGCTAATGTACCAAGCACACATAACAGTTCTATTAAGGTATAGCCGTTTCTTTTCATAATCGTCTCCCAAGGCTAAAAATCGGTGCAGGTGCAGCATGCACCTGCACCGATAGCTGTACTATTTAGCTGCGGTGTATTGACAATCCGTTTTAGGAAGCTTGCTGCGGAGCTACATCGTTTGCGGTATCAGTGGTAAGATTAATCCACTTAGTGTTGCTATCAAGGGCATTACCCTTGGCATCAATACCGTTTTTGAACTGTGCATTCAATTCAGAAACAGTAGACTCGGTCTTAGCAAAGACAACCGCACCGAGGGAAGGAGCATAGAAGAAACTCATGGTTTTCTGCTTAGGCTCAAAGGTTTCGCCCTTAATTTTGGTGTAGTTCTGAACAATCGATTTAATCATAGCTTCGCTCGTAGGATATTTGGTTCGATAATCGATACTGCCAACCGTCTCACTTTCAACCGTAGCATCAGCTCCTTTTTCAAAAAGGCGTACCACAGTTCTGTCAGTAGCATCAAAGTCGGCATCAACTGCTTTAATGGTGTTTTTAACACGGCCTGCAACAGGATCGCTATCATCAACAGTACCTGCATTAACCTCGGCGATATACATTTCGTACTCGCCAACCCATCTTTCAACGGCATTGGTCATTTCGGTAGCGTTCTGGGTATCCGTCGAAACATTTCCCTTTTCAATGAGTCCGGCGACCGACGGAATCGCAACAGCAGCAAGAACGGCAAGAATGCCGATTACTACCAACAGCTCAACGAGCGTAAAGCCCGCACGGGATACTCTGCGTTTATTAGATTTCATAGACAATTGTCTCCTTTTCATTATTGAAATAGTGCCAGATAGGCTGATATTATTTGGTCTCCTATGAGCATAGACAGATATGTGCCTGCACATAGATACGGGCCAAAGGCAATCTCACTTTTCCAGCCTTTTTTGTTTTTAAGTTTCATTGCGATGGCAACAAAGCAACCGATTACAACACCGAAAAATGCAGCAACCAGCACGCCCTTGTAGCCTAATAACACACCAACTGCAGCCATCAGTTTTACGTCTCCCATTCCCATTACTTTGCATAGTGCCAACACGAGAAACGGTATGCTAACACAAAGCGCACCAATAAGAGAAGGGATATAATCACTCTGCCAAATCATTAGGCCAATACCTAATAAAGCGATAATAATAACCGCAACATCAGATATTTCCATCGTTTTATAATCCAGCACAGTAATTTCAATTAGTACACAGGTAACAACGCTATAAGCAATTCCTGTTGGCGTTAAGCCGTAAACATAAAGGCACAATATTCCGAGAATAGCCGTTGCAAGTTCAATCGCCGTTGATACAAAAGAGATTCTTTTTTTGCATCCTTTGCATTTTCCTCGTAAAAAAATGAAGCTAATTATCGGAACCATTTCTAATGCTCCGAGTTGTCTTCCACACTCATCACAGTAGGACCGTCCTTTCAAAATTTGTTCGCCCTTTGGAATTCTGTAGGCACATACACCTATAAAACTTCCCACACAAGCAAACATTATAAATGCAAATATGTAGGTCATAATCCTCATCTTCACCTCATGTAATTTTGGAATTGCATTGTATTAGATAATGACTTTATTCACCAGCTTTCCTAAAACGGGTGCAAAAAAATACAGCACCACCTTGTATGATATACGTTCAATCAAGTCGGTCTGCATCAATATCATTACTTTATTAATTATTAAACATTCTTGGTTTTGTCCTGTTCCTTGCGAAGAAGAAGTACAAATTCAGCAGCAGATTTTTCAAGCACTTCCCTTGAAGGCAACTTTCCACTGATAAGAGCAGCAGCGATGCCGATAAGCAATCCCTTTGCCATCTCTTCGGAATACTCGGTCACATTCTTTTCAATGCAAAAACAAATCGCACTGTAAATCCAACAACCTGCCTTATCATATTCATTTTCATATTTGTGGCTGTCTTTCTTGACTTGCTTAAGATTTACAAGTTGTGCTGCAATTTCATAGCATTGCTGAACCACAGACTCTTGCTCGCAGGTGAGTTCTACCCCCGGCACGGTTATTCGTCCTCCGGATCACCGGCAATTGTTTTTTCGCTACCGACATCGGCATCGGTTTCAGGAAGGCCGGCAGACTCAAGACGTCTGTACTCGCTCAAAACAGCATCTTGGATTTCTTGCTTGAATTCGTTGTTAATCGGATATGCCATAGATATCCAATGGTTATCCTTAACCTTTTTGCTCGGCATCGCGATATAAAGCTCTTCCTTGTTTTTAGGGAGAACAAAAATATCCCTTACCTTAAAGCAATCGTCAAAAACAACGCTTGCGGTTCCCAGGAGTCTCGGCAAACCTGTCAGTCGCTTTACATGAACATTAGTAATTTTCATTTGGATTTTGCTCCTTTTATAAATTAGTTTTAATCCCGCCAGCGTTCTCACACATTAATGCAGCCTGTCAAACTCCATTTTTTGTTCGATTACTGTTCGAGATTAGTCGGGAAGTGTATTTTTCACCTCGCACATATGTAATACTTCGGTTTTTGGCTTTTGTCAATAGTTTGAGTGTAATTTTCTCAATTATTTATAAATTCTCTTGAAAATTCAGCTATTCCAATGCTAAATAAAAGAACAATTTGTAGAAACAACGGCTTTTGCCAATTTAATAAGCGTAAAAACAAAACGACCATTTTTTGTGCGAATACTTGATTTTATATAAATATTAGTGTATAATGTAAACTACCGACCCAAAAAAGGAAGTGTTTTTTCAAATGGAGCATTTTTCAAAAGAACAGATAAAAACATTGGTTGATCGCAATTATTCTGTTCATCAAATGGCTGTTGAGCTCCGGTGTGATGAAAAAGAGCTTGAACTGTTTTATATAAGCTGCTTTAAAGATAACAGATACAAATTTCCATTGCATATTCTTCTTACACCCGAATGGCTCAAGGAGAAGATGAAAACAACATCCGTTCTTGCCATCAGTGCGTACACCGGTGCAAGTCCCACTGCAATTCATCGTATACTTGCCGGTTACGGAATGAAAACGACCAAAATCAAAGACATTCTTACTCCGGAAGTTCTTTATGCTTTGTATATAGAACAGCAATTATCCGCAGCCGAAATTGCAGACCGGTACAAGTGTTCTGTTGACACTGTGAAAAAGCTTGCATCTAATTACAAGCTCAGTACAGCCAGCCGTAGCCTTAACAAGCCGGATATAGATCAGAAGCTATTTCATTTGTTATATTGTGAGCTTGCTTTCACAATATCTCAAATAGCCCAAATGCTTAATTGCACCACCAATTATGTGAAGTTAACTCTTCGCCCAAAAATGATTGAAGAGGGTGGTCCTCTTGCAAAGGAGTTATCAGCAAGAAAGAACTCAACTCCTTACAAAACAATTGCAAGCACTTTATTTGAAAAAGTTGAGCCCGTTGTTCTTCTTGAACTGCTTCGAGGAAACACCATCACTAAGGTTGCGGAAATGTATGATGTTATTCCAAAAACAAAATATGAGTTGTTCACTAAAGAATGGCTTGAGCACCTACTCTCTCAAATGTCCCTAAAAGACATCTCGGAGAAATTTCTGGTTTCCTACTCATATGTAAAAACGCTTAAAGATAAATACAACTTAGAGAGCGTCAACGTAGAAGACCGCTTAGACGCGGAGCTGGTTAAAAAACTATATATCGAAAACTGCTGGTCTGATAAAGAAATTGCTAAGACCTTAAATACCTCTTTATATTCGGTTCAAAAATTTCTTAGTAAGCACAATATTAAACCCAAAGACAGAATGTCACTTGAACAGCGATTGTCAGCAGAAGAATTTGCACATTTATTTCTCGAAGAGAAATTGACACTATCACAAATCGCAACAGTGTATAATACTTCAACAGACAAGGTTTCTGCTCTGCGCAGAACATACGCCAAAGTAAATCCCAAACTTCGTTCCCATAAACCCAAAGGCGTTGACGAACAACGGGTTAAGTTCTTAAGAAAAGAAGTTAAATTCAGAGGTTTTAAGTAATCATATAAATAGCAAAGACACAGTTAGTGTTTCTGCTATTTTTTTATGCAATAACCAGCCAACATAAACAAAGCGGCACCGACACTTGTCATCCATGTTCCCGATAGGACAGACAATAACGCGGCACCGCTGATAGAAATAATTAAAATTGTTATTTGGGCAATAAAACTCTTGCGCTTGGCAGGCGGATCAACCTGAAAAATATTTTGTCGTATTTTGTCGATTTCAGGTCGCTGAACTTCCCCATAATGCTCGTAGTAAGCAACATATTCCGCATACTTTCGATTCATCCACACCTCATTGAGTTCATCATAATCGGACGCTCTGTGTATGGTATTTACGATATCATCGTGATTAACATATATCAGTCCGTCTTCTACGCCTTGTGGAAATTTTACACAGGTGTAATCAAACCTGCTTATAATATCCCTTCGCAGAGTGAGATGTCCTACAACAACACATACTGTTTCTTTCCCCTTGTCGGTTTCATGGCGTATAGTAATTAAGCTACCCACCGGAAGAATTTGACTGCGCTCCAACATAACATAGCCTCCTCTGATTATTTAACCGCGATTAAACGGCACAGCTTATTCCTTTTGAGCAATAAGCGTGTGTATTATTTTATTCACAAACATCTTTTCCTCATCTTTCAGGAGATTGAACATCTTAATCATTTCTAAATTCTCATCTTTCGCTAACGGCTCGAAAAATTCAGCCGGAGTTACATTTAGGTACTCACATATCTCAAAAAACAGTTCCATCGACGGGTACGCCTTATTTGATGCAATTGACCATATGTAAGTTTTTGACTTTCCAAGTTCGTAACTCATTTTTTGCTCTGAAACATTGTGTTCAATCCTCAGCTCGGTGATTCTGTTTGCGAAAAAATTTTCATTCATTTTTCTTACCTCTGTCTATATTATATCAATTTTTATTTAGGCAGTAGGTAAGTATAATTTGTAGATTTTTAGCGAATAATGCGATTCCCTAATTTTACGGTAAATTATATTTGGAGTTTATACTTGTAACCCTAATCATACTATACATATGCCGTATCACATAAATCCCTTTCACCTTGCTGCTCCCTCCCAATATTATAATGGTTATAGTTAGTCGAAATAGTGCTTAAAGACACTATTTCGACACCAAATCTTCGATTGGGGAACAAATTTTCAAAGAAAATTTGACTATACCCATTGCAATGAATATCGAGCGAATTCAAATAAATGTTTATTTGAATTCGCAAAACCCGATAAAATCGGTTTGTCGAAACGCTTTTCTGCGTTTCAACATTCTATAGTCATTATAATAACAAACTGATTTACGATAAACAAAGGCGAAAAATGACATAATAAATTTTGTTATGATATTTTACACCCTGTGCATAAGTGTAATTTCTACCTTTGATTTTATTTGCAAAGTGTAAATATGTTTGCATATTTTCTATTGAAAAGTGTAATAATATATGATACAATAGGTTCAAGCAAAAATTCAGGAGGACATTTTATGCTTTACCGTAAAATAGAATCATTTATTCGTGACCATTTGAAGTCCAAGAATAACAAAATTCTTTTAATAGAGGGTGCCCGGCAAATCGGAAAGACTTATATTATCCGAAAAGTATCAAAAGAACTGTTCGAGAACTATATAGAAGTTAACTTTGTATCGGATGCAACCGGGGCAAGGTTATTTGAAAATGTACATTCAATCGACGACTTTTATTTTGCTCTCAGTACTGTTGCCGGTGATAAAATGAAGGATAGAGAAAACACAATCGTATTTCTTGATGAAATACAGGAATATCCCCAATTTATCACTTTGCTGAAATTTCTCAGAGAAGACAACCGGTTCGAATATATCGCAAGCGGTTCATTGCTCGGCGTAACCTTGGCTGAAACAACTTCTATTCCCATCGGTTCTATTCTTCACAAGAGAATGTACCAATTGGATTTTGAGGAGTTTTTGATCGCCAACGGTTTTTCGCAGTCGGCGATAGATTCCCTTGAGGAAAAGTTCCGAACCAATACTACCCTTGAGCCTGCTATGCATGACAGAATGATGGATCTTTTCAAAAAGTATCTGATTGTCGGCGGATTGCCCGATTGCGTAAACACATTTATTTCCACCCGTAATGTTATGGCTATCAGACAAATCCAAACAGATATTACCGACTATTATAAGGCGGATGCCGGTAAACGGGACGAAGAACGCAAACTAAAAATCCGCAGAATCTACGAGATGCTTCCTTCGGTTATGCAGAGCACAAAAAAACGCATTGTTGTCAAGGATATCGAAGGTATCAAGGGGAAACGCTATTCAAACTATATAGATGAGTTTGATTATCTTATTAACAGCGGCATTTCCAATGAAGTTAAGGCAGTTTCCACCCCTGTTTATCCATTGTGCCAAACGCAAAATAAAAACTTGCTTAAGCTCTATATGAACGATGTGGGGCTGTTGTCGAATATTTTGTACCGCAATAATACAAAGCCGATTTTGGAGACTGTTCGCTCGGTCAATCTCGGTGCATTGTATGAAACAGTAGTAGCAAGCCAGCTTAAAGCTCTTGACCATAACCTTTTTTACTACGACAATCGTAGCAACGGTGAGGTTGATTTTCTTATTGATGACTATGAAAATCTTGCGGTGCTTCCGATTGAAGTTAAGAGTGGTAGAGATTATATGATTCACAGCGCGATAAATAAATTCCTCGCTAACTCTGACTATCCCGTGGTAAGGGGTGTGGTTTTATCTAACGATAGAGAAATCAAAACTGTTGGTAAGATCACATACTATCCCATCTACTTTATTATGTTTTTTAAGAGCTCGGTTGATTACGGAAAAGATTTGCTCCTGTAACTTTTGTTGTTGTTTCAAGTGCAAAAATATTAAGGCGTGTTAACAATCAACCTTGTTGCTACCATATCAATTAACCTCATCACGGTGGATCCTTAATAATTATTTCGCTTTCCCCAATCAAATAAGTTGTATCCTCAAATCCCAATATTTCTTCATCGTAATACTGAAATATACATTTTGCATCGTTTAAATAAATCAAATCGCAATCAGGCAAATCGCTACGTTTATCTTTTCTTAGAAATGAAATCTTTGTATTTGAGATCATAAGCTTTATATATTTATCTACATATAGAATAACATTCTCGTTAATTTCTTCATTAGCAAACTCCTCTTTCCTCATATTTTACCCTCCGTTATTCCACTACGGAGTTTCTTATTAAAAAGGAAAATTATTTCAATTATTTTTTCAAATAGTTTAAGAGGTAAATTACTGTTAAAAGATTGTTTTGATTTTTTTTGCTCCGTCTTTCAGCATATTTATTTCACTTCCGTAGCTAACCATAGAAACGCCGTTGTTGATTGCAAAATCTATCAATTCACGATTATTTGTGATTATTCCGCACGGCTTGCCTGCATTTGCGGCGGCAAGGCAAATTTTTGAAATACAGCTTTTAATCGGCTCGGTATTACCTATACACCCAAGATCTGCCGAAAGATCGTTTGGACCGATAAATACGCCTTCCACGCCCTTGGTATCAAGTATTTCTTCAATATTATCCACGCCGCTTGATGTCTCAATTTGAGCATAAATAATCATTTTTTCATTAGCCCCTGCCATATAAGCCTTTAAATCATCAACACCGTACATTGTATGCGCTCTCGTAGTAGAGATACCTCTGTTTCCCATGGGGGTATATTTCGCATATTTGACCACCTGCTTTATATCCTCAGCACAATTAGTCATAGGAAGCAGAAACGCACTTACGCCGCCGTCGGCAAGCTTTGTAATAAGCTGACGCCCATTATCCGGTAGACGAACTATGCTTTTTATTCCTACAAAACGGGAATTTTGAGCTATATCTAAAATCATTCTGTTTTCAAATGTTCCGTGCTCATCGTCTACAATAATAAAGTCCAATCCCTGACGTTTCATAATTATCGGAAAATTGGCAAAAGCTATTTCCGATAGCATTGTTCCTCTTTCGACGCATATAGACTTTGCTATCCTTTTCAGTCCTTCATTTCCGATATTTTTATCGTTTTTCATTAAAATATAGCCCTCTTTTATCAGACGGTCTTTTAGAAAATCAAATGCTTTTTGCGCACCTCCGCCGCCGAACACGATACATTTGCGTCTTCCGAATACCTTTATGCCCCTCATAATTTTATCATAAAAAATTTGAAGATCCTCTATATTTATACCGGTGACGGTTAAAGCACATTTGTCATTAGCAAAATACGGTCTTGATTCCGCAGCATCTGTAACGCTGTCAATAGGTGCAATACCGGTAATCTGCGCAGCGGTGCCGACATTTATTAACAGCGTGTCCTCTTTATCTGCACCAGAGCCTAAAAGACTCGTTTGATGATCGCCTGTCGGCGAGTACACCTCAATGCCTTTATACTCGCCTATTTTAGCCACATTATCATAAATTTCCGGAAGCTTTAAGCTATTAAATATATCTGCATTACGATTTAGAGTTTTTCGGTTATAAAATCCCGAAGCGCAAGCGTCTGTTTTATGCGTTGCGTTGTTCCCGGTTAATAGCCAGGCTATATATGAGCCTAATGTGAAAAACTCGCTGTTATCTGCAATTTCCATAGTGCAAAGACTTGCCGCAGGCAGATTTCTCTTGAGACTTGTTCCGTTTTCCAAAAACCGTATTCCCTTAAGACGCTCGTCGTTAATGTCGGCACGGTTATCTCTCCACGAAATATAATTTGAAAACTTTTCACCGTCAAATATGAAATAACCATGCATCTGAACGCAGATAAATGCCCGTTTACAACAATTATTCAAGGCATTTTCAAATATTCTTATTATTTGTTCGTCTATTTTATTTCGCTCAACCTCAAACCTTACGCCGTCATTAACTACGGGATTTGGAAAAGGTATTGAAAAAATCTCATCACTTTTTCCGGTATTTATTTCATAGAATGAATATTTTATGAAAGTGCTGCCGACATCTAAAAGCAAGCATTTCATATTGCCACAACCTTTACAATATCTTGCTGAATATTTCCGCCTCAGTACATTGCGACTTCACCACCATTGCAGCAGACACGTCCTCCGCTTGACCTATAACAAAACATATTTACATAGAGATCTTTTAGGACATGTATCCGTGACAACTACTGAAATATATTCAAAAGCCAACCCTGAGATTAAGAGAAAACACATTCAGGAAGCTACTAAGCAGTTGATTGATTTGGAAGATTAAATTTA